>Ga0233424_10000043_pt1 | contig 179188 bp, 149 predicted proteins | sample Watercolumn_Towu_FD_181011 | JGI IMG/M metagenome (GOLD analysis project Ga0233424, IMG submission 181011) | Freshwater microbial communities from Lake Towuti, South Sulawesi, Indonesia - Watercolumn_Towuti2014_125_MG | ecosystem: Environmental > Aquatic > Freshwater > Lake | place...
CTTCCGGCGCTGGCGCCTTCGGCGGAGTGGCCTCGCCTCGCGCCCGGAGGGCTCAGTTCTACCCCGCTCGGCTTCCGGCGCTGGCGCCTTCGGCGGAGTGGCCTCGCCTCGCGCCCGGAGGGCTCAGTTCTACCCCGCTCGGCTTCCGGCGCTGGCGCCTTCGGCGGAGTGGCCTCGCCTCGCGCCCGGAGGGCTCAGCCTTCGCCGAGGTTGGGCATGAACTTGGGGACGCCGGTCGGTACGCCCGCGAACAGCGCGCCCGACACGGCATCGACGGAGTCGAGGGTCCACTCCATCTCGTCGGTGCACTCACTCACGGGCCTCCAGCCGCGCAGCACCTGCACGTTGCCGCCCATGACCTTGACCACCTGACCCGTGACCCCGGCCGAAAGATCCGATGCCAACCAGGCCACGACCGCGGCGATGTTCTCGGGTGCGAACACGTCCGGTTGTCCTTCCTTCTTCGCCATGAAGTCGCCGGCGAGGTCTTCGGTGAGGCGAGTGCGCGCGGTCGGGCAGATGGCATTGACCCGCACGCCGAGTCGCTCCAGTTCGCGGGCCATCACGATCGTCAGGGCGGCGATGCCCGCCTTCGCGGCGGCATAGTTTGCCTGGCCCCCGTTGCCGTAGATCCCTGACTCGCTCGCAGTGTTGACGATCTTGGCATTGACAGGCTCGTTGGTCTCCTTGAACCGGTTCCGCCAGTAGGCGGCGGCGAATCGGCTGGGCGCGAAGTGGCCCTTGAGATGGACATCGATCACCGTGTCCCACTCGGATTCCTCCATCGAGAAGCTCATGCGGTCGCGGAGGATGCCGGCGTTGTTGATCAGGATGTCGAGCCCGCCGAACGTGTCGACCGCCTGTTGCACGAGCGCCTCGGCGTCGGACCAGTTGCTCACCGATCCGCCGTTGACCACCGCGCGCCCTCCAGCCGCGACGATCTCGTCGACGACCTGCTGTGCAGGGGTCGAGTCCGCGCCGTCGCCGCGGGCGTCGCCGCCGAGGTCGTTGACAACGACCGCGGCGCCTTCGGCCGCGAGCAACCGCGCATGGGCGGCACCGATACCGCGACCGGCACCGGTGATGATCGCAACCTTGCCGTCGAAACGCCCCATGCTCCGTGTCTCCTTCGTCTCGCGGCCCGATGCGGGCCGGCCGTGATGGCTCGTGGCTCGGCCGATCGGTCGATCGGGTCGCGCGCCTCGAGTTCGGGTCAGTCGCCGTCGAACCTCGCGGCGCGCTTGTCGCGGAAGGCGGCCATTCCCTCGAGCAGGTCGGGACTCGCGGTCGCAAGCGCCTGGAAGTGCCCTTCGAGCTCGAGGCTCGACGAGAGGTCCGTCTCGAACGTGGCGTTGAGGAGGCGCTTGCTCAAGCCGAGCGATCGGGTCGGTCCGCCGGCGAGTTGTGCCGCGAGTTCGCTGGCGGCGGCGCGCAACTCGTCCGCGCTCTCATAGCACCGCAGCGCGAGGCCCGCGGCGACGGCGTCGGAACCCGAAACCGACTCGCCCAGCATCACGAGCGCCTTGGCGCGTGGCAGGCCGACGAGACGCGGCAGCAGATACGCGCCGCCGGCGTCGACGACGAGCCCCCACTTGGGGAACGTCCACACGAACTTCGTCGCGGAGTGGACGAGCACGAAGTCGCACGCCAACGCGAGGTGCGCGCCTGGGCCGACGGCGGCACCGTCGACGACAGCGACCGTGGGCTTGTCGAGCTCCCAGAGCTCGCGGATGAACGCCTGCACCCCGATCCGTAGTGCCTCGCTCGTCATGCGTGGCCTGAAGTCGGGGCGACCCGCCTGCATCACGGTGGACGCGCCGAGGTCCATCCCGGCACAGAACGTTCCACCCGCGCCCGTGATGGTGAGGCACCGGACGCGCTCATCAGCCCGGGCTGATCGCACCGCCGCGGTGATGCCGTCGCGCATGTCGACCGTGAGCGCATTGCGCGCGTCGACGCGGTCGAGCACGATCGCGAGGACACCGTCGGTGAGTTCGGTGCGCAGCATCACACCGCGGCTCGGTTGGTGAGGATGTTGACCACCGCCACGCCGCTGCCGCGCCCACCCGCATTGTGCTGGAGCGCGAAACCGTTGCGGATGTCGACCTGACGTTCGCCGGCCTGACCCCGAAGCTGCCACCAGCACTCGGTGATCTGGGCGACTCCAGTCGCTCCGATCGGATGACCCTTGGCGAGCAGGCCGCCACTCGTGTTCACGGGGATCCGCCCGCCGAGCGCGGTTTCGCCTTCGAGGGAGGCAACGCCACCGCGGCCCTTGTCGACGAACCCGAGATCTTCGATGTCGAGGATCTCGGTGATCGTGAAACAGTCGTGCACCTCGGCGCAATCGATCTCGCCCGGCCCGACGCCTGCCATCGCGTAGGCGCGCTGCGCGGCCAGTCGTGTCGCCTTGATCTCGGTGAAGCTGTCCTTTTCGTGCAGGTAGGGATGATCGGTCGCGACACCGAAACCCGCCACGTACGCCGGCGTGTCGGTGAACTCGTGGGCGCGCGACGCTGCGACGAGCAGCACCGCGGCCGCGCCGTCGGTCTGGGGGCAACAATCGAGGAGGTGCAGCGGGTGGCACACCGGAGCCGAGCGCAATACGTCGTCGATGGTGATCTCGTTCTGGAAGTGCGCGTACGGATCGCGGGCGCCGTTGTAATGATTCTTCACCGCGACGCTCGCGAGCATCTCGCGCGTCGTGCCGTATTCGGCCATGTGTCGCGTTGCGAACGGCGCGAACAGCACGGGTGCGGTCTCGCCGCGGGTGAAGATCGGGTGACCGGCCGCAGCGCGTGACAAGAGTCCTTCTTCGGTGCTCTTGTCACGCATCTTCTCGACGCCGATCACGAGCACGACGTCGTGGACGCCGCTGGCGACGGCCATCGCGCCGACGCGAAAGGCATCGGATCCGCTCGGACACGCGTTCTCGATGCGCGTGCAGGGAATACCGGCGAGGCCGATCGCGGTCGGGACGGTGTTGCCGCCGATGCCCTCTTGACCCCACAGCGTGCCGCGCTGCGTCGCGACGAAGGCAGCCTCGACCTGTGTCGGTTCGAAACCCTTGTCGACCGATTCGAGCGCGGCGGCGAATGCGCCGGCGGCCATCTGCTCGTAGCTCTGGTCGAACAGTTCGCCCATCTTGATCAGGCCGGCGCCGACGACCGCGACGCGATTCCAGCTCATCGAGTGCTCCCCGTTCCGGTGGACGTCGTCGGCGTGGCGTCGCGGACCGGGCGAGCCTTGTAGCCGTAGACCGGCACGCCCCGCTCGTGCGCGTACTTGCGGAGGACGAGTTCGACGCGCTGGCCGATTTCGATGTTCGAGCCGTCGTCGTCGGCCTGGAGCATGATGCGCGCGCCGTCGTCGAGGTCGATCACCGCGATGGGGAGCGGCGCTTCGAACGGCGCGGGCATCGTGTGGTTGACGACATAGGTGTGCACCGTGCCGGATCGCGCCAGCTTCGTCGGCTCCAGCTTCGGGCCTCCGCAGGCGACGCAGTGCGGATGGATGGATGGAGGGCTGCTGATCGTGCCGCAATCGACGCAGCGCGCGCCGAGCAACTGGAGCATCTCTTCGGCACCACGCGCGAACAGTGCCGACTCGGGAGGTACACCCATCGGAATCGTCTCGCCTCCCGGGACGAGTTGCGTGCGGCTGCGCAGTGCTCGCGTGTATCCGACTTCGACACCGTCGGCGCAGCAGCTCGCGACCTCGGCCGCGCCGGGCACCGCGTCGCGGACTTCGACGACGACCACGGTCGCCCGCCCGCCGCCATAGGCGACGACGGCGTGACGCCCAGCGCGCTCCCAGGCCCCGATGGCACCGAGCAGCGCGGCGGCCGCGCCGGTGTCGCCGAGTTCGTGATAGATCCCGGCACTTGTCGCGGGTCCCGCGCCGGTGCGCTTCGCAAGGACCGCGCCGAGCCGCCCGTCTGGATCGGGAAGCGACCACGTCGTGTCCTGCGACGACCCGACGGCATCGATCACCGCGCCGACGACCGGCAGGAAGATCTCCTCGCGGAACAGGCGACCGTCGTACAGGTCGCGCTGATCGAGTTCGCCCGTCCCGCGGTAGCGGTCGAGAAGCGGTCGCGACTCGGTGTGCCGCTCGCCGAGCTGCGCCGGAGCCGGCCCACCGCTCAGCACGACCGCCGCGGCTCCCGCGCCCGCGCGTGACTCGAACCCCGTTCCGGGCGCTGGCCGTACCGAGTCCGACACGACGACGAGCGCGTACTCGACAGATCCGGCGGCCACCGCGTCGGCGGCTGCGAGCAGCGCCTCGATCCCGGCGTGCGCCGAGCCGCTGCAGGTCGCTCCAGTGCTGCGATGACCCAAGCCGAGCGCATTGGCGAGCACCGCGTGGCTCGGACCTTCGGCGAACGGCAGTGTCGTGGTGCCCCACCAGAGTCCGTGCACCGAATCGGCGTCGAGGCCCGAGACGGCGAGCGCCTGCGTCGCGGCGTCCCACGCCAGGGTGAGTGAGTCTTCATCGGGCGAACAGACCGAGGTCTGGCCTCGACCCAGGTTCGATCGGTTCCATGCGGTGGCGATCTCGGCTGCGGTCAGGCGCCAGCGCGGCGTGGCCGCGCCGACTCCCAGGATCCCAACGGTCGTGCGGGCGGTCATGTCAGCTCCGGGGTCGACCTGAAGGCGCACCGAACAAGGCAGAAACTGACTCTAGCGTCAGGTCCGGGTGCCGTTTCCCTGGCCGATCAACGTGGAGACCACGCCCGACACGCGAAGGACCCGGACGACACACGGCGGCGATCAGCCGTCAAGGCCGCCAGTGAGGCGGTCGATACCCGCAGGGTGCGGGCGCTCGAACCGGGTCATGACCGCGCGGCGCCCGTCGCCGCGTCGCGCTGGGTGGCGCTTCGCTACGCGCTGCTGAACCCGACCCAGCTGGCACCGCTGCTCGTCATCCCGCTGTTTGCCGTCGGCCGGGACCATCACTGGATCGCCGACTATCCGGTCTGGGTGTCGGTGGGCGCCATCGTGCTCGCCCAATTGATCACGACCGTGTCGTACGCGCTCTGGTCGAATCCCGCGCGGCCGGCCGAATTTTGGGCTCGTAGTGCCTGCATGATCCTGCCGATCGCGCTCGCGATCTACGCGACCGGCTGGGGCGCAACCTTCGCGATCGGCTTCGCGTTCGGTGCCGTCGAGCTGATCCGCACTTCCGACTCACGTGCCGCGCGTCCGGTACTGATTCTCTCCGTCGTCTCGATCGCGATCGGCGAGGTGCTCGTCGGCTTCGGTTTGGTGAAGACGCTGCTCCCGCAGCCGCAGGGCCACGGTCTCGCGGCGTTGCAGGCTACCGGCGCGTCGTTCGTGATCGCCGCGCTCGGATGGACGACCCGCGGCAAGGAGGAGCGCGACGCCGAGTTGCGGAGCCGAGAGGAATGGTTCCGGGCGCTCGTCGAACACGCGTCGGACGTGGTGTGCGTCCTTGCAGCCGACAACACGAACATGTACACGAGCCCTTCGGTACGGACGCACCTCGGCTACCCACCCGACGAACCGGTGTTCAAACCGGCTGTGGTTCACCCCGATGACGCCGAGCGGGCCACGACGAGCTTCATCGAGGCGATGGAGGAGCCCGGCAGCGTCGTCGAGATCGAGGCGCGGCTGCGTCACCATGACGGCTCGTATCGCTGGTTCGAGGTGAGCGTGACCAACCGGCTCGACGATCCGAACGTGCGCGGCATGGTCTGCAACCTCCACGACATCACGGAGCGGCACGAGTACGAACAACAACTCGAATACCAGGCGCGCCACGATGCGCTGACGGGATTGCCGAACCGACTCGCGTTCCTCGAGCACCTCGAGCGGGCACGGCGCGTCGCGTCGCGCGACGCCAGAGCGCTCGCGGTGCTCTTCTTGGACATCGACCGGTTCAAGCTGGTCAACGACTCGCTCGGGCACGAGATCGGCGACCGACTGCTCGTCGACGTCGCTCGGCGGCTCGAAACCTCGATCCGGCCGGGTGATGTCGTGGCCCGCTTTGGCGGCGACGAGTTCACGGTGCTGCTCGGCTCGCTCGACGATGCCACCGAGGCCGTGCACGTCGCCGAGCGGATCACCGACGTCCTGAAGCAGCCGGTCCCTGTCGGCGATCGTGAGCTCGTGGTCTCGTCGAGCATCGGCATCGCCATGAGTGCGACCGGCGCCGACAACGCCTCCGACCTGCTCCGCCAGGCTGACCTCGCGATGTACGTCGCCAAGGAGAAGGGCCGCTCGCGTTGGGAGCTGTTCGACGCGGCCAGCGCGCCGCACGTGGTCGAGCGGCTCGAACTCGAAGGCGACCTCTGGCGGGCACTCGACCGCGAACAGCTCGTGGTCCAGTTCCAGCCCGAGGTGCTCCTCACGTCTGAAGACGTCGTCTCGGCCGAGGCGCTGGTGCGCTGGCAGCACCCGACGCGCGGCTTGGTCCCGCCGATCGACTTCATCCCCTTCGCCGAGGAATCCAACCTCATCTGTGCGATCGACCGCTACGTACTGGAGCGCGCCTGCCGCTGGGCACGCGAGTGGGCAGACCTCAGGCTCGGCGGTGAACGCATGACCGTGAGCGTCAACCTGTCGCCGCGCTTCGTGCGTCAACCGGATGCCGTCGCCGAGATCACGACGATCGTGCGTGCCTCTGGTGTCGATCCTCGTTGCCTCCAGGTCGAGATCACCGAACGCACCGCACTCACCGACATGGAGCACACGATCGCGACGCTTCACGCGCTACGCACGCTCGGGATCCGTGTCGCGATCGACGACTTCGGAACCGGTTACTCGTCGCTTGGCTACCTGAAGCGACTCCCGGTCGATGTCGTGAAGCTGGACCGGAGCTTCGTCGAGGGAATGGACACCGCGGAATCGGATGTCGCGATCGTCCAAGCTGTCATCACGATGGGTCACGCGCTCGGGATGAAGGTGACCGCGGAGGGTGTCGAACGATCCGAACAGGCATGCCGGCTCGCGGCCCTCGGATGCGACACCGCGATGGGCTGGTACTGGTCTCCGTCGCTCACGCCCGAACTCATGAGCTCGGTGTTGCGCAGCGGCTGGAGCGCGATGGTGAGCGCGGCGAGCTGACACCCTGAGCGGACGACACCGCCGGACGATCGGCGAGCGGCGCGGCGAAGGTCCGGCGGCGACCGACCGTATCGACCACGACTCCGCGTGCCGAGGTCCGGGTGCTGAGATCAGGGTGCCGCGATCAGGGTGCCGCGATCACCGTGGAGAGTCCCGCCGCGTTGCCGACCGAGCGAAGGCGGGCGGCGGCGGACGGGTCGCCGCCGAGAGTGAGCGCCCAGAACGCGGTCGTGACGTCGGTGACGATCGCGTCGTGTGGTGAGACCCGGTTCTCGTACGGCTCGGAGTGCGTCCCCCCGATCAGATGCACGAACCACTTCGGCGGGGCCGACGACCGGTAGCTCGCGACGGCGTCGGCGTAGGGGAGCGCGAGGTCTTGGTCGCCGTGCATGATCATCACTGGGATCTCGTTGACGCCGAAGTCGGCCGGCCCGAACGGGAACCGCAACGACGACATGACGATCGCCGCGTCGATGCGCGCGTCTCGGCAACACTCATGCCACACGAGGCCGTACACCGTGCCGCCGCCGAGGGAGAGCCCTGCCACCCCGATGCGCTGCGCGTCGACGCGCGCCGCGATAGCGGTGTCTGCCAGCAACTCGTCGATCACGAACGACACGTCGGCGGGTTGGTCGACGTAGTCGGCGATGCCCGCGGTGCCGGGGCCGGTGTCGCTCGTACGCGGGAAGCGCGGTGCCGCGACGACGAAGCCGGCCTCCGACCACCTGGTGAGCAGTTCGGTGAACTTGCCGGGTGAGCCGCTGAAACCGTGGACGTGCACGATCAGCGGGAACGGCCCGTCACCATCGGGGAGGTAGAGGTCGGTCTCGAGCACGCGTTGTGGGACCCGCGGCTCGGATCCGGCCGCGGGGGTCGAGCGGGTCGCGTCGACGAGGTGCAGCGTCCGGCGTTCGACGGCGAGCGGCGCGCCGAGGGTCGTCGTGGCATCCGTGGTCGTGGCACCGCCACTCGTCCCGGACGACGACTGCCCCGCTGACGTGCTCGGCGCTGGCAGCGACGCGTCGGGCAACTCGCTCGCGCACGCGCTCATCGCCGCGGCGATCGCGACCAGTGCAACCCGTCGCAGCCGCGAACCGCGGGCGCTCGCAACGCCGTGGATCGAGCGACGAGTCCGAAGTCGCGGCACCGTGAAAGGCTAGCGACGACGGCGACAACGGTCGGGAGCGTCGTCGGACGACCGATTACCCTTGCCGGGCTCCGGTGGCGTAGCCGAGTGGTTCAGGCAAGGGCCTGCAAAGCCCCGTACGCGGGTTCGATTCCCGCCGCCACCTCCATCACCGCGACCTGTTCACGAGGTGTCCCCACCTCACGCGGAATGCACGATTCTGCTCCTCGGGCGCTCGCATGCGCGCCGTGGATCGTCGCTGTTGGCCTTGACCAACGCATACCCAGGGACGGAGACCGGCCTGCGAAGCCGCGCATGCTGGTCCGATTCCCGAGGGCGGACTCAGTCTGACATCGACGCCCGGTTCGGGCTTGTCGAGGCGCGCGAGACGCGCGAGACGCGCGAGACGCGCGCTAGACCCGGTCGAGTTCGAGCATCGTGATGGCGTTGCCGCGCAGGATCTTGTACCGCTGCTCGTCGGAGACGTTCGCGAGAATCGACTCGCAGTACTCCTTGGTGTTGGGCCACGTCGTGTCGGTGTGGGGGTAGTCGGTCTCGAAGCAGATGTTGTTCTCGCCGACTTCGTCGAGCGACTTCACGCCGTGTCGATCCCAGGTGAAACATCCGAACACGCGGTCGTAGTAATAGGACGACGGCGGTTCGGGGCACAGCCGCTTCGAGTCCTGCCAGGCGTTGTGCTCCTCCCACACAGTGTCGGCGCGCTCCAACGCGTACGGGATCCAGCCGATCTGCCCTTCGGAATAGGCGATCTTCAGCTTCGGGAACTGGTGCATCTTCCCGCCGAAGAGATAGTCGCCGAGCGACGCCATCGAATTGTTGAATCCGACCATGCTGCCGACCCCCTTGGGCGCGTCGGCAGACGAGAACGGCTCCGTCGACGAAGATCCCACATGCATGCACACGGTCGTGCCGGTGTCGTCGCACGCCGCGAACATCGGATCCCAATAACCGGTGTGGATGCTCGGCAGCCCGAGCTTCGTCGGGAGTTCGGAGAAGCACACGGCGCGTACCCCACGCCGGGCGTTGCGCTCGACCTCGGCCGCAGCGAGGCGTGCGTCCCAGAGGGGGATGATGCACAGGGGGATGTTGATCCCGATGGCAGGATCACACCACTCTTCGACCATCCAGTCGTTGTAGGCGCGGATGCACGCCATCGCGAGATCGCGGTCGTCCGCCTCGGTGAAGGTCTGCCCGCAAAAGCGCGGGAACGTCGGGAACGGCAACGACCCGTCGACCCAGTTGCGCTCGAAGTCCTCCTTGCGCGCCTTGGCGTCGTAACAGCCGTCGCGCATGTCGTCGTAGGTGATTGCCGTCATCGTCATGACGGTCTTGTCGAACTTCGACCAGTCGTCGCCGGGAGTCGCAGCCTTGGGAATCGCGACGAACTTCTTCTGGACGTAGATCAACTTGTCTTCGTAGATCCACGCATCCCCCCATTCGCCGTCGGGGTCCTCGCTCATCTCGTATTTGGCGCCGGCCTTGATGGTGAACGCACCCCATCGCTTGCGTTCGACGCGTGGTCCCTTGTCGCGGTGCTTCGCCGGGAGCCAGGTCTGCCAGACGTGCGCCGGTTCGACGACGTGATCGTCGACGCTGATGATCTTGGGGAGCTCCATCACGCACCTCGACCGTTCTCGCGAGCTGACGTCGGTGTCAGGTGCGCGACCCTACCCGTGCGCGTGCGTCCGGCCGCCCGGATCGCGTCAGCGCCGCGGATCCGCAGGCGATGCCGAGGGCGGCGCCACCGACCACGTCGCGCGGAAGTGAGCGCCGACGTAGATCCGGGCGAAGCCGACGATCGCGGCGAGCGCGAACGGCACGGTGCGCCATCGCCCACTGAGCGACGCGGCTGCCACGGTAGCCAGCGCGAACACGACCGCAGTGTGTCCCGACACGAAGCCGAAGCCGTGGAACCGGGCCTCGCGAATCGAGAGGTCGTCGACGAAGGCAACCGGCCGGCCGCGCTCGACGATCGTCTTCACGAAGCTCGCGCCCGCCCGTGCGAGGTACCCCGCGACCAGCACGCGCAGTGCCGCTGCCGGCCGGCGGAGGAGCACCAACGCCGCGCCGACCACGGGGATGACTGATGGTGCCGCGGCGATGATCATCGCGTCGCGGGACTTCGCCGAGCGTCACGGTCTGCCAATCCCGGCCCGCTTCACGCACTTCGCGGTCGCGGCAGAGGACCCGGTGCTCACTCGGGTTCCAGACGATGTGCGAGGGCGGCGGCCAGGCCAACGCGACCGTCATCGAACGTCTCGCCTGATGCGTGTGGCGACCCGGCGGGCGCACGGCCATCCGTTCGGGCCCCTCGTGCGCCACTGCTGTGCGTCACATTTTTGAAGTCGTGCCCCGATCGATGGTCCGCGCCTGAGGACGCGGCTTACAATCCGGACCAATCGGGCCCTCCGGGAGGGGCGCTCGCGAGGGGTGGAGGCAGGGATGCTGCGTCGGACCACGATCCGCACCAGATTGCTCATCGGCGTCGCGCTGCCACTGGTCGCGCTCGTCGCGATCGTCGCGCTCAACGTGCGGCGCAGCGTCGGGCTCGGCGTTGCGGTCGGTGGGGTCGTTGTCGTGGCCGCGACCGTGGCGATCCTGATCGCCCGAACGATCTCGCGGCCGATCACTGCGCTCGCCGCCCAGGCGGGCGCCATCGGCACGGCTCGGACGGTCGACGGGCGAGTCGTGACCGACGAACTGCTGCCACCGCGGCTTGTCGACCCCGGCTACGGCGTCGAACTCGACACCCTCGCCAGGGCGATCGCGGCCGGCCGCAACCGCGCCCTGCAAGCGCTCATCGACCAGGAGCACCGCCAGCGCACGCTGCGTGAGCTCAGCGCCACGAGCGCGCGCCGCACGACGGGCGTGTTGGCCGCCGCGCTTGCCCAACTCGACGAACTCGCTGCGACCGCCGACGACACGAGTGAACCGGTGGCGCGGCTCACCAACCTCCAGCGCCTCGTGGCGCGCGCCGACCGGCACGCGACGAACCTGCTCGTGCTCCTCACCGACGAGACCAACGCCGGCGCCGGCGACACGCCCATCGCGGACGTGCTCTGGGCCGCGTGCATGGCCGTCGACGCCGGTGACCGAATCGACTTCATGTCACTCGCCGATGCCCATGTCAAAGGGTCGGCGGTCGGCGACCTCGCGCACCTCCTCGCCGAGATCCTGGAGAATGCCGCCGCGGCCAACGGCGACGGCTCCCGCGTCACCGTCTTGGGCGAGGGATACGACCTCGGCTACCTCCTGACGGTTGTCGACCACGGTGGCGGCATGGACGCCGAGACGTTGGCGAGCGCCAACCGGCGCGTGTCGAGCCCGTCGGCCGACCTGCTGCCGAGTCGTGCCCTCGGGCTCGACGTCGTGGGTCGCCTTGCTCGTCGCCAAGGGATGTTGGTGCGGCTCGGCGAGTCGTCCGACGGCGGTGTCGTCGTCCGGGTCGAGGTGCCTGCCGCGGTGCTCACGACGGCGCCGATCGTGCTCGAGGATGAGCACGCGACGGATCGTGCGGCCGAAGCTGCCGAGCCGGCCGAGACGGCCGCGGTGACCGAAGCGGTCGGGGTGGTTGACGTGCGCGAGGTGCCGGCACCGAGCTTCGAGCCTGCGATCGCCGAATGGGCTGGCGTGACACTGCCGGCCGACGAGGCCGTCACCGAACCGGTTGCCGCGCTGAGTGCAGTGGACGACGACGAACCGATCGAGGTGCAGATCACCGCGCCTCCCATGTCCGCGCCTGTATTCGCGGGTCTCGGATCGCCGAGCGTCATCATCGATCCGCTCCCGTATGTCGTGCGAATCAGCAGGCCGGCCGACGAACTGCTGCCGCGCAACCGCAAGAAGAAGTGGTCGGGCGCGCTCGCCAAGGCGGGCGTCTGACCCGGTCGCTAACTGCGCAGCGTGACCCCGCACAACGCGCCCGTGTGCTCTCCGTGCTCCATGAACACCGAGCCGTTCACGATCGTCGCGTCGTAGCCGACTGCCCCCTGCACGTAGCGCGCCGCGCCGAGCGGGAAGTCGTGCGCGACGCGCGGGAGCGGGAGCGCCAATCGATCGAGATCGATGATGTTGACGTCGGCGTAGTGCTCAGGCTGCAACCGGCCCCGCTCGGCGAGTTCGAACAGATCCGCAGTCTCGGAGGTGAGCCGGCGGACCGCGGACTCCAGGGAGACGAGTTGCGCGTCGCGAACCCAGTGCGCGAGGAACCAGGTGGGTTGCCCCGCGTCCATGATGAGACCGACGTGCGCCCCCGAATCCGCGAGTCCGAGCACGCAGTACTCCTTGGCGAGCATCCACTCGATCGCATCGTGCTGTTGATTCAGGAACGGGTAGCTGAACACGGCAGCACCACGCGTCTCGCTTGAGATGGCGACGAATGCCTCGACAGGATCGACGCCGCGCCGTTCGGCGTGAGCCGCGAGTGAGTCGGCCGTCGTGAAGCGGTAGTTCGCGGGTTCGGCGTCGAGCACGAACACTCCGCCCCAATCGATCCGCGACCGAGCCATGCTCGAGTGGGCGCGGGCTGCGTCGATGAGTTCGGCTCGCCGGAAGGGGTCGTCGAGCGCGGCGAGCCGCGCCTCGACTCCGGCTCCGGCGAGTGCGTCCCATCCGGGCGCGCGGTCGAAGAAGGTGCGCATCTGCAGACCGAACAGCAGCGCGATGCCGCGCGGTGTCGTCTGCGGTCGGATGTCGCCACCCGTCGCGGCTTCGGCCTCGACGAAATCGAAGATCCGCCGGTACAACTCGGGCCCGAGGTTGCTCTGCCCGATCCCGAACGTGACCGGACGCCCGGTCCGGCGGCGGATCTCGGCCATCCAATGAATCTCGGCCTCGGTGTTCTCGTAGTTCGTGCCCGGGCGCTCGAATCGAGGTGCGACCTCGAAGACGCCCTTGCCGTGGCGGCCGAGGACGTCGCCGAGCGCGTAGAGCTCACGAGTGTCGGCCCACGTCCCCGGGACCATCCGGCCGTCGGGCACGCGGTGCAACAACGTGCGGCTCGTTGCGAACCCGAGCGCGCCCGCACCAATCGCTTCGCCGACAACGTCGCACATCGCCGCGATGTCGTCGTCGGTCGCCGGGTCCTCGCTCAGCCCCCGTTCTCCCATCACGTGGTGGCGGACGGCGCAGTGACCGACCATGCCGCCGACGTTGATGCCCTTCGGGAGCCGGTCGAGCGCGCGCAGGTAGTCGCCGTAGGTCGTCCAGTCCCACGCGAGTCCGGCGAGGATCGAGTCACGCGGGATGTCTTCGACCGACTCCATCAACTCGGCGAGATACTCGCGTTCGTGCGGCGCGCAGGGCGCGAAGGTCACGCCGCAGTTGCCGAGCACCACGCTCGTGACGCCGTGCCAACAGCTGCTCGACCCGAGCGGATCCCATGCGATCTGCGCGTCGAGGTGCGTGTGGATGTCGACGAAACCGGGCGTCACGATCTTGCCGTCGGCGTCGATCTCGCGTCTGCCGTGATCCGCGACCGTCCCGACCGCGGTGATTCGATCACCATCGATCGCGAGGTCACCGGCACGGGATGCGGCGCCGGTGCCATCGACGATCAGGCCGTTGCGGATGACGAGATCGTGAGCCATGCGGCCAGTTTGGCACGGCCCCGATCACCGCGCGCGGTTGAGGTGGCCTCGGCGTCGCTCGGCGTCACTCGGTGTCGCGGCCGGCCGGGCGGGTCACGAACCTTCTGTGTAGATCCGCGCCACGACCGACTCGATCTCGGGTTCTTCGATCGTCAGGTCTCGCAGTTCGGCGATCGCCGCGACCCGTGCGATCAGGTCGGCGGCGCTCGTCGTGTCACGACGGAACCGCAGCCACTGACGCGGGCCTTCGACGCGCACGACCTCGGCGCCGGCGAGTTGGAGCGGGGGCAGCGTCGCCACGAGGTCGACGACCAGGGTGCGGAACGGTTCGTACCGGTCGCGCAGTTCGTCGAGGCCACCGTCATAGATCACGTGACCGCGGTCGATGATCATGAGCCGTTCGCACAACCGTTCGATGTCGTCGAGATCGTGGGTCGTCAGGATGACGGTCGTCCCGTGGCGCGCGTTCAGGGCCGCGAGGAAGTCGCGGACCTTGGCCTTGCTGACGACGTCGAGGCCGATCGTGGGCTCGTCGAGGAACAGGACGTCGGGGGCATGAAGCAGCGCGAAGGTGAGCTCGGCGCGCATCCGCTGACCCAGGCTGAGCTGCCGGACCGGTGTGCGCTCGAACTCGTGGAGCGTCAGCAGTTCGCGGAGTTCGGCGAGGCGGACAGCATGATCGGTCGCGGCCACGCGATAGAGGTGGCGGTGCAGATCGAAGCTGTCGATGAGCGGCAGGTCCCACCAGAGCTGGCTGCGTTGACCGAACACGACTCCGATGCGTCGGGCGACGTCGACTCGCCGGCGCGCCGGGACGAGACCGGCGACCCTAACCTCGCCGGTCGTGGGCATCAGGATGCCGGTGAGCATCTTGATGGTCGTGCTCTTTCCCGCGCCGTTCGGGCCGACGTATCCGACCATCTCGCCGCGTCCGATCGTGAAGCTCACGTCGTCGACGGCGCGGACCTCGGTGCGTTCGCGGCGCAGGGTGCCGCGCTTGGCGTACACGACGAACCGTTTCGTCAGGTGTTCGACCGTGATCACGGCCGCATCGGCGCCGGGGCGGGACACTTCGGTCACCCCCCCGCGCTCCGGTAGTGGCGCACGCTCCAGTGCCACACGAGACGGGCGACGATCAGCATCGCCGCGCCGACGAGCGGGCTCGCGTACCGGAGCCACTCGGGCAGGGCGAGCGGGTCGGCCTTGTCGAGGATGGCGAGCCCGGGGAGGTAGCTGACGAACGCCAACCCGAACCCGAACGACAGCAGCCGCCGGAGCCAGCGGCCGTAGATCGAGACGGGGTACTGGGTGGTGTAGTGGCCACCGTAGGTAAAGCCGTTGGCGATCTCGCCCGCGCCGAGCACGAAGAATTGCACGCAGCTCAGCGCGATGAACAGCGCGAGGAAGATCGCGGCCGCGCTGAGGACCGCGGCGACGCAGAGCAGCACCTTGGCGACCGTCCAGTCGATGTCGACGCGGGTCAGTGACCAAATGAGCACCAGGAACGCCTGGGCGAACTTGCCGACTCGTCGCAGCGCGAGGTCGCTGCCGATCGTCTGCATCAAGGTTCCGGCCGGTCGCAGCAGGAGCGCGTCGAATTGTCCCGAGCGGATCAGCGCCGACACGTCCTCGATATGGCCACCGACGAGGTCGGCGAGCGCGAAACCGATCCCGGCGACGCCGTAGAGGAACGCCACCTCCTCGATCGACCAGCCGTCGAGCGTGGGGAAGAACCGGAACAGGACAAGGACCTCGACGAAGTCGATGAACGTGATGACGAAGACCGTGAGCGAGTCGAGCACGAAGCTCGTGCGGTACTGCCACTGGGCGCGGACGCGGGCGCCGACGAGCCGGCGATACAGGCGCAGAGTCTCGGTCATCGCCCCGTCCTCATCCGCCTTGGACCACCAGGCGATGCGACGCCGCGCCGAGGAGCGCGCGGCCTGCACCGAACAGGACTGCGGCCCACAGTGCTTGGAGCCCGAGGACCTCGAGCGCGGGACGCGTCGCGAGGTATACGTCGACCGGACCTTGGACCAGCGCCGAGAACGGCAACAGCCGCTGCAGGGTGACGAGCCACCCGGGGTAGAAGTCGATTGGGATCACGAACCCGGAGAGACCGACCGCGAGCACGGTGTAGACCGCGGTGGGTCCGCGCGGGTCGAGAGTCCAGAACACCCAGAGGTTCGCGAGGAACCGCAGCCCGAAGCTGACGATCACGGCGAGAGCGACGCTTACGACAAACAGCCCGGCGCGCGGCCACGACGACGGGGCGAGCGTCTGTCCCACCAGCGCGCCGATCGCGAGTTGCAACGAGCCTCGGACCACGACCTGGTAGGTGCCGCGACCGATGTCGTCGCAGAGCCACCAGGTCTGGAAGTCGGCTGGCCGGCTGAGGTCACTGGCGAGTTCACCGGTTCGGATGCGGTCGGCGATCTCGGTCCAGCGGAAGATCGCGATCGGTCCGATCAGCGCCTGGCCCAACCAGACGTAGGTGAGCGCCCGCCCGCGGTCGTAGCCCGCGAGCGGCGCCGCGGCTGCGCCGATCGCGGCGAGCAGCACCGCGCCGCGTAGGAACCCGAAGATCGTGTTGGTCACGACCCCGGCGACGGTCGCCGCGCGATAGGTCGCGTGACGACGGAATCCTCGCCGGGCGAGTTCGAACGCCAGTCGTGGGGTCAAGCGTGGCCTTGGGAGTTGAGAGTCGGTTGGGCGGGCTGCCAGCGTGCGCAGCGACAGGGCAGACCCTGGTGAGGAGGGTCGGTCGGGCAGTGCAGGTCGGGCGGGTCGGGCAGCGTGGTGGCGCGCGGAAACCCCGGGTTCGCCGCGGGCCCGGGGGGTTTCGTGGGGCGATGCTATCGGCGCGCCGCGGCGCTGCGGAGGCTTCGCAGCACGAAGGCGGGGTCGCCGAGGCGATGGCGCAGCGCTCGTTCGAGCCCGCCGATCGGGTAGAGGTTCTGCGGGGCCCGACCGTCCTTGTGGGCGGCCGAGGCGTAGCGCGGCAACGTCGCGGCGGTGCGGTCGGCGAGCGCGATCACCGCGTCGCGCGCGATCTCGGCCGGCGCTTCGAGGCGCACGACACCAGCCCACGGTCCGTCGGCGGGCCCGGGGAGCCGCAGGTACCACGAGAGCTTCGCGGAACCGGGGATGAAGAACACCGGAGTGCGCTCACCCGCTCCGAGCGTCGCGACGACGCGATCGAGCTCGCCGAGGTAGCGCACGTGGTGACGCTTCACGAGGCCGACCGCATGTTCGACGTGCCGGCGCTCACGCAGCGGTCCGTCGACGACGAGCAGCGCGTCGGGGTCGTCGCCGCGCGCCGCGAACGAGAGCCGCACCTCGATCGCGGTCATGGCCCGTTGAATCGCCGTGTTGAGGTGCTCGGGCGCGCCAGACTCGGTGCGGATCGGACGGAACTCGCCGCACGAAGTCGTCACCGTCTCGAGCTCGGCGGCCGAAGACGCGACACCGCGCCCGATCTCGCACGCGGTGACGGTCGCGGCGCCCGGGGCGCAGCGCACGATGCCCGCGGCGTAGCTCGCGAACGTGCACGGCTCGGCGTCGAGCGCGTCGGGACCGTTCAAACCGTCTTCGGGTCCGTGGATCCAGCCGAACGCTTCGGTCCGCCGCACGCCGTCGACGAAGAGCACGACCGGTTCGGCGAGCGCGCCGTGCGGGGCGATCGGTGCCCACCGGTGCGCGGCGATCTCGACGTCGACCCGGGCGGGTTCGGCCGCGGTGGCGGGTTCAGGCTCGGACGCCGTCCCGTATTCAGGGTCCCATGCCTCGACCCGGAACCGCACTCAGCCGACCTCGCGCTCGATCGTCGAGGTCCGTCCGTCGTTGCTGACGCGGAACCGTACCGGCACCCGTTCGGCGAGCGCCGGGACGTGCGTGACCAGACCGACGACACGTTCACCTGCACCGAGTTGCTCGATCGTTCCGGCAACTGCGTCGAGCGCATCGGGGTCGAGCGTGCCGAATCCTTCGTCGAGGAAGATGGACTCGAGCGCGCCCGTGCCACGGTTCGACAACTCGGCGACCTGCTCGGCGAGTGCCAGCGCCAACGCGAGCGACGCCTGGAACGTCTCGCCCCCCGACAGGCTCCGGGCCGAGCGCACATCGTCGGCGTTGGCGTGGTCGATCACGCAGAACTCGTCCTTGGCGCCGATCGTCAAGGCGTAGCGCCCACCGGTCAGTTCGGCGAGATGCGCAGTGGCGCGCGCCGCCAGGTCGTGCACCGCTCGCCGCATCAACCAGGGTTGGAAATGACGGGCGTCGAGGAGCATCGCGAGCGTGCGTGCCGTCAGCGCCAATCGCTCGTCGCGCTCGACCCGCTCATTGAGTTCGGCGTGGCGGATGCGGGACGAGACGAGGTGGCTGTGGTGCGCCTCGGCGTTCGCGACAGCGGTCCGTGCCGCGGCCACGAGTTGCGGCAGGTCAGCACCGGACTCGGTCTCGACGCCGAGGACCTTGAGCCGGTCGCGGAGCGGTCCGACGAGTTCGGCCCGCCGGCGCGCCGCCGTCGATGCGCGCCGGCGGGCCGCCTCGCGATCCGCCTCGCATCGCTGGCGCTCGTCGTCGGCCCAGGCCGAGATCGCGTGCCACGCCTCGGCGAGATCGTCGCTGAGGTCCGGGAGGCTCCCGAGCCCGAGGCCGGCGAGCCGCTCGCGTTCGCGAACGACAGCGCCGCGAAGGTCGTGCTGAGCGCGGTTCACCGCGTCGAGCGTCGCTCGGGCCTGCGCCTCGGCTTTGCGCGCGCGAGCTTCCTGGTCGCGGGCGGCGCGGTGCAGCGTGTTCGCCGCGTCGATCGCGTCGAGCACGGCCTGGAGTTCGTCGCGACTCGGCAGCGTCGCGACGCGCTTCTCGCACTCGTCGCGGTGGAGGCCGAGTTCATCGCGTGTGTGCCTCGCTGCGGCGAGCCTGCCGGCGGCGCCATTGGTCTCGCTGGTGGCGTCGTGGAGCTGCTGCTGCGCCTGCTCGAGCGCAGCTCGGGCGGTGTCGAGTTCGGGAAGGCGAGCCCGATGCGGCAGGGCCGTGACGGTCTGTTCGCAGACCGGGCACGGCTCGCCCAGGGTGAGCTGTACGGCGACGGCGTGAGCCAGGTGCCGGTCGCGCAGCCTTTCGTGATGCGCGGAGCGATCGGCCACCGCCGCAGCCGCCATGTCGGCTGCGGACTGCGCGGTCGCGTGCGCCGCCGTCGCCGCGCTCAGTTCGGTGTCGCTGTCGGCGAGCTGTGTGCAGAGCTTGGCGAGCGCCTCGTGCACCGCGAGATGGCGGCCCGCCTCGGCGGGATCGCCGAGCGCCGCGAGGTCGGCCGCGGCGATGTCGAGTGCATGACCTGCGTCGCTGACCGCGCTGACCGCCGTCGCATGGGCAGCGAGTGCGGCGCCGTGGTCGGCAACGGCGCGCTCGAGCCCGTCGGGGACGCACACCGCGCCGAGCGCCGATGTCGTGGCCGCGAGACGTTCGGCACTTCGCAGGTCGTCATCGAACTCGGCGCGGAGGGCGGCGTCCTGCTCGCTCAGTTCGCCGGCACCGTGCTCGACCTCACGCAGCTCGCCGAGCCGCGCCGCGGCGAGTTCGATGGCGGCAGGGTCGACGACGTCGAGTTCGACCAAGGTGCGGCGAGCGACCTCGACATCGCGCGTCAACTCGGACGCTCGCGTCCCTGCGGCGCTGGCGATGGTGCGATACACCCCGTGATCGAGGAGCTTGGTGAGCAATTCGGTGCGTTTCCCCGCCGGTTCGTGCAACAGCGCGGAGAACTGACCTTGGGGCAACACGACACACTTGGTGAACTGATCGAAGTTGAGCCCGACCAGGTCGGCCACGCTCGCCTTGACGTCGGTGACGCTGCTCGCCAGCGTCTCGTCGAGGCTCCCGTCGCCGTCGAGCCGGTCGAGTTGTGCCTTGGTCGCGCCCTTGCGACGCACGACGCGCACGATCCGGTAGGTCGTGTCGCCGCACTGGAACGTGAACTCGATCCGCGCCTCGGGCGTGTTCGAGCTGAGCGCGGCGGTCGACGCCTGTTCGCCGTAGCGCGGGACGGCGCCGAAGAGCGCGAAGCAGATCGCGTCGATGACCGTCGACTTGCCGGACCCGGTCGGCCCCACGAGGGCGAAGAAGTCCGACTCGGAAAAGTCGATCTCGACGGGGTCGCGCAACGCGCCGAAGCCGCTCGCCCGCAACTTCACGGGTCTCATGCGGAACCCACCTCGTCGAGGAGTTCGTCGAACAAGGCGAAAAGCGCGGGATCGCGCTCATGCCCCTCGCTGTCGAGGTAGTCGCCGAACAGGTCGCGTGGCGCGCACTGCGTGTGATCGATTGCGGCTGGTGCAGTGATCGCGGGGTCGCGCCGGGCGCAGATCGTGACCTCGACGGCGTTGGGGACAACGGCGCGGACATCGTCGGCCAGGCCCGGTCGCGGGGCGTCGTCGACGATGACGCGAAAGTGATCGGCTCGGGCGGCGGCGGCACGCGCTGCGAGCTCGTGAAGCGGCCCGGCGATCGTGGCGAGGCGGGCCGGCGAGTCGAGTGCGATGGAGATGACGCGCGGCGGCAGGCCGGGGCTCATCTCGACCAGGTTCACGCCGCGCGGCTCGCTGTCGTCGCCGAAGTCGACTTGGATCGGCGAACCGCAGTACCAGAGCGGGACACCCGCATCGATGCGCTGGCGCTTGTGCAGGTGCCCGAGGGCGATGTAGCCGAGCGTGGCCGGGAACGCATGCGGCGTGACGAAGTACTCGTCGATGAGCTGGGCAACCCGTTCGCCGCCGCCACGCACGCCGCCCGCGAGGTACGCGTGGCCGGCGAGCAAGTTGATCGTGTCGGGACCGAAGCCGGCGCAGAGCGTCTCGATCATCCGTTGAAGTCGCGCGGCATACAGCTGGACCGCTTCGCTGCCCTCGAGGTCGAGCAACTGCTCGGCGCGCAGCGCGTGTTGTCGCGCGACCCAGGGGAGCAGCGCGATCCGTGCGTGCTCGTCACCGCAAGAGATCTCGAGCACGCCGCCTTGCTGCGGGCGTGCGACGCGTCCCGCGACGGTGATGCCGAGGTGGGCGAACACGGGTCGTACCGCCTCGAACGAGTCGGCGTGGTCGTGATTCCCCGCGATCACCACGACGGGTCGACCCGGCCCTCGCAGTGCGAGTAGCGCTTCCCACGCGACGAGCTGCGCTTCGGCCCGCGGCGCCGCCGAGTCGAACACGTCACCGGCGACGATGACGAGGTCGGTTCGCTGGTCCTCGGCGACGGCGGCGATCTCGGCGAGCACCCGGCGGTGTTCGTCGAGGCGCGACTCACCGCGCAACGACTTGCCCACGTGCCAGTCGGAGGTGTGCAGGATCCGCATCGCCGGCGAACGTACTCGGGGGGTAGGACATGGACCGCGGCACGGTCGTGCGCCGTACGGGCCGAGACGGTCGCGGCCGTGGTGGGGTCCGGTGCGATCAGCCCGCCGCTCGGGCGAACCGGGCGCGCAACGCCGCCTTGTCCGGCTTGCCCGAGGTGAGCAGCGGCAACGCGTCGACAATGAGGATCCGCTCGGGGGTCTTGTAGCGGGCGAGCCCGCGTTCGGCGAACCACGATCCGGCGGCGGCGACGTCGAAGGCCGAGCCGTCGGTGACGACCACCGCGACGACGCGCTCGCCGAGCAGGTCGTCCGGTGCGCCGATGACCGCGGCGCTGCGGACCGCGGGGTGTGACTCGAGCGCGGCCTCGACTTCGGCCGCGGCGATGTTCTCCCCTCCGCGGATGATCACGTCGTGTCGTCGCCCCACGATGGTGAGCCAGCCCCCTGGGTCGATGGTGGCGAGGTCGCCGGTGTGGAACCAGCCGTCGGCGTCGAACGCCGCCGTCGTCGCGGCGCGATCGAGGTAGCCGACGCAGACCTCAGGTCCGCGTACCAACAGTTCGCCGTGCGGCGCGAGCGCGAGTTCGGCGTCGCCGATCGCGCGACCGTCGTGCGTCGCGTCGTGCGTCGTGTCGTCGGACGCCGCGCTGGTCGCGACCGTCGGCGCCTCGGTGCTCCCGTAGGTGCGTTTCACGCGGGCTCCGAACGCGGCCCGTGCCCGTTCGACGAACGCTTCGGTCACCCCGGCGCCGCCGCAACTCACGAGTCTTAGCGACCGCACGCGCGCCGGCGCGAAACCGGGTGCGTCCATGAGTGACACGAAGAACGTCGGTGGACCGATCATGAACGTCACCGAATCGCGCTCGATCAGATCGAGCGCGGTCTTCGGATCCCAGCGCGCCATGAACACGGTGCGGGCGCCCGAGACGCCCGGCAGGGTGATGCCGTTCAGCAGGCCAGAGATGTGGGCACACGGCGCCGGCATCAGCACGACGTCGTCGGGCGTCAACCCGTGAACGTCGCGCATGAGCGTCGCCTTGTAGGCGAGGGTCGCCTGCGTGTGCAGGACTCCCTTGGGGGCGCCGCTCGAACCGGACGTGAACATCACTGCGGCGAGCGATTCGTTGCGCGTCCACGGAGCTTCGACGGGCGCGCCGCGCGGCAAGTTGTCGAGATCGAGGTGCGCTCGGGGCGCGAGCGACGCGACGAGCGCGTCGGCCTCGGCGTCGCCGAGTTGATGATGGATCGGCGCGGCGATCGCGCCGATGCGCCAGCACGCCCGGTAGGCGAGCGCGACCTCGGTGCGATTGGCCGAGCGCCACGTCACCACGTCGCCGGTGCTCACGCCCGACGCCAGGAGCCCGCCCGCGATCGCAGCGACCTGGCGGTCGGGGCCGAGGCGCTCGTCGAGGGACGGGCCCGACCAGGGTCCGCCGCGAGCGCGGTACTCCAGGGCGCGCGCCGGCGTGAACGTGGCCTCGATCACGCGCCGATTCTCGCAGCCGCTCGGCGCGACGACTCGGAACCTCGGCAGCGTCGCCGCGTGGACGCGTCGCCCGGATCAGGTCGCGACGTCGGAGTCGGGGTGGTCGACGACCATGCCGGAACGGGCGAGGCGCTCGAGCGTTGAGCGATCTGCTTAGATTCGCAGCCGCGGGACGGCGGGCATATGTGCGGATCGCCGCGTTCCGTGAGCACTACCTCGTACGGGTGCTCGCCGACTGGTCGGCGCATGATCGTGCCGATCTTGTCCGGCTGGTCGATCGCCTGGTCGGCGACCCGCGTCACTCTCCGGTTCCCGCTGCGAAGGGGTCGCCCACGTCATGAGCAGGATCGAGACCAACCGGCGCATCGAGTACGCCGGGTCGGTACACGACGAGCGGGAGATCGACGCGGTCGTCGCCGTCTTGCGGGGCGGCCCGACCTCATTGCGCATCGGCAAGCACGTGCGGGCGATGGAACACCGGGTCGCCGAGCTGTTCGGCAAGCGGCGCGGGATCATGTGCAACTCGGGTAGTTCGGCGCTCTATCTCGCGATCGAGGTGCTTGGTCTCGAGCCGGGCGATGAGATCATCACCTCGCCGTGCACGTTCTCGACGGATCTCGCGCCGATGTTCCGCAACCAACTCGTGCCCGTGTTCGTCGACGTCACACCCGACACCTTCCAGATCGACGTCGGCGCGATCGAGGCGATGATCGGGCCGCGCACCAAAGCGATCCTCGCGCCGAACCTCATCGGCAACGCTCCCGACTGGGACGTGATTCGCGCGATCGCCGACCGCCATTCCCTCGCCGTGGTCGAAGACTCGTGCGACGCACTCGGTCTCACGCTGCGCGGCACCCCCACGGGAACCCGGGCCGACATCAGCCTGACGAGCTTCGCGTTGTCGCACATCATCACCGCGGCGGGTACGGGTGGGATGGTGTGCTTCGACGACGACGCGCTCGCCGACCGCGCGCTGTTGCTGCGCCGCTGGGGGCGGCGTTCGGAGATCCAACTGTTCGGTTCGACGCGCGGTTCCGAACGCGACTTCTTCAGCACGATCGATGGCGACATCGAGTACGACAACTTGTTCATCTTCGATGAGGTGGGTTGGAACTTCGAGCCGTCCGAGCTCTCGGCGGCGTTCGGGCTCGTGCAGCTCGACAAGCTCGGCGACAACCTCGCCCGGCGGCGCCGCAACTTCGAACGCACGAGCGCGCACGTCGCGCGCCACTCCGAGTCCTTCCTGCTGCCGCAGTTGACCGAAGGCATCGAGACCGGATGGCACATGTTCCCGCTGATCATTCGGCCCGAGTCGGGGATCCGGCGCAGCGCCTTGCAGCAGTGGATGGAGCGCCACGGCGTCGACACGCGCATGGTGTGGACCGGCAATGCCGCCCGCCAGCCCGCGTTCCGCGACCGAGAGTTCCGTCAACCCGACGTCGGACTTCCGAACGCCGACCGGGTCATGGAATGGGGCCTGATCCTGCCCAACAGCCACTCGATGAGCGACGACGACTGCGACTACATCGGCGAATGCCTCGACGGCTACCTGGCCGAAGCGGGGCTCGCCGGATGAGCGGGCGGTTCGCGGATCGTCGGGTGCTCGTTACCGGCGCGAGTCGTGGGATCGGTGCAGCCATCGCCGAACGCTTCGCCGCCGAGGGGGCGGCCGTCGCGATCGTCGCGCGCACCCTCGACCACCACGACCATCTCGCCGGGTCTTTGCGTGAGACCTGCGACCGGATGACCCGCCACGGTGCCCGCGTCTTCACGATCGTCGCCGATCTCACCGACGAGACCGACCGCGCCCGTATCGTGCCCGAGGCGATCGCGGGACTCGGTGGGCCGATCGAGATCCTGGTGAACAACGCGGCCGCGGCGATGTACGCGCCGCTCGAGGCGTTCCCGTTGCGTCGCCGCCGGTTGACGTTCGAGGCGAATGTGCACGCGCCGCTCGATCTCGCGCAAGGCGTGATCCCGGCGATGCGCGCGGCCGGTCAGGGTTGGATCGTCAACCTGTCGAGCGGCAGCACACGCCTCGCGGCCGGGCCGCCGTTCGCGGTCGGGCCGCAGGGATCGACGATCGCCGTCTACGGCGCGTCCAAGGCCGCGCTCAACCGCATCACCAACGGGCTCGGGGTCGAGTTGTACGGCACCGGGATCCGCGTCAACACGGTCGAGCCGCGCGCTGCGGTGTTGAGCGAGGGCGCGGCAGAACTCGTCGGGGCGACGCTGCGGCCTGATCAGATCGAGTCGATGGAGGAGATGGTCGAGGCCGTCATCGCTCTGTGCGATTGCCCGGCCGAGGCCGGATCATGGTCAGCCTCGATCTTATCGCCGAGTGGGGCCTCACTGTCCACGGACTCGACGGGGCGCCGCTCGCTTGACGGCTCATCCGCGCGCCGCGCGGCGGCGGACCGGCGCTTCCGCGACCGGCGTGTCGTCGGGTGCCGTAGCGTCGCGAACCATGGCCGAGGTTCGTGGCACCGATCCCTTCGACGAGACCGACGATCAGCAGGCGTTGCGGCAACTCGCGCGCGACGTCGCAGAGCGTGAACTCGCGCCCAATGCCCGCCACTGGGACGAGACCGAGGAGTTCCCGCAGGCGAGTTGGGACGCGCTCCGAAAGGCCGAACTTCTCGGTGTCACGACCGACGAACGCTACGGCGGGGGCGGGCTCGGCGACGTCGAGGCTGCCATTGTGCTCGAAGAACTCGCGCGCGCCGACGTGAGCAGCGCGATTCTCGCCCAGCTCATGTTCAACGGGCCGCCGCGGGCGATCCAGCATCTCGGCAACGACGCGATGAAGGATCGCTGGCTCCCGTGCGCGGCCTCGGGCGAGCAGCTGTTCTGCATCGGGATCAGCGAGACCGAGGCCGGCTCGGCGGTCAATCACATGCGGGCCCGGCTGACACCCGACGGCGACGGCTTCCGTCTCGACGCGTACAAGAACTACGTCACGGGCGGGCACAAGGCCGGGGCGTGCCTCGTGTGGTGTCGCTTCCCCGGAAGCGAAGGCATTAAGGGCATCGGTGCCGTGCTCGTCGATCTCGGCGCGCCGGGCGTGAGTTGTGTCGGCACCCACGTCAAGATGGGGCTGCGCGGCACAAGCGAAGCCGAGTTGGCCTTCGACAGCGTGCGGATCGAACCCGACGAGGTGCTCGTGTGGGGAACTCCGGACAGTTCCGACAGCTTCAAGACGCTCATTGGGCACATCAATCACGAACGGTGCGGCAACGCCGCCATGTGCCTGGGTGCCGCACAGGGCGCACTCGAGTACGCGTTGCGGTACATGCGTGACCGCCGCGTCGGGAATCGCACGCTCGCCGAGTTCCAGGGACTGCAGTGGAAGATCGCCGACATGACGATGCGGCTCGAAGGGGCGCGCCTGCTCCTCGGGCGTGCTGTGCGCCTCGCCGGCCCCGGTGGCACACCGCCGGCGCTCGAGACCGCGTTGGCGAAGGCCGCGGCCAACGAGGCGGCGAAGTTCGTCTGCGACGAAGCGATCCAACTTCTCGGCGGCTACGGCTTCTCGCGCGAGTTCCCGGTCGAGCGCGTGTACCGCGACATCCGCGGCCTGTGCATCGGTGCCGGCACGATCGAGATCCAGAAGAACTTCATCGGCACCAACGTGTTGGGTGGCGCGCGACCCGCCGGTGGCGCCTGGCGTTGAATCCCAGCGCGCCCGAAGCACCCCGCCCGGAGGGCGAGGTCGCGAGTTCAGCGGGGCAGAATCGTGCCCAGCAGGGTCAGGATCGCTGCGCCGAACAGGCACGGGCGCGCCACGGTGCCGGGTCCGAGCCGTCGCCGCCGAGCCTTGTTCGCCTTCTTCACCGCCTTCGGGTCGACGTCGCCGGAGCCGCCGGACTCCGCGGCGTCGCCGGTGCTCGCAGCTTTGCCATTCTTCGCCACGTCGTGTGCGTCGGCGTCCGTGGCGGCGGCCTTGACGGGCAGATACGCTCGAACTGACACGAACGTCAGGTTCGAGCCTCTCGCATCACCCGCACGAGGAGCGACGCCCGCACGAGGAGATGCAAATGGCGTACGACCAAGCAGCCGCAACCGACTTCTTCCACGGTCAGCCCTACCCGATGTGGTCCGAGCAGGCCGGCGAGTGTCCGGTCGTCGAGACGACCATGGACTTCGGCGTGATGTCGGGTTACCAGGTGCTGAGCTGGGACGATGCCGAGGCCGTGCTCCGCGACAACGTCACGTTCGCGAGCGAGATCAACCTTCGCCACATCGGCGAGTTCATGGGCGAACTCATCGTGGGTCTCGACGGCGAGGAGCACCGCAAGTACCGCAATCTCGTCGCCAGGGCGTTTCGCGCCAGCCAACTCGAGCAGTGGGATTCTGCGCTCGTGCGGCCCATCATCGGCTCGCTCGTAGACCGAATCGCCGGCGCCGGGCGCGCCGACCTCGTGCGCGACATCACCGAGCGCTACCCCGTGCAGGTGATCTGCGGGATCGTCGGAGTCCCACTCGAGGACAGCGAGCAGTTCGCCAAGTGGGCGATCGAGATCAACACCGGGCCGATCAACCGCGAGGTCGGCTTTGCCGCCCGCGACGCCATGACCGAGTATCTGCGCCCGCTCGTCGAGGCCCGCCGCGCCGAGCCGACGGGCGATTTCCTCTCCGATCTCGTCCATGCCGAGATCGACGGACACACCCTGTCGGACGAACGGCTCTACGGCTTCCTGCGGCTGTTGTTGCCGGCGGGTGCCGAGACGACCTATCGCGTGATGGGCAACGCGCTGTTCGCGCTGCTCACCCATCCCGACACACTGGCGCGCGTGTACGACGACTTCGACCTGATCCCTGCGGTCATCGAAGAGACGCTGCGGTGGGAAACGTCGGTCACGATGGTGTCGAGGGTCGCGGCGCGCGACACCGAGATTGCCGGCTGCCCCGTGCACGCGGGTTCGTCGGTCGGGGTGGTGACAGGTGCGGCGAACCGCGACCCCCGTCACTTCGACCGTCCGAGCGAGTGGGACATCGACCGACCGCCGGCGTTGCACCTCGCGTTCGGCACAGGCCCCCACCAGTGCCTGGGGATGCATCTCGCACGCCTCGAGCTACGCGCGGGACTCGAAGAGATCCTCGGCCGGCTCCACAACCTGCGCCTCGATCCCGACGACGCCGGTCCAGCCCCGGTGATCGAGGGCTACGCGTTCCGATCGCCGAACCGTCTCCCGGTGGTGTTCGAGCGCACCTGATGCCGCGCCACATGAGTCGATCAGTCGCGAACTCGCGGCGAAGGCTCAACCAGGGCGGGTTCCTGCCGACGAGGCGGGATGCGCAAGCGTGCGTCGCGGGATCGGATGCGCTCGACCCACGTCGAGGTGCTCGCCTCACTCGAGGCCGTCATCGCGCGGCACAGCACGAGTGAATCGTGCGGCGGCGCGGATGCTGCGACCATGTCGTCCGCGCTCCCGTCAGCACACTCGATCGACCAGCCCGCAGACGACGGCCCGGGCGCGACCGTGCTGGCCTTTCGTCCCCGGCTCCGCCTCGCACCCGCGTTGGGTCCCGACGGCGCCGCCTGAGCCCGACGCAGCGTCGGCGACGACGGGACCTCGGCGAAGGGTCAGCCCCGGAACGGTACGGTGCGCAGCGTGACCGATCGCTTCTACTTCAAGCAATTGCTCGCCGGCCGCGACTTCGCGCGCGACGACGCCCTCGCGCAGCAGATGGTCAACTTCGCGTATCTCATCGGCGACCGCGACACGGGGGAGTGCGCGGTCGTCGACCCGGCCTATTCGGTCGGCGAACTGGTCGACATCGCCGCTGCCGACGGGTTGCGGATCAGCGACGTGCTCGTCACTCACTACCACCCCGATCATGTCGGCGGTTCGATGATGGGTCTCACCATCGAGGGGCTGCGCGAACTGCTCGACCGTGTCGCCGCGAAGGTGCACGTCCAGCAGGATGAGGCATGGGGGCTGAAGCGGGTCACGGGTGTCGGCGACGGTGACATCGAGACGCACGCCTCGGGCGATGTCGTGCACGTCGGTGCGGTGCCGATCACGTTGATCCACACGCCGGGGCACACGCCGGGTTCGCAATGCTTCCACGTCGACGGCCGGTTGGTGAGCGGCGACACGCTCTTCCTCGACGGATGCGGTCGCACCGACCTCCCCGGGGGTGACGCCGACCAACTGTACGAATCGCTCCACACACGGCTGGCGGTCGTGCCCGACGACGCCTGGTTGTATCCCGGGCACCTGTACTCACCCGAGCCGAGCGCACCCCTCGGCGTGGTGCGCGAACGCAACTACGTGTTCCGCCTCCGTACCCGTGACCAGTGGAACATCATGTTCGGCGACGGCTGACAACGGTCAGCGGAAGTCGAAGGCGACCTTGATCGCGCCGGAGTCGGTCTGGGTCGCCAGCGCGGTGAAGGCGGCGCGCCAGTCCTCGAGTCGGTAGGTGTGGGTCAGCATTGCCGAGATGTCGATCGTGCCCGCGGCTGCGAGGTCGAGGTAATGCTCGATCGCGTGCTTGCGAACGCCGTCGACGACCTCGATGCCGAAGGCGTTCGAGCCGATGATCGAGGCGTCCTTGAAGTAGAGCGGCGACCACTCGAAGCGCGCCGCGGCGTTGACTCCCGACACCACGATCCGGCCCTGGTACGACAGCACGCGAAGCGCCTGTTCGATCGTCCAGGGCGCGCCGATCGTGTCGTACACGACCGCGATGTGGCCGGGATGCGCCAGCGGGAGACCCGCCCACGGCTGGTGCAACACCGACCCCGACCAGTCGGCGAGCGCGACCACCGTGTCGTGCGGCGAGAGGTTCGCGTCGATCACGTGAGCGCCCCACTTCGCCGCGAGTTCTTGTTGCGCGGGGTGACGGGCGACGCAGGCGATCTCGACGGTCGGGTACAACGCGCGCAGGATCGCGATGCTCGTGCTGCCGAGCGCGCCGGCACCCCACACCGCGACCTTGCTCCCCGCGAGCGGCGGGTTGCGCGTGATCGCATGGAGCGAGACCGCGAACGGATCGGCGAGCACCGCGACCTCGTCGCTGATCGAGTCGGGCACGCGGATCGCCATCGAGTCGTGCGCCGGCAGCAGATCGGCGAAGCCGCCCGTGGCGTCGGACGAGTTGCCGGTATGGATGCCGGGCGTGAGCCGCCCCGACGTGAAGTTCCAGCACGAGGACAGGTCGCCGGCCGCGCACGCAGGGCACTCTGGCGTGATCCCGCGCGGGCCGCACGACAACCAGCAGTTGAGCACCACACGTTCGCCGACCGCCACAGTCGCGGCGGGACCGGCCTCGATGACATCGGCAACGACCTCGTGGCCGAGCACGTGGGGGAACGAGATGAAGGCGGTGAGCGCGAAGTCCGACGCGTCGCCGCCGGTGTCCATGAACACCTGCTTGGTGTCGCTCCCGCAGATCCCCGTCATCCGGGTCCGCAGGACGACCCAGTCGTCGCCGAACCGGCGGGGATCGTCGATCTCGCGCAACCCCATCGGCGTGCCGTGCAGGTTGACGAGCAGGTGATTGTCAGGGTCGGCCGGAGGTTGGGCCGGCGGGTCGGGGTCGACGCCGAACACGAGTGCGCGCATGACGTGCGAGGATACGACCCATGGCTCGCACCGTGTACCGCATCTGCCCGCTCTGCGAAGCGACCTGCAACCTGGAACTGCGCGTCGAGGGTCGAACGATCGAACTCGCCCGCGGCGACCGGGACGACGTCTACAGCAGGGGTTTCATCTGCCCCAAGGGATCCGCGATCGGACACCTCGAGTCCGACCCCGACCGCTTGCGGCGACCCCGCATCCGTGACCGCGCGACCGATACGTGGCGCGACGTCTCCTGGGACGAGGCGTTCGCCTACATCGACGCGTGCCTCACCCCGTTACTCGAACGAGCCGGGCGCGACGCGCTCGCGTTCTACGCAGGGAACCCCTGCGCACACAACCTCGCGCCGATGGTGTACAACCGCGTCGTCATCCAGAGCGCCCGCACGAAGAACGTGTTCTCGGCGAGCACCGTCGACCAGATGCCCAAGCAGGTGAGTGCGGGCTACATGTTCGGGACGGCGTTGAGCGTGCCGGTGGCCGACGTCGACCACACCGATCACCTGATGATCCTCGGCGCCAACCCGTTCGCGTCGAACGGCTCGCTCATGACCGCGCCGGACCTGCCGGGCCGGTTGCGCGCGCTGCGGGCGCGTGGCGGTCGCCTGGTCGTGGTCGACCCGCGCCGCAGCAAGACCGCAGAGGAAGCCGACGAGTGGGTCGCGATCCGGCCCGGCACCGACGCGTTCTTCCTCCTCGCGATCGCACACGTCATGTTCGAGGACGGCAGCGCCGATCCGGGTGCACACGTCGCTCCCCACGTCGCGGGCCTCGACGAGGTGCGCGCCATCGCCGTCGACTTCTCGCCCGAGCGGGTCGCGCCGATCTGTGGCCTCGACGCAGCCGACATCCGGCGCCTCGCCCGCGAACTCGCGGCCGCGCCGACCGCGGCCGTGTACGGTCGGATCGGCACGACGACGACCGAGTTCGGCACGGTCGCGTCCTGGGCCGTCGACGTCGTCAATGTGCTCACCGGCAACCTCGACCGGCGAGGCGGCGCGATGTTCAACCTGCCGGCGAGCGGGGGTGCCAACGCGGGCGGTCCCGGCGGCAAAGGGCGTGGCATCCGCGTGGGCCGGCGCGTGTCGCGAGTGCGCGCGATGCCTGAGGTCTTCGGCGAGTTTCCGGTCGCGACGCTGCCGGACGAGATCGAGACCCCGGGCGAAGGTCAGGTACGCGCGCTCATCACCGTGGCGGGGAACCCGGTGTTGTCGAACCCCGACTCGGTGCGGCTCGATACGACCCTCGCCTCACTCGAGTTCATGGTCAGCGTCGACATCTACTGCAACGAGACGACACGCCACGCCGACGTGATCCTGCCGGCCGAGTCGTTGCTCGCCCGCGGGCACTACGACATCGCCCTGCGCTCGCTCGGCGTCCGCAACGTCGCGCACTACTCGCCGCCCGCGGTGGAATTGGATCCGCACGAGTACCCCGAGTGGCGGACCCTCGTGCGGCTCGGCGCGATCCTGCAAGGGCTCGGGCACGGCGACGATGTCGTCGATGCCGTCGATGACTTCGTGCTGCGAGGCCTCGTCGACAAGGCGGTTGCTCGGCCGGGCCCGGTCGAGGGTCGCGACCCCGACGAGTTGATCGCCGACCTGTCGGCGGGTGGACGCCGCGGCCCCGAGCGGGTGGTCGACCTGATGCTGCGCACCGGCCCCTACGGCGATCGGCTCAGCATCGACGCGCTGATCGCCGCGCCGCACGGCATCGACCTCGGGCCGCTTCAGCCGCGGCTCCCCGACGTGTTGCGCACGCCGACCGGCATGATCGAACTCGCGCCGGAGCCGATCGTCAGCGACGTCGCCGAGCGGCTGCTGCCCCTGCTCGACCGTGCACCCGACGACGCGCTCACGCTCGTCGGGCGCCGCGATCTGCGCTCGAACAACTCGTGGATGCACAACCTGCGCGTGCTCGTCAAGGGCAAGCCGCGCTGCACGCTGCACGTCCATCCGACGGACGCGGCGCGGCTCGGACTCGACGACGGCAAGCTCGCACGCGTCGCGAGCACCGCGGGGAGCGTCGACATCGCCGTCGAGATCACCGACGCAATCCGTCCGGGCGTGGTGAGCATCCCGCACGGTTGGGGGCACGACGGTCCGGGTGTCCAACTGTCGATCGCGCGCGAGCACGCGGGCGTCAACAGCAACATCCTCACCCGGCCCGACCTCATCGACCCGCTCAGCGGCACGAGCGCACTCAACGCGATCCCCGTCGAGGTCGCAGCCATCTGACCGCGCGGCCAACCGGCGGATGGCCGTTGCTGCGCTTCAGCGGAGGGTCGCGGTGAACGCGGCCATGCCACTCACGAAGGCATCGCAATTCGCCGTCTTGTCAACGATCATCTGCTTGGCGTCGAGACCACCGGGGAACACGGCCGGGGTGTAGTACTCGAAGCCGCCGTCCTCGATGGCGTCGGCGATCTCGCGCGCGCACTGGGCTGCGGGGACCTTGTCGATCTCGAACAGCGCCGCCGCGTTGCCCGGCTGATCCCAGATTTCGGTGTCGATCGGGCCGGGGAGCACGAGCTTGCACCCGACTCCCGTCCCCTCGAGGTCGATGCGCATCGCCTCGGTCCACCCCGCGAGCGCGTACTTCGACGCGCAATAGGCCGACTCGTTGACGATCGGCATGCGGCCCCCGGTCGACGAGACGTTGACGAACAGGCCGGATCCCCGTTCGAGGAATCGCGGAAGGAGCGCGAGCGACAGCCGCACCGGTGACAAGAAGTTGACGCGCATCGTCTCCTCGACGAGCGCATCGGTGAGTTCGGTGACGCGCACGCGCTTGGGGATCGCGGCGTTGTTGACGACCACGTCGATCCCCGCGAGTGCCTCCCACGCGTCGTCCGCGAGCCGCGTGACCCCCTCGAGGTCACCGAGGTCGGCCGGGATCATCTGTGAACCCGGCGAGGACTCCCGGCACTCGGCGAGCACCTCGGCGAGAAGTTCGACCCGGCGGGCGACGAGAAGGACAGACGCCCCCCGCCGGGTCAACTCGGGCGCCAATGCAGCGCCGATGCCTGACGAAGCGCCGGTCAGGAGGATCCGGGATCCTGCGAGGGCGTAGCGCATTCTGACCGACGATAGTCGTCAGGTCGCTTTGTCGAACAGGAGTCGCTCGATGTGGCCCGTCTGTGTGGTCACGGCCATCGACGCCTGTTGGACCTCGACACTGCTCTGGGCCGTCTGCGAGCTGGCCTCGGCGACGCCCTGAATGTTCATCGCGATCTCGTTCGCGGTGGCTGACTGTTCTTCGACGGCAGACGCGATGGAACCCTGAAGGTCCGAGATGCGTTGGATGAGTTCGTTGATGCGAGCCATCGCCTCGACCGACTCAATGACGTTACTCTGGATCGAGGCGACCGTACTGGAAATACTGTCGGTCGCGGAGCTGGTCTGATTGGCGAGATCCTTGACCTCGCTGGCGACGACGGCGAAGCCCTTCCCGGCTTCGCCCGCGCGCGCGGCTTCGATCGTGGCATTGAGTGCCAACAAGTTGGTCTGGGCCGCGATCGTCGAGATGAGCTTGACGATCTCTCCGATCTGTTGGCTCCCGGTCCCGAGCGACTCGATCGATGTCATTGTTGCACCGGCCGCGTCAACGCCCGCGCGCGCCACGGTCGCCGCTTCACTCGCGTTCTTCGCAATCTCGGCAACGCTGGCCGTCATCTCCTCGGCGCCCGCGGCCACGACCGAGGCCTGTGCCGCGGCCTGTTCCGCGCTGGCTGACAGCGACTGCGAGATCTGATCGAGCGAACTTGACGTTACCCCCAACTCGGAAACCAGGGAACGGGCCTCGCTCTCTCGCTCCGAGACATCCTCCCAGTTGACGACGTATCCGAGGTGGCGGCCTTCGGCATCGGTGATGTGGTTGAACCTGCCGTCGAGGCGAGTTTCGCCGAACGCGATGATCCCGCGGTGTGGCATGTTCCGGCGATCCTTCAAGATTCGCTCGACGTGGCCGGGGTCCGAGTGGAATCGGTGGATCGACCCGCCCAACAGGTCGGCCGTGCCGATGCGGAACATCCGCTGGATCTCGTCCGCGAAGCCGGCGACCGTCTCGGCCGCGCGCCGGTTCATGTAAACGAGGTTCAGCTCGAGGTCCGCGAGAAAGATGTTGGCCTGCACGCTGTCGAGCGTCGCCCGCAAGAATTGGGCGTCGAGCGATGCGGTGCCGGGCTGGTTTCCTCTGTGAATGGTGTTCGATCGAGCTCGCATGTGCGCTCCTCGTTGTTTTGGCTCCGCGTCCGTTGTGCCCTCGCCGCGAGGCTCCCGGCGTGCGGTGAGGGAAGCGAAGCGTTTGCTCATCGTCCATCTTGAAGGACGCGCCAGAGAACCAGTGGGCATCCCCGCTAAGTATGGACGAAGGTCCCTTAAGTATGGACGAAGGTCCCTTAAGTATGGACGAAGGTCCCTTAAGTATGGACGAAGGTCCCTCTGTCGACACAAGAATTGACTGATCCAGCGTTCGTCACGGCGCTTCGTCCTAGCCGCGGGCTCCGAAGCGCCATAGAAGATCGACCTCTGCCCGGACCGGCAGACCGATTCTCATCCAGACGAGACCGCCGGGACCACCGCGCATGAGAACTAGCCTCGGTTTGTCTACACGGCCGTGGATGGTTTGAATGCGGTGGTGCCCGACGAGCCGGAACCGACGACGCTCGCCCGGAGCCAGGCCGCGCGGCGCCGCCGGGTCATCGACGCGGCGCTCGCCCGCGCCTCCGATGGCGGTTTCGAGAACGTGCAGATGCGCGACGTCGCGACCGACGCGGGCGTCGCCCTCGGAACGGTGTACCGGTACTTCGCGTCCAAGGAACGACTGCTCCTCGAAGCGATGGCCGAGCAACAAGAGGACCTGCGGGGCTACCTGCTCGCACATCCCGCACCCGGCGCGACCCCCGCGGAACGCGTCATCAACGTGCTCGGGCGCGCCAACACGTCGTTGCGCAAGCACCCTGACATCACGGCTGCGATGGTCCGGGCGTTCGGCGCGAGCAACGAGGAAAACCGCGACCTCGTCGTGCGAGTCTCCGACATCATGGGCTCGATCATCACGAGCGCGATCGGGAGCAACACCGCACGAGACCGCAGGGTCGCCCGCATCCTGGTGCAGGTGTGGATGTCGTCGTTGATCGGTTGGGTGGGCGGAGTCGATCCGGCGGAGCGCGTCGACGACGACGTCGCGACGGCCGCGCACCTCTTGCTCGACGCCCCGAGCTGAGGCGGGACCAGGCGATGGATCCCGCGGACTCGACGCGCGCGGTCGCGGCCGATCGCCCCGCCACAACCGCGGCGAGCATCGCGCTGTCACACCGCCAGATACTCACCGTCTTCTCGGGCGTGATGGCCGGGATGTTCGTCGCCGCGATCGACCAGACGATCGTGTCGACCGCGGCCAAGGCGATCGGCGAGGACTTCGACTCCTTGACGAAGCTGGCGTGGATGTTCACGTCGTATTCGCTCGCATCGACCGCGGTGATGCCGCTCGCGGGCAAGCTGTCCGACCTCTTCGGCCGCAAGACGCTCTTCCAGTGGTCGATCGTCGTGTTCACCGCCGGGTCGCTGCTGTGCGGTGTCGCACCCAATTTCGCGGCCTTCATCGCGTTCCGCGCGATCCAGGGAGTGGGTGGCGGCGCACTGATCGTGCTCGCGTTTGCCATCGTCGGTGACATCGTGTCGCCCGCGGAGCGCGGCCGGTACCAGGGTTTGGTCGGGAGTGTGTTCGCAGTCGCGAGCGTGATCGGTCCACTGATCGGCGGTGTGATCGTGAGCCATGCGTCGTGGCGCTGGATCTTCCTCGTGAACCTGCCCGTCGGCATCGCCGCGCTCGGCATCACCAACCGCGCCCTGGCGCTGCCGTTCGCCCGCCAGGATCACACGATCGACTGGTTGGGCGCGGCGCTCGTGATCGTGAGCGCGTCGGCCTTCGTCGTGGGCGCCGCGCTCATCGGCGAACGCCACCACTGGTCATCGCCCGGAGTGATCGCCTGCGGCGTCGTAGCGATCGTCAGCACCGGTTTGTTCGTGCGCCAGGAGCGGCGCGCCGCCGAACCCGTCCTCCCGCCGCGACTGTTCCGGAGCACGACGATGCGCACGACGAGTCTCGTGGCGCTGTTCCTCGGCACGGGCATGTTCGGCGCGATCGTCTACCTCCCGCAGTACCTCCAGATCGTGAAGGAACTCGTCGCGACGAACGCCGGGCTGCGCATGATCCCGGTGATGGGCGGCATCCTCGTGGCCTCGACGACCTCGGGCCGGTTGATCGCGCGCTGGGGTCGATACCGCCTCTTCCCGATCCTCGGGCTCGCGATCCAGGCCGTTGCCTACATCTGCTTCGCCGCAATGGACAGGACGACACCGCTCGGGTTCGTGTTCGTGTTCATGGCGATGGCGGGGTTCGGCATCGGCATGGTGAGCCCGGTACTCGTGCTCGCGGTACAGAACGACGTTGCCCCGGCCGACCTCGGAGCGGCGACGAGTGCCACGACCTTCATCCGCCAGATGGGCGCGACGCTCGCAACCGCGATCTTCGGCGCGATCATCGCCGCGCGCGTCCCGGTGGCCACCGAGCAACTGTTGAACTCGCCGGAACATCTCGCCCGGCTCCCGCGCGCCGACCAACTCGCCGCTATCGAGGTGTTCATGGACGCGCTGCACATCGTGTTCTGGTGCACCGTGCCGGTCGCCGTCATCGGCTGCCTGCTGGCGCTGCGGATCCCCGAGAACCCGCTGCGGTCCACCGCCAACGTCAACGCCACAGGCGCCGATACGTCATCTCCCAGGTGACCGATCGACGCACCACTAGTTTCTGCGGGATGGCCGTGCCTTTCCACTATCACTTCGCGGACTTGTTCGAGCAGGCCGCCGATGTCGTCCCCGAACGGATCGCGGTGATCGACGAACGCCGTCGTGCCACCTACGCCGAACTCGAGTCGCGCACGAACCGACTCGCTCATGTGCTCCAAGGCGCGGGTGTGCAGCCCGGCGATCACGTCGCGATCTACTCACCGAACTGCCTCGAGTGGGTCGAGGCGATGTTCGCGATCTACAAGGTGCGGGCATCCGTCGTGAACATCAACTTCCGCTACGTCGAGCACGAGTTGCGCTACATCCTCGACAACTCCGATGCCGTCGCGATCATCTACGCCGCGGAGTACGAGCCGCTGCTCGCCGTTGCCCGCGGCTCGCAGCCTGCGCTCACGGCCTTCATCCGCATCGACGACGGTTCGGGCGCGGGCGGCGCCATCGCCGAGGCTCTCGACTACGAGACGGCACTCGCCGGCCAGTCCCCTGATCGCGACTTCGAGGAACGCTCGGACGACGACATCTACCTGCTTTACACCGGGGGCACGACCGGGATGCCCAAGGGTGTCATGTGGCGCATGGAGGATGTCTTCTACGCGCTGGGCGGCGGCGTCGACGTGTTCACCAACGAGAAGGTGACGAGTCCGGGTTCGCTCGCGGCGAAGATCGATCCGAACGCCCCGGGAGGTCTTGTGACGCTGCAGACGGCGCCGCTCATGCACGGCGCAGGCCAGTTCGGGATGATGCGGACGCTGTTCGAAGGCAACACCGCCGTGCTCCCGCTGCAGTTCGATGCCGACCAGGTCTGGCAACTCGTGCACGAACACCGCATCAACACGATCGGCTTCATCGGCGATGCGATGGCGCGCCCACTCAAGGACGCCTACGAGAAGGTCAAGGACACCATCGACATCAGCTGCGTGTACTCGTTCAGCTCGACAGCGGCGATCTTCTCGCCGACGCTCAAGGCGTATTGGCGCGCGACGCTGCCCGAGCACACGGTCATGCTCGACGCGATCGGATCGTCCGAGACGGGTATGAACGGCTACCGCATGGTCGAGAAGGGCAAGGAGCGCACGGAGGGGATCACGACGGTCACTGCCTCGCTCGACTCGGTCGTGCTCGACGACGACCTCGAGCCCGTCGCGCCCGGCAGCGGCCAAACCGGACGGGTCGCACGCGGCGGCAACATCCCGGTCGGCTACTACAAGGACGACGCCAAGACCGCCGAGACCTTCGTCGTCGACCGGCGCGGCAAGCGCTGGTCCATTCCCGGAGACTTCGCCAAGGTCGAATCGGACGGCACGATCACGTTGCTCGGTCGCGGTTCGGTGTGCATCAACTCGGGTGGCGAGAAGATCTTCCCCGAAGAGGTCGAAGGCGCGTTGAAGGCGCACCACGAGGTCGTCGACGCGATCGTCGTCGGGCTTCCCGACGATCGTTGGGGCGAGGCCGTGTGCGCCCTCGTCCAGCCCGAACCGGGCGCCGCGCCGAGCCTCGAATCGCTACAGGAAACCGCGCGCGGGCTCGTCGCCGGCTACAAGGTGCCGCGCCGCATGTTCCTGATCGAGCAGGTGCCGCGCCATCCGAATGCCAAGCCCGATTACAAGCGGGCCAAGGCGATGGCGCTCGACTTGGCGAGCGCGGGCGGGTTGTGACCTTGCTTTGGCGCGTCGTGATGTCGCAGCGAAGGTCCCCGCGTTGCACCGGCGCACGCTCCCTGTCGCCCCCGGTGACGGCATCGACGCGCCGCCCGGGCTCAAGCGATTTTCGGTCAGGCCGATCATTGAGGTGATGCCTCCACACCCGCCCGTCCGCCGGCGGCGCGTCTGCGCACGCCTGATCGGCTGCCTCGTCGCCGTCGCGGTCACCGTTGCCACGATCGGGCCACGGATCGCGCTCATCGATCGGGCGGCCGCGGCCGAACCGCCGTCCGGGACACCGGTCATGGGTGAGGCACTGATCACGGCACACCAGCTCGCCACCTACTACTACTCACGCAAGGGGCACGACACCGCACAACTCCCGACACTCGACGACGACGTCGAGGCGCTCGCCCGCCTCTTCATCGAAGAAGGACGGCGAGACGGTGTGCGCGGCGACATCGCGTTCATGCAGTCGATGGTCGAGACCGGTTGGCTGTTGTTCCCGACCTACGGGCAGATCCGCCCCTGGTTCAACAACTATTCCGGCATGTACGCGTTCGACGGCCGCCCTAAGGGCACGACGTGCGCGGCCGAGACGAGCCCGTCGCGCTGTTTCGAGTCGCCGCGCATCGGAGTGAGGACGCAGGTTCACCTGCTCCGCAGTTACGCGGACCCGTCGGTGGCCGACACGCCCGATCGGCTCGCCTACGCGCCCCGCGACCGTCGCGGCGTCGCCCCGGTCTGGGAACTCTTCGGCGGCCAGAGCGGGCAGGCGATCTGGGCGACTGCACCCGACTACGGCACGTTCATCATCGAACAGTTGTGGCGACCGATGCTGTCGCGCCTCGGGGTCGTCGAACCGTGCGTCCCCGCGGGCGCCAACGGCGCCGGCGCCGTGGGCAGCGGCTACTGGGTGTTCGGTCCGACCGGAGTTCCATCGGCGGTCGGCACAGCAACGCCATTCGGATCGGCCGGGGCTGCCGGAGCGCCGTCACTCGTCGTCGATGTGGTCGCCCACCCATCCGGTGCGGGGTACTGGCAGGCGACCCGCAGTGGCGGCGTGTACGCGTTCGGCAACGCCACCAAGTTCGGCACCCTCGTGCGGGCGAACATCGGCGCCCCCGTCACGGCGATGGAGTCGACCCCGAGCGGGAACGGCTACTGGCTCTTGACGGCCGACGGTGGGGTGCACGCCTTCGGCGACGCCGAGACGTTCGGCGCGCCCGCAACCGGGGCACCGCGCAGCCGCGCGATCGGCATCGAGCGCACCCCGACCGGTGCCGGGTATTGGGTGCTGAGCGCCGACGGTGCTGTCGCAGCGTTCGGGGACGCAGCTGCGTTGGGTTCGCCCAAGGAGTCGGGCGGGGCGCGGACGCCCAGCGCGCTCGCACGCACACCCTCGGGGGGCGGCTACTTCGTAGTGACCTCGCGCGGACGGGTGCTCGCGTTCGGCGACGCCCAGGTCGCAGGAGACGTCCACGGCTGCGGCTTCGGCGCCGTCGCAGACATCGAAGCGGCTCCGAGCGGCAACGGTTACTGGATCACCACCGCACGTGGCGCGGTGTACGCCTTCGGCAGCGCCCGATACGTCGGGCAGCCGGCCGCTCCGTTCGGCGGCGCCGTCGCCTTCGCGCTCGCCGCCTGACCGATCGTTCGCGACCGCCGGGCTCTGGCGCGCCCCGGACAACTCCGCCGCGTGCCCGAACCGCGGGCGTCGCCGGTGCGCCTGACGGTAGGGTGACCCACGTACGCGGGGAGCTCGGGAGAGCCGGGCTGAGAGGGCGACCGGATCCGTCGCCGACCCCTTGAACCTGCCCCGGGTAATGCCGGCGAAGGGAGCGACCGATGCGGTTCCGCCCGTCGATGATTCGGTATCGCCGATGACCTCGGACCGTGTCACGGCGATCGTCGTGTGCGGGCCGGTGCCGCCCTCGCCTGAGGCCGTCGCGCTCATCCCGCGCCGCCCCGACTGCGTCGTCGCGGCCGACGTGGGGTTGCGTCACGCGGCGGCGCTCGGTGTCAAGGTCGACCTGGTCGTCGGCGACCTCGATTCGCTCGACGCGGCCGAGATCGATGCCGCCCGGCGCGCCGGGATCACGATCGAGCGACATTCGCGCTTCAAAGACGTGACGGACCTGGAACTGGCGATTCTCGCGGCGATCGAACGGGACGCCAGCCGCGTCGTCGTCGTCGACGGGGGAGTCGGGCCACGCGTCGATCACTTTCTCGCCAACGCGCTGGTGCTCGCATCTGCGCGATTCGCGGCGTGCAGGGTCGAGGCCGCGTTGGGCGACGCGTGGGTCTCGGTCATCAACGATCGCAGCGGACTCGTCGCGCTCCGCGGCGCGGTCGGGTCGATCGTGACGTTGCTCGCGGTCGGAGGCGCGGCACGCGGCGTCACGAGCGACGGACTGCGGTGGGCGCTCGATCGGCGCACGCTTCGGCCCGGTTCGTCGCTGGGTGTCAGCAACGAGATCGCGACGGTTCCCGCCCGCATCGAGGTCGAGTCCGGATGCTTGCTCGCGATCCAACCCTTCGGAGGAGCGCAATGAGACGAGCTCAAATGCTGGCCTGCCGCCGCCGTTACGCGGTCGCGGCGTTGCCGGTCGTGTTGGTGTTCGCCGCGGCCTGCGGCGACGACACCGATCCAGCTGCCGGCAGCGGCGACGGCTCCGGTCCTGTCACCGTCACGTTGCTCACGCACGGATCGTTCGTCGTGAGCGACGGGATCTGGGATCCGCTCGAGCAACAGGGCATCGAGGTCGAGGTCGTGACCGGTGGCGACGCCGGCGAACTCACGAACCGACTCGTGTTCGATCGTGAACACCCCGAGGGTGATCTCGCGTTCGGAGTCGACAACACGTTCCTTGGGCGCGCGTTCGACGAGAGGGTGTTCGCAACCCATGACGTCGACGTCACGGGCGTCGATCCCGAGCTCGTGCCGGAAGTCGGCGCCGACCGCGTCGTCCCCGTCGACTTCGGCGACGTGTGCGTCAACTACGACCGCGAATGGTTCGCGGCGCGCAGCCTCGATCCGCCCAGTTCGCTCGATGCGTTGATCGCGCCTGAGTACCGCGGCCTCACGATCGTCGAAGATCCCAACCTCAGCTCGCCCGGTCTCGCGTTTGTGCTCGCGACGGCGTTGCGTGATCCCGACGGATGGGAGGACTGGTGGCGGGACCTGCGTGATCGTGACGTCCTCGTCGTCGACGGCTGGGAGACCGCGTGGAACGTCGAGTTCAGCGGGGGCGGCGGGGGCGGCGACCGCCCGATCGTGGTGAGCTACGCGTCGAGTCCACCGGCGACGGTGATGTTCTCCGACGGGTCGCGCACCGAACCGAATGTCGCGGTGGTCGACGACGGCTGCTTCCGACAGGTCGAGTACGCGGGTGTCCTCGCGAACGCCAGGCATCCAGAGGTGGCCGAGGTCGTCTTGCAGTATTTGCTGTCGGAGGGCTTTCAAGTCGACGTGCCGGCCAACATGCTCGTGTTCCCCGCCCGGACCGGGGTAGCGCTCCCCACGGTGTTCGACCGCTTTGCGATGCGTCCCACCGAACCCATCGTGGCTGATCCTTCGCTGATCGACGCGCAGCGCGACGACGTCCTCGAGCGGTGGACCGAGATCGTGCTGACGTGAATCGGCCGTGGTCGTGCGGTGCCGGTGCGAGGCGGTCGGATCGCCCGCGCCAGGCCGAAGCACGCGTCGCGCGCGCACTCGCAACCAGCGTCCCGGCCGTGTTCGCACTCGTGCTCGTGGCCTGGCCGTTCGGGGCGATCCTGCGGCGAGGCCTCGTGCCGGACGGCCACATCGACTTCGGTCCGGTTGTCGACGTCGTCGCATCGGCGCGCAGCCGCGCGCTCGTGTCTTTCACCGTCCGCCAGGCGCTCCTGTCGACGATCGTCACCCTGGCGATCGGGCTGCCCGCCGCCTGGGCCGCGAGCCGCCGCTGGTGGGGCGCGCCGATCGTCCGGGTCGTGTCGACGAGCGCGTTCGTCATGCCGACGGTCGTGATGGGTCTCGCCTTCCGGTCCGTCATCGACCGCGGTTTGCGCGGGATCCTGCTCGCACACGCGGCGTTCAACGTCGCCGTCGTTGTGCGGCTCGTGGGCGAACGCTGGCGCACGATGCATGACGACGCGACCGCGGCGGCGCGAAGCCTCGGAGCAACACCTGGCCGAGCCTTCCGGGATGTGACGCTCCCGCGGTTGCGACCCGCGGTGAGCGCGGCAGCGCTGCTCACGTTCTTGTTCTCCTTCACGAGTTTTGGTGTGGTGCTGTTGCTCGGCGACTCGGGACAGGCGACGATCGAGACCGAGATCTACCGCTTGACGAGGACGCTGCGGTTCGATGCAGCCGCCGCGCTCGCCCTCGTCCAGGTCGTCGTCGTCGCCGCCGTGTTCGCAGCGAACGGCGCTGTGGCGCGTCGCACGACGGTGCTGCAACCACGTGCTCCCGCAGAGCTCTGGCCGCTCGCGGGCGTCGTCGCCTCGGCACCGGCACTGGCGCTCGTCACCGTGCCAGTGGCGGTGCTCGCTGCGCGCGTACTGCATCCGGGCGGGCGCTGGGGACTCGCCGGTCTGCGCACGCTCGCACGAGATGACCTGGTGCTTCCGGTCCGGCCGATCGAGACACTCGGGATTTCGCTGCGGTACGCCGCAGTCGCGTGCGGGGTTGCGATGCTCGTCGGGATGCTCGCGGCCGCGACCGTCGGCACGGGCCGTCGCCGCTTCGGGCGCGTTGTCGACGTGCTGCTGCTCCTGCCCCTCGGCGTGTCGGCGGTGACGATCGGCTACGGATACCTGATCACGTTCGACGAGGCTCCGTTGCGGCTCCGCGATCATTGGTACGCGGTGCCGCTCGCGCACGCCGCCGTGGCCGTGCCGTTCGTCGTGCGCGCCCTGGTCCCCGCCCTTGGTGCCGTTGACCCACGGGTCCGCGAGGCGGCGGCCTCGCTCGGCGCGCGTCGCATGCGCGTGTGGACGAGCATCGACCTTCCCCTCGTCGCCCCGGCATTGGCCGTCGCGGCAGGCTTCGCGGCGGCGATCTCACTCGGCGAGTTCGGCGCGACCGCGTTGCTCGGTCGGAACGGAACGCCGACGGCACCGTTCGCGATCACGCGACTCCTCGGCGCGCCCGGGAGCGCAAACCGTCTCGCTGCCGACGCGCTCGCGTTGGTGCTCGTCGGTCTGACCCTTGTCGTCATGGCGATCGCCGAGCGCGTCGGGGCGCGGTCGGGTCGGCGCGTCGCAGCACGTGACATTCGCGTCGCGGCGCGGCTGAGACGTCAGGTCGCAGCGCGATGACACTCGTCGTCTCCGGTGTGACGGTCAGGCGCGGCTCGACCGTCGCCTGCGAGCAGGTCGATCTCACGGTCGGAGAAGGCGAGGTCGTCGCGGTGCTCGGACCGAGCGGCAGCGGCAAGACGTCGCTGTTGCGGGCGATCGCAGGCCTCGAGACTCCGGTACGCGGGTCGGTTGCGTTTGGCGGTCGCGACCTAGCGGCTACTCCCGTGCACGCGCGCGGGTTCGGCGTCGTGTTCCAGGACCTCGCGCTCTTCGAACACCTCGACGTCGCTGGGAACGTCGGCTACGCAGCGCGGGTGCGACGCGTCGCGCGCGGCGACCGCGGTGCGGCCATCGAGACTGCGCTGGCGCAGGTCGGTCTCGCTGGCCTCGGGGCCCGTCGCGTCTCGGAGTTGTCGGGTGGCGAACGGCAACGCGTCGCGCTGGCACGGGTCTTGGCCGCGGACCCGCGAATGCTGCTGCTCGACGAGCCGCTCGGATCGCTCGACCGCCAGCTCCGTGAACAGTTGGTCGAGCGGCTGCGCGACTTGCTGCGGGCGAGCAGCGTTCCCGCGTTGGTCGTCACGCACGATCACGACGAGGCGTTCGCGCTCGCGGATCGGGTCGTCATCCTGCGGGACGGCAAGGTGGTGCAATCGGGGCGCGTCGTCGACGTGTGGCGCGCGCCGGCCGACGAGTGGGTGAGCCAGTTTGTCGGGAACCCCGCGGCGATCGACGTCGAACCGCGCAACGGGCATCTCGCCACGCCTTTCGGACCGATCGCCGGCGTGTTCCCTCCGTCGACGGCCCGCATCGCGCTGGCGGCGCGGGCACTCGCGCTCGACGCAGCCGGAACCTGGCCGATGATGGTGGAACACGTGCGCCCCACTCGAACCGGCTGGGCACTCGAGGGCGTGACCCGCCGCGTGTCCGACCCGCGGCACCCTCGATTGACGGTGCACAGCGACGACCCGGTCGCGACCGGCGAGACGGTTCGGATCACGGTGCGCGGCGAGCGGATCCTCTGTTTCGACGCGACCGGCGCGAGAGTCGCCGTGCACTCGACGTGATCATCCGAGCGTGAGCGCAACCAGTCCGTTGGCGACCACGACGACGAACCACCGCCCCGTCAGACAGGTCGTGCACGAACGGACCGGCTCGGTTGTCGGGCGACCGACCGGTCCGTGAACTCGCCGACCGAATGGGCAACTGATTGCGTACATTTTCGCTGGTCGTTCGACATGAGGATGGTGCACCTTGGCCGCAGCCGCGAAACCGACGAGCGCTCCATCGACCGCAGATCGTTCGGCCGCGGAGCTGATCGACGAGCGCATCGCGGAACTCGGCGACTGGCGCGCTGAGACGCTGCGGCGGGTGAGGGCGCTGATCCACAAGGCAGCCCCCGACGTGGTCGAGACGTGGAAGTGGCGCGGCGTGCCGGTGTGGGAACACGACGGCATCATCTGCACCGGCGAGACCTACAAGAACTACGTCAAGCTCACCTTCGCCAAGGGAGCGTCGCTGCCAGACCCTTCGGGTCTGTTCAACGCCAGCCTCGAAGGCAACGCTCGGCGCGCGATCGACATCCACGAGGGCGACGTGATCGCTGCGGCTGCATTCGGTCAACTCATCCGCGCCGCGGCCGAACTCAACAAGTCAACCAGGAGAACCAAGTCGACGAAGCACAAGGGTGCCTCGTCGTGAGTTTGGGTGCGCGTGGCGCGTCTCGCACCCGGGCGAAGTCTGCCGGTGTTGAAGCCGCCGGTCGCGGCGGCTGCGGGACCTCGCCTGCGGAGCGGCGGTCATCCGTAGATCGCAAAGGCGAGGGGACGGACCGGTGCGTACGTCGAGGTCACGTTCTCGGGCCGGCACGCTTTCACACGCTGGGCGGTGTGGGTGGATCGGTCGGGACGTCGCCTGCGACGTCATCGGTCGGTTGGCCGGACGCGTCGGCACGGGTCGGAACGCCACCGCTCTGGAACGACCAGTACGCCTCGACCCGCTGCTCGTAGTCGGCGTCGGCCAACTGGCCCTGGCGCCACTGCAGCGTGATCCCCTGCATCTCGTCGGTGAGGGCGACGGCCTGCTTCGGGACGTCGCGCGACCAGTTGCAGATCGGGCACACGAGGGCGCGCCGGCGTCGGTACGGAATCACCGGGATGAAGAACAGCGTGAACCAGACCGTGATGAACAAGTGGTGGAGCAGCACGCTGTTGTGACAGCGCGGGCAGGTCGCCGCGATGCACTCGCCGTGATCCTTGACCGTGCTCTTACCCCATCCGAACAAGATCGGCATCGCGACTCCTGACGTTCGAGAGGGCCGGTGGGGCCCGAAGCGGCCGACGCCGCCGTGGCAGTCGGCCGGATCGCCGCGACGCTAGGCGATCGCGCCGGCAACCCGACGCGTCTGGCGATAGGCGACTGGCATCGAGCCAGCACCGTGGTTCGTGATCCAAGTCGCCGAACTCGTTTGGCTGAGCACCGTTAGCCTCGCGCTGGCTCGGAGTGGCGACTGCGCCGAAGTAAGCGGGCAAGGGCTGGAATCCCGTCACCCAGGACCAACGAGTGGTGCCCACGTCGCTCCGAGTCGCTGTTCCAAGCTGAGCCACTACCGCAAGGTTCGGCTCCGCGACGACGATCGGCCGGGTCGCACGCCACTCAGGCGATGACGCCGTCGGCGCGGAGCTGGTCGATCTCGTCGCTGTCGAATCCCCAGTCGGCGAAGGCGACATCGGTGTCGGCACCCGCAGGGCGCGGCGCGTTGGCGATCGCTCCGGGTGTGCGGGAGAAGCGCGGCGCGGGTGCGTGTTGTTCGATGCCCGCGACGGTCGTGAATGTTCCTCGTGCGATGTTGTGTGGGTGCTGCCGGGCCTCGGTCATCGACAGGACCGGCGCAAAGCAGATCTCGTGACCGTCGAAGAACTCGACCCATTCGTCGCGGGTGCGGGTCGCGAAGGTGCGGGCGAGCCGTGCCCGCTGCGTCGGCCACTGTGCCTTGTCCATCTGTTGATCGAGCGGGAGGTCGGTCGCGCGGAGTCCGTGGACATCGAGCGTGGCGATCCGAGCGACGAAGTTCGCGTAGAACTGCGGCTCGAACGCGGCGAGGCTCACGTATTCGTCGTCGGCGCACCGGTACACGTTGTAGAAGTGGGCGCCGCCGTCGAGGAGATTGGTGCCGCGCGGACCCCACACGCCGGCCGAGTCGATCGCGATGAAGATCGACATGAGCTGGGCGCTGCCGTCGACCATCGCCGCGTCGACGACCTGACCGCGCCCGCTCACCGATCGTTCGACCAACGCCGCGAGCACGCCGACGGCGAGCAACATCGAACCACCACCGAAGTCGCCGATCAGGTTGAGCGGCGGCACGGGCGGACCGCCTTCGTGACCGATGTGCGCGAGTACCCCTGCGAGCGCGATGTAGTTGATGTCGTGGCCGACATCGTGGGCGAGCGGGCCGTCCTGGCCCCACCCGGTCATGCGGCCGTATACGAGGCGCGCGTTGCGCGCCAGCATCACGTCGGGGCCGACCCCGAGACGCTCGGCGACGCCCGGCCGGAAGCCCTCGATCAGCACGTCGGCGCGCTCGGCGAGACGGCCGACGACCTCCGTGGCGCCGGGGTGCTTGAGATCGATCCCGGCGCTGCGCCGGCCCCGGTCGAGCACCGACATCGGGCCGTAGGGACCCTGAATCCCGCTTCCCGTCTCGACGTGCACCTTGCGGTCGAGTCGCAACACCTCGGCGCCGAGGTCGGCGAAGATCGTGCCCGCGTGTTGCAGCGGCCCGATGTTGGGCAGCTCCACGATCCGGATCCCGGCCAGCGGCCCCTGTCGTTCGCTCATCTGCCGAGTTTCGCGCTCACCCGGGCGGGTTCGCGTTCTGACGATCTTGGGTCGGGCGGGAGGGCACCGTGGCGCGCCAGAACCGGAGGAATCGACGCGCGGCTCAGGTGTGGTCGAACAGGCGCAGCGCGTTGTCACGCAGGAACTTCGGCCAGACGTGGTCGCGGAACGGGACGTGTGGCAACTCGGAGAAGATCCGCTCGAGGCTGAGCCCCATGGGGAAGTAGCCGGCGTAGATGATCTTGTCGGCGCCTCGGGTGTTCGCGAAGTGCACGATGTCAGCGGGGTAGTGCTTCGGCGCGAACGCCGACGTGGAGTAGTAGAGGTTCGGCCACTTCAACATCAGCTTGCATGCGAGCGCGGTCCACGGCTCCGCGCCGTGACGCATCACGAACTTCAACTCGGGGAAGAACCAGCAGACCTCGTCGATGTGCTCGACATGCTGGCAGTGCATCGGCACTCGCGGTCCCGGCACACCGGCATTGACGAAGATCGGGATGTCGAGCTCGACACACTTCGCGTACAGCGGGTAGAGCTTCTTGTCGTTGATCGGTACCTGCGGCGTGAGTCCCGCGGGGAAGACCTGCGCCGAACGGACACCAAACTCGCAGACCGCGGTCTCGAGGGCTCGCACTGCGCCCATCCCTTGGTTGGGGTCGACGTCCCACGATGCGATGAAACGGTCGGGGTGCACGGCGAGTGCGCGCCGGGCTTGGGGGCTGGTGCCGACGTTCATCATCGCCTTGCTGATCTTGAACCGGTCCATCTCGGTGACGAGCAACTCGACCGGGTCGTCGATCTCGTCGTAGTCGGGGATGTCCTTGAACATGTACTGCGCTGGGAACGTGAACTGCTCGCGTGCCTCTTTGTCGAGGATCTGGCTGGCGAACTTGTCGTAGTGCTGCGCCTTGCGTTCGGCCGCGGTCGCGGGCATCCCCACCATGAGGTCGACGACACCACCCTGCCACGCGTCGAAGTACGCGGGGCTCGGGTCGCGCGAGACGCTCGGGTCAGCAGGGCTCATCGTGTTCCACGAAGAATGCGGGATCGTGGCGCGGGTGCCGACGGCCTCGGTCGACGCAGGGCCCGCCCTTCGACGCTTCGTGGTGAGCCCGGTCGGTTCCTGGCAACGACAGGCTCTCAGTCATCGAGCTTGAACACGCGGGTCGCGTTCTCGTGCAGGAACTTCGGCCAGACGTGATCGCGGAAGGGCACCTGCGGGAGTTCGGCGAAGATGCGGTCGAGCGAGAGACCCATCGGGAAGTAACCCGCGTACATCACCTTGTCGGCGCCGCGCGTGTTCGCGAAGTTGACGACCTCGGCCGGGTAGTACTTCGGCGCGAACGCCGAGGTCGAGTAGTACAGGTTCGGCCACTTGAGCATGAGCTTGACCGCGAGGTCGGCCCACGGTTCGCATCCGTGGCGGGTGACGAACTTCAGCTCGGGGAAGTACCAGCACACCTCGTCGATGAGGCCGACGTACTGCGGTGCGAACGGCAGCCGTGGTCCTGGCACTCCGGCGCACACGCAGATCGGGATGTCGAGCTCGATGCACTTGGCGTAGATCGGGAAGAACTTCTTGTCGTTGATCGGCACCTGCGGGTTCATGCCGGCCGGAAAAGCCGTCGCCGCCTTGATCCCGATTTCGTCGTAGGCCCGTGCGAGCGCCCTCACGCCGTCCATGCCATCGTTCGGACGGACCTCGAACGAGCCGAAGAAGCGGTCGGGGTGGCGCTGGAGCGCCTGGTGGCCGAGATCGCCGGCACGCTGGGCTCCGACCATGCCCTTGGCGATGCCGTGCGCGTCCATCAAATCGACCAGGTGAGCGATCTTGTCCTGCTGCTCGGCGAAGTGCGGCGGCGACTTGAACATGTATTGCGCGGGGAACTCGAAGTCTTCAGCCGACTCGCGGTCGTGCAGGAGCGGCTTCATGAACTCGTAGTGAGCCCTGCGGTCGTCAATCGGGAAGCCGAGCATGAGGTCAATCGCGCCGGGGTCGGTCGGAAACGCCATGCGGCCGACCGTACCCGTCGATCTGACGGACCGTCAGATCCAGGCCCACCGCCGCCTCGACCTCCAATTGGCGCACAACTGAGGACATCGCGCAGTTGTGCTCCAAACCGTGGGGGTGGGGTCCCGGTAGCGTCGCCACGGTGCCGACGCCTGCGCCCGACTGGGGCCACGCGACCGATCTCGCCAACATCGGCGGGAGAGTCGCGATCGTCGGCATCGGTGAGACGGCGTACACCAAGGCGAGCGGGCGCAGCGCGACCGAAATCGGCGCCGAAGCAGCCGAGCGGGCGATCGCCGACGCTGGCCTGGCCCCGACCGACATCGACGGCATCGCCTACTCGGGTGCGTTCGCGGGATTCGGGCCCGCCGAGTTTCACGCCCACTTCGGAACCAATCACGACCTGTGGAGCACGCCCTGGGGTGGCGGGATGGCGTGGGCTGCGACGGCGCCGCACGCGGCCGCGCAGGCGATCGCGCGCGGCGAGGCGACCCACGTACTCAATGTCTTCCCCGTCGCGTGGGCGACCCAGCGAGCCGAGATGACCGGCGGGCCGGGCGAGGTTCACGCGCAGCAGAGCCTGAAGCAGAACCTCGAGGTCCCGTTCGGGTGGTTCCCGCAACCGATCTACTTCGCGACGATCATGCGCCGCCACATGATCGAGTTCGGTACGACCCGAGAGCAGTTCGGCGCCCTCGCCGTGACGCTGCGCGATCACGCCAACCGCACACCGAGTGCGGTCTTCCGCGACAGGCACCTCACCCTCGAGAACTATCTCACCGCGCCGATGCTCGCCGACCCGCTGTGCCTGTTCGACTCTTGCCCGATCTCCGACGGCGGTGCGGCCTACGTCGTGACGAGCATCGGCCGAGCACGAGACCTGCCGCGCCCTCCCGCGGTCGTGATGGGAGTGGGTGAGGGCTACTCGTCGACCGGGACGCACTGGTCGCAGCAACCGGCCTTCACCACCACGCCCCAGGTTTTCAGCGCGCCCGGAGCGTGGGCGATGGCAGGCATCGCGCCCGGCGACGTCGACGTGCTCACCTGCTACGACCCGTTCACGGTCGTGTCGCTCATGCAGATCGAGGACATGGGGTTCTGCGACAAGGGCGGTGCCGGCGAACTAGCGGCGACGGGCGCCCTGCGGTTCGACTCCGGGCGCTTGGCGTACAACACCCACGGCGGGCTCATCTCGCACGCCTACGTCCTGGGGATCGCTCACGTCGTCGAGTGCGTCAAGCAACTCAGGGGTGACGCCGGCGCGCAGGTCAACGGGTGCGAGGTTGCCGTCTACGGCGGGTACACGGGCCACATGGCGAGCACACTCGTGCTGGCGAAGGATCGGTGATCCGTGGCGATCGAGCGGGCCGACTTCCCGCTGCCCGACCTCGCCGATCCGCTCGTCGGTCCGTTCTTCGCCGCGGCCGCGGCCGGCGAACTGCGCATCACGGCCTGCCCGCGGTGTGACCGCTTCGTCTGGTATCCCGAGGGTCCGTGTGCCGCGTGCGGCGCCACGCTGGAGTGGCGACAGGTGAGTGGCGCGGCGACGCTGTTCTCGTGGGTGATCGTGCGGCGCGCCTTTCTCCCCGCGTTCGCCGACCGCGTCCCGTTCGTGTCGGCACTCGTCGCGCTCGTCGAGGATCCGACGATCCGGCTCTGCAGCTACATCGTCGACGCCGATTTCGACGGGCTGCGACACGACATGGCGTTACGAGTGGTGTTCCGCGAGCTGCGATTCTCGACGGTTCCCGATCGCGAGGTCGTCGTGCCGATGTTCGTGCCTGCGTGATCGGCCGAAGCAATACCCGCGCGATCACAGCTGTGCCAAGATCGACCCCATGATCATCGACGGTGTGCAGGTCCTCGACCGCTCGACGTCGCTCGCAGGGGCCTATTGCGTGAAGCTGCTGTGCGACCTCGGCGCCGACGTCGTGCGCGTCGAACCCGTCGACGGCGACCCTTGTCGCGCCGACGGTCTCGGGGGAGCGCACTGGGACTATCTGCGCACCTCGCAACGCTCGATCACGGGCGAAGCGGCCGCATGGGAGTCGGCCGCCGACATCGTCGTCCAGGACGACAACCTCGAGTCGCATGGTCTTGTCACGGTCGCGATCAGCGCGTTCGGGAGCGACGGCCCCGACGCGCACCTCAATGCCCTCCGGATCCCCGAGGCAGTCCTCCAGGCCCGCAGCGGCGCGGTCGGAGGCCATGGCCACATGACGGACGCGCCCCTCACGGTCGCGGGAAACATCGGCGAGTACGTCACCGGAGCCGCGGCGGCGCTCGCGGCGTTGACGGCATGGCGGCGCGCGTCACAGACGGGCGCGCCCGAGTCGGTCGACGTCTCGATGCTCGAGGCCATGCAGTTGACGATGCTCACGATGCCGACGCTGTTCGCGAACTTCCCTGGCGGTCGCAAGGCCGCGTTCCGGTTCGTGATGATCCCCGGCAACGAACCATGCGCTGACGGCAACTTCGTCGGCATCACGACGAACACGGTCGCGCAGTGGCAGGCGCTTCTGCGGGCGGCTGAACGTGAGGATCTCGCGGCCGACACCGAACTCCAGACGATGCTCGGCCGATTCATGCGCGCGCGCGAGGTGCACGAAGCGCTCCACAGCTGGTCGCTCGCGCACACCGCGGCCGAAGTCGAGGCGGCGTGCATCTCCGAACGGGTGCCCGTCGCCGTCGTCGGCAACGGCAAGGTGTTGCTCGAGTTCGATCACCTGCGCGAACGACAGGTGTACGTGCCCCAACCCGGAGCCGGCTTCGTCCGCCCACGGGCGCCGTTCCGCTTCCACGGCATTGCCGATCGTGAACTCCGACCTGCGCCGCGCGTCGCTGAGCACGACGGCGACACACCATGGGCGCGGCGATCGACGCGGGGAACCGGCGCGACCGGCGAACGCCCGCTCGAAGGTGTGCGCGTCCTCGACTTCACCGCCTTTTGGGCCGGACCGTTCGCGACGTCGTGGCTCGCGGCGATGGGCGCCCATGTCATCAAGGTCGAATCGGTGCAGCGGCCCGACGGCATGCGTATGTCCGGGTCGACGCAACTCGGCGAACCCGACGCGCTCGAGTACTCGCCGCTCTACCACGCGTCGAACCTCGACAAGCGCGGCATCACGCTCGACCTCACCCGACCCGCGGGTGTCGAACTCGCGCGCCGGCTCATTGCGACGTGCGACGTGATCGCCGAGAACTTCACCCCGCGTGTGATGGAGGACTTCGGTCTCGGCCCCGACACGATCTTTTCGATCCGTCCTGACGCGGTGCTGTTGCGCCTGCCGGCTTTCGGTCTCACCGGGCCGTGGCGCGACCGGCCCGGCTTCGCGCAGACCATGGAACAACTCTCCGGGATGGCGTGGGCCACCGGGTACGAGGGTGGTCCGCCGATCATCGCCGGTGGTGTCGTCGATCCGATGGTGGGCACACACGCTGCGCTCGCGCTGATCGCGGCGATCGACCATCGCGACCGCACCGGCGAAGGGCGTCTCGTCGAGGTTCCGATGGTCGAGGTCGCGGTCGCGACGACCGCGGATCAGGTCATCCGCTACCAGCAGACGGGTGACGTCGGCGGCCGGCGGGGCGCGCACGGCGTCTATGCCTGCGCGGGCAATGATCAGTGGGTTGCCGTCGACGAGTCTCGCGACCCGCTCGCCCGGGAGGCCCGCGCGACCTGGTGCGCGGCACGTGACAAGCAGGACGCGGCTCGCGAACTTCTCCACGACGGGATCCCGGCGATGGCCGTGATCGCCGGCTACGAGTCGCTCGACGACGCGCACCTCATCGCGCGGGAGTTCTTCGAGCCGGTGGAGCATTCGTTGGTCGGATTGCAGTACTACCCGCGTTGGCCGGTGCGCATCTCGCGAGGCCCCCGCCGATTCTGGCGTGCGCCGGCCCCCACGCTCGGACGCGACAACGACGCGGTCCTCGGCGGCGAGCTCGGTCTCGGCCGCGCCGAACTCGACGAGCTGCGCGCCGCCAACATCATCGGCGCCACACCCGAGGTGCGTCGATAGGTATCGGTATTCGATAGCTATCGACGCACCCTGTCGTCGGTAGGGTCCGGCGGGATGGATGTCCACCGCACCGGCGAGCTGTCGGTCGAGCAGGTCGCGGCTGCGCTCGAGGAAGGTGACGTCGCGATCCAGCCGGGGACGGCACGCGCGGCGCTGCGGCACCGTGACTTCCGCATCTTCTGGATGGGCCTGTTCGCCTCGAACATCGGCACCTGGATGCAGAACATCATCATGGGTGCCTACCTGCAGAAGAACTTCGACGACGCGCGGCTGCTCGGGCTCAAAGAGTTCGTACAGCTCGGCCCGCTCGTGTTCCTATCGCTGTTCGCCGGTGCGATCGCCGACACGGTCGACCGGCGGCGTTACCTCGTCACGATGCAGACGCTGCAGCTCTCCGGCTCGGCCGTGCTCGCGTTCCTGGTCGCTCCCGACGACCCCGCCGCGACGCCCATCATCGCCTGCTTGTTGTGCATCGGGATCGCCAACGCCATGGGCGGCCCGGGCATGAGCGCCATCTCGCCGTCGCTCGTGCCGAAGGAAGATCTCCCCGGCGCCATCTCACTGTTCTCGTTCCAGATGAACATGAGCCGCGTCATCGGCCCGATCATCGGGCAGTTCCTGTACAACCGGTCGAACTCCAACGCGGGTGCGTCGACCGTCTTCGCGATCAACGCCGCGACGTACCTCTTCGCGATCTACGGGCTGCTGCGCGCGCGCTACCCGCGACGAGCCGGTGCGGGCTTTGACGGCGGTCTGTTTGACCGCTTCCTCTCGGGCTTGCGCCTCGCCTGGCACGACCGCCTGTTGCGCCGGATCTTGTTCATCCTGTGGACGTTGTCGTTCTTCTCGCTGAACTTCATCTCGTTCATGCCCGCGCACGCCGACCGGAACCTCGGGATCGACCCCAAGAGCGATCCCTATGGCGTGCTGTACGCGTGTTTCGGGTTCGGCGCGGCGGCGGGAGCGATGAGCGTCGGGTCGTTCCTCGCGCGACGCGACAAGGCGCTGCTCATCCGGCCGGGCTTGTTCCTGATGGGGATCTTCCTCGCGCTGTTCGCGCTCTTGCGCACGGACTGGATCGCTTATCCGCTCGTGCTGCTGCTCGGCTACGCCTATTTCATGACGATCACGTCGCTCTCGACTGTCATGCAGTCGAACATCGAGGAGGAGGTCAGGGGCCGGGTGATCGCGCTCTGGATCATGGGATTCGGCGGTGCGGTCGGAATCGCGGCGATCATCTGGGGACCCGTGGCGGAGTGGTCCGTGCGGTGGCTGCTGCTCGCCGGCGCGGCGTGGACTTTCGTGCTCGCCGCCGGCTTCGCAGCACCTCGTGCGTTGCGGCGCACGATCGGCCAGGTGACATGATCTTGTGCCACGCTCACCCGCGAGGCCGGACGCGCCGGTGTCGCCCCGTCGAGAGGAACCCGCAGTGTCACCCGACCCCGAAGCGCACGTGCTGGCGTACCAAGGTGTCCGCGATCGTGTGTGCGAGCTCGTGACCGGCGCTGATCGCGCCGCGCCGAGCCCCCTCACTCCCGCCTGGACCGTCGGCGACCTGCTCGCACACCTTGTCGGAGTGTGCGCCGACGTGGTCGCCGGGAACCTCGAAGGCGCGGCGACCGACCCTTGGACCGCCGCGCAGGTGAGTGCGCGATCCGGGCACTCGATCGAGGAACTGCTTCGCGAGTGGAACGCCGCCGCCGACCCCTTCGAGGCGATTCTGGGTGCCGTGCCGACCGTCGTGTCGGGTCAGGTCGTCACCGACGCGGTGACGCACGAACACGATCTGCGCCACGCACTCGGCCGGCCCGGAGCGCAGGACAGCGACGCCGTGGCGATCGCGGCCGGCTGGATCGCTACCGCAGCCGCCGGTCGCAAGGCCGAGATGACACCGGCGATCGCCATCGATTACGGCATCGGATCGGTGGTGTGGGGCGCGGGTGACCCGGTGGCGAGGGTCGACATCAGCGCGTTCGAGTTCATGCGGACCGCTCCGGGGCGACGCAGTGCCGCGCAGATCCTGGCGGCGGGCTTCCCGTCCGTCGAGTGCGCGATCGGCTCGCCGATCTTCTCGCCCGCGGCCGCCGACGTCGCCGAGTGACGCGAGTTGATCAGTGCTCGTGGTCGAGGCCGAGCACCACGAGAGTTCGGCCGAACGCGATGAACGTGCCGATGCACACGGTCAGGTCCATGATCTCCTGGTCGCTGAACGCCGCGTGCATCCGAGCCCAGAATTCGTCGTCGATGCGTTGGTGGTCGTACACGAAGCGCTCGGCGTACTCGATCGCCAGGCGTTCCTGCTCGCTGTATCCCTCGAAGGCGAGGTTCTCGACGTTGGCATAGAGGTCTTCGTCGACGCCCTGTTCCCGCAACTGCGGGAGACGGAAGCTCAGTCAGTTGGGACAGTTGTTGATGCGGGCGATCCGCATGCGTGCGGCCTCGCGCACCCGGGGCGGGAGCACGCTGTCGCCGTAGACCGTCATCGACAGGTTGGCGATCGCGGTGCCGAACGTCGGGTGCACGCTCCACGCCCTCACCTGTTCGGGGCCGCGACCGTCGGGAACTTCGATCCGTGCCATACGACGCGACGCTAACCGCTCGCCGCGCTCGACGTCGTCGAGGTCAATGGCGATCGTGGCGTTCGTGTCCGAGGTGACGGTTACGGTGCTCGGTCGTGGTGGAGGTGCACGGCGACGCGATGACTGACGATCCCGCGCCGGACGCGGCCGCGACCGACCGGGTCGCGGCCACCCTCCACGCGGTCGTCGAGCGGCTTCCAGGTGGCGGCGAGCGCCACGGCCAGCAGTCGATGGCCGATGCCGTGGCGGCCGCGTTCGCCGTTCGTGAGCATCTGCTCGTGCAGGCGGGCACGGGGACCGGCAAGAGCCTGGCGTATCTCGTGCCGGCAGTGCTTGCCGACGAGAGGGTCGTGGTGGTCACCGCCACCCGTGCGCTCCAGGAACAACTCTGTGGCAAGGATCTGCCGTTCCTCCACCAAGTGATGGTCGACCTCGGCCACTCGTTCTCGTACGCCCAGCTCAAGGGCCGGTCCAACTATCTCTGCCGGGCGCGCCTCGCCGAACACGCGACCGACCGCGCCGGTGTCCTCACCGGGATCCGCGCTGACGACGCTCAACTCGAGGCGATCGACGCCTGGGCCGAACGAACCGCGACCGGCGACCGCGGCGACTTCGACGAACCGATCCCCGATTCGCTGTGGGACACGCTCAGCATGGACAGCCGCGAGTGTCCCGGCCGCACGAAGTGCAGCCACGGCGAGGATTGTTTCGCCGAGCGCGCCCGAGACACCGCGGCGGCGGCCGACATCGTGGTGGTCAACACGGCGCTGTACGCACAGCACCTCGCGGCGGGGGGCGCCGTGCTGCCGGATCACGGGCTCGTCGTGATCGACGAGGCGCACATGCTCGAAGACGTGTGCGCGGGTGCGTTCGGCGTCGAGCTCGGCCCGCGCCGGCTGGAGCGACTCGCTGCTGAGATCCGCACCTTCCTCACCGGCGAGGGGGGTGGCGACGCCGATGCGGTGATCGCGCTCGGCGAACGCGCGCGGCGCTGGGACGAACTGCTGCGCGGCTGTCCCAACGAGCAGCGAGTCGATCTCGACGGCGCGGGATTGCGGGCGGCCCTCCTGGCACTCAACGAGAGCCTCGCCAGCGTCCGCGAATCGATCACCAAGGTCACGCCGGCCCCCGGCGATGCCGCGCTGAAGCAGCAGCGCGTGCTCCGCCTTGTCGAGTCGACGCGCGACGACGTCCACTACATGCTCGGCGCGACGCCCGAGCGCGACGCGATCTGGGTCGAGCGGCGCGACCCTCCGATCCTGCTCGTCGCCCGGATCGACGTCGGCCCGCCGCTCGCCACGTCGCTGTTCCGAAGGGCCGCGACGGTGCTCACCTCGGCCACGCTCGCGCTCGGCCACGACTTCGACCCCCTTGCCTGGCGGCTCGGTCTGCGGCCCGAACTGCTCACTGGCAACGGCGACGACGCCGACGACGCCGACGACGCCGACGGCGACGACACCGACTCCGGGAGCCGCGACGTGACCGACGGCGATCTGGGCGCGACCGAAGCCGACGAGGGTGGTCCGCGCCGGCCGTCGCATCCGGAGCGCTTCCGATCGCTCGACGTCGGCAGCCCCTTCGACTACCGGTCCCAGGCGATCCTGTACTGCGCGGCGCACCTGCCCGATCCGCGCAAGGAGCAGTTCGCCACGGCCTGGCTCGACGAGGCCGTGGCCTTGGTACGGGCCGCGGGCGGTCGGACGCTGGGACTGTGCACGAGCCTGCGCGCTGCGGGCGACCTCCGCGAGGTCTTGCGCGAACAACTCCCCGACGTCCGTGTGCTCGCTCCCGACGATCTCCCGCGGGCGCGGCTGATGGCCGAGTTCGCGGCCGACGAGACGAGCTGCCTGATCGGTTCGCTCGGCTTGTGGCAGGGACTCGACGTCCCCGGTCCGTCGGTGAGCCTCGTCCTTGTCGACAAGATCCCCTTCGCTCGTCCCAACGACCCGCTCGCGGTCGCCCGCCGCGAACAGGCCGAGAGCGAAGGCCGCGACCCGTTCCGCACCTTTGACCTGCCGCGTGCCGCGCTGCTGCTCGCGCAGGGCGTGGGCCGTCTCGTGCGCAGCCACGACGACCGCGGGGTCGTCGCGGTGCTCGACCGGCGGCTCGTGACGAGTGGCTATGGCCGAACCCTGATCGAGAGCCTGCCACCGATGTTCCGGATGACCGACCCTGTACGAGTCCAGGCTGCGCTCGAACGTCTCGCCGCCAGTTCCTCGGCGTGACGCGCCACCGGGACTGCCCTGGCCTCGGGCGGCACCCGTCGCGCGCGGGTCCGGTCGGTCCAGTGCGCGTGCGTGTCCTGGGGGAGCGGGCGGGCGCCAAGTGATGGACACCCCGCTAGCGTCGGCATGTGAGCGGTTACGCGGCGTTGTCCTACTGGCTCGAGTCGTGCGGCGAGGACCTCACCCCCCGCGCGCCGCTCGACACCTCGGTCGATGTCGACGTCGCGATCCTCGGTGCCGGCTACACCGGTCTGTGGACCGCGTACTACCTCCAACAGCGAGACCCAACGCTTCGCATCGCCGTCGTCGAGAAGGAGATCGCAGGCTTCGGTGCGAGCGGGCGCAACGGCGCGTGGTGCACCTCGGGTTTTGCCGCGGGGCCGACCATGCTGCGCGAGCGCTATTCGACCGAGGTCGCCGCCACGGTCCACGACCTCATGGTCGACACCGTTGCCGAGGTCGGACGGGTCTGCGACGCCGAAGGAATCGACGCGCACTTCCAGCGCGACGGCGAGATGGTGCTCGCGCGCGGCACCCACCAACTGCCCGCGCTGCACCACATCGAGCAGGAGTACGCGGCCATCGGTCGCGGCGATTTCTGGGTGCGCCTCGACGCGGCAGCCGCGCGCGACAAGCTCGCGGTCAACGGGATCTGCGGCGCGGTGTACCAGACGGCCAGCGCGGCGGTGCACCCCGGCCGGCTCGTGCGCGGGCTCGCACGCGCCGTCGAGTCGCGCGGCGCGACGATCTACGAGCAGACCGCGGTGACCGACTGGACCGAAGGCGCGCACCCCACGCTCCGGACCACGACCGGCGACGTGCGCGCGCGCGTCGTGGTACTCGCGGGCGAGGGCTATCTCAGCCAGCTCGGCGCGCTCCGACGCCAGATACTGCCCCTCTATTCGCTCATCGTCCTCACCGAGCCGCTCGAGGCCGATCAACTCGAAGCGATCGGTTGGACGCACCGCACCGTGCTCCAATCGTGCGCCTTGACCGTCGACTACCTGTCGCGCACCCGCGACGGACGGATCCTGTTCGGAGGACGTGGGGCGCCGTACCACTTCGGGTCACGAATCCGGCCCGAGTACGACCGCCACGCGGCGACGCACGACCGGTTGCGAGCGCTCGTGCGTGAGTGGTTCCCGCAACTCGGCGACATGGGGTTCACCCACGCGTGGGGTGGCTCGGTCGGGGTGCCGCGCGACTTCATGCCGACGATGACGTATGACCGGGCAACGGGGATTGCGTCGTCACGCGGCTACACCGGCGAGGGCGTCGCGGCGAGCAACCTCGGCGGGCGTGTGCTCGCCGACCAGATCTGCGACGTCGACAGTGAGCTGGTGCGCCTGCCGATGGTCGGGCACCGATCCCGCAACTGGGAGCCCGAACCGCTGCGCTGGCTCGCGACGCGCTACCTCCAGCGCGCCTCACTCCGCATCGATACCAAGGCTGCGGCGAGCGGTCGAGCGCCCACCGGCAAGTCGATCGCCGAGCGCCTCATCCGCCACTGACCGCCGCCGGGGCGCCGATGCCTGACCTGCCGATCACCCTGTGAACGATCAGACTGTGAACGAGCTCACGGAGCCGATGCGCCGCGCGCTCGAGCTGGCGTGGGAGTCGACGCGCGCGGGCAGCCTCGGCATCGGTGCCGTTGTCGCTGACGCCGATGGTGGCATCGTCGCCACGGGACGGAATCGGCTCTTCGAGCACGATCCGGGCGACGATCACCTCGCGGGCACGTCGCTCGCACACGCCGAACTCAATGCGCTCGCGAAGCTGCGTTGGGGCCTGCACCGCGGCGCCGGTTTCACGCTGTTCACAACGCTGCAACCGTGCCTGCAGTGCCTCGGTGCCATCCGGATGAGCAACGTGTCGAAGGTGATCGTGCTCGCACCCGATCCGCTGTTCCGTGGTGTCGAGTCGATTCTCGACGTCAACGAGTTCGTCGCGGCGCGGCGGCTCCCGGTCACGATGCGACCGGTCGACGAATGGTCGGTGCTGGGCCTGTTGTTGCCGTCTCACTCGCAGGCGTTCTGGGCGGCCGATTGGGGTTGGGCCGAAGCCGCGCCCAAACTCGCGCGAGTTGCCGCGGATCTCGTCGCGGCGCGCGTCGTGCTCGACCTCGCGATCGCCGGAGCTTCGTTCGACCAACTCGTCGCAGCGGTCGCGCCACACCTGCCCGGATGTGTCGCCGAGGTCGCCTCGCTGATGGTGACGCCCGGCGCCGGCGGCTCCTGACCCGAACCGTGTCGCGGGAGGACCGAATCGCTGGGAAGACCGGCTCGGGGCACCGCGGCGTCGGGCACGGCGGAGCACGGCGGCACCGTTATGGTCTCCGGCGATGGAGTACTGCTACGACTGTGGCGCGGTGGCGCCCGTGGCCGACGGCTTCCCCGTGTGCCCGGTGCACGGGCCGCGCTGGAAACTGCGGCGCAACGCACCCTGTGCCGACGTCGCGATCGAGCGCGACGGACGTCTGTTGATGGTGCGACGCGCGCTCGATCCGTACGCCGGCTGCTGGGAGTGGCCGGGCGGTTACATGGAGCTGGGCGAAACTCCGGCGCAGGCCGCGATCCGCGAGATCCGCGAGGAGCTCGCGGTCGAGGTCCGGCTCACCGCAGTACTCGGCGTGTACGTCGACCCGTGGCCGAACGGCGATCACGTGCACGTCCACACGTTCGTCGGCGAGATCGATGGCGAACCCATCCTCGACGCGCACGAGCTGCTCGAGTACCGGTGGTTCGATCGCGACGATCTTCCCAAGGGCGACGCCCTCGAGGACTACTACGCAGGCCGGCTCGAAGCGTGGCGCTCCGGGGTGCGCGCGCCGCTGCTGCCCGGTCTGGGCGCGTGAGCGCGGTCGTTCACGTCGCGCTCGTCCCCGAGTCGCTCAGGGGCGCAGAACTTCGAGCGCTCGTGGCCGATGCGGACTCGTCGCCGCGCCACTCGGTCAGCCACACGAGCGGACTGTCGGCGATCGCATGGAGCGACGCACTCGTCGGAATCGATCTCGAGGTAGTGCGCACGCGCCCCAAACTCGAGCGCCTGGCAGCTCGCACGATGACGCCTGGCGAGCGCGCCGCTTGGAGCGAGACGCTCGATCGCGATCGTGGGTTCGCTCAGCACTGGACCAGGGTCGAGGCGTACCTCAAGGCGATCGGTGTGGGCGTGAAGGGCGGGTATCTCACGCGACCGGGGTCGGGGTGGAGCGTGATCGATCTCGACCTGGGAGGGAGCGCCGCCACCCACGTGGGCGCGGTCGCCGTCGAGTCGGCTGCGCCCGTCGTCAGCCTGCGATGGATGACGGCTCCCGGAACATCACGCTGAGCCGCGCACCGACCGCCCGGCGGGTCTTCGGCACGCAGTGCTCGTGCGTGCGGTGGACCGTGCCGCCGAGTACAACGAGATCGCCGGCCGCGAGCGTGACGCCGATCGACGACGTGCCACCGCCGCGTGGGCGGACGCGAAGTTGGCGGCGCGCGCCGAGCGACACGATCGCGACCATCGGTTCGACCATGTCGGTCGGGAAGCGGTCGCCGTGCCAGGCGACGCTGTCGTTGCCGTCTCGGTAGAGCGCCGCGCCGATGCGGCACAGGTCGCGTTCGTAGCGAGCGCTGAGCGCGATCGACATCGCCTCGACCTCGGGGAACTCGTCGAGGTGATCGTGTAGTGCGAAGCACGTGAGTCGCGGTTCGGCGACGATGCGGTCGTACATCGTCACCGTGTTCGATTGCCAGGGGATCGACGCGATCGCACGCGCACACAGGTCGTCGGTGCCGCGGGCCCAGGAGCACTCGTGGTCGAGCCAGGCGCCTTGCGCGAGTTCGTGACGGGCCAGAGAGGTGAACGCGCGGTCGAACTCGAAACTCGACCGCGCCGAGATCAGCTCCGGTTGCCAGGTCGCGCCGAGTGCGTCACCCGCGACCACAATCGAACTGACGTTCGCCACACCCGGCACCGTACCTCCTTCGTGCCGTGACTCGACCCGGAAACCGCGACTCCCGACCAGGAGGTGGGGCGGTTCAACCCGGGAGATCGAGAAGCAGCGCGATCGTGTCGGACCGTGGCCACCGTGAGCGGGGCCGGGCGTACGCTTCCCGGCGTGGGTCAGGAGTGGGTGGTCGACGACGACGAGCCCATTGTCGACCGGCGACCGATCGAGCGGTTCCGCCAAGGCGCGGTGGGTGGTGTGCTCGCGGCGGGTTTGTTGGGGATTGCCGACGCCCTTGAGGGGCGCGACAAGGACGAGGTCGCGATCGTCGAGGAAGCCGCGGGTGAGCCGCACGCGCCGAAGCGGATCGTGATGCGCCTCGACCCCGACAATCCGGCCGATTCGATCGTGATGGTTCGCGAGTGGGTCCCGCCCGAGGCGTGACCGGTCTCAGCGCCCGCTGAGCAACACGCCCGGGCGTGTGTCGAGCGCGTCGGAGGCGGGCGCGCCGTCGACACGGATCGGCACGCCGTTCACGAGCGTGTGGGTCATGCCGACCGGCTCGTCGGCGGTGAGCCGTTCGCCGTTCGCGGGGAAGTCGCGAATGCGCCGCAGTCCGCCCGGCGCGATCGTCTCGAAGTCGAACACGGCGATGTCGGCGGCCTTGCCGACCTCGATCGTGCCCCGGTCGGCGAGGCCGTAGACCGCCGCGGGCTCGCCTGACAGCTTGTGGATGGCGCGCTCGAGCGGCATCACCTGCTTGTCGCGTACCCAGTTGCCGAGCAGGTCGGTGGCGAAGCAGGCGTCGCAGAGTTGGCCGACGTGCGCGCCCGAGTCGGCGAGACCGAACAGTGCGTTGTCCTGTGGCAGCAGCCAGGCGATCGCGTCGGGGTCGTTGTTCGCGAGCACCGACCAGAACCGTGTCTCCAAGTTGTCATCGAGGGAGATGTCGAGCATCACCTCGAGTTCGTTCACGCCGCGTTCGATTGCGAGGTCGCGTACCGACTGGCCGACCAACTCGGGATGCGCGTTCGACTCGGCGACCGACATTGCGTCCCAGTTCGGAGGCAACACCTTGGAGCCGGTGAGATCGGCCCAGGCGCGCGCCCGCCACTCGGGTGAGCGATATGCGGCCAACCGCTCCTCACGCGGACGGTCCATCAACTCGGCGAAGCTCGGTCGCATGTTGAAAGTGAACGGCTCGAACAAGTTCATCTGGAACACGAGCGGCCGGCACGACACCTGCGGCCAGACCTCGACGCCTTCGGCGCGCGCCTGGTCGTGTTCCTGCATCACCCGTACGTGGTAATCGAGTCCCTTGATGGTGAGCAGCGCCGTCCAGGTGAAGGGTCTGCCGATCTCGCGCTGGAGATCGAACATCTGCTGGTTCGAGAACACGCCGCCGGGCAACATCGCCACGACGCCACGGCCGGCATCGCGCACCGGGAGCAGCAGGCTACGGAGTTCGGCGAGATCGGCGACGCGCGACGGTACGGGCCGGCCGCTGTCACCGTTGTGAGTCGGCGAGGCGCTGGTCGCGAAACCGATCGCGCCACCCTGCATCGCGTCGGCGACGAGTTGTTGCATCGCCGCAATCTCATCGTCGGTCGCGGCGCGTTCGTAGCTCTCGTCGCCCATGACGTGGATCCGCACGGCTGTGTGACCGACGTAGCAGCCATAGTTGAGGACGGTCCCGCGGCGGCTGATGGCGTCGAGGTACTGCGGGAAGGTCTCGAACTCGTCCCAAGGGACGCCCGCCTGGAGGGTGTCGAGGCTCATGTCCTCGACGTGCTGCAGCGTGCGTGCGAGGAGGCCCACGTTGTCGGCGAAAACGGGGGCGATTGAGAAGCCGCAGTTGCCTGCGATCACCGACGTGACGCCATGGAACGAACTCGGCGTGAGCGAGGGGTCCCAGAACACCTGTGCGTCGAAGTGTGTGTGGATGTCGACGAAGCCAGGGCTCACGACCTGACCCGACGCGTCGAGCTCGCGGTCGCCCGCCAGCGCGGGACCGACCTCGCTGATACGGCCATCGGTGATCGCGACATCGGCCGCGACGCCGGGTGCGCCCGTTCCGTCGATCACGGTCCCGCCCTTGATCACGATGTCAGCAGCCATGACGCGCAGGCTACGCCCAACTGACGTCCCTGTCAGGTGGGCAGAGCGCGATTCGACGTCTCACTCGTACAGTGACGGCGGGATGATCGGCATCGACGGCGACGAAGTGATGGGCTTGCTCGATCCCGCCGCGGGCCGCCTCGGTTGTGCCCGGTGCTCCGGGCGGTTGTGCGTCGCGTCGACGCGGGCCGTTGCGTGGGTCGTCGCCGAGTGCGGGTCCGGCCGTGCCGAACTCGACGGGGTGCCATCGGCCATCGACGATCGGGGCGATGTGTTCGCCGCCGCGGGGTGGTCGGCGCTGATCGCACCGGGTTCGACGCTGCGCGTTGCAGGCGACGTCGCCTGCACGATCGTGTGGCGCGCCGCCGACGCGTTCGACGAGCGGTCGCGCATCATCGACTCAGCGACGGTGCCGGTGGACGCCCGCGGCTCGGGATCGACGGCGCGCACGGTGCGGACGTACCTCGCGTCGGGAGCCCTCGTCGCCGGCGAGACACTCAACCCGGCCGGCGGCTGGTCGAGTTGGCCGCCGCACTCACACTCGCACGAGGAGTTGTACCTCTACCGGTTCGCGTCAGGCGACGGCTTCGGGGTGCACGTCGACCTGTCGGGCGGCGCGCGAATCGTTCGCGACGGCGACGTCGTGCGCATCGTCGGCGGTGAGCATCCGGTGGTCTCGGCGCCCGGTACCGCGATGTACTACCTCTGGGCGCTGGCCGGTGACACCGACACCCCGGACACGCGCGTCGACCCGCGTTGGAGCGGTTGAGCATACGAACTTGACACCTGTGTCAGGTTTCGGGAGGCTGCAGCGATGACCGGTTCGTTCTCGGAGAGCGCGTCTGGCGACCTCGGCGCGACGATGCCGGTCGCGGTGCTCTACGGCATCCGCGATGTGCGGATCGAGGAACGCCCGACACCACAACTCGGGCCCGACGACGTGCTGATCGAGGTCAGCCACTGCGGGATCTGCGGGAGTGACATCCACTTCATCGTGGAGTGGCCCGGCGCCGCCAAGCCCGGTTCGATCGAGGGCCACGAGTTCAGCGGCACGATCGCGGCGGTCGGGAGCGCCGTCACCGGCTGGCAGGTGGGCGATCAGGTCGTCGGCGGCCCTTCGCCGCGCTGCGGACGCTGCCGGTTCTGCGTCGCGGGGCGACCATCGCTGTGCGAGGAGCGCGGCAGGGTCGGCGCCGACAGCGACGACTGGCAAGGGGCGTTCGCCCGCTATAAGCGAATGCCCGCGCATCAACTGCTGCGCGTCCCCGAGGGCCTGACGTTGAAGCACGCCGCGCTCGTCGAACCGATGGCGGTTGCCCTGCACGGCATCACCCGTTCCGGTGGTGTCGACACGGCGCAGCGGTATCTCGTCACCGGCGGCGGACCGATCGGCTTCTTGAGCGTCGCCGCGCTGAAGGCCGCCGGCGTCGGCGACGTCGTCGTGAGCGAACCCCACGCGGGTCGGCGTGCGTTGTGCGAGCAGCTCGGAGCGCGAGCGATCACCCCGGATGACCTCGCGATTCCCGCGATGCCGCACGACATCGTGGCCGAACCCTTCGACGTCGTGCTCGAGTGCAGCGGCAACAAGGCGGCGATGGAGGCCGGGCTCGCGCAACTCCGCCGCGGCGGCCGGCTCGTGCTGGTCGGCGCCGGAATCCGCGCCCCCCGTTTCGATCCGAACCGGATCCTGCTCAACGAACTCGAGATCACGGGGAGTTTCGTGTACGACGCGGGAGGATTCGACCGCGCGCTCGAGTTGCTGGCCTCGGGCCGCGTGCCGCTCGATGTACTCGTGGAACCCGACGACATCCCACTCGACGCCATCGTCGACGCGTCGGTCGACCTCTTCGAAGGTCGCCGTCCGGCCAAGGCGATGGTCGTGCCTCGACTCTCAGGGAGCGTGAACCCATGACCACACCGACGACCACACCGATGACGAAATTCGAACCACTGCAGCTCTCGCGCCCGTTGCGGTTCAACCACGTCGGGATCAGCGTCCCGGCCGAACGGCTCGACGAGGAGGGCCGTTCGCTGATCGGCGACTTCTACCGCGACGTGTTCGGCTGGCAGGTGCTCGACATGATGACCATCGACCGTCGTCGCTTCGTGATGCAAGTTCACACGGTCGAGCAGTTCGTGTTCGTACACGCCGAGGACGAGCCGATGAGTGCGCCTCGGCTCGACCACTTCGGGCTGTCCGTCGCGACCGAGTCCGAGCTCGACGACATGCTCGGCCGGGCGAAGGCATGGAAGTTGCGTGACGACCGGGTCGACATCATCGACAAGAAGACCGAGGATCACGGGGTGCTCGCCATCACCGCGTTCTATGTCCGTTACCTGCTCCCCATGACCGTCGAGATCCAGTACTGGGATTACAAGCGGTGAAGTTCGGCGCATTCGTCCCGCAGGGATGGAAGCTCGAGTACAGCGGCGTCGCCGGCCCCGACGCGTGGAGGCGCACCGTCGAGGTCGCGCGCGAGATCGAGGATCTCGGCTACGACCACCTCTGGGTGTACGACCACGTCGAAACCGTGCCGCGTCGCGAACCGACCCACGTGTTCGAAGCATTCACGACGCTCGCGGCGCTCGCGCAGCACACGTCACGGGTGAAGCTCGGACAGTTGGTGACGTGCGCGAGCTACCGCAACGTCGGTGTGCTGGCCAAGACGGCGGCGGGTGTCGACGTGATGTCGGCTGGCCGGCTGATCTTCGGACTGGGCGCCGGCTGGTACGAACGCGAGTACCAGGCGTACGGATTCGAGTTCCGGCGTGCGGGGGAGCGCATCGACTTGCTCGACGAAGCGCTCGAAGTGATCCGGCGGCTCTGGACCGAAGAGACCGTGACGCACGCCGGCCGATACCTGAGCTTCGAAGGCGCGTACTGCGACCCGAAGCCCGTTCAGCAACTCCCCGAGATCTGGGTCGGGGGTGGCGGCGAACGAAAGACGCTTCGCGTTGCCGCGCGGCACGCCACCCACACCAACTGGCAGGTCGGTATCGACGAGTTCATCCACAAGAGCAAGGTCCTCGAGGAGCACTGCCACACGGTCGGCCGCGACTTCGCCACGATCACCCGGACCCACGGACCGGATTGCTGCTTGTTCGACAGCGAACGCGAGTTGCGGCAGTGGTGTGCTTCACCGACAGGAGGCCATCCGCGCAAGCTCGGGACCGACGACGAGTACATCGCCAACCAGTTGGTCGGTACTCCCGAGATGGTGGCCGAGAAGGTTCAGGCCTACCTCGACGCCGGCTGCACCGAGTTCGTGCTCTGGTTCCGCGACCATCCGAACGGCGAGAGCCTGGCCCGGTTCATTCGCGAGGTCGTGCCGCTCGTGAACGCGCCCGCGGTCTGACTGAGTTCGCGGCCGCGCGCCGGCACGCGGTCGTACACTGCGTCCGGCATGGTCGCGGCGCGTTCATCCCCGCCGTCGAGACCGAACCCCGTGATCGCAGCGCGGACGGCGCGCAACTGCTCGATCGCCATGGTCGTGGGGCTCGCGTACGGGCCGTTCCTCGCGTCGTCGGGCCAGCTGGCGTCCGACTCGAAGCAGTACCTGTACCTCGACCCGGGACGCTTCCTCGCGCGCGCGCCGTACATGTGGGATCGCGCCGTCGGCGCCGGCACAGTGTCGCACCAGCACATCGGCTACCTGTTCCCGATGGGGCCCTTCTTCTGGCTCGCCGAGGTCGTCGGCTTGTCCGATCGTGTCGCGCAGCGTCTCTGGCTCGGTTCGCTGTCGTGCGCTGCCGGGCTCGGCGCGCTCTGGCTGTTGCGGCGCCTGGGTGTTGCCCGGACAGGCGCCTTCGCCGGCGCGATCGTCTACATGCTGACACCGTCACAGCTCGCGTTCACCGTGCGGATGTCGGCGCTGTTGTTGCCGTGGGCGACACTGCCCTGGATCGTCGGTCTCGTCGCCAAGGGCATGCGCACGCGTTCCTGGCGCGAGCCCGCCGCGGTTGCCTCGCTCGTCGCGATGTCGGGGTCGGTGAACGTGTCGTCCGTGCTGCTCGCCGGCATCGCTCCGGCTATGTGGGCCGCAGCGCGCCTCGTCTCTCGCCGCGCGGAGGTACGCCGCGCGGCAGTCCGGTTCTTGCTTCGCTCCACTGTGCTCGCGTTCGGATTGTCGTTGTGGTGGATCAACGGACTGCGGCTCCAGGGTCGCTACGGGCTCCCCGTGCTCCAACTCACCGAGAACATCCGCACGATCGCCGAGTTCTCCCTTCCTGACGACATTCTGCGCGGGCTCGGCAACTGGTTCTTCTCCGGGCCGGCAGGGGGCCCACCGACGCTGCCGCAATCGGACGACTACGAGGTGAGCCGCCTCACGGTCGCCGCGACCCTGGCATTGCCCGCGGCCGCCCTCGCCGCGGCGGTCCTGGTGCGCTGGCGTTATCGCCTCGAGTTCGTCGCCTTTGTCGTGGTCGGCACGATCGTCGGCACCGGCGCCTGGCCCTACGACGACCCGTCGGTCGTGGGTCGATGGTGGCGTTCGGTCGCCGAACGGTTCTCGGCCGCGACCGCGCTGCGCAACACCCCGCGCGTCGCACCGGTCATCGCGCTCGGCATCGCCGGCCTGCTTGCATCCGGCGTCGCCGCGACCGCGCGCCTGGCGCCGATGTCGCCGCGCCGCTTCGCAGTCTCGATCCCCGTGCCGGCGATCGCGTCCGCGGCGGTGGTGCTGATCGCGCTCACCGCGTTCCTCCCCGTCTGGCGCAACGGCTACTTCGCGCCCCGCTTCGAGCGCCCCGAAGCCGTCCCGGCGTACTGGCAACAACTCGCCGATTCCCTCGGGCGCGATCCCGCGACGACACGCGCGCTCGAGATTCCCGGGTCACCCTTCGCCACCTTTCGCTGGGGCAACACCATCGAACCGATTACGCCCGGCCTCACCGACCGCCCGACGCTGGCACGCGAGGTGCTTCCGTACGGCACGCCAGGAACCGTCGACCTCCTCGACGCGTTCGATCGCAGGTTGCAGCAAGGCACCTTCGAACCAGCGACGCTGGCACCGATCGCGCGGTTGTTCGCGAGCGGCACGATCGTCGTGCGCAACGACCTCGACCGGGATGCCACCGGTACCCCCGATCCCCGCGTCGTCTGGGCCGCGCTGTCCGAACCACTCGCCCCCGGGATCGGACGCCTCCAACCGTTCGGGCCGCGCGTGCCTGTTGCCGAACGCGCCACCTTGCTCCCTGCCGACCTTTCCAACCACGTCCGGACCGGCGCGATCCCGCAGGTCGCGCGAGCCGAGGTCAGCGACGCGCGCACGATCGTGTCGGCGGCGCCGACCGACGGGTCGGTGGTAATCGTCGGCGACGGTGACGGCATCGTCGATGCGGCCGCCGCGGGTCTTGTCGATGGTCGTGGCCTCGTGCTCCAGTACGCTGCACTGGACGACGCAACGTTGCTCCGCGCGCTCGACGACGGAGCCCCGATCGTCCTCACCGACACCAACCGCCGACGGTACCGGAACTTCTTCTCGTCGGTGCGCGACACCACCGGTCCGACCGAGCGGGCCGGTCAGACGATCGACGAACCCAGCGGCTACGGCATGCGCCTGGACGTCTTCCCCGGCACGAGTGACGACAGCCGCTCTGTGGTCGAACAGATCGGCGGGCGCGTCGACGCGCGGCCCGACGCAGGACCGTCTCGCCCCGAGGACCGCCCGGCGCGCGCGTTCGACGGCGACGAGCGTACGAGTTGGCGGGTCGGTGGCGCCGACCCGACCGGGGCGTCGATCACCCTGACCCTCGACGGGCCGCGCGCAGTGGACCGGATCCGGCTCGTGCAGCCCCTCGACCGGCTCGTCACCCGCGCCATCACGCGCGTGCGAATCGCCACCGACACCGATCCGCCGATGGAATTCGATCTCGCTGCTGCATCCTCGACCGAGGCCGGGCAGGTGGTGCGGTTCGGGCGTCGGACCACGACGCGGGTCACCGTCGAGGTGCTCGCGACGAGCCGCCCGGCGATCGATCCGCGGCGCGCCAACGCGGTCGGCTTCGCCGAGATCGACCTGGGCGTGCGCGTGCGGGAGACGGTGCGCCTGCCGACGGTCCTCGCCGGTGACCTCGGCGCGACGGAGCGCCACGATCTCGCGGTCGTACTCACGCGCCTACGCGTCGATCCCGCACTCCTCGGGCGCGGCGACGAAGAACTCGAGATCGATCGCCGGTTCGCACTCGACGTGGCGCGCACCCTCGAGCTCACCGGAACGGCCAGGGTTGATCCGAACGCTGCCGACAGTGTGCTCGATGGCGTGCTCGGATCGGCGCCGCCCGGCGTCGAGTTCAGCTCGAGCGGGCACCTCGAAGGCGATGTCGCCGCCCGGGCATCGGCCGCGTTCGACGGCGACCCGACGACGGCGTGGGTGAGCCGGTTCGGGCCCGAGCCCGGTGAGTATGTCGGCGTCTCCGGTGGGGCGCCGTTCACCTTCGACGAGGTCGAACTGTCGCTCCTCGCCGACGGGAAGCACCAGGTTCCGACGCGCGTGCGCATCGTCGCCGACGGGCGGGCGGTCGCGACCCGCGACCTCGGCGCGATCGCCGACGGGACGACCGGCCGTGCTGACGTGCGCCTTGCCGTGCCCGAGACAACCGCCCGTGCCGTGCGGATCGAGTTCGTCGCGTTTCGTCGTGCGACCCGTGCCGAACCCCGCGGCCTCTTGCCGCTCGGAGTCGTGGAAGTGCGGATCGCGGGTGCGCCGGCCCCGATCGGCGGCGCGATCGAACCGGCGTGTCGCGCCGACCTGATCCGGATCGACGGTGCCGCGGTTGAGGTGCGACTCCGCGGCGGAGCCGATGCGGCGCGGACCGGCCTGACCATCGAACCGTGCGGCGAACCCGTGACCCTCGATGCGTCGGCCCACGAAGTGCGAACGGCTCGCGGCCTCGACACGGGGATCGACATCGATCGCCTCGTGTTACGCGCCGACGCGCCGACTCGGGACCCGAATCGCGATGGCGGCGCGACCTCTGACCCTGCCGCTCCCGCGGTCGAGTTGCTCTCGAACCGTCGCGACGGTGCGACGGTGCGAATCGATGCAGCGGACGGATCGTTCTGGCTCGTGCTCTCGGAGAGCCTGAGTTCGGGATGGGAGGCGAGTAGCCGCGACGCGGTGATCAGCCAACCGACAATGGTGAACGGCTACGCCAACGGCTGGCTCGTGACGCCGGGCGACAGCGAAGTCGTCACCATCGACTTGCGCTGGACGCCCCAACGAAGCGTCTGGTGGACGAGTGCGCTCTCGTTGCTGTTCGCCGCCGTGTGCCTGCTCGCGTTGATCGCGGCTGCCCGCTCGCCACACGTCACCGCACTCGAATCAGGACCGACGCTGCGGATCCGCGCCGAGCGCTGGTCGCCGCGACGCCACACGGTCGTCGCCTGCAGCGCGCTGGCCGCGGCGAGCCTCGCGGCACGGTTGTGGGTCGGGATCGCGCTCGTCGGCTGGGTCGTCGTCCGCCGAGTCGTCCCCGCGCGCGCCACTGCGATCACAATGGCGGCGGCCGCGCCGGTGCTGGTGTTCGCGAGCCGCCTGCTCGACCGACCCTCGCTCGTCTGGCTCGCGCTCGGATTGGTCGCAGTCGAGGTCACGGGTCCCATCGATCGCACTCGCGATCGTGCGAGCCCTGACCGTGATCACGATCGGACGAGCGCGACCGAGATGCCGGCGTCGCGGGCCCGGTTCGGACGCAGGCCCCGCCCGGTTCGATCGCCCGAGCCGCCGACCGGGAACATGGCGCCGTGAGCGAGCCCGTTGCCCACCCTGGTCCCCGCGCGGCGCGCGACCGGCTGGTGCCGTACCTCCCGCTGCTGCTGCTCGTGGTCGGCGTCGTCGCGCAGACGTGGTGGGCGCGACATGCGATCTTTCCTGCGTACTCGTGGAACCGCGACGAACCGGTGTATCTCTGGCAGGCCGCGACCCTGCGCTCGGGTGCGTTCTCGACCCCCGACGGCGGCAGCCCGGCGTTCTTCCACCCCTGGCTGAGCGCCGCGGGCGACGGCACCTTCTACTCCCAGTACACGCTCGGTTGGCCGCTCGTGCTGCTCGCCGGTGACCTCGTCGGTTCAACGACGGCGGCACTCGCGTTCGGCTGCACGCTTGCAGTCGTCGGCACCTACGCGCTGGCACGGACCGTGAGCGGCGATCATCGCGTCGCGGTGTTCGCGGCGCTCGTCCTCGCGCTGTCGCCCGTGCTCGTCGTGCAGGGTGGCGTGCACCTCGGCTACGTGTTCACGCTCGGTCTGGGCGCCTGCTTTGGCGCGCTCACCCTGTCGGGGTTCCGCGGTCGGCATCCGGGTCGGCTCGCGGGTGCCGGAATCGTGCTCGGCTACATCTTCTTGACCCGACCGTTCGACGCGGCGCTGTGGGGGCTGGCGATCACGGTTCCGCTCGTCATCGAGTCGCGCGGCGAGTTGCGCCGTGCCCTGGTGCGGCTCGTGCCCGTTGCCGTGGCTGCAGTTCCGCTGGTGCTCCTCGCGCTCACCTACAACCGGCACATGACCGGGTCATGGTCGAAGTTCCCCATCAATGCCGCCGATCGCCTCGACACGTACGGATTCGGGCAGCGTCGCATCATGCCGCGGTTCCAGCCGGTCGACTACGGGATCGTGATCGCGACGAAAGGCACGCTCAAGAATGCTGCGTACGTCGTGCCGTTCCTCTTCGGAGGGATCGCGGGTGCGGCGCTCGCCGTGGTGGCGGCCTGGCGCGTGCGACGCGACCGCACGATGTGGCCGCTGTTCGGGATTCTCGTCGCGTTCCCCCTCGGCTACTTCTTCTTCTGGGGCACGAACGTGTCCGCGTTGACCTCGCGGATGTCGGCACCGATCTACTTCCTTCCCGTTTATGCGCCGTTGAGCATCCTCATTGCGCTCTTCGTCACGCGTGCCCCGGTCGCGTCGCGTCTCGCCCGGACCGCGCTGCTCATCGTGTTGTTCGCGGCCGGCCTTCCGTTCGCGGTGAACCGGATCGAGGTCAATCAGCGCATCAGCGAGGCTCAGCGACCGTGGCGAGACGCGACGACCGAACTCGAGGTGCGGCGCGATCCGGCGCTCGTCTTCGTTGCCGACTCGGGTCCCTACTTGATGTTCCTCGACCCGTATTCGGCGAACACACCCGATCTCGATGGCCATGTGCTCTGGGCGGTCGATCGCGGCGCGAAGAACCTCGGGCTGATGGCGCGGTATCCCGAGCGGGTCGCTTACCGGATGCAGGCGAGCTATCGAGGTGACGAACTCGGGCCGACGGAACGGCCGAAGACGCCCGAGATCGCGGTCATCCCCCTCGGATCGGCGCGGGCGGACTCCTTCGTCGTGGTTGCGGGCATCACGAACACTCCAGGGGCGCGCCGGGTCATGGCGAGCTTCACGATCGACGGCCGGGACCAGCGGGTCGACGCGACACCGAAACCCGGAGACGGAGACCGATCGCAGCTTCGCTGGTCGATGCCACGGCCCGAACGTACGACGGGCACCATCGTCCTGGGGGTCGGGTTCGGCAGCACGCGTGACGCGGCCCGAAAGCCGATCGTGCGGCAGGTCGTACCGTATCGAGTCGTGGACGGCCAGATCGAGGTGCTGCTCCCTGCGCGTGCCGAACGCCTGTCCGACGTGGGGAACGGGATCTTCAACTGGCGCCCGACGTTCGAGCTGCCCGAGCTGATGATCTCGATTGAGCCCTCCGGCCAGGCGGCCGCGGTTGGGGTTTCGTGACGCTCGCTCGCGACCTGCGTTCGGGCCGGCACGCGATCGAAGCGTGGGTAGTCAGCCGCGCGCTCGTCGTCGGCGCGCTCGCCGTCTCTCGCCATGTGGTCGACCACGTCGGTGCGGTTCGCCCTGAGCAGCTCGCGCAGGGTCTGCGTGCCTGGGACGCGGCCTTCTACATCGACATCGCCCGTTCGGGCTACGACGGCGTTGCCGAGGAGGGGCTGAGGTTCTTCCCGCTGCTGCCGCTGCTCGGGCGGTTCGCGGCGTGGATCACGCCGTTCGACGCGACCGCGGGTGTGATCGTCGTCGCGAACCTCGCATCGCTCGCCTTCTTCCTTCGGTTGTACGGGTTCGTGCGCCGCGAAACGGGGCGAGCTCGCGATGCCGTTCGCGCGGTCTGGATCGCCGCGCTCGCGCCGCCGGCCTTCGTGCTCGTGATGGGCTACGCCGAATCGTTGTTCCTGTTGTGCTCGGTGAGCGCGATCGACAACGTCCGCAGGAGGCACTGGTGGAGAGCGGTGCCGTGGGCCGCGGCCGCCGGGCTTGCCCGCCCGACGGGCGTGCTGTTGGCGATCCCCTTCGTCATCGAGGCGTGGCAGACCCGTCGAGACCGCGCGGGCGACGCGACCCGCGCCCACTTGGGTCCGATCGCCGCGATCGCGGCCGCGCCGATCGGGCTGTTGAGCTTCTTGCTGTGGGCGCGTGATCGCACCGGGTCGCTGCTCGAACCGCTGCGGATCCACACTCGGTCGACACTTCGTGGTGGCAGCATCGATCCGTTCAGCTCGGTGTGGCACGCGCTTCAGGATCTGCGTTCGCCTGATCGCATCGGCTCGGGACTGCACTTCGTGACCGCGATCGTCATCGTCGCCTTGCTGGTCGTGTTGTGGCGCCGCGCCCCGCGATCGCTGTTCGCGTACGGCCTCGCGAGCGCGGTGCTCGCGCTGTCCGCCGAGAACCTCGATTCGCTCGAGCGCTACGCGCTGGCGACGGTGCCGTTCATCCTTGCCGGTGCCCTGGTCCTGCACTCCGACACGCGCGAGCGCACCGGCCTCGTGATCGCGGGTTCCGGCATCGTCGGCATGAGCTTCCTCGCGTTCACGGGCGCGCTCGTCCCATGAGGTCACCCCGGCTGCGGTCGTTTGGGGCGGCACTTACGCTGGTCGCGATCGCGGCCTTCGCGGTACGCCTCACCTACATGCTCTGGGACAAGGGCGGTGAGTGCCGCATCGTGCTCCCCGATACCGGCGAGGTGATCACCTCGCCGACCGAGTGCATCGGCTCCGACGCGGGCCGCCCGAACGACGCGGTCTACTACAACGCGGCGGCGAACCATCTCGCTCGTGGTGGCGGATTCACCGACCCGTTCCACCCCGATCAACCGGCCGCCGACCACCCGCCGTTGACGATCATCGTGCTCGCCCCGGTGTCGTGGCTCGGCGATCACGTGATCCCCGAGGCGATCCTGTCTGATCTCACGAACGCGTTCCTGCACCGGCTCACCATGGTGATCCTCGGCACGGTGGTGGTCGCCGGGATCGGCCTCGTCGCGCGGCGGGTCGCGGGGGAGCGCACTGGGATGTTCGCGGCGTGCATCGCGGCGATCTATCCCGGGCTGTGGATCAGCGACGCGCTCGTGTTCGCGGAGACGCTCACGAACCTCGCGGTCGTCGTCGCCATCGGGTGCGCGCTCTCGGCGCGGGAACAGCTAAGTCCGGCGCGGATGGCGCGACTCGGTGTGGCGGTCGGTGTGTGCGCGCTCGGCCGAGCGGAATTGCTGCTGTTCGCGCCGCTGCTCGCGTTCGTGGTGGTGCCGCTTCGCCGCCCCCGTATCGCTTCGCAGATCACGTCGTGGCGCGCACCACGCGACCTGATCCGTCCACTGGCAGTACTCGCGGCGGGCGTGGTCGCCGTACTCGGTCCGTGGATCGCGTACAACAACGCGCGTTTCGAGGAGCGCACGCTGATCTCCACCAACGACGGACTCGCGCTCGCCGCCTCGAACTGCGAACCCGTCTACTACGGGTCGGGGATCGGGCTCACGAGCTACGACGCTGCGCCCGTGTCGGCCTCGCCCGAGGAGAGGGCCGATTCCCGGTACTGCGTCGAACGGCCGCAACCGCCGGGCGATCAGTCCGAGGTGTCGCGCGCCTATCGCAGCCGCGCCCTGCGGGTGATCCGCGGTCGGCTCGAGTGGCAACCCGTCGTGATCGCGGCGCGGGTCGGGCGAGTCTGGAACGTGTTCCGTCCCTTCGACATGGTCTGGTACAACGAGGGCGAGGATCGCTCACCCTGGGCGACCCGAGCCGCGATCTTCGCATTCTTCCCGGTGGCTGGCGCGGCGATCACCGGCGGCCGTCAGCTGCGCCGGATCGGGCGGACGCCGGCGCTGCTCGTGTTGCTCGTACCGATGGTCACGGTGACGATCGCCGCGGGACTCACCTACGGCCAGTCGCGCTATCGCGCTGCGGCCGAACCCAGCTTGGTCGTGCTCGCGGCGGTCGCGGTTGCCCATCTCGGCAATGTGCCGCGACCCCGGGGGCTCGGAACCGACCCGAGCGGCCCCAGCGACCCCACCAACCCCGGTAAGGCGACCGGTGGACCTGCGAGGTCACACGAGGCCGCGCGACCGGTTGTGGTCGCCGCGATCGCGCCTGCACCCACGCGGAACGGGTCCAGTGCGGGACCCGCCGGTACGATGCCGGATCCGGCGCCCGACGCGCGCTGACGCTCCGCCGGCAACCTGGCCGGCGCGAACCTGTCGGAGGCTTCTCGATCATGACGGACACGGACGCCGCGCGCGACCTCGCGGTCGTGGTGATCGGGGCCGGACCGGCCGGTCTCACGGCCGCCTACCAACTCGCCAAGTCCGATGTCGTCTGCGAGATTCTCGAGGCCGACGACATCGTCGGCGGGATCAGCCGCACCGTGGAGCGCGACGGCTGGCGCTTCGACATCGGCGGACACCGGTTCTTCACCAAGGTGCAACCGGTGAACGACCTGTGGTTCGAGATCCTGGGCGAAGACGAGTTCCTGCAGCGCCCGCGCATGAGCCGCATCTACTACCGAGGCAAGCTCTACGACTACCCGTTCAAGACGATGAACGTGCTGCGCAACCTCGGCGTGATCGAGGCGATGCGCTGTGTCGGGTCGTACGGCTGGGCGAGGCTGCGCCCGCCCAAGGACACGAGCAACCTCGAGGGTTTCTATGTGTCGATGTTCGGGCGCCGGCTGTTCGGTCACTTCTTCGACCACTACAACCAGAAGGTGTGGGGAGTGCCGACGAGCCAGATGTCGGCCGACTTCGGCGCGCAGCGGGTCAAGGGAATGTCGCTCATGACCGCGGTCAGGGATGCGCTGACACCCAAGGCGCTCAAGCGACGGCGCGCCAAGGGCGATCAGGTCACGTCGCTGATCGAGTCGTTCAACTACCCCAAGTACGGGCCCGGTCAGATGTGGGAGAAGTGCGCCGAACTCGTCACCAAGGCGGGCTGCACGTTGCGCCTCGACGCCAATGTCGTGCGCATCCGTCACGACAACGGTCGCGCCACCGAAGTGGTCGCCGTCGTCGACGACGAGGAGCGTTCGTTCCCGTGCACCCACGTCGTGTCGTCGATGCCGTTCCGCTCGCTGATCCGGGCGATGGATCCGCCGGTGCCCGACGGTGTGCGCGCCGCGGCCGAGGGTCTCACGTACCGCGACTTCATCACCGTCGCGCTCGTCGTGCCGCAGGAATACTCGTTCCCTGACAACTGGATCTACATCCACGATCCCGAGGTCAAGGTCGGACGGATCCAAAACTTCGGTTCGTGGTCGCCCTACCTCGTGAAGGAAGGCCGCACCTGCCTCGGCCTCGAGTTGTTCGTCAACGAGGGCGACGAGACGTGGTCGAAGTCCGACGACGAGTTGATCGCGCAGGCCAAACGCGAAATTCAGCACCTCGGCCTGGCCGACGCGTCTCGGGTCGAAGCCGGCTACGTGGTGCGGATGCCGAAGGCCTACCCCGTGTACGACGAGTACTACCAGGCCAACGTCGCGGTCCTACGAGGCTGGATCGCCGACCACGCTGCGAATGTGATGCCCGCGGGCCGCAACGGCATGCACAAGTACAACAACCAGGACCACTCGATGCTGACGGCGATGCTGTCGGTCGAGAACATCCTCGGCGCGCACCACGACGTGTGGACGGTGAACGTCGAGGCCGAGTATCACGAAGAACAGGTCGGGAGCGACACGCCGAGCGGCGGTCGCGACGCGCCGGTGTTGCCGCGCGCGGCGATCGACGCGGCGGCCGAGGCGCGGCGCGCGACCTGAACTCCCGGCGCAACTCCGCGCGCAGTGCGGCGACGACCGGTTCGGTTGCCGTGGGCTCGTGTCGATCAGGTGCTGATCGGCCGGAGTCCGTGTGCCAGCGCCGGTTTCAGCCGCGCACCTCGCCAGTGCGGTCGGATGCGGTCGCGCATGCCCCACCAACTGACATAGGTCATCTCCTCGGCCACGACCTGCCAGTTCATCTTCGAGTTCCCGCGGACACGATCAGTGAAGGTGATGGGGACCTCGGTGATGCGTCCGCCGATCAGCGCAACCCGGTAGGCGAGTTCGATCTGAAACAGGTAGCCGTTCGCCTTGGTGCGGTCGTACTCGATGTCGAGCAGCGTGCGGGCGCGAAACACCCGATAGCCGCTCGTGCTGTCTTGGACGTCGTAGCCGAGCATCGCTCGCGCGTACTGGTTGCCGTAGCGCGACGCGGCGCGCCGCAGCGCCGGCCAATGGGGGATCGCGCCACCCGGTACGTAGCGGCTTCCGATCACCATGTCGGCGCCGGAATGCACCGCGGCGATGAGTTCGGGCAGCACCGCAGGGTCGTGGCTCAGGTCGGCGTCGATCTGCGTGAGCAGGTCGTAGCCACGGTCGATGCCGACCCCGAACCCGGCGCGGTACGCCGACCCGAGCCCGCGCTTCGCGGGCCGCCGCAGCACCTCGATGTGACCGAGCTCGTCGGCAACCTTCTCGGCGAGGTCGGCCGTGCCGTCGGGGCTGTTGTCGTCGAGGACGAGGATGTCGGCGTCGGGCACCGCGGCACGCGTGCGATGCAGGAACTCCTCGATGTTCACCGCTTCGTTGAACGTCGGGACGTTCACCTGCACACGCATGGCACCTGCACCGTCCGCTTCGCTCGGTGACACTCGGGGAATCCGGTCCCTCAGAGGGTCGCGTCCCTGCCGCATCGAAACGGCGGACCTTACCGTAGGGCGCGAGCGCGCCGCGGAGCGTTCAAGTGGAGCGTTCGAAGGTTCGAAGGGTCAGCCCCGGTTCGGTAGTCACGTCGTCGGCGTCGCCGCGAGTCCGTTGGTGCACGGGCGGCCGCCGACGACGCGGGTTCCCGCGCCGATGCCGCGGTCGTCGGCGATGTCGCGGCGTATCCAGAGCTGGTAGAGGAACCCGACCGGCGCCAGGTCCGTCGGCTTGCGGCGGCCGTACTCGCCGACGCAGACGAACCGCTCGCGCACCACCTCGTTGGCGCCGTTCTCGATGACGTCGCGCGACGCGTTCGGTTCGTTCCAGTCGTCCCACACCGACGACAGCACCACCACTCCGGTCGCGGCGATCTCGTCGCGCAGACCCGAATCCTTGGCGTTGGCGATGGCCGGATCCATCTCGATGTAGCGGGTGCCGACGTCGAGTTCCGGGAACAGGTAGTAGAGGTACGCGTCGGAATACGGGGTCTTGCGCAGGTCAGAAGTCGCGACGACGAGGCTGTCGCCCGGTCGCGTGATCGTCTCGAGGGCGGGGATCAGTCCGGCCTGTGCGGCCTGGGCGACGCCCTGCTTGCCGTAGTAGAACACGCGCCCGCTGCGCTCGATGCGGAACGCGGTGCGATGCACGTCGAAGCTCTGCAATGAGTAGTCGGCGTAGCTGTTCAGGATGTAGCGGGGAATCACGAGCGCCACAAAGCTCATGACCACCGCCGCGGCGATGAGATCGTGACGGCGCCCGGTCGAGGTCGCGCGGCGCGAGGTGACGGGAAGCCGCGTGCCCGATCGGGCGGCGCGGCGGTCGAGTAGCTCACGCACTCCGAGCGGCGCGAAGGCCAGCGGGACGCACGACACCCAGGCGAGGTGCGCGCTGTCCGGGCGTTGCAGCGCCTGGGGGAGCAGCCCCACGCCGAGGAGCGCGACCGCTCCCAGGGTGACCGTGCGCAGCGAGCCCGGGTCATGCCGGGCGCGCCACCGCGCCGCGATCACGAGACCGACGGCCGTGCCGAGGAGCACAACGAACCAGACGAAGATCTGCGTCGCGGAGGTGAGCGTCGGCACCGGCCAGTCGAGCTTTGCCTCGGGGCCGAAATCGCCTGCCTTCTGGAGGAATCCCGCGAGCTCGCCCGGCCGCGGCGGAAGCGGAAGTCTGCGGCCGGCGCGCAGCTCGAACACCGGCTCGATCACCATGCCGTTCCACACCTGGCCGGGCCCAGCGACGGCGACGTGCACCAGATAGGGCGTCAGCCCGATCGCGAGCGAGGCAGCGAACGCGCGTCGCTGCGGTGCGGCGAACGCCCGCCACAGCACGACCGTCGCAAGCCCGGACGCGAGCACCAGATCGGCGCGGAACAACAGTGCCGCCGCGAACAGCGCGCCGCTCAGTGCGGCGAGCCACGCCGCGTGCCGCGACTCGCGGTCAGGCACGATCGCGGCGGTTCCTGCGAGGATCGCGAGCAGCGCTAGGCCGACGCCTCCGACCCACGCGAGCGCGGTCAGCCCGATCGGCGGGACGATGATGACGAGGGCGAGCCCGCCGCACGTCAGCGCCATCGTGGTGCTCCAGCGCCGCGCCAGCCCGGCGACGCCAACCACGACCGCCACCATCTGGGCGAGGGCGGCGAGCCGTTCGATGAACAGGCTCGTGCCGAAGACCTTGTACAGGGCTGCGAGCCACCACAGGCTGCCGGGTCCGTAAAGATGAAGGAAGTCGCGGTTGGGGATGTCGCCGTGGAGCAGTTGCTCGGGGAACACGAGCATGAAGCCCTCTTCCATCGGCGGCCCCTGGCTGCGCAACAAACCCCGCAGCGGAAGCAGGAACGCGGTGCCGAGCACGCCGATCACGATGAGGTGCTTCACCCGAGGTGAGAGTCGCTCGTTCACCTCGCCGCTCCCTGCTCCGGCCGCCGCGCGAACCACTCGGTGATCGGTCGTGACTTCAGGCGCAGTGCGGGCCGTTCGACCACGTAGTACGACACGGCCGCGATCGCGATCGACACCGCGAGCATGAAACTGGTGAGTTCGAGCGCCGGCAACCGGAAGGTGGTGCCGTCGACGTTGCGGAGGTACCAGTCGATCGCGGCTTCGTGCCACAGGTAGATGCCGTACGACACGAGCCCGAGCCACGTCATGACGCGGAGCCGCAGGAAGCGACGGATCAAGCCGACGTCCTGCGCGCCGAAGACCGCGGGCATGACCGCGGTGACGCCGACCACGCCCCACAGCAAGAGCAGCCACCACTCCTGGGCCAGCGAGAAGTTCACCTGACCGCGATGGTCGTCGAGTCCGAATCCGATCGACAAGAACCAGAACGTGAAGAGCGACGCACCCCAACTCAGCCAGGCGAGGTCGGGGTGGCGGGCCCACCGCGAGTCGACGCCGGCCTCGCGTTGGCGGACCGACAGCACCGCGAGCAACATGCCGAGCGCGAAGTGATCGAGGCGAGCCGGGAGCCACAGGTTCGCCAGCCCCCGCCACGCGCCGTCTTCGATGCCGTAGAGCACGCCCGTACGCGCGACCAGGCCGAGTGCGAACAGGAGTGCGACGCCGACGAACTCGTCGCGTAGGCGGGCCTCGACCGCGGCACTCCGCCGGCGGGCGAGTAGCGCGGCGTACGCGGGCAGGAGGGCGTAGAACGCGATCTCGGTCACGAGTGTCCAAGCCTGCTGAACCGGGAGGAGACCAAAGCGAGGGTGATAGGTGTGGAACAGGCCGAAGTGCGCGACGTACGTGTCCCACTGCGCCCACCCGGGTCGCACGTACCGGTGGCCCTGAATGGCAGGGAACAGGAACACCGCGCCGAGCGTGAGCCAGTAGGCAGGCATGATGCGAAGGACGCGACGGCGTGCGTAGGGCCGTACCGCCGGACCGGAGCGACCGGTGATCCGGGCCGCGACGAACGGCCGGTACAGCAAGAAGCCGGAGATCACGAAGAAGATCGCCACGCCGATGTCCATGCGCGCCACGTACGCGCCGATCCCGCTCGAACGCACGTTGAACCCCGAGATGAAGCCGCTGTGGGTGACCGCGACGAGCAGCGCGGCGATGGCGCGGAGCCCATCGAAGCACGGAAAGCTGCCAGCGTCGACGCGCGTCGCCGTCGTCGCCGTCGTGGTGTGCGAGCCCGGCGTCGCTCTCCCGATATCAGGGCCAGCGTCGCCGACCGGGTCGGGTTCAGGCTCGGGTTCAGGTGTGGCCATGGGCGCGGGGAGGCGCGCGCGCAGGGCGCGGGCGCTCGCGAGGAGTCCCATCGCCGCGAACAGGCACAGCACGGTCTCAGCCGATGACCGATAGCGCGGGTTGCCGAAGGCGACCGTCACCGTGATGAGCACCGTCGCCACGACACCGGCCAGCGGATAGCGCGGGATGCGCGACCGGCGCATCGCCCCGGCACCGACGATGCCGAAAATCGCCATCCCGTAGAACGTCCAGCGGCCGCTCCGCGCGACCCATGGCTCGCGCCCCTCGAAGTACGCGTCGGCGAGCACGACGTCGTCGGGCCGGAAGGTGTAGGTGATGCGCCCCCAGCGGGCCGCGATGACGGCCGGGAGTCGGCGCGTGTGATCACGGATGTAGTCGACCGCGGTCGTGCGGAAGATCTTGGCTTCCTGGCTCTGGTCGAGTTTGGGTACCTCGTAACGGGAGCCGTCTACCTCGACGATACGCGGCGGGAACCGGCGCGCGATGTCGGCACGGATACCGACCACGCACTCGTGGCTCCAGAAGCCGACGAACGTCCCGTAATAGGTCGCGTCGCAGGTCGCGCTCGCGAGCGTGATCTCGCCTCCGCTCGACAGGTACACGGGATGTTCGAAGCGGCTGAGGTTGTACCCGACCCAAGGCCCGATCACGGCCACCGCCACGAGCGCCACCACGCCGAAACGAGTCGCACGGGCGCGCCGATGACGCGCGCCATGCCGCCACAGCAATGGGGCGACGACGAAACCGAACAGCAGAATCAACTCGGCACGACTCATCGCCGCGAGCGAAGCGGCGAGCGCGAGGATGGCCGCGGCCTTGGTCGATGGCATTCGCCAATAGCGGTACGCGGCCCACACGGTGACGGTCGCGAACAAGATCGCGGTCGGCTCGGAGAGCAACATGCCCTCCCAACCGAACACGTTGGGCGACAACGCGGCGAGCGCCGCGGCAACGACGCCCAGGACGGGTGAATGCATCGCCCGACCGGCGAGTCCGGCGAACCAGATCGTCGGCGCGCCGATGAACGTCGAGGTGAGCACGAGTTGCTGGGTCGGCGAATCGATTCCGAGTTTCGCGAAGAACGCGAGGAAGACGACGTACACGGGCGGGTGATCGGCGGCCTGATAGCCGACCTCCGGCGCCGAGAAGAAGGGGCTGATGAAACCGCGCCCGTCGGCGAGCAACTTGCTCGCGCCGTGATACCACCCGGCGTCGTTGAAGCCGGCGACGACGCCCGCGATCTCGTGCCGCCGCCAGTTCCAGATGTAGTACAGCCGGAGCGCGTACCCGGCCAAGGTGATCGCGCCGAGCAGGTACCAGAACCGGCGCGCGGACATCGCGACGGGACGCTACCCGGAAGCCCCGCGCGCCCCGTGCTCACCGTCCACGATGGGTGGTTGCGTGTCGGTCGACCGCGCGTCGGGCGTTCGAGCCTCGGCGGCGGCGGGCCCGAGTTGGGTCCGGAGCAGCGCGACCTCTTCGGCAAGCAGTCGAGTGCGCGTCTCGAGGCGCGAGATTTCCCACGAGTAGTGCACCGCGACGGCGAACAAGAACGCGCATGCCGCGAACAGCAAGGTGTTGGCCGGGACCTCGATGCCGAGACGGTCGGACGTCCATTCGAGCAGCCCGGGAAACACCGCGATGGGTACGAGCGCGAGCGCGATGACGAGCCACAGCAACGCGTACTTGCTGCGCAGTTGTTGGACCCGCACGAGCCGGAAGATGACCGCGAGCGTGACGAGCGCGCCGACGACGACGATGAAGTGCGTGCGCGTGCTCATCGGGCCTTACGATCGGGGCTGTCCGACGCGTCACCGCGACTTTGCATGGATCGCCGCCAACCCCAACTCGCGATCCCGATCAGCAGACGCAGGTAGTTGAGCAACAGTTTGACGTTGCGGCTCGACGGCCGTCCCGCCGCGCGATGGCGCATCCCGACGGGAATCTCGCGGATCGTGAAACCCGCCGAATGGCACTTGAGGAGCACCTCGACCGTGTCGGCCAGGAACTCGGCGGGGTACTCGACCGCGAGGAACTCGATCACCTTGCGGTCGAAGGCGCGAAAGCCCGAGGTCACGTCGGTGAGTGGTTGGTGGATCAGCCGCCGCACGACGCCGGCCAGCAGTCGCTGCGCGCGGCGGCGCCCGCCCGACACCTCGTAGCCGGGCGCTCCGGGCGCGAACCGGGACCCGACCGCGACGTCGGCACCCTCGTCGAGCACGGCGAGGAGCCGGCCGATCCCCTCGGCATCGTGCTGCCCGTCGGCGTCGACGACGACGACGCGCCCGTAGTCGTGTTCGACGGCATACCGCAGGCCCGCGCGCACCGCGGCACCGACGCCGAGGTTGTAGGGCAGGCGCAAGACCGCGGCGCCGCCGTTGCGCGCGACCGACCGGGTCGCGTCGTCGCTCCCGTCGTCGACGACGAGGACGTCGAGCCCGGGTGCCGTCGCCGCGAGTTCGCGCAACGTCACCGGCAGGCTGAGTTCCTCGTTGAAGGCCGGGATCACGGCGAGCGTGCGGATGACCAAATCCTACGTTGGGGTGCGTCGATAGCCATCGCTATGCGATAGCTATCGACGCACCCGGTTTGCCGCGATGCCGAGGACTGCGAGGACGAGCACGATCGGGTCGAGTCCGATCCGGAATCGCTGGTTGCCGTAGGTGAGCGCAGTCGTGAGGAGCACTGCAACGCCCGGGACGGCGAGCGCTACGACTGTTGCTCGGTCACGGCGCCGCTGCCACCATGCGACGGCGGCGAGAGGCGCGGCGACCCACCACACAATCGTCCCCGCCCACTGCCACGATCGCGATCTACCCTCGAGTGCTTCGAGGTTGACCTGCTGGCCGACGTTGAACAGCCCCAACGTCCGACCCCACCGCGCCGCGACCACCAGCGGCCAGCGCTCCACGTGATCGAGGGCGTACTCGATCCCGTCGTGTCGTGCGCGGTTCGCTGCCGCAGCTTCGGAGAAGTCGGGATCTTCGATGAGGAACCCCTCGAAGCAAGGCGTGTCGCGATCCGTCGCGACGTCGGCCGGACCGCTCGGCGTGAACGTCGAGCGCCACGCACCGATCGTGGCGCCGCGATAGGTGAGGTTGCAGTTGGCGCCGTCGAGCACCGTGCCGATGTTGTTCGAGACCGGAACGAAGGCATCGAGACGCGCTCGGTTACGGAGGGTCCAGGGAGCGACGACGATCGCCGCGACCGCGACGAAGGCCACGACGGTGACCACGGCGTTCCGGCCGAGCGTCCTGCCGCCGACGAGCAGCGCGAGCGCCACGACGGGGACCCACACCAGCGCCTCGCCACGCGTCAACGAGGCGATCCCGAGTAGCCCACCGAGCACGATCGGTGCGCCGGCGAGGCTGGGTCGGCCTGGCGCGCGGCGCGCGACATGAAGGGTCGCGAGCACCACGAAGACGCTGAGCGCGGCGAACATGCCCTCGGTCATCAACAGCGCGTTGGCCTGGAGCAGGTGCGGGTGGAGCCCGACGGCCACGACGGCGGCGACCGTCACCGGTGTGGTCGCGCCGAGTGCGCGGGCGAGCTCCGCGGCGGCGAGCGCAGTCAGAAGCGCCATGGCGGTGCCGAGGACGAGTTGCTGGCCGGCGATCGAGTCGATCCCGAGACGATCGGCGGCGGCGATGGCTGTGGGGAAGGCCGGTGGATATTCGGCGGTCGGGCGGTCGACTCCGAGCAGCACCCGGTCGAAGGGTCGCACGTACGCACGGTCGCGCGCGAGTTGATCACCGAGCAGGTGGTAGGCGGTCGCGTCGGTGAGGCAACGTTCCTGCCGGTCGAGACCGGCGTCGGCGAGGGCTGCGTCGATCGCCGGATCGGGCGCGCATCGTGCGTGAGGGTCGACGCCGGCCGTGAACAGCGCCTGCGCGATGCCGACGACCGCGAGCGCCCCGCCGACCGCAAGGATGCGCCCGCGACCGGCGATCACCGGTCGGGTCCGATGTTCACACCGACGCGTTTCAGAATTCGCTCCGGCGCGGGAAGCGCCGTGGGCGGCGGGCAATCGCAAACAGCACCGGCGTGGTCGGCGCGATCGACGTCGTGACGAACAGATGACGGTCGTCGATGCCAGATCCGATGCCGCTCGCGTCGCGGCCGATCACGCGATAGACGCGCGGGAGCGCGTGTTCGTAGGCCCACACGTACGCGCCGCGGCCAAAGCGTTGACGGAGGCGGAGGGGGTCGAGCCGGAGCAACTTCTCCCCGGACGCACGCCGAGCGGCAAAGTCAGCGTGCAGGACGTCGTCGCCTTCGATCCCGAGGATCTCGACATCAGCGAAGAACAGCCGCAGCATCGAGGTGAGTTGCTCGGGTTCGAACAGATAGATGTGGAAGGGGTTCTCGAAGTCGGCCGGCGCGTTCGGCGTGATGATGAACGCCACGCCGTCGTCAGCGAGCACGCGTGCCAACTCGGCGACATGACGTTCGGGGTAGCGGAAGTGTTCGATGATGTGTGAGGAGACGGCCGCGTCCGCGACGCGGTCACGCATGCCCAGGTGGCTGCCGTCCATACCCGCAAACCGCAGCGAGCCGCTGCCGTGTTCTCGGCCGGCCGCGAGCGCCGTCGCCGCGGAGTAGTCGACGCCGAGTACGAGCCGCCGATCAGCGGCGAGTCGCCGGGTCTGCGCACCGACTCCGCACCCGACATCGAGCACGATGCCGTGGCCCAGTCGTGCGACGACTTCGCGGTAACCCGCATCGTGCAACGCGAGCAGCGAATCGGGGGTCGCGCCTTCCACGGGTCGTTCGCCCGTGAGTCGGGATCGCCGGCCCGCGAGTCGCGATCGGGTGCTCGTTGCTGTGTTTGTTGCCGCGCTCATCGAGGTCCGAGCCTACGTCCGACGAGGATCGAGGCCGCTCCGCGCGGCGGCCGCGCGCCAAGCCGGAACACGGCCAACCGCTCGAGCGCGGTGAGCACGAGCGCCGCCGTCGAGCGCGCGGTCGCATCGCGAGGCAGGCGCGAACGCCACGACCAAGCGTGCGCCGCGAGTTCGATCGCGAAACCGTGTTCGCGCGCGATCGCCTGTTCGAGCCGTGGGTCACCGCCGACCGCGAACACGACCAGGACGCCGTTGGTTCTCAGCACCCGGGCCGCCTCGGCCGCGGCGGCAGCCGTGAGCGCGCCCCGCACGACGACGACGATGGCCGAGTGCGCCGAGAGCGGCGCGTCGGCCGGGTCGGCGACCACCCTGGTGATCGCCGCCGCCCGGCGCGGTGCGTGGTCGACCACGGCGACGACGTCGCCGGCCGACCAGCCCAGCCGCGCCGTGAGGTCGTCGCCGTCACCCGTCAGGTCGACCAAGGTGCCGCCGCGGTTGCTGAGATCGCTGAATCGACGGAGGGCCGCGACGATGTGGGAGATCGTGGACCGGTCGACCCACGACTCGGTGCGCCGCCGATCGCGATGCGATCGGGCGAACGCGGCTGCCCGGCGGCGGATTCGCGGAAGCGCGGACAACATTCGGACACCGTCCCGAATCACCTTGATGTTCGAGCCGTCGTCGTGGCGCCAGTCGATCGCGACTTCGAGCACCGGGATCCCGGCGGCGCGAGCGAGCGCGCACACCTCGACGTCCCAGGCAAAGGCGTGTTCGACTGAATGCGCGAGCACCGTGTGCCACACGTCGCGGCGTGCGACCTTGGCGCCGCACTGCGTGTCGACGATCCCGGGGGTCACGATCGCCTGGACGGCCCGGTTGTAGGCACGCCCGAGGAATTCCCGTGCCGGCGATTCGCGCCTGACCAGGCGGGACGCGAGCAGATCACGCGATCCGATCGCGAGAACCGGTGCTCGCTCGGCAGCTTCGACGATGGTCGTGAACGAGGCGAGCGACGTTGCCAGGTCGATGTCGCAGAAGCCGATGACGGGTGAGCGTGCGGCGAGGATGCCGGCCCGAGTCGCAGAGCCCTTGCCCTCGTGGGCTCGCCGCAGCACGCGGCAGTTGGCGCCGGGATCGTGCCCGGCGACGACCTTCTCGATCAGCTCCGCGGTGCCGTCCGTGCTGCCGTCGTCGACGAAGATCAACTCACTGCCGGGCGCGAGCGTGGCCAGATGGTCGAGCAGTTCGACGACGTTCGGGGCGGCACGGTGGGTCTCATTCCACACCGGCAGCACGATGCTCAAGGGGGCGCGTTGCGATCGCGTCGCGGTCGAGTCGGACGTCGGACTCACGTGGCGCCGTCCGGGTTCGACCGGGTTGTGCGACAAAGCCCGTGTGCGGCGATCACCGCGAGGAACGGGAGCATCGGCACTTTGTAGCGCGGATCGCCGAACAGCATGATCGGCACCACAGCCGCGGCGACGACGACTCCCACGACGAGTACTGGTCCTGCGCGCCGGCCTCGCAGGAAGGAGGGGAAGGCGACGAGTGCGAGCGCGAGGACCGCGTAGTACCAGGCATCGGCGACAAGATCAGCCGCGTGCCGCGCGCGCGAATTCGGCCAGATTGGATCGACATACCTACCGTCGACCGCCTCCTCCAGCGCGAGCCGCGATTCGTGGTCGTCGCGGAACGCGGCGCGGGCGCGACGGAACCAGAGTTTGACTTCTTCGACGGGGTGCTCGCGAACGAAGCGCAGCGCTCGCTCGGTGTTGACGCGGTTGCGGTCGATTTCGTCGACGGCTGACAGGTGCCCTGCCTCATTGTCGCACCCTGGGGAGTTGAACACGAACCGTCCGTTCGATCCCGGGTATCGGCTCATGCAGAGCGCGTCGCCGGTCCCGGTGGTCACAAGGACGGGTTCGGGCATCACGACCGCGTTGCGGATGGTCCACGGAACAATGATCGCGATCATCGTTGCCGTGACCACGAGCGTGTGCGCGATCGCGACACGCCACGGTTCGGGCCGCCGACGGAACGCGAGCAGAACGCCCGGCATCGCAAAGGCGACCAATGGCCGCACTTGAGCCGCCGCGCCCAAGATGGTGCCAGCCGCGACCAAGCGTGTGGCCGACGCCGATGCGGCTTCGAGCGCTGGCAACACCACGAGGATCGCCGCGGCGAGCAGGAACATGTAGACGGTCTCGAGATTGGCGCTGGCGGTGTACCCGATCAGGTTGGGCCACAGCGCGACGAGGGCTGCGGCCGTTACGGCAGCGCGCGGCGAGACGACGCGGCGCGCGATGCGCGCGACAAGGGAGATGGTGGCGGCGCCGACGAAGGCGTGAACGACGCCGTAGACGAGCGCGTAGACGGTGGCGTAGGTCTCGTAGGTTCCATCTCCACCGAAGGCGCGCACGATCCGAAACACGAGCGCGAGGAACAGCGGATACCCGATCGCGTAGAACGCCGTCGGCGGCAGTTCGCCCGGCGGGATGCCACCCTTGAGTTGCAACATCGCCACGCCGTGGTTGTTGTAACCGAGGCCGCGTGACAGTTGATCGCCGTGGAAGACGTAGGCCACCGGGTCGCCAACCCGCGCCGGACGGTGGGCGGCGACGACCCACACGATCCGCAGCACGAACCCGACTGCGACGAGCAGCCACACCGCCTGATCCGGGGTCAGGCGCCGGCGCGTACGGGGCGGATCGACGGCGGCTGTGTGGCTCACGGCGTTGCCACGGCGGCGGGAGCGGCGGCGACGCGGCCGGGGCGTTGGGTGCGGCGACGGATGGCCGCGACCGCGACTGCAGCGGCGGTGGCGACGCTGATGAGCCCGGCGGCGACGTCGACGCGCGTCCGTATTCGCGACACGTCGATCACGTGCCGCCCCGCGTGGACTTCGACGCCGACGAAACCGTCGCGGTCGGCGCGCGACCAGGGTCGCCTCGGGGTGCCTGCGACCCTGACCTTCGTGAAGTCGAACGCCGACGCAGGGAGCACGACCGTGAGCGGTGCGCGCGCCTCGACCGTCGCGCGAACGCCGTCGCCGGTGCGCTCCCACGCGACGAGCGTGCCGTCGCCCTCGACGATCGGTGTCCGGACGGCGGTGGGGTCGCTGCGATCGGTCGCGATCGGCAGGTAGTCACCCAACGTCGTGTAGCCGAGCGCGCCCCGGCGAGTGCGGCTGAAGGCGCCTGCGGTCGCTGGAGGGTCGAACGCCGCGCCGGCCCGGAAGCACGTGTCGCTCGGTGCGTCGGTCGGCGCGAGCACGTCCGCCGTCGTGAAGCAGCTCCCGGCCTGGTCGGGTCGTTCGACCGGATTGCGTTGCACGCCGGGGGTGAGCAACACGCCCGCGACGCCGATCGCCACGAGCAGCGGGCCGCCGTGGCGCCGACCGCGCAGAACCAAGGCCCAGCCGATCGCGGCGACGGCGCTCAGCGGCGCGAGGGCGCGCCAGGGGAACTGCACATAATCGAGGACCGACGGCAACACTGCGCTGAACCACGACGGCCGCAGCATGAAGGCGACGTACGCGAGCGCGCCGAGGCCTAGCGCGGTGCCCAGTCCCGTCCCTTGGACCGTGTCGCGTACCGGGACGCCGCGCCGCAACCTCGCGAGTGCCCCACCGATGACGACGATCGGCAAGGCAAGGAACACCGGACCAACTGCAAAGTTGTCGGCGCCGCAGAAGTACACCGCGCACGGCTCGCCGTCGACCGTCGGGTTGTGCGAGTAGCCGCGGAATGCGTTCTGCCACCGGCCGACCAGGTCGCCGGCGCCGACCCGCGCCGCATCGAGCGCGGCGGGTGTCGCGCCCATGATCTTCGCATTGCCCGCGTACACGTCGTCGAGTTCGCGTTGCTGAGGGATGACGAACGCAGCGCTGAGCAACAACCCCAGTGCGATCCCTGCGGTGATGCGTGCGACGGCATGCCAATCGCGTCGTGTCGCCGCGCCGAGCGCGATGAACGCGATCACGAACAGCGCGAGTGCGACGCTGATCGTGTGCGACACGACGAGGCCTGCGGTCGCGACCGGTAGCGCCAGGTCGAGCCGGCGATCCCCGATCGATCGCCACGCCGCGGCGATCATCGGCGGGAACCAGACGAACGCCCACATCTCGGCGAGCGCGCCTCGAACGGTCGCGTCGAGGAGGTGATAGGGGGCAGCCGTGTAGACGAGGGCGGCACCGGCGGCGAGCCAGCGATCGCCGCCGAGTCGCCGCACCGACCACGCCATCGCGAGCGCGGCCGCGAGGGCGGCGAGCACAAACGACAGGTTCGTGCCGACGACGGCGTTGTCGCCCGCGACCGCGCTCAGCGCGCCGGCCACGGCGAGCCCGAGCGGCGGGTAGAAGCGGAACAAGGCCGTACCGGCGCCTCCGCGTGCGTCAGGCAGCAGCTGCGGCGGCATGTTGCCCGCGCCGATCTCCTCGACGAGTTGCTGCGTGCGGAAGTACGGGTCAATGCCCTCGTGCGTCTCGAGCGCGTGCGCGCGGATCCATGGGGCGAACACGAACAACGCGCCACCGACGACGAGTACCCAGGGAGCGACGCGGGTCGTGAATGTTGCGAGGGGGCGTGGGATTCGGTGTTGGCGGGCCGCGAAATTCAGGATCGGTCGCTCGATCGCATACCAGCTGGCTGCGGCGACGGCGATTGACAGCGCCGCCATCACGGCGATGAGCACGACCGCGCCGGCGACGCCGCGATCGACGAGAGAGCGCCGGTCGACGACTCGGTCGATGACGATGGTGTGCCACAGGTAGATGCCGTAGCTGACGGTGCCGATCCAGGCGATGGGCCGGTTGCGCATTGCCTTGTGCGCGAGCGTCGACGCGCCAGGGGCGAACACCATCGGTGCCACGAGCAAAGCCGCGACGACGGGCTGCCAGAGCCGCTGCCACAACTGCTGTCCCGAATCGGCTCGTATGAAATCGGAGCGCGGCCATGCCTCGATGACGAATACGAGCGCGGCGCCCGCCCACCACCAGATTGCACGACGACCCGTCGCCGCGAGACGTGCGTCGAGGAGCGGGCGCGTCACGCGCATCGCGACAAGCACGGCCAGGACCATGCCGATGCCGAGCGCGGGAAGTGCACCACCGAATGTGGTGACGAAGCCCCCGATGATCGAGCGCTGTGCCCAGGCCCCGCGGTACGCGAAAACCCACAGCGCAATGACACCCATCGGGATACAGGCAATCGCCGCGCCGAGCGCGAGCGCCTCGCGTCGCTCGGGCCGGGCGCGAGCGACGCGGGCGATTGCGAGCGCTCCGAGTGGCACGAAGACGTAGAAGGTGATCTCGACGACGAGCGACCACGAGACGCCCAGACCGCCGTAGTCGGGTGGGAACCCGGGGGCGGTCTGTTCGCGGAAGTACAGGTAGCTGAGCGACGCGTGTTTCCACGTGCCGTACGGGGTGGGGAAGCGCAAGATCTCCAACCCGAACCAACTCGCGCCCGCGACGAAAAGCGTCACCCAATATGCGGGGAAGATGCGCGCAGAACGCCGCCAGGAGTAGCGACCGAGGTCGGGGTGAGAACGGCCCGCGAGCAGCGGCCTGACGAACATCGAGGTGATGAGGAACCCGGACAGCACGAAGAAGATCTGTACGCCGACGTTGAGATGGATCGCGTAGTCGGCGACGAGCAGCGGAGGAGCGACGGTGACTCCGGCGATGTTCCAACTGGGGTTCCAGCCGCGCGCGAACAGCGCCGGTGTACCCGGGATGGTGTGAAAGAAGAACACCGCGAGTACGGAGATCGCGCGCAGTCCATCGAGTTCGGAGTAGCGGTGCGTCCCCGACACCGGCGGCAGACCCGACTCGGGAGCGCGCGCCGACGTCGTCGTGGTCATGATGCTTGCGAGCCTACGGTGGGCACGACCCGGGGGCGGTCCGGTCCTACACTTGCACCCCCGTGGAGTCCGTCGCGCTGTCGCCCGCGCCTCCCTGGGCACCGCATCCGAGCACTCCGGGCGTCAGGGTCGGGCTCACTTCGTGAACGATTCCGAGGTCGTCGAACGACTCGCCGAGATCGCGTCGAACGCCGGGATCCATCGCATCTCGATGCTCGCTTGGCGCGATCTCGACGACCCAGAGGCCGGCGGCTCCGAGGTTCACGCGGCGAGGGTCGCGGCACTGTGGGCACGCGCGGGCATCGACGTGACGATGCGAACCTCTCACGCCGCAGGTCACCCGCAGGTCGTCTGGCGTCACGGCTATCGCGTGATCCGCAAGGCGGGTCGCTATCTCGTGTTCCCGCGTGCGGTCTTCAGCGAAATCCAACGCTGGCACGGCGACCGCGACGCGCTCGTCGAGATCTGGAACGGGATGCCCTGGTTCTCGCCGTTGTGGTGCCGCGGGCCGCGGTGCGTGTGGCTCCACCACGTCCACGACTCGATGTGGGAAATGACGCTCCCGCCGAACTGGGCGCGCGTCGGCCGTACCCTCGAGTTCAGGGTCGCGCCACCCGTCTACCGGCGGACCGAGATCATCACGCTTTCCGAGTCGTCGCGCGACGAGATCCACGCGAAGCTGAGGATTCCACTGCGGCGCCTGCATGTCGTGCCGGTGGGCATCGACCCCGTGTACTCGCGTCCGCCGGACGACGCATCCGGCGCGACCCGCTCGCCCGCGCCGCTCGTCGTCGCGGTCGGGCGCCTCGTCCCCGTGAAGCGCTTCGACGTCTTGGTCGACGCGTTGGTCGCGGCGCGCGACTCCGTCCCCGATCTTCAGGCCGTGATCGCCGGCGAGGGTTATGAGCGCGAGAGCCTCGACGCCCAGATCGCCAAGGCCGGTGCCGAGCATTGGATCACGCTCGCGGGTCGGGTCAGCGAAAGCGAGAAGATCGCGCTCTACCGCCGCGCCTGGGTGGTCGCGAGCGCGTCCGCCCACGAAGGTTGGGGGATGACGCTCACCGAGGCCGCCGCGTGCGGGACGCCCGCGGTCGCGACACGGATCGCCGGTCACGAGGACGCCGTCGCGCACGGCACCAGTGGACTGCTCGCGGACCGCGACACCGACATTGCGCCGGCACTCGTGGCAATCCTCAGCGACGCCGGCTTGCGCGCACGACTGACGTCCGGAGCGCTCGACCACGCCGCTCGCTTCACGTGGGGCGCCACCGCGCTCGGCACGCTCGAGGTGCTGGCGACCGAGGCCCGACGCCGCTCCCGGTGAACCTTTCCGACCGCATCACAACGCAGCGCATCACGCGGCACGCAACCTCGCGGTGGGCAGGGGGCGGAACCTTGCGGTGGGCGGGCTTCGGCGCGCTCGCGCTGCTTGCCTACCTCCCGCCGCTGCTCACCGCACGCGGACGAGTCAGCGCAGACACGAAGTCGTACCTCTACCTCGACCCCGGGCGCCTCCTCGAGCGAGCACCGTCGATGTGGGACCCGAACATCGGGATGGGCACCGTCACCCACCAGAACATCGGCTACCTCTTCCCGATGGGTCCCTACTACTGGTCGATGGACCGCCTCGGTGTCCCCGATTGGGTCGCGCAGCGACTGTGGCTCGGCTCGCTGATCTTCGCGGCCGCACTCGGTGTGCTGTGCCTCGCGCGCCACCTCGGGAGAACCGGTCCCGGCGTGGTCGTCGCCGCGCTCGCATACGCGTTCAGCCCCTACTCGTTGCACTACTCGGCCCGGCTCTCGGTGCTGTTGATGCCATGGGCGGCGCTCGGATTCGTGATCGCGCTCGTCATCCGTTCGCTCCGAGAGGGCGGATGGCGCGCCCCGCTGTTGTTCGCGGTCGTGGTGCAGATCGTCGGAGGGGTGAACGCCACGGCGCTCGTGTTCGCCGGGATCGCCCCGATCCTCTGGGTCGTGTGGGCGTGGCTGGGTGCACGGGAGGTGTCGTTGCGGCGCGCGCTTGCTGCGGTCGGCCGGATCGGTGCGGCCACGATCGCGATGTCGCTGTGGTGGATCGCCGGACTGGCCGCGCAGAGCGGCTACGGCATCGACATCTTGCGCTACACCGAGACGGTCGCCGTGGTGGCGCGCACCTCGACGCCCAACGAGGTGCTGCGCGGACTGGGTTACTGGTTCTTCTACGGGCGCGATCGCCTCGGCTCGTGGGTCGAGGGCTCAACAAGCTTCACGCAGTCCCCGGGCCTGATCGCGCTCACCTACGGTCTCGTCGCGCTCGCGCTCGTCGGAGGGGTCACGGTCCGGTGGCGTCACCGCGGTTACTTCACGTGGCTGCTGCTCGTCGGCACGATCGTGGCGGTCGGCGCACACCCGTTCGACTCGCCGACGCCGCTCGGGGCGGTGTTCAAGGCGTTCGCGACATCCTCCACCGCGGGGCTGGCGTTGCGCAGTACCCCGAGAGCGGTGCCGCTCGTGACCCTGGCGACGGCAATGTTGCTCGGCGCGTTCGTCGACGCAGCGGTCGCACGGGCCCGCTCGTGGAGTTGGCCGCGGCCGCGGGTCCTGGCCATCGCCGTCGTGGTGGGCGCGCTCGTGCTCAGCTCGTTCCCGCCGCTCTGGAACGGCAGCTTCTACGGCGACAACCTGCTGCGCGACGAGGACGTTCCGGGCTACTGGTCGGCGGCGCTCGCCGAGGTCGACCGCGGCGACCGGCAGTCGCGTGTCCTCGAGATCCCCGGCGCCGACTTCGCGGCCTACCACTGGGGCGACACCGTTGATCCGATCTCGCCGGGGCTGATCGACCGGCCCTACGTCGCGCGCGAACTCATCCCGTACGGAAGTCCTGCGAGCGCCGACCTCTTGAACGCGCTCGACCGCCGGCTGCAAGAAGGCACCCTCGACGCGTCCGCCTTCCTCGACCTGCTGCGGCGGATGGGGATCGGCACGGTGATCGTGCGCAACGACCTCGAGTGGCTCCGCTACAACCTCGCGCGCCCCCGTGAGATCGCGTGGCTGTTGCGCGAGGTGCGGCGCCCGGACGAGTTCGCGTCGATCAGCGCGTTCGGGCGCCGGCTCCCGCTCGCGCTCGACTCGCCTCTGATCGGCGCGATCCCGGTCATCGACGAGCGGTCACTGACCACCACGCCGAAGGCGATGCCGGCGCCCGTTCTCGTCATCGACATCCGCGAGCCCGGATCGATCGTGACGGCGACGACCGTGACCGACCAAGTACTGATCAGCGGCGACGGCGAAGGCCTCATCGACGCGACGGCCGCGGGGGCGCTGTCCGCCGACGCCACGACGTTGTACGCGGCGTCGATGAGCGACGCCGAGTTGCGCGCGGAACTCGAGCGCAGTGCACTCGTCGTCGTGACCGACTCGAACCGCCGTCGTGGTCGGCGCTGGAGCACCTTGCGGGACAACCTCGCCGAGACCGAGGCCGCGGGCCAGCGGCCACTCGACGACGACCTGTCGGATGCTCGGCTCCCGATCTTCTCCGACGACCCACTCGACGAACCCGCCGACGATCAGTCGGTCGTCGAGTACCTCGACACCGGCGGGCCGGCGATCTCGACGATCCGTGCGACCGGGACAGGGAACCCAATCGCCTTCACGCCCGAGGATCGTCCGGCGCGCGCGTTCGATGGCGATCTCAACACGTCGTGGAAGACATCGGCTTTCGACCGTGCCGTGGGCGACCGGATTGAGTTGTCGCTGCGCGATCCCGTGGTGACCGACCGGGTCGGCGTGGTCCAGGTGCGCAACGGACCGGTCGACCGGTACATCACCCGCGTCAGGTTGCGGTTCGACGCGGGCGATCCGGTCGATGTCACGCTCGGTGCCGAGTCCCGCACCGCGAACGGGCAGGTCGTGGCCTTCGGCGAGCGGTCGTTCGCGCGGCTCACGGTCGAGGTCCTCGCCACGAATCGCCCCGACGGTCCGTTGTACAGCGGGCAATCGGCCGTCGGTTTCGCCGAGATCGCCGTCACCGATCATCAGGGTCGCAGGGTTCGCGCGCACGAAGTCGTGCGCGTCCCGCGTGATGCGACGGACGCGATCACCGATCGGACCGGCCGCGCTCCCGATCTCGCCTATGTGTTCTCGCGGCTTCGCACGCTGCCGGTCCCTCCTCGATACGACGAGGAACTCTCCCTCGACCGTCGCTTCGACGTTCCGAAGGCAGGCCGGTTCGACCTCGCGGGTCACGTGCGGTTCGACCCGAACCCATACGAGCGGGAGCGGCTTGATGCCGCGATCGGCGCCCGCCCGATCGCTCCCTACGTCGCCGTTCGCTCCAGCGGAGTGATGCCGGGCTGCATCGCGTGTCTCGCCGGCGGCGCGTTCGACTCCGAACCTTCGAGCATCTGGCGACCACCGATCGGGGAGGTCGAGGGGAGCTGGATCGAAGTCGAAGCCGCGACCGAACAGCGTTACGACCACCTCGATCTGACGTTGGTCGCCGACGGCCGCCACTCGATCCCCACACGGTTGCGCCTCACCGTCGACGAGCAGTCGATCGAGGTCGATGTACCGCCGGTGCGCGACCACGACGAGGAGAACGCGACCGAGACGGTTCGGGTGCGTTTTCCTGCGGCACGCGGCCGACGGCTCCGAGTCACGGTCGCCGAGATCGATTCGCGCCGCGGTGCCAGCTACTACGACAGCAACCCGCGCGACCTTCCGGTCGGTGTGGTCGAGGTCGGGCTGCGCGCCATCGCGTTCGCCTACCCGGGTTTCGCGGCCGACCCCGAGACGGGCGAGGCCGGCGAGTGTCGCAACGACCTTGTCCGCCTCGATGGGCGACCGGTATCGATTCGCCTGTCCGCCGCGTTCGGCGCGTGGCACGACCGGCGACCGATGGCGTTCACGACCTGCAACGGTTACCCGCTCGAACTCGCCACCGGGACGCATACGCTCACGACGGCCCGCGGCGTCGACACCGCCCTTGATGTCGATCGCATCGTTCTGAGATCCTCATCGCCACGTCCGAAAGCATCCCCGGAGCCGCGCGTCTCGGAGATGGCACCGCGCGCCGAGATCCTCGAGTCGGGACGCACGACCATCCGGGTGCACGTCGCGGGCGCCGGCGGCGGTGCCTGGTTGCGGCTCGGGCAGAGTTACAACCCGGGTTGGCGTGCGCGAGTCGTGGGCCGTGAGTCGCTCGGCTCGCCGGTCCTGGTCGACGGATACGCCAACGGCTGGCGGATTCCGCCCGGCGACAATGAGGCCGAGGTCGTGCTCGAGTGGATGCCCCAGCGGCGGGTGAACCGCGCGCTGTGGCTCTCGCTCGTGAGCGCGATCGCGGGGCTGGCGGTGCTCGTCGTCACGCGCCGGCGTAGGGGTCGGGTCGCGCTCCCGGCGATCGAACCGGTCGGCTTCGTGACGCGTCGTGGCGACATCTCGAGCCCAACCTGGCCGACGACCGCGTTCGCCGCGCTGGGCGGGGGCGTGGCGGGCGCGCTGGTTGTCGGTCCCGCCGTGGGTGTGTTCGTCGCGATCGCCACCGCGTGCGCGGTGCGATGGCGCACCGTTCGCACGCCGCTCGCCGCCCTCGCCCCCGTGTTGTTCGTGCTCGCTGGGGCGTACGTGACCGTCCAGCAGATTCGGTTCCGCTACCTCCCCATCTTCGAGTGGCCGACGTTGTTCCCGCGGGCGCGCACGATCTCGTGGGTCGCCGCGTTGCTGCCCGCGATCGTGTGGCTCGTCGACGAGATACGTGCTCGGCACGCCGGACGGGGAGCCACGGCCTCGTCCGCCTCGAGCGACCCCCGGTAGCCTTCGGATCTTTCCGCCTCGGGGAGGGACGATGGACGACACGCCGTGGCTCGGCGATACCTGTTCGTTGGTGGATGCCTTTCGGGCCGGTGCGCGCTCGCCGCGCGAAGAACTCGACGCGACTCTCGCGGCGATCGAGCGAAGTGCCCTGAACGCATTCAGCTTCCTTGATCCCGATCGCGCCTACGCCGCGGCCGACGCAGCCGACGTCACGCAGCCGTTCGGTGGTGTGCCGATCGGCGTCAAGGAACTCACCAGCGTCGAAGGCTGGCCCGCGACCGAAGCGAGCCTCGTCTTCAAGGACGACGTCGCGAAACACACGAACACGATGATCCGGCGGCTGGAGGCGGCGGGCGCGGTGCCGTTCGGACTGACCACGAGCAGCGAGTTCGGCGGCGTCAACCTCACCTTCACCAAGCTCAACGGCGCGACCAAGAACCCATGGGATTTCGCACACACGCCCGGAGGTTCGAGCGGCGGCGCGGCCGCCGCGGTCGCGGGTGGACTCTGCACGATCGCGACTGGCGGCGACGGCGGCGGGTCGATTCGCATCCCCGCCGGATTCACCGGGACCCTCGGGTTGAAGAACACCTACGGACGCATCCCCAAGGGCCCGAACATGGTGATGGCATCGCTCACCGCAGTCAGCGGGTGCCTCGCGCGGTCGGTGCGCGACACCGCGCGATACCTCGACGTCTGCAACGGCCACGACCCACGTGATCCCTATTCGTTGCCGAAGGTCGACGGCTGGGAAGCCGCGCTCGGCACGGCGCTCGACTCGCTGCGTGGTCGCCGTGCCGTCATCGCGCCGACGCTCGGGTCGGCCGTCGTCCATACCGATCTCGTGGACCTCGTGCACCAGCACGCCGAGTGGCTCACCAAGGAAGTCGGTCTCGAAATCGTCGACCTTCCCGTGCAGACACCGGAACTGTCGTGGGAGTGGGCGATGGCGGGGATGAGCGAGATCGTCATGGAACTCGGCGACCGCTACCCGGACTGTGAGCGCGACCTCACCGTCGAGATCGGTTTCGGGCTGAAGATGGCGCACCAGGTCTACGACATCAAGGCTCGGGGTCGGATCGAGGCGCAGCGCATCAACATGAACGAGACGATGGCCGCGATCTTCGACGAGGTCGACTTCGTGTTCGCGTCGACGAACCCTGACATTGCCTTCGGTTGCGAGGGACCGTTACCGCAAGAGGTCCAGGGCGCGAAGACGCAACTCGGCAACAACGGCGCGCTGACGATCCCCGCCAACATCTACGGCAGCCCAGCCATCAGCATCCCGATCGGCACCAGCCGTGGGTTGCCGATCGGGATGCAGGTCCTCGCACCCCACCACCGCGAGGCTTGGTTGCTCGACCTCGCCCTCCACGTCGAACGCGAGCGCCCCTGGCCCCTGGTCGCGCCCGGCGCCCCCCACTGAGTCACGGTGCGTCGATAGTCATCGGATTCCGACACCTCTATCGAGGCACCTGGTTGGTCCGTACCCAGGGGCCGCGGCGAAGATGGCATGTCGGCGCGCGCCGACGACGATGCCCGACCGGATCGCCGGCGGCGAGGGGAGTGCGGCCGTGATGATGACCATCCTGAACGAAGACGGCGAGGTGACCGTCGACGGGCCTGCCGTGGCACTCGACGATCTGGCGGCTGCGACCGGCTGGCAACTGAAGCCCGAGGGCCTGTGCCGCGGCTGGGTGTGCGTGCCCGCGAGCGACCTGGGCGCGCTCGCCGTCGGCGGGCGGATCTCGCTCGACGCGCTGGCATCGGCGCTCCACCGTCCGGTGGTCGTCGACGCCGAGGCCGGTGTCGCGGCGCTCGGCTCCGACCCCGTCGCGGTGAGCGACGCACTGCGCGAGCGTGTCGCGGTCGACTTCACCTTGCCGCAACTCGACGGCACTCCCTTCACGTTCTCGTCGCTCGGGCGCAAGAAGAAGTTGCTCGTCGCCTGGGCGAGTTGGTGAGGCTGCCGCTACGACCTGCCCGGGTGGCAGGACTTGCAGCGTGAACTCGCAGACCTCGGCCTCACCGTCGTCGCCGTCGCGCTCGACGAACACGAAGCCGCGCGCGAATGGATCGAAGCTGCAAACCCCACCTATCCGTGTGTCATCGACCGCGACCATGTGGTCGCCGAGCGCTACGGCTTCATCAACGTTCCCACGGCGATCTGGATTGACGAGGACGACCGCATTGTCCGCCCGCCCGATATGACCCCGGTCAACGACCTATTCAAGGATTTCACCGGCATCGAGAGCGAGATCCACCACGATCAGTTGCGCGCGTGGGTGCGCGAGGGCACGCTGCCACTCGCGCTCGACGAGGTCGCCGAACACCAGCACCCGCCGACCGCCGACGACCATCTCGCGCGGCTGCACCGCCGCATCGGCGCGTGGTTGCACCGCCACGGCCGCGACGACGATGCGGCGCGGCACTTCGACCGCGCGCGCACGCTCGCGCCGTGGGACTGGACCGTGCACCGCGGCTCGATGCCGCTCACCGGGCAGGACCCGTTCGGCCAGGCCTTCTTCGACTACGTGAAGGACTGGGCCGCGGCCGGCGCCCCGGGCTACACGTGGGGGAACTCGGTGTTGCGGCGAGGCTTCGCGGCCGGCGAATGATCCGCTCCGCGCCGACGCGTGAACTCGATCTCGACACGCTGTACGCGATCCTGCGGTTGCGGGCCGAGGTGTTCGTAGTCGAGCAGAACTGCGCCTACCTCGACCTCGATGGGCGCGACCTCGAACCGGACGCGATCCAGGTGTGGATCGAACGCCCCGACGGTGTCGTGGGCGCGTTGAGGATCCTCGCCGAGTCCGACGGCTCGCGCCGGATCGGCCGGGTCGCGGTCGCGGAACGGGCACGTGGGGAGCGGCTGGGCGACGACCTCATGGTCGAGGCGCTGCGGCTCGCGGCGGGCGCTCGAGTGCTCCTCGACGCGCAGACCTACTTGGTGCCCTGGTATGAACGGCTCGGGTTCGGGCGTGCCGGCGCCGACTTCGTCGAGGACGGCATCCCGCACACCCCCATGCACCACCACTGAACATCACCAGCGTTGGCGCACAACTGCGCGATGTCCCCAGATGTGCGCCAGTTGGTCGGCGGGTCGGATCAGGGGGTGAAGGTTGCGGTCGCGTCGTCGCGGCCGTTGATCGACAGGACGAGGCGGCAGGGGCCCTCGGTCCAACGGTTCGACGGGCGAGGTGGGAGGCGATGCGAGCGATGGATGCGGACGTCGGCGAGGGGGTCGACGGTGCGAGCGAGCACGCGACCGGTCGCGCGGCGGAGTTCGCCAGCGGTGTCGCGGTGTTCGATCCGATATTCGACGAGTGTCGGTGCTGGTTGCAGCGTCGCTGACACCACGCGTGCCGAGAAGCGCAATTCGCCACCGAACGCGGGCGCCGGATCGTCATCGATCTCGAGGCCGACGACGCGAACCGCGGCCGTAGGTGAGTACCCGGCCAGCCGGAGCGCCGCGTCGTCACGGGCCAACACGAGCGGACGCAGGCCGCGCCGCACGACCGAGTGCGTATGCGCGCCGCCCTCCGCGAGCCAACGTTGCGCGGTTGCGATTGCGAGCGTGGGCTGTTGCATCGACAGTGTCGCGAGGCCGCGGCTCACGTCGCGGCGCACGGCCGCCGATTCGCTCGTGCGGCGCTCGTCGAGGTCGCGCACGGTCGCGGTCGGGTCGGCGAGGTCGCGCAGGTGGTTGCGATGGCCCGGCAAGCCCCTGTGCGCTTCGGTGGCGGCCGCCGATCGGCGCGCCGGATGGTCCTGATCATCCCCGCCGTCTTGGAGATCCCCATCTCCAACCGCGCTGGGTTCGTCGAGCTCACCGATGTCGCCCACGCCTGCCGCCGCTTCGGTCTCCTGGTCGGCTCGGCGTCCCGTCTCCACGGCGCCGAGAACGGCGATCCGTTCCATGTCATTCCCGTTCGCGCGGCACGGCGTCGTGGCACCCGCGGGAAACGATCCGTTCCCGACACGCAGCTGCGCGACCATAGGGGGTGCTGCAGGTGCGCGATCTCGCGGTCGAAGTCGGTGGACGGCTGACGCTCGTCGGCGGGTCCTTCACGCTGCGACCCGGCGACAAGGCCGGCCTCGTCGGGCGCAACGGCGCGGGGAAGACGTCGATGTTGCGAGTGCTCGCGGGCGAGTCGGCGGCGGCCGCAGGCGTGATCGGTCGACCCAAGGCGTTTGGGTACCTGCCGCAGGACCCGCGGCCCAAAGGTGCCGGGGTCGAGTCGACGGGTCTCAGCCACGTGCTCTCAGGTCGCGGCCTCGACCTGCTCGCGCAGCGGCTCGAGAAGCTCCAGGCGTCCGTCGCCGAAGATCCGAGTGAACGCAATGTGCGGAGACTCACCAACGCGCACGACGAGTTCGAGCGCCTCGACGGGTATGCGGCCGAGGCCGAGGTGCGCCGCGTCGCAGCCGGCCTCGGACTGCGCGCCGACCGCCTCGAGATGTCGATCGACGCGCTCTCGGGCGGAGAGCGCCGCCGTGTCGAACTCGCGCGCATTCTGTTTGCGGGCAGCGACGCGCTGATGCTCGACGAACCAACCAACCACCTCGACGTCGACGCCAAGGAGTGGCTGTTCGGCTTCCTGCGCGCCTACAAGGGCGCCCTGCTCGTCGTGAGCCACGACATCGAACTCCTCGACCAGTCGATCACACGTGTGCTGCACCTCGACGACGGCGAACTCATCGAGTACAAGGGCACCTACACGCAGTACGTCAAGGCGCGTGCGCTCGACGAGCAGCGGCGCAAGCGCCTCGCCGCGCAACAAGATGCCGAGATCAAGCGCCTGAGCCAACTGGCGGACAGCATGCGCGGCCAAACTGCCAAGCGCGCCCGCCAGGCCAAGTCGCTTGATACCCGGGTCGCCCGCCTCGAGAGCAACCGGGTCAGCGAGGTGAAGAAGGCCAAGTCGATCCGGGTCAAACTCCCTACCCCACCGCGCGCCGGTGCGACCGTGCTGACGGCGTCCGATCTTGCCAAGGCGTTCGGCCGCAACACCGTCTTCGAGGACATCAACTTCTCCGTCGGGCGCGGCGAGCGGGTCCTGGTCATGGGGCTCAACGGCGCGGGGAAGACCACGCTGCTCAAGGTCATCACCGGTGAACTCGAAGCCGACCTCGGCGAGTGCAAACTCGGCCACGGTGTGTCGCTCGGGTACTACGCACAGGAACACGAGACGATCGTGACCGGTCGCTCGCTGCTCGATCACCTCCGCGAGTACGCGCCTGATCTCACCGATCAGGAGCGTCGCAACCTCCTCGGGATGTTCGGGTTGCCGGGTGACATGGCGTTCCAGGACGGGGCCACACTGAGCGGCGGCGAGAAGACCAAGCTTGTCTTGTCGATGCTCACCGCGGGTCGGCACAACGTGTTGTTGCTCGACGAGCCGACCAACAACCTCGATCCGCCCTCTCGCGCCGCCGTTGGCAGCGCGCTGCGAGACTGGAAGGGTGCGATGGTGCTGGTGAGTCACGACCCGGAATTCGTCGCCGAACTCAAGCCCCAGCGGGTGCTCCTCATGCCGGACGGCACCCTCGACTACTGGTCCGACGACTACCTCGACCTCGTCGCCCTCGCCTAGCGCGCCTCGCCGGAACAAGCCGGTCGAACATCGCCGATTGCTCGTTCGGGCCGGCGCCGTGCACGCGGCCCGACCTAACGTTAGTGTCAGGTCGTCTCGGGCCCGCCTCCCGCGGCTCGAACATGACACGGGGGTGATGCATGTTCCGGAAGCGGAAGCTGCTCGCAGCGCTGGCGGTCGCGACGTCGGTGTTTGCAGCATGTGCCAAGGATGACGAAACGACGACAACCACGGTGAAGCCGAGCGAGACCAGCGAAGGCTCGACCGAGACGACCCAGCCCGAACTGACCGACAGTTTCCGAGGGGTCACCGCCAAGAGCGTGAAGATCGGCTTCGCGGTCATCGACTATGAGTGCATCGCGCAGTTCGTCGACATGAACCACGGCGATCAGGACGCGGCCATCGACGCGATGGTCGACTACGTCAACAACAACGGCGGGATCCTCGGGCGCTCGATCGAACCGGTGAAGAAGGTGTACTGCCCGATCGACGCGACCGCACCCAACGGCTCCCAGGCGCTCTGCACGTCGTTCACCGACGACGAGGAGGTGTTCGCGGTGCTTGGCGTGTTCATCGACTTCGGCGGCGAGGCGCAACTGTGTCTGTCGCGTGACCACGAGACGGTGCACATCGGCCACGAACTCGAACAGCAGTGGATCGACGATGCACTGCCCGGGCTGATGTTGACGCCAGACATCACCGCCGAGAAGCGGACCGACGTGCTGCTCAACCTGCTCGAGGAAGAGGGGACGCTCGAAGGGATGAAGGTGGCGGTTCTCACCGACCAGGACACTGAAGCGCGGGCGTCGTTGGCGGCCGACAAACTCGAGTCGATGGGGCTCGAACTCGGTTCGACCGCGGTGCTCACCATCGTCACGTCCGACACCGCGCAGGCCCAGACGCAGCTCGACAGCTTCATCGAGCGCTGGCGCGGCGAGGACATCGGCGCACTCTTCGTCGCCGGCGGGCGAGCGGGCGATGATCAGTTCATCTCCAAGATCAAGGATGCCTTCCCGGATCTCCAACTGATCTTCGACATGCCGTCGGCCGCGATCGGCGCCGGTCAGGACGCCAAGGCGCAAGGGCTCGACCCGAACCCGTTCCAGGGGATGCTCAGCGCCGAGGGCCTCACGGCATCCGAGCGTTGGGCGAACAAGAACGCCACGCTCCAACAGTGCGTCGACATCTACGAGGAGGCGACCGGCGAGACGCTCAAGGGTCCCGACGAGGTCGACATCGTCGACGACAAGCGCGTCGAGCAGTACGTCGCGGTCACCGACTTCTGCGGTGAGGTCATGATGTTCAAGCAGATCGCCGAAAAGGCGGGCGCGAACCTCACCAACGACACCTGGGTCGAGGCGGTCAACAGCTTCGGCGCGATGGAGTTGCCGTCGACCGATGCCGCGTCGATTTGTGCCGACAAGTACGCCGCCGACGACGCCTTCCGCGTCGTGCGGTTCGACGAGGACGCCACCGAGGCGGGCGACTGGGTCCCCGCAGGTGAGATCATCGACGCGAGCGGAGGCTTCTGCGGCTGAGGCGCACACGTCCGCGGCAGGTTCGCCATCCCGGCGAGCCGTCGGCGGACTCGGCCGAACGAGCGGGCCTCGGAGCGATCCGGGGCCCGCTCCCTTTCCCGCTTCCGTTGCCGCACCCGTGTCGTCGTTGGAACGCCGGATCAGTCGCGCTCGGTCAGGTCGGAACGCCGCGCCCGGCGTCGCTGCGGGCGATCGCCCGGTCATCGGTGCCGAGGTAGCTCGCGATCACGAGTGGGTTGTCGCGCACCTCGCTCGGTGTGCCCTCGGCGATCACGCGACCGGCTTCGAGGCAGTAGACGCGATCGCTGATCGACAGGATCATCGGCATGTCGTGCTCGACGATCACGAGCGATGCGTCGAGTTCGCGCCGCACGCTCAGGATCAGCGGTCCGAACGCCTCGGCCTCGCGTTGCGCGACCCCGGCGGTCGGCTCGTCGAGGCAGATGACCTGGGGCGCGACCGCGAGCACCGACGCGAGTTCGACGATGCGTCGCGTGCCGGTCGAGAGTTCGGCGATGTGACGGTCGGTGTAGCGCCCGAGCCCGAGGAAGTCGATCAGCTCGAGTGCTTCGCGCGCCGAGGTCCGTGCAATCCTCGCGGTCGGCGGCCAGAACGTGAGCGTGCCCCAGAAGCTCGTGCGTCGGCGCGCCTCGAGGGCGATCAGCAACGTGTCGCGGACGGTCAGCTCGGGATAGAGCGTCGCGGCCTGGAAGGTGCGTCCGAGGCCGGCGCGGGCGCGGCGATGGGCAGCGCGGGTGGAGATGTCGTCGCCCAGCAGTTCGACGCGGCCGCCTGAGGGAACGAAACCGCCGATCGCGTTGAGCAGCGTGCTCTTGCCCGCGCCGTTGGTGCCGATCAAGCCGACGACCTCGCTGGGCATGACGCAAAAGCTCACGTCGTCGACTGCGACGTTGCCGCCGAAGCGCACGGTGACACCCGTCGTGCGGAGCACCGAACCGTCGTGGTTCAGCGCGGTCGTGCTCGTGTGGCGGGCTCGGGTGATCGCTGCGGGGGCTTCGGTCGAAGTCTTGACGGCGGCAGAACCCATGCGCGCCTCGGCCCAGCGGAACAGCGCGTCGCGCGCGTAGTAGCCGATTTGGTTGAGACCACCGGGCAGGTAGAGCACGACCAGCAGCAGGCCGATTCCCGAGACCAGCAGCGGGACGGTGTCGTTGCCGGGGAACAGCGTCGGCAGCCCGAACATCCACAGCGACCCGACCACGGCGCCCGACACGCTGCCGAGCCCGCCGATCACGACGGCCGACACGACTTGGATCGACTCGTCAACGCGGAAGAACCTTGCCAACGGGTTGAACGTCGTGCCGATTCCGCCGAGCAGGCCGCCGCCGATCCCGGCGATGAAGCCGCCGACCGAGAACGCCATCAACTTCGTGCGCAATGGCGACACCGTCATCGACGCAGCCGCGTGCTCGTTCTCGCGGACGCCGACGATGACGCGCCCGATCCCCGATCGGCGCAGATGGGCGACGAGCAGCAGCACCACGAGCAGTGTGCCGAGGATCGCGTAGAAGTAGGCGCGGCTCTTGTGCGTGAAGTCGATCGGACCGATCACCTCGCGTGGCAGCTGGACTGTCTGGCGGTGACCATCTTTGAAGATCGGCCTTTGAAAGAGGTAGGCCTGTGCCGCGACCGCGAACGACAGGGTGCTGACTGCGAGCAGCAGGCCACGCACCCGCAGCGCCGTAGCACCGACGAGCGCTGCGGCAAGGGTCGCAACGCCCGCACCGATCAGGATCGTGCCCGGCCACTGCAACGCGACGAGTTCGAACTTCAGGATGCGTGTCTTGCCGAACCCGATGTCCATTGACATGCCACGCGCGAGCGAAGCGGCCGTTAGCGCGCCCAATCCGCCGAACGCCATTTGACCGAGTGAGAGTTGCCCTGCCCAACCCGTGAGCAAGCTCACGGACACTGCGCAGATCGCGAACGCCAGGATGGATCCCCATGTTTGGTGTCCTGTGCTCACATCGCGAACGATTGGCATTACTGCTGCGACCGTGAAGAAGATGATCGCTGGGACGCGCGAGACCCAGCGCGCCCACCACAGGCCGCGGAACCGCTCAGGAATCTCGTTGAAACGTACCGAGTGTTGGAACGCCTCTCCGCCGCCTTCCGCGGAGCGACTCTGTTGCGTTACGAGCACAAGCACCATGATGAAGATGATGAACTGCACGAGTCCGGTTTCATTCGTGTAGTTGAAGCTCAGCACCTGATCGACGATGCCAATGGCGATGCCGCCGAGCGCGGCGCGCGGGAACGACATCATCGAACCGATCAACGCCGCGGCCAGACCGCGGGCGAGCGTCTGCGGACCGAGGAACTGGAGTTCGTTCGACTTGTCGATCGTTGCGTTCAGCGTCACGGCGATCGCCGACACCGCGCCGGCGAGCGCCCACACAGCCGGTTGAATGAACTTCGGGTTGATGCCCGTGAGCCGGGCGAGGTCGCGATTCGTCGCTGCGGCGCGCACCGCGACGCCGAAGTTCGTCGCGCTGAGGATGATCCAGAGCGCACCCATCACAACGGGCGCGATGACCAGCACGGCGAGTTGTCCTCCCGAGATCGACACGTTGCCCCAGTGCCAATCGACGCCGGAGAACGGCGTCGGGTATTGCGATTGAAGGCTCCCGGTGCGGTACTCGGGCAGGCTGATCGCCGCGAGGATCGCCAGCTGGCCGATACCGATCGTCGCGACGAGCGAGGTGACCCGCGGCCGGTTCGCCAGTCGCCGGATGATGAGCTCCGACGCGCCTCCCGCGCCCGCGCCCACGACGGTGATCGCGGCGAAACTGATCCAGTAGGGCCAACCGCGTGTTCCGGCCGTGATCGCGAGCAGAGCCGCGCACGGTACGCCGAGGTCGCCGACCGCGAAGTTGATGACCCGGCTCGATCGGTAGACGAGGATCAGGCTCATGGCGACGAGCGCGACGATCAGCCCGCGCACCAGACCGAGGAACAGAAGGTTCGCGGTGAAGATCTCGACGCCGAGCATCAGCCGCCTTCTCGACCGAAGAACACGGCGCGGGCAAGGTCGTCGCGCTCGGCGAGTTCGCGTGCCTCACCTTCGAAGCGGATCTCACCCTTCTCCAGGAAGATCGCCCGATCCGCGATCGCGAGCGCGACGTTGAGCGACTGTTCGACGATCAACATCGTCTGCCCGCGTTCCTTGAGCCGGTCGACGACCTCGAGCAAGCGCTGCACGACGACGGGCGCGAGCCCGAGGCTGAGTTCGTCGATGAGCAGGATCTCGGGCTCGTGGATGAGCACCCGCGCGAGGGCGAGCATCTGCTGTTGGCCGCCGCTCATGCTGCCGGCGGGCTGGGCCAACCGCTCGGCGAGTTCGGGGAACAGTTCGAACACCGACGCGATCCGTCGCTGCTGTTCGATGCGGTCGCGGCTGGCGAGGCGAGCACTGATCTCGAGGTTCGTTCTCACCGAAAGGCTCGGGAACACACCCTTGCCGCCCGGTAGTTGCATGATGCCGAGCCGCGCCCTGGTCTCGGGCGCGACGTACGTGAACGTCTGTCCGTTGAGGCGCACGACGCCGCGCTCGGGGATGCTGAGACCGGACACCACCCGCAGGATCGTGCTCTTACCCGCGCCGTTGGTGCCGAGCAGCGCCAGCGTCTCGCCGCGCCGCACCTCGAAGTTCACGTCGAACAAGACCTGTACCGGCCCGTAGGAGAAGTCGACGTTCGCGAGTTGCAGGACCGGAACCTCGCTGGACTCGGTCTGCCGTTCGTGTTCGACGAGTTCTTCGCGGAGTTCTTGCACGACAAGCGACAGATCGTTGCGGATGGAGCGCGCCCCGTTGACCAGCATCAGTCCGCCCACGATGCTCGTCGGGATGCTGAGCAGGATCATCGTGGCGCGCTCGCCCCACGCGTCGACGAAGAACCCCGAGATGATGCCGCCGAGGAAGCCACCCACGAAGAAGATCCACATCGTGCTGTACGCGGTTCCCATGCCGCGAATCCTGTAGGGGACCACGGCCTGGAGCACTGGCCCGACCATCGCGAACGCAGTCGTGGTCAACACCGCCTGCGGGATGCCGAACGCGACAAACGCGACCTTGTTCTCGACCGTGAACTGCAGCGGAGCGAGCAACGCCGACGGCAGGATCAGGATCCCGACGAGGCGCAGCGCTTTCGCCGGGTCGGTGCGGTAGAGGCGATCGAAGTAGCGGCCCATGTAGGGGAGCGCCGGGAGCGCGAGCACACCGATCAGGCTGCCGATGATGCCTCGCTCGAGCGGGCCGTCCATGCCCAGTTGCTCTTCCATGTAGAAGTTCTGGATGCTCGGGACCGAGAAGAGTCCGAAGCCGAGGGCGCAGAACGCGATGAGCACGGAACGGATCGTGCGGATCCGGCGCAGCCGTTCGAAGCTCGCCTCCATCGAGATCGGCACGGGCGTGCGGTCCTCGATGACCTGACCGAGCACGTCGAGCTTCTCGTACTGGCCCCGCGGCGGTTCGCGCATGAAGAACGCGGCGATTCCGACGACCGCGACCGGCAGTCCGAGCAGGTACCACGACCAGCGCCAGCCTTCGAGCCCGCCGGCGATCTCTGCGATCGCGGCGACGAGCACCGGTGCTGCCAATCCGAATCCGTGCCCGACCGCGTTGTTGAGCGCACTCATGCGCGCCCGCACGCCGATCGGATAGTTGTCGGCGATCAACGACCCGTGCACCGGGATGGTGTTCGCCTTGGCGATCCCCGTGAAGAAGCGAGTCCAGAACAGCATGAACGCGTTGAGCGCGAGCCCCGACATCACGACGAAACCACCGAAGAGGATGCTCGACACGCCGACGATCGGGACGCGCTTGACGCGATCGGCGAGCCAGCCCATCGGGACGGCTCCGAGCACGAAGAAAGCGCTCGACGCCGTCGCGATGAAGACGAGCGCGCCCTTGCTCACGTCGAAGGTGTCGCGGATCTCGGGTGCGAGCACACTGAGCGCTGCGCCCTCGAGTTCGTCGAGCGAGTTGAGGATCGTGAGGACGACGAACATGAACGCGCCGCCGCGAGCGAACCCCTGCTTCATCGTCAGCGGCTCGCTGTTGACCCCCGGGAGCATCTCGTCGGGGAACAGGATGTCGTCCCGCAGCGCTCGATCGGCGGCGCGGGCCTCCTCATCGGCGAGCACGCCCGCGGCAATCGTGGCGACGGAACCGGCGTCGACATCGGCGCAAGCCTCGTCGCCGGGCAACGCCGGACCGGCGGCACCCGCTGCGACGGACGGGTCAATCGGTTCGTCGCCGGGGACCTCGGGCACGGCGGGAGCATAACGATCGCTGACACGCGTGTCAGGTGATCTCGAGCGGTCACGTTCGCGCTACCTTCCGCCCGATGGCGGATCCGAAGTCGTTCTTCCTCAGCGCGGAGATTGCCGACTACCTCGTTGCGCACGGCACGCCGCCCGACGAGGCGCAGTCAGCGTTGATCACCGAGACCGCGGCGCTCGGTCCCGTGTCCGGCATGCAGATCTCGCCCGAACAGGGCGCGTTCATGACGTTGCTCACGCGCGTGCTCGGCGTGCGTCTGGCCGTCGAGGTCGGGACGTTCACCGGCTACTCCGCCCTGTGTATCGCCCGCGGTCTTGCCGACGGAGGTCGATTGATCTGCTGCGACGTCAGTGACGAGTGGACCGCGATCGGACGACCGCACTGGTCGGCGGCCGGCGTCGCCGAGCGGATCGACCTGCGGATCGCGCCTGCGCTCGACACGCTGCGCTCGCTCCCGACCGAGCCGATCGTCGACTTGGCGTTCATCGACGCCGACAAGCCCAACTATGCCGCGTACTACGAGGAACTGCTCGCGCGCCTCGCGCCGCGCGGCGTGATCCTGGTCGACAACGTGCTGTGGGGCGGCGGGGTCATCGACCCGGAGCGCAGCGACGAACACACCGAGGCGATCCGCGCTTTCAACGCCATGGTTGCAGTCGACGAACGGGTGATGGCCGTCATGGTCCCGGTCGGCGACGGCCTCACCCTCATCACGCACACCTGACCCGGACTGCGTTCTGACGATGTCGGGCGTGGGGGGGCATCGTGGCGCGCCAGAACCGAGGGCGCGGGCAGCGTCGCGTTCTGACGATGTTGGACCCGGTGGAGGGTCGCCGGGGCACGCCAGAACCCAGGCACCCGGATGGGACGCCGCCGGGGCGAGGTCACATACCGCGGACGAGTTTGTAGATCGGTGCGAACTTCTGTATCGTCGACTCGGGAAGCGGCACGAGCGGGCCGAGTGCCCGCGCACCCCACGTGATCTGTGCGGTGCGTTCGACGAGTTGCGCGAGTTTGAGGCAATCCGCCGGGTCCTTGCCCACGGTGAGCAAGCCATGGTTCGCCATCAGTACGGCGGCTCGATCACCGACCCACTCGCTCACCTCGTCGCCGAGTTCCTTGCTGCCGGTCACCTGGTAGTTCGCCACCGGGACGTCACCGCCGATGAAGACGTCGACCTCCTCGATCACGCACGGGATCGGTTGGTGGGTGATCGCGAACATCGTGGCGTACATCGCGTGGCAGTGCATGACGGCGTGGATATCTTCGTGCTTGCGCAGGCACGACAGGTGCAGGTCCTTCTCGGTCGTCGGATTGCGATCGCCTTTGAGCACCGTGCCGTCGATGTCGGTCACGACGAGGTCACCGAGGGTCATCGTCTCGTAGGGGAGCGAACTCGGCGTGAGTACGACGCTGCCGTCGGGGAGGCGCGCACTCAAGTTGCCGGCCGTCCCTTCGACCAGGCCATTGGCGATCATCGCCTTCGCGGTGTCCAGCAGTTGCGCCTTGATCTCGTCGGCGCTCATCGTGATCTTGCTCACGCTCGGTTCCTCTTCTCGTCGAAGTCATGTCTTCGGCGGCCACCGGTCACGACAGCACCTCGGGGTTGACGCAGTGCAGTGGCGCATTGCCGTCGAGGATTCGCACGACATCGGCTGCGATCATCGCCGAGTGGTTGACCTCGGTGTCGTAGGTCGCGCCGCCGATGTGCGGGGTCAGCACCACGTTCGGCATCGAACACAGCGGATGGTCCGTCGGGAGGTGTTCGCCGACGAAGTGATCGAGTCCGGCACCGCCGAGGTGCCCGGAAGCGAGCGCCGCGGTGAGCGCATCGGTGTCGTGCAGCATCGCCCGCGCCGTGTTGAGGAAGATCGCACCCGGCTTCATACGGGCGAAGCGAGCAGCGTCGATGAGGCCGGCCGTCTCCTCGGTGACGACCGCATGCATGCTGACGACGTCGCACTCGCCGAGCATCTCGTCGAGGCCGGCCGGGGTCCGATGGGTGGCGTCGGGGTTGTACGGGTCGTAGCTCACGACGTGCATGCCGACACCCTCTAACCGCCACTTCGCGGCCCGACCCACCGCGCCGAGTCCGACGATGCCGACGGTGCGCCCGGCGAGCTGCCAGGCACGATAACGCTGGTAGGGGATGATCCCGTTGGCGTACACCTGGCCCTGGCGCACGTCAGCGTCGCCTTGGAGGACCCAGCGGTTGACGGCGAACAGCAGCGCGATCGTCATCTCTGCGACGCCGTCGGCGTTGCGCCCGGGAGCCCGCAGCACTGGGATGCCCGCCGCGGTCGCGGCGGCAATGTCGACGTTGGTCGGATCGCCGCGGCAGCTGCCGATCACCCGCAACTTCCTCTCGAACACCGGTCCCTTGACGCTGTCGGACTCGACGATCAGCACTTCGGCGGACTCAGCGTCGATTCGCTCGGCGAGTTGCTCGGCGTTGTAGAGACGCAGCGGCCGATGGTCGATCCAGGGGTCGACCACGACGTCGCAGCGCCCCTCGAGCTGATCGAGTCCGGGACCGCGGAACGGCGCCGTGACCAGCGCCCGAGGTCGTTCCGTCATGCCGGCCAGTCTCGCAGAACCTGACACCAACGTCAGATCCGGGCGCACCCTCGGGGTTCTGACGATGTTGGGTGCGGTGGAGGGTCGTCGTGGCGCGCCAGAACCGCGCGGGGCCACACCCTCGGGGTTCTGACGATCTCGGGTGGGGTGGAGGGTCGTCGTGGCGCGCCAGAACCGCGCGGGGCCGCACCCTCGGGGTTCTGACGATGCTGGGTGCGGTGGAGGGTCGTCGTGGCGCGCCAGAACCGCGCCCGGTCGGGCCGCGCGGTTCCGGGCGAGGTCGTCGCGGCGAATGTCCGAGGCGCGCGCGACGATGCGGAACACGTTCGCGACCTCGATCGACGGTCGCCTCGCCCGGCTCCGGGACTCGCGGCACGAGCCGCCCAACCCGATCAAGTCGATATGAGGAGACCGACCATGTCCACGACCAGCAAGTCCCATCCCCGCAGCCGTCGAGCGCGCAGTCGTCCGGCCGAGGACCAAGAGGAACCGCGCGACGCAGTCGATCCGATCGAGGCGTGGTCTCGCCTGCTCGCATTCGCCGGCGAACGACACGGTGCGTTCGCTCGGATTCACGCGCACCGGTTCTCGGTGTCGAACAAGATGCTCCGGCTCGCGGTCACGAAGCGACGGATCCAGTTCCTCGGCCAGAACGCCTTCAGGGTCGCGGGCTCGGTGGCGAGTTGGCAGCAGCGCCTCGTGATCGCCTGCGATGCGCTTGGCCACTCGGCCCTTGCGAGCCGGCGCAGTGCGGCGCCGCTGCAATGCATGGACGGTTTCGAGCGGCGCCTCGTCGAGGTCACGACCGACCAACACCGATCGATGCGAAGGCCAGGAGTCATCGCGCACAGGACCAATCTGTGGGTCCCGGGTGACCGCGACCTCGTCGATGGGGTGCCGTGCACCGATGCGATCCGCACCTTCATCGATCTTGGAGCCGTCCTCACTCGGGCGCGCCACGAGGAGGTGCTCGACGCCGCCGAACGCGACGGGTTGTTCACTCGCGAAGCGCTCGAGGCGCGCCTCGAACTGATCCGAATCCAGGGCCGCAACGGCGTCGGATGCACGGCGCGGTTGCTGGAAGACCGCGCACCACAGGGCCACAACCCGACCAACAGCTTCGAACGCAAGTTCTTGCGGCTTCTCGAGCATGCGGGTCTGCCAATTCCCGAATGCCAGGTTCCGGTGCGTCGTCCCGATGGATCGATCGCCTGGATCGACTTCCTCTGGATCGATCTTCTCTTCGGAGTCGAGACCGACGGTCACGTCGCACATGCGACTCGCGAACAGCGTCGCGGCGACGCGCGCCGCGATCGTGATGTTCTCGAACTCCACATCGAGACCGTCCGGTACACGTGGGAGGAGGTCACGCGTGAACCCGACGAGGTCGCGCGTTCACTGCGCCGCCACCTCGACCGCCGAACGCGCGACGTCGCCGCGGGCCGACTTGTGGTCCCGAAGGCGTTGGCCAGTGCCATGCGCGAACGCCGCGTCTGATTGCTGTGGGTGAGGGGCGCGCTGGCGAGTCCGGTGCGGCGCGGCACTCGCACTCGAAGCCGTCGCGCCCGGTTCGCGGCCGAGACGTGCCACGGACCGATCGGCGAGCGCCGCCCGGGGTGGCGAAGAGTGTCCGGTGTCCGCCGACGCGGGGGTGTTGCGATCGCGCCGGCAAGGTGGCCGGGTTGGTGGTGGCTCCCCGGCCATGCTTCACGCCCTGAGATCAGCACAAGCCATCGAGCGGACCGTCGAGCTCGCGCTGAACTCAGACAGAGCCGCTCCGGTGGTGCTGCGGCCTACCGAGTCGTTCGCCGCAGCCACGGGCGCGCGGGGTCGGGACGGGCGAGTACCCGTGGCGTGTGCGTGGGGGTGGCGTGTGGGTGGGGGTGGCGTGTGGGTGGGGGTGGCGTGTGGGTGGGGGTGGCGCGTGGGTTGGCGTGGCGCGTGGGTTGGCGTGGCGCGTGGGTTGGCGTGGCGCGTGGGCGGGCTTGCTCGCCCTGGGTCGAGTCCACAGTTGCGGCGATCGGCGGCGCGACCGCTGGGTCGGGATGCCGCCGGTCGGTCGACGTCACTACTGTCATCCGGCATATGCCGATTCACTACGAGCGTGACTCTGATCACGTGGTGCTCATCACGATCGATCGTCCCGAGTCGCGCAACAGCGCCGACATGGAACACTTCAAGCTTCTGCGCGAGTCCTGGGATCGCTTCCGCGACGACGACTCGGCCTGGGTGGCGATCATCACCGGTGTCGGTGAAGCGTTCTTCAGCGGCGCCGACCTCAAGCGCTACATCCCGGAAATCACCAAGCTCCAGAAGCAGATTGCCGACGAAGGCCTCGCCGAGATCGACGGCTACCGCCTCGACGATGGGACCAAGGCGGTGCTGCGCAACTACGAACTCAACAAGCCGGTGATTGCCGCCGTCAATGGCTTCTGTACCGCGGGCGGGATGGAGATGCTCGGCGGGACCGACATCCGGGTCGCCTGCCCCGAGGCGCGGTTCGCGGTCATGGAGCCCAAGCGCGGTCTGTTCGCAGGCGGCGGCACGACGGTGCGGCTCCCACGCCAGATCGCGTGGCCGCTGGCGATGGAGTTCTTGCTCTGCGCGGACCTGATCCCAGCGGAGCGCGCGTTCCAGATGGGGCTGCTCAACGCGGTCGTGCCTTCGGACCGGTTGCTCGACGCCGCCCGGGAGTTCGCGGCGCGCATCGTTGCCAACGCGCCGCTCGCGGTGCAGGCAACCAAGGAGTCGGCGCTGAGCGGCCTCTACCACGACGAGCACGAGATCCGACTCCTGCGCGCCGCCGTCCGGGAGATCGAGTCGTGCGATTCGCTCCCCGCCGATGTGCGGAGCGTGCTCGAGCGCCTCGACCGCGATCTGCGAACCGCGTTCGAGCGTGAGAGCCGTCTCAGCAGCCGGATCTTCCAGTCCGAGGACGCCAAGGAAGGCCCGAAGGCGTTCGCCGAGAAGCGACCTCCGGTCTGGCAGGCGCGCTGATCGAGGCGGGCGCGCGGGTTTTGGCGCGCCACGGTGCCCGTGTGCCGGGCCTGAGATCGTCAGAACGCGAGATTGCGCGGGCCGTGGGTTTTGGCGCGCCACGGTGCCCGTGTGCCGGGCCCGAGATCGTCAGAACGCGAGATTGCGCGGGCCGTGGGTTCTGGCGCGCGAGGGCGACCTGGTGCCGGGCCCGAGATCGTCAGAACATGGCAAGGGTTTTGGCGCGCCGGGGTGACCTGGGGCGGGACGCAGGATCGTCAGAAAGCGGCGCGGGTTTTGGCGCGCCGCGGTGACCGTGTGCCGGACGCGGAATCGTCCCAACGCGGCGCGAACGCGAGACTCGGGTGCATGGCCGACGTGTCAAGGTCCGATCGCAGCCGCCTTCCGTGCGTCGTCGGTGTCGCGACCCACACGTACCGGGGCCTCGATGCCCCCGAACCGCTCGACATGTGGGTCGAGATGCTGCGTGCTGCCGCCGCCGATGCCGGCGCGCCCGGCGCGCTGGAGCACGCCGACAGCGTCGCGACGACCTACTGCCAGACCTGGCAGTACGACGACCCGCTCGGGCGGCTGACCGAAGCGCTGCACATCGAGCCGCGCCGCACCCGGTATATGACGATCGGCGGCACGAGCGGCCAACAACTTGTGAACGACGCGGCCGAGCGCATCCTGCGGGGCGAGGCGGACATCGTGGCGATCGCCAGCGCCGAGGCGCTCGCCACCCAGGCCGCGGCCCGAAAGCGGGGTGAACGTCGCAACTACCGGTTCAAGCCGGAGGAAAGGCGGCCCTTCCCGTTCGAGGCACCGCTGCACGAGGGCGAGTTGGCACACGACCTGATGTCGGCGCTCAACGCGTTCGCGCTCTTCGACAGTGCTCGCCGTGCGCACCGCGGCACGGCACTCGACGACTACCGCTCCCAACTCGCGACGATGCTCAGCGGGCTCACCCGCGTCGCCGCGACCAACCCCGAAGCCTGGTTCGCGATCGAGCGCAGCGCCGACGACATAGCGACTCCGCGCGCCGACAACCGCATGGCCGCCTATCCATATACGAAGTACATGGCCGCGGTGATGGACGTCGACATGGCGGCGGCACTGCTCGTCATGAGCAACGAGGCCGCCGACCGCCTCGGTGTCGCGCACGATCGACGGGTCACCGTCAGGGGTTGGTGCTTCGCCAAGGATCCGACCTACATCGCCGAACACCGATCGCTGCATCACAGCCCGGCGATGCGCGCCGCGAGCCGAGAGGCGCTGCGGATCGCGGGCACGAGCGTCGACGACGTGGCGCACTTCGACCTGTACTCTTGTTTCGGCGCGAGTTTGAACTTCGCGTGTGATGCACTCGGCATCGACCCGCTCGACCCGCGCGGCCTCAGCGTCACCGGTGGATTGCCCTACCACGGTGGGCCCGCGAGCGGGTACATGACCCACGCGATCGCCGAGATGGTGCGCCGCCTGCGAGACGACCCCGGGGCCTACGGGCTCACGAGCGGGGTAGGGATGATCAATACGAAACACGTCTTCGGGGTGTATTCGGTGAAACCGGGACACCTCGAACCTCCCGATGAGAGAGCAATCCAGGAGCTGCTCGACGCCGACGGCGTCGCGACCGTGGCCGGGAGCAAGGAAATGATCGAGAGCACGCCGCAGCCGGCGACTGTCGTGGCGTACACCGTCGTGCACGACCGAGATCAACAGCCGCGGGCCGCGCCGTTGGTGGTCGACCTGGCGGATGGCCGGCGGGCGTACGCTGCCGTGCTCGATCCCGACGTCCTCGAGCGAATCGAACGCGAGGAGTTCGTCGGTGCGAATGTGACGCTCGAACCACACGCGTTCGCGGGACCGGCAGGTGAGTTGCCCGGACTACGCGCCCGGCTGCGTTGACATGGGCGACGTCACTTCCTTAGGGTTCGACGCTATCGTCTGCTGTGACCCCGGTCACAACGGGCTCGCACCGCGAAGCAGCACACACCAGTACCGGCGACCGTCGTGCGGCGGCGCCATGGAGGGGGAAGCGTGACCACACGGAGCTACGCACGGCGTATCAAACTCGCCGTCGGTGCCATCACTCTGGCGGTCGTCGCCGCGGCCTGTGGCGGCGGCGGCAACGGCGGGTCGAGCGGCACCAATAAGCCGACGACGGCGTCCACCGGCGTCTCGGGGACCGATCCCACCAACCTGAAGCCCACGCCGGGCGGTGAGCTGGTCTACAGCCTCGAGGCCACCAACACCGGAGGGTGGTGCCTCGCCGAGGCGCAGCTCGCGATCGCAGGTATCCAGGTCGCGCGGGCGGTGTACGACACGCTGACGATGCCCGACAACGACGGCAACATCAAGCCGTACCTCGCCGAGTCGGTGACGGCCAACGCCGACAACACCGAGTTCGTCATCACGTTGCGCGACGGCGTCAAGTTCCACGACGGCACCGACCTCGATGCCGACATCGTGCGCGACAACCTTCTGGCGTATATGGGCAAGTACCCGACGCGCAGCCCGCTGCTGTTCCTGTTCGTGTTCGCTCCCTACATCAAGTCGGTCGAGTCGACAGGGCCGCTCGAGGTGACCGTCACCACCAACGACCCCTGGCCGGCGTTCCCCTGGTTCCTCTGGGGTTCGAGTCGTGTCGGCATTGTCGCTCGTGCCCAGCTCGACGACGAGGAAGCGTGCAACACCAACATCATCGGGACCGGCGGCTTCATGCTCGACAGTTGGGACGGCGCAGGTGGCGACTTCGTCGCGGTGAAGAACCCCAACTACTGGCAGACCGACGCCGACGGCGTTCCCCTCCCGTACCTCGACAAGCTCACGTTCGTGTTCGCCAAACCCGGCGAAGACGACGGTGCCCGTGTGGCGTCGCTGCGCGGCGGCGACTTCGACATCATCCACACGTCGAGTTCGCTTGCTATCGCCGAAATCCGCAAGGACGTCGAGAGCGGAGATCTCGCCGCGATCGAGTCGAACCGCTTCGGCGAGGTCGCGTACCTCATGCTGAACGGAGCCAAGGCGCCGTTCGACAACCCGCTCGCGCGCCAGGCCGTCGCGTACGCGTCCGATCGCGCCGAAGCGAACCGAGTGCTCGCCGAGGACATCCCGGAGCTCGCGCAAGGTCCGTTCGCGCCGGGCAACGTCGGCTTCCTTGACGATGCCGGCTATCCCGAGTACGACCTCGACAAGGCCAAGGCGCTCGTCGCCCAGTACGAGGCCGAGACGGGCGAGAAGCTCGAGTTCACCTACACGCACGGTTCTGATGCCGAGGGAACCCGACAAGCGCAGTACCTGAAGCAGAAGATGGATGCTGCGGGGATCACCGTGAACCTGAAGCCGATCGGTGACCAGACGCAGTACATCAACGAGGCGATCGGCAAGAACTTCCAGGCGATCGGCTGGCGTAACCACCCCGGTGCCGACCCCGACACCCAGTGGGTGTGGTGGCACTGCGACAACGAGCCGCCCGACCCGTGCACCAACCCGGTGAACTTCGGCGGGTGGAACGACCCGGAGATCAACGACCTGCTCGAGCGCGGCCGCGCGTCGACCGACCCGGCCGAGAAGGCGCAGATCTACGAGGAGCTCAACCGCGAGTTCGCGCGCGAGCTGTACAACCTGTGGTCGAGCTACACGCTGTGGTCGATTGCGTTCGAGCCGACGATCCACGGCATCCTCGGCCCGCCGCTTCCCGATGGCAGCGAGCCGCTCGACGGGCTGGCCACCGGACATTCGGTGCTCGGCATGTGGGTCGAGCAGTAGGGGGCGACGCGACGCGGATCATCGAGTTCGGGCTGAGCGAGACGTGAGGAAAGGGTCACGGCGTTGCGCGCGGTTTTGAGACGGCTGGTGCAACTGGTCGTTGTACTCGTCGTCGTGACCTTCTTCACAGCTCTGCTCACCGAGTTGCTCCCCGGCGATCCGGTCACGACCATCGCGCCGTTCGCGACCGACGAGCAGCGCGACGACATCCGCTCGCAACTGCGGCTTGATCAGAATGTCGTGTCGCGCTATGTCGACTGGCTCGGCGACTTCGTGACAGGCGATTTCGGCGAGTACTTCAACGCGCCCGGACTCCAGGGGCACGACGTGTTCAAGGACGTGAAGAAGAACTTGCCGACCTCGATGACGCTGATGCTCTACGTGCAGGTCCTGACGTTGCTGATCGCGGTACCTCTGGGCGTCACGACTGCATACCGCGCAGATTCACGGTATGACCGCTGGGCGAACGGTCTCGCGTTCGGGCTCGTCGCCATCCCCGCGTTCGTGCTCGGCACGACGCTGAAGTACTGGTTCGCGGTCCGCTACCAGGTCTTCGATACGCGCGGCTGGAGTCCGCTCAGCGAGGGGTTCAGTGCGCACTACAAGACCGCAGTGCTTCCTGTTGTTGCGCTCGCCGTCGGTCAGATCGCCGCGTACTCGCGGCTGTTGCGCAGCGACATGGTGGCAACCCTGCAAGAGGACTTCATCCTGATGGCCAAGGCGAAGGGCATTCCCAATCGCCGCATCCTGTGGCGGCATGCGCTGCGTCCCTCGAGCCTGACCCTGCTCACCGTCGCCGGCCTCAACATCGGCGCATTGATCAGCGGGGCGCTCATCGTCGAGACGATTTTCGCGATCGACGGGATCGGGTCGCTGATCCTCGTGGCCATTCAGACCCGCCAGTACATCGCGCTCCAGAGCTTCGTGGCGATCGTCGTGATCATCTACGTGCTCGTGAACTTCCTCGTCGACATGCTCTACACGGTCCTCGACCCCAGGATCCGGAATGTCTGACGCCGGTACCGTCGAGGTTGCGCCGCTCGTCTTCGACCTTCCCGAGCCCCCGCAGGTGGCCTCGGCGGCGCGCAAGTTCGGAGTGTTCGCGTGGGCGTCGATCGGGTGGTTGAGCCTCCTCACGTTGCTCGCGATTTTTGCTCCTGTGCTGCCGATCAAGGACCCGAACTTCGGCGACTTCGGCAAGATCGGATTCTCGCCCTTGAATGGCGCTGGCATTCTCGGCACTGACGACTTGGGTCGCGACGTGTTGTCGCGCCTCATCTGGGGAACGCGCTCGTCGCTGAGCATCGCGGTGGTGTCGATCCTGTTCGGCACGCTCGTCGGCGGATTCCTGGGTCTCGTCGCCGGCTACCTCGGTGGCCGCATCGGCCGGATCATCGGTGCGATCACCGACATCCTGCTCGCATTCCCCGCGTTGCTGCTCGCGCTCACGCTTGTCGCGGTGCTCTCGCCCGTCACCGACACCAACCCAGCGACGTATTTCGAGCGCTGGCGCACCGTGGTGCTCTCGGTCGGCATCGTCTCGGTGCCGATCCTCGCGCGAATCACCCGCGCCAACGCCCTCCAGTGGTCCCAGCGCGAGTTCGTGATGGCAGCACGGGCGCAAGGAGCCAAGTCGTTCCGGGTGATGATGCGCGAGGTGCTGCCGAACGTGGTGCCGGCGATGCTGTCGATCGCCCTGCTGGGCATCGCAACCGTCGTGATCGTCGAAGGCGGTCTCGCGTTCTTCGGGGTCAGCATCAGCCCGCCCGACGCGTCGTGGGGCAATATGATTTCGTCGCAGAGCGACCTGTTGAGCAGCGGCCAGGCGCTCCAGCACGTCCTGTTCGCGCCGTCGATCGCGATCTTCATCACGGTGCTGAGCCTCAACTCGCTCGGCGACTTCGTGAGGCGCCGCTTCGATGTCCGGGAGGCAGCGATTTGAGCGACGACGTTCGCTTCCGTGACGCGACCGACGCGCCGCTGCTCGAGGTGCGCGACATCCGCACGTCGTTCACGACCGATCGGGGGCTCGTGCGCGCCGTCGACGGCGTCTCGCTGACGCTCGAGCGCGGCAAGACCCTCGGCGTCGTCGGCGAGTCAGGTTGCGGGAAGTCGGTGCTCAGCAAGTCGATCATGGGCCTACTTCCGAGCACCGCAATCCGCACCGGGAGCATCCGCTTCGAGGGCGTCGAGTTGATCGAGAAGAACCCGCGCGAGATGAACGCGTTCTGGGGCACACAGATGTCGATGGTCTTCCAGGACCCGATGACGGCGCTCAACCCAGTGATGCGCATCGGCAAGCAGATCACCGAGTCGCTGCGTCATCACCTCGACGTGACCAAGGAGTTCGCCGACGAGACCGCGCTCGAACTGCTGCGATCCGTCGGGATCCCCGAGCCGAAGCGTCGATTGCGTCAGTACGCATTCGAACTCTCGGGCGGGATGCGCCAACGGGTCATGATCGCGATCGCCATGGCGTGCGGCCCGAAACTGCTCTTCGCTGACGAGCCGACGACCGCGCTCGACGTGACCGTCCAGGCCCAGATCCTCGACCTGCTCGACGCCCAGCAGCGCGAGCGGTTCATGGCCATGATCCTGGTGACGCACGACCTCGGTGTGGTCGCGGGTCGAGCCGACGAGATCATCGTGATGTACGCCGGCAAGGTGGTCGAGCGATCGGATCCGCGACGCCTCTTCGCCGAGATGCGGCACCCCTACACCGAAGCATTGTTCGAGTCGATCCCCAAGCTCGGGTTGCCGAGCCACTCGAAGCTCGAAGCGATCTCGGGCCGCCCGCCGGACCTCGTGAACCCGCCGCGCGGCTGTCGCTTTGCGGCGAGGTGCAAATACGCACAGCAACGGTGCTTCGATGAAGAGCCGGTCCTGCTGCGCCAGGGCGAACGCCAGGGCCACGAGGCGGCGTGCCACTTTCCGGTCGGGACCCCCGAGGGAGCCGAGGCGCTCGAGCGCAACCTTGCCGCAGGGGTCGCGCCGCGCGACGCCAAGGTCGGAGGCTGATCGTGGCCGGGAGCGGTAAGGCGCACCTCCGCCCCGCGGGCGAGACGCTGTTGCGGGTCGAGGACTTGCTCGTCGAGTTCCCAGTCGGGCGCAGCGGCCTCAAGGTCAACGCCGTGACGGGCGTCTCCTTCGACGTGAAGGAAGGCGAGACTGTCGGCCTCGTCGGCGAATCTGGGTGCGGTAAGTCGACGACCGGCAAGGCGATCATGCAGTTGCCGCCACCCAAGAGCGGCAAGGTTCTGTTCGAAGGCGAGGACCTCGCACAGCTCGCGGGCGAGGAGTTACGCCGCAAACGAACCCGGATCCAGATGATCTTCCAGGATCCGATCAGTTCGCTCAACCCCCGGCGCAAGGTCGAGGACATCATCGCCGAGGGTCTCACGATCTGGAAGATCGGCACCGAAGCCGAGCGCCGGCGCAAGGTCGATGAGCTGATGGAAACGATCGGCTTCGACCCCGCCGCGCAGCGCGGCAAGCGGCCGCACCAGTTCTCGGGCGGTCAGTGCCAGCGCATCTCGATCGCGCGTGCCGTCGCCACCGACCCGAAGCTCATCATCTGCGACGAACCGGTTTCGGCGCTCGACGTGTCGGTACAGGCCCAGATCCTCAACCTGCTCGAAGACATGAAGTCGCGCTACGGCCTAACCCTCATCTTCATCGCGCACGACCTCGCCGTGGTGAAGAACGTCAGCGACCGCGTCGTCGTGATGTACCTCGGCAAGATCTGCGAGGTCGGTCCGCCCGACCAGCTCTACGCGCAGCCGTCGCACCCCTACACGCAGGCGTTGCTGTCGGCGATCCCGGTGCCCGACCCGGCGATCGACCCGGCCGAACGCCCGACGCTGAGCGGCGAGATCCCATCACCGGTGAGCCCGCCCTCGGGATGCCGGTTCCGTACCCGCTGCCCGCTCGCGCAGGACCGTTGCGCAAGCGAAGAACCGCAACTCGCCGAGATCGCGCCAGAGCAGTTCGTCGCCTGTCACTTCCCGATGAAGCCGGGCGAGACGCTGCCGACGACCGAGACGGGCGAGGTCGTCGCCGCCGATCTCGAGCACCTCGACAAGGTCGACGCCGATCTCGGCGACCCGGCCGAGATCTGACGGGCCGGGTCGCAACCGGCGCCGCGGCGCAGCTGACGTTCAGGCGACGCCCATGATCGCGGCGATCGCATCGAGATCCTCGGTGCCCGGCCGTCCCCAACGCGGCTCGTACCCAAACGTGGCGCGGGCGCTACGGGCGCCAAAGGCGTCGTCGAGGATGTCGAGATCGTCGCCGGTGACGAACGCAGGGTGCGTGTGGCCGACGGCGCGTGCGAGTTGCAGGATCTCGTGGCGCAACGTGGTGAGGTAGTTCGCGCAGCGCACGGCCTTGTCGGCCGGGTCGAGTCCATGTGAGCGCCAAACCGACTGGGTCGCGACGCCCGTGGGGCATCGGCCGGTGTGGCAGCGTTGCGCCTGGATGCAGCCGATCGAGAGCATTGCCTCACGTCCGACGTTCACGGCGTCACAGCCGAGCGCCATGGCGAGCAGCGCGTGCTGCGGAAAGCCGAGCTTGCCGCTGCCGACGAAGACGATGCCGTCGCTGATGCGACGCTGCGCGAATTCTCGATACGCGCGCGCAAAGCCGACCTTGAACGGCAGTGCAACGTGGTCGCTGAACGCCAGCGGCGCTGCACCCGTGCCGCCCTCGCCGCCGTCGATCACGACGAAGTCGAGGCCGCGGTCGCGGTCGCTCGCCATCAGATCGGCGAGACGCTCCCAGAAGTGCACCTCGCCGACGGCGCTCTTGATCCCGACGGGGAGACCGGTCTCGGCCGCGAGCATTTCGGCGAAGTCGATGAGCGAGTCGACGTCGTCGAACGCCGAATGCCGGGCGGGCGAGCGACAATCCTGGTGGGCCGGCACACCCCGGATCGCCGCGATCTCAGCGGTGACCTTGGCCGCAGGGAGTATGCCGCCGAGGCCGGCCTTGGCACCCTGCGACAACTTGATTTCGATGGCGCGCACGCGTGGGTGGCGGGCGAGCGTCTCTCGGAAGTGCGGGAGCGAGAAGCGGCCTGCGGCGTCGCGACAGCCGAAGTAGCCGGTGCCGATCTGCCAGACGAGATCGCCGCCGTGCGCGTGGTGTGGGCTCAGCCCGCCCTCGCCGGTCGACTGGAGGCAACCTGCGAGGCGCGCGCCTCGGTTGAGGGCGTGGACGGCGGCGCCCGAGAGCGATCCGAAGCTCATCCCCGACACGTTGACGATCGAGTCCATGCGAAACGCTCGTGGTCGCCGGCGCGCCCCGCCGAGCACCTTGGCAACGGGGACGACCCAGTCGGGGTCGAGGCCTGCGGTGGCGGTTGGTGGCGAGTCCGCGGGGAAGGCGCTGTGCTTGATGATCAGGTAGTTCGGCGTCAGTTCGAGATCGTTGTCGGTACCGAAGCCGAACACGTTGTTCTCGCGCTTGGCCGAGGCGTACACCCAGCGGCGCTGATCGCGGCTGAAGGGGCGTTCCTCGTCGTTGTCGGTGACGATGTACTGGCGCAACTCGGGCCCGATCGCTTCGAGCAGGTAACGCAGGTGCCCGATCACGGGAAAGTTGCGCAGCACCGCGTGCTTGCGCTGGGTCAAGTCGTACACGGTGACCCCGACAAGCAGCACCACCACGATCACCACGACGACGACCAGCACCAGACCCCAATCTAGGTGCGTCGATAGCTGTCGCTATGCGATAGCTATCGACGCACCCCGTCAGCGGGGGAGGCCGAGGATGCGTTGGGCGACGATGTTCTTGTTGATCTGGGTGGTGCCACCGGCGATCGTGAACGAGCGCGCGTAGACGCGTTCGCGCGCCCAGATTCCGTCGAGGCAAGCCGGTCCGAGCACATCGCTCGCGACTTCGGCGACGTGCTGTTCGGCTTCGCTCCACACCAGCTTGGCGATCGAGCCCTCGGGCCCCATGGCCCTGCCGTGGAGTTCGGCGGAGATCGCCCGGTCGGACACGAGCTTCAACAGTTCTGCTTCGAGGTAGCAGCGCGCGAGTTTGATCCGCACGATCGGGTCGTCGATCGCGCGGGTAGCACCACGGCCCCCGGGAGCAACCCGCGCGGTGTCGATGAGTCGTTGCACCTTCGCGCGCAGGCCGAGGTGCAGCTTGGCGACGGTTCCACGTTCGTGGGCGAGGGTGGTCATGGCGACGCGCCAGCCCTCGTTGACCGGACCGAGGGTCATCTCGACGGGAACGCGCACGTCGCTGAAGAAGATCTCGTTGAACTCGGCGTCGCCGGTGATCGTCGTGAGCGGCCGGACATCGATGCCGGGAAGCGTCATGTCGACGAGCAGGCAGGTGATACCGCGGTGCTTCGGGAGCGTCGCATCGGTCCGCACGAGCAACTCACACCAGTTGGCGAGGTGCCCGAGCGTGTTCCAGGTTTTCTGGCCGTTCACAATCCACGAGTCACCGTCGCGTTCGGCCGCGCAGGCGAGGCTCGCCAGGTCACTGCCGGCGTCGGGTTCGCTGAACCCTTGGCACCAGATGTCGTCGCCCCTCAGCATGCGCGGCAGCAGGCGACGCTTCTGCTCGGTGGTGCCGTGCTCGATGATGGCTGGCGCGATGTTGGAGAGACCGATCGGGTTGAGCGTGCCGGGTGCGCCCGAACGGTGCATCTCCTCGGCGAGCACAACCTGGTCCATCAGGCCGGCGCCGCGCCCACCCCACTCCCACGGCCACGAGATCGCCGCGTAGCGTGCATCGGCGAGCAGTTGATTCCAGCCTCGCAGCGTGTCGAGTTCCGCGCTCCCAGCCGCCACGCCCACGGCGCTGCCCGCCGAGCGGAACTCGTCGGTGAGATTGGCGTCGAGCCAGTTTCGGAATTCGGTCCGGAACTGTTCGGCAGCGGGGGGATAGGCGAACTCCATGCGCCGGGCACGGTAACCGAAATCGGCGATGCGCCCGCTGACAATCCGGCGCCGCCCTCTCCCCGTACGATGCGCCGATGTCTCGACGCCCCTTCCTCATCGCGGTCCTGTTCGCGGGAGCGTTCCTCGCAGCATGTGGTTCCGACGACGACACGACAAGCGGCGACGGTGACACGACCGGGCCAGCGGTGACGACTACCTTCGATCCGCGCGACTGCGCTGCGGGCGATGCCGGTGGGATGGGCGAGTCGCCCGTGCCCGACCCGGTCGTGCCGCGGCCGACGATCGATGGGGTCGAGGTGTTCGCGAACCTCACCCACAACCATGCCGAAGGCTGCGTCGCCTACGCGCAGAACCCCCCGGTCGGTGGCGACCACGCCGGCACATGGCAGAGCTGTGGGTTCTACTCCGAGTCGATCGTCGTCGAGCGGGGCGTGCACTCGATGGAACACGGCGCAGTCTGGATCACCTACGACCCCGAGCTCCCGGCCGATCAGCTCGACGTGCTCGAGGGGCTCGCGGCCGAGTTCGTGCTCGTCACGCCCTGGAACCGCGACCCGCTCTCGAGTCCGGTCGTCGCGAGCGCGTGGGGATTGCAACTCCCCGTTCCCTCGGTCGACGACCCTCGCCTCGCCGAGTTCGTCGCCGTCTATGCCAACGGTCCGCAGAACCGGGAGCCGGGCGCGCCGTGCATGGGCGGGAGCAACGAGACGGTCTGAGTCCTGGTCGCTATCGCGGCGCGGGCAGCTCAGTCGGCGAGGCCGCCGGCGGCGAGTTGCGCGTCGATCTCGCGCTGGCGTGCGAGGTTGTCGGCGTGGAGTTCGTCGGTCGTGCGAACCCGGCCGTCGACCTTGAGTTCACCCATGATGTGGACCTCGCCGAGCGTGGCCGTCATGTACGACGGACCGTCGGCCGTGGGGATGAACCAGCCCGTCGGGCACATCGTGAGCACCTCGACGAACGAGAAGCCTTCGCCGGCCAACTGCGACTCGAACGCCCTGCGGAACATCTTGCGCGTGCGCGCCACCGCGCCCGCGCTGTGCACCGAACCGCGCGCGACATAGACGGCGCCGTCGAGCCGGGCGATCAGATCGCCGATCAGGATCGGGTAGCCGTGGTAGCCCGCGTCGCGCCCGTCAATCGAGTTCTTGGTGCGCTGGCCGAGCACCGAGGTCGCGGTCATGTGCCCGCCGGTTTCGCCGAACACGCCGTTGTTGAGCAGGATCGCGGTGATCGATTCGCCGCGCGCGGCGGTGTGCAGGACTTCTTGCAGCCCTTCGTTCACCATGTCGCCGTCACCCTGCAGCGTGTAGACCAGCACTCCGGGCAGCATGCGCTTCACGCCGGTCGCGACCGACGGCGCGCGTCCGTGCAGCGCTTGCACGAGATCGACGTCGACGTTTCCGGAGAAGCTCGTCGAACAGCCGATGCCGGCGACGCCGACCACGCGGTTCGCCGCCCCGACGTCGACGATCGCGTCGAGGAACGCGCGCAGCGCAAGGGGTTCGCCGCAGCCCGGACACAGCTGGTGTTCCTGGGTGAGTAACAGGTCGGGCTTTAGCGGCTCGACGACGCGCGCGCCGGTGGGCGGAGACGAGGTGTCGACGATGTGGCGGTCGTTCACGGTACGACGACTCCGCCGTCGTGCTGATCCGCCGGGTCGGGATCACGAGTCGGATCGAGCTGGTGCGGCAGGATCGCGTACTCGAAATCGGATGCGCCAGGCACTGGCGGCTGGTCGCGGCCCTCGTGCAGCGCGAGGATCCGCGCGCTGATCTCGGCGACGTCGAGGATCCGTCCGACACCGAAACCCGAGTGGTCGGTGCTCACCCCGCCGACGAACTCGACTGGACAGCGTCCGGCGACGGCGATGCGGACGTCGTCGATCATCTGGCCTGCCGACAGTTCGAAGCTCCCACAGCGCCGGACCGATGCTCCCGACACCGCTTTGGCGACGGCCGCGGATGGGAAGGGCCAGAGCGTGATCGGTCGCAGGTAGCCGATGCGATGTCCGTCGGCGCGCAGACCAGCGATGGCGTACTTCACGAACTTCGCCGGCGATCCGAACGCGACGACGATCGTCTCCGCGTCGTCGCACCAACCCGATTCACTGCGCACCTCTCGTTCCATCAGTGGGGTCTTCGAGGCGATGTACTGGAAGCGGCCTTCCTGGCCGAATTGGCGCTGGCCGACCTTCGACACGCCGAGGGGCGTGACGTTCGCACTCTTCCCCGTCCCGCTGCGCGTACCGGTGACGGCCCAGTCCTTCTCGGGCAGGTCGCCGAAGTCGAAACGCGCGATGTCGATCGCCTCGCGAGTGTGAGCGGTGAGATAGTCGCCGTAGAGGAGCACCGGGTTGCGCCACTTGTCGGCGAGGTGGAACGCGAGCTGCACCAAGTACACGCCCTCGGTGACGTCCTCCGGGGCGAGGACGATGTGGCGGTAGTCGCCGTGACCACCGCCGCGCGTCGCTTGGAAGTAGTCCTGTTGACCGCGTGCCAGGTTGAAGATCACGAGAGGGAGCTCCGCAAGGGTGATCTCGCTGAAGCTCTCCTGCATCAACGACAAGCCCTGCCCGGTGCTGCCGGTGGCGGCGCGAGCACCCGTGGCGAGAGCACCCCACGCCATGCCGACGGCCTCGAGTTCCGACTCGGCGTTGATGCACACCCCTCCGACCTCGGGGAGCAGCGCGGCGAAGTGCTCGAGCACTTCGGTGAAGGGTGTCATCGGGTAGCCAGCGAAGAACCGGCAACCGGCCGCGATCGACGCGCGCACGAGGGCCTCGGAACCCTCGAAGAGTGTCCGCGCTGCAGGTGCTGTGGCAGTCATGACGGCAGCTTGTGCCGCACCGGCTCGGTATACCGGAACACCTCGAACACGAAGTCGGGACACACGTAGAGGCACGCCGCGCAGCCAGTGCAACCCGGATGCAAGTGCGGGAAGTGATACCCGAGACGGTTCACCTCGCTCGACATCGTGAGCACCCGCGGCGGACAGGCGGGAATGCACAGCTCGCACCCTTTGCAGTGATCGACGGCGATCGTCACCGTGCCGCGACTGAGTACCTCGGTCGTCCCGGTCGTCGCGGTTCTCCCGGTTGTCTCAGGTGTTTCGGTCATCGGCGTGTCGCGGTGGTGGTCGTTCGAGTCCACGCGGGGTGCGCGAAGGTCGGGAGCAGCTCGGCCCCTGCCGCCAAGGCGGTTTCGTTTGCGGCGATGTGCCGGGCGCGATAGCTCGGGATCGACGCCCGCATCGCCTCGATCGTGCTGTCGATGCTGACGATGCCCGTTGCCGCCACGACGGCACCGAGCATCACCATCGACCCGCCGACCGGATGGCCCAACGCCGAAGCACGATCGGTCGCTCCGACGCGATGCACGGTCGCGTCGCGTTCGTCGCACAGCGCGTCGACGTCGGTGCGGAACGTCGCGTCGTTGACGAACAGCACGCCGCCGCGGCGAAGCTTCGGGCCGAGTGCCGCGAAGAACTCGTCGTGCATTGCGACGAGCACCCACGCGCGGCTCACGATCGGCGGGGCGGCGATCGGAGCATCGGCGACAATCACGGTGTTGTCGGTCGTCCCGCCCCGCATCATGCCGCCATACAAGCCGAGTGACGTCACGAAGCGACCTTCGAGTACCGCGGCCCGAGCCAGTACTTCGGCGGCGAGTTGCACACCCTGGCCGCCGATTCCGGTCAGCAGGAACTCGCGCTCCACCGTCAGGTCAGCACGTCGGTCGGCACGCCAGGACAGTAGTCCTACCCCGCGGATCCCGCCACCAAGCGTTCGACGATCATCGTGCGCTGGATCTGGCCGGTCGCACCGGTTCGCGGCAGCGCGTCGACGACGGCGACACGTCGCGGATGCTTGAACGGCGCGAGCCGACCGTCGAGGTGGGCACGCAGGTCGGCGATCGTCGGCGGATCGTCGTGCGCGCTGACGACGACTGCCGTCACCAATTCACCCCAGGTCGCGTCGGGAACGCCGACGACGGCGACTTCGCGGATGGCGGGGTGCCCCGCGAGCGCGGCTTCGACCTCGAGCGGCGAAACGGTTTCGCCTCCGGTGCGGATCACGTCTCGGGCGCGACCGACGATCGAGAGGTAGCCCTCATCGTCGATCACGCCGAGGTCGCCCGTGTGGTACCAGCCGTCACGGAGCGCCGCCGCGGTCGCGCCGGGTGCATCGAAGTAGCCGTCCATCAAGAACGGGTTGCGGATACACACCTCCCCCTCGACGAGACGGATCTCGCAGCCCGGCTGGGGGCGACCGACACTGCCGGGCTTGCGGTCGAGGTCGGCGTCTGCGAGCAGTGACGCAGGCCCGGCCTCGGTCGAGCCGTAGAACACCCTTGTCACCGTGTGGGGGAGCGCGACCTTGATCGCGCGCAGCAACTCGGGTGGCGTGGCGCTCGTGCCCGTGTCGGCTTCGCGGAGGGACGAGAGGTCGTAGTCGCCGACACCGTGGTCCAGGATCCGTGCCCACACCGCGGGGATGCAGTACATGCGTCCGGCGCGCTGCGCTTCGGCGACGGCGAGCAGCGTGCGAGCGTCGGCCGGCGCGAAGTGAACCGCGCGGCGTTGCTGCCACGCGCCCAGCGCGATCGAGAATCCCGCCATGTGGAACAAGGGGAACATGCACACGACCCCGCCGCCGACCTCGGCTTCGCTGGTGGCCCCGGGATACGAACGGAGCCAACTCGTCCGGTGGGAGAGCACCACGCCCTTGGGACGACCGGTCGAGCCGCTGGTGAAGAAGATCACGTGCGGGTCGGACGGGCGCGGCCGCGAGCCGAGCCATGCCCGATCCGTCCGGATCGTGTTGTCGAGCAGTTCGTCGGCGCCGACGAACTGCACCGCGTTCGCGTCACCGAGCGCGGCCGCGTCGGGGAGGTGCGATCGGCCGGCGACGAGCAAGTCGGCACGCGCGTAGGCGAGCACGGACGACAGTTCGGCGACGCCAGCGCGGGCGTTGAGCGGCATGAAGACTGCGCCGGTCTTCGCGCAGGCCCCGAAAACGGCGAGGGCTGCGAGTGACGTGTCCGACCACCATGCGACGCGGTCGCCCAGGGTGACGCCCCGCGCCGCGAGTGCGTAGGCGACGCGATCGGACGAGCGGTCGAGTTCGGCGAAGGTCATGCGCCCAGCGGCGTCGGTCGCGGCGACGTGATCGGGCGCGACCCGCGCCGCGGACTCGATCACCGAATCGACGGTCAGCACGGAGCGATTCTGCACCGCGGTTCACCGCCTTCGCTCCTGCCCGCGACGATCGGTGTCCCCGGGGGCCAGCGGTCAGGGCGACGGCGCAGGCGGAGTCGCCCGGGTTGCGCCCGACGGAGCCACCCGCTCGAGGGCGGTGCCGAGCAGCCGAAGCGCGTCGAGCTGCGAACTCATCCCGCACCGGGAGCGTCCGGGCGACCCTGCGTGTTGCGTCCAGCGGTTCCGCTGCTTCGGGGTTCCACCACGACTTGGCAACTGACAATGAGTGTTGATAAGGTGCGCAGCGTGCACGGCATCGCCCAACTCAGCGAGCGCATGCGGGCGGCCGGGATGCGGGTCACGCCGCAACGCCAGGCGATCGTGCGGCACTTGGTGGGCGATCGGACCCACCCGACGGTCGAGGCGGTCCACGCCGCGGTGGCCGCGATTATGCCGACGGTGTCGTTGAAGACCGTGTATCAAACGGTCCACGACCTCGAGTCGCTGGGCGAGGTCCGCTTGCTCGACGTCGGCACTGGATCGGTCAGGGTCGACCCCAACGTCGAGCACCCTCACCACCACTTGGTGTGCGCCCGCTGTGGGGCGGTGCGCGACGTCACCCCGTCGGTTGTGGCCGACGTGACCGCGCACGACCAGCGCGCCTTCGTCATCGAGACCATCGAGGTGGTCTTCCGCGGGCACTGCGCGACTTGTGCTCCTCAGTCCCCGTCCACCCCGTCCACCCGTCCCACCCCGATCAACTGATCACCACGACAAAGGAACACTGATGCCCGACCTGTTGGGATCCAAGACCCACGACAACCTGAAGGAAGCCTTCGCCGGCGAGAGCCAGGCCAACCGCCGCTACCTCTACTTCGCGCAGAAGGCAGACGTCGAGGGCTACCCCGACGTCGCGGCGCTGTTCCGGTCGGTCGCCGAAGGCGAGACCGGTCATGCCTTCGGGCACTTCGACTTCCTCGCCGAGGTCGGCGATCCCGCGACAGGCGAACCGGTCGGGAGCACGGCCGAAAACCTCAAGTCCGCGATCGCGGGCGAGACCTACGAATACACGGAGATGTACCCGGGCTTCGCCAAGACCGCGCGCGACGAAGGCTTCGAGGAGATCGCCGAGTGGCTCGAGACGCTGGCGCGCGCCGAGAAGAGCCACGCGGGTCGTTTCGGACAGGGCCTCGAGTCGCTGAGCTGAACGCGTGTGCGATGGGTCGGCAGGCGCCGGTCGACCCATCGCCGTGTGCCGCAGCTGAGCGCTCGCCGACATCCGATGGCCCTGTACGACCCGCTCGCCCCGAACTACTACGACGCGCTCGACGCGCGGACTGCGCGTGACCGCACCTTCCATCAGTGCAGTGACTGTCGCGTGTGCGTCAAGCTCTGCCCGAGTTTCAAGGATCTGTTCCGGTTCATCGATGATCTCGGCGGGACTGAACACGTCGGTGAACTGTCGGCCGACCAGCACCGCCACGTCGTCGACGCGTGCTACCAGTGCAAGCTCTGCTACGTCATCTGCCCTTACACGCCTGATCAGCACCAGGAGTGGGTCATCGACTTCCCGCGGTTGATGCTGCGCTCACTCGCAGTGCAACAGCGCGAAGGGCACGGTCCTGGTCGCAACGCGCGGCTGCTCGCGCGTACTGACCTCCAGGGCAAGATCGCGACGGCGGTCGCGCCGGTGGCGAACGCACTCGCGAAGATCGCTCCGGCGCGCACGCTGATGGAACGGGCAACGGGCATCTCGAAGGTCCGACTGTTGCCCGCCTACGCGCGCGAGCGCTTCAGCACATGGTTCCGTCGTCGTGCGCGACTCACCACCGGGGCGCCGCGCGGCGAGGTGGCGCTCTTTCCGACTTGCCTCGTCGAGTACCAGGCGCCCGAGATCGGACGTGCAGTCGTCGGGGTGTACGAACGCAACGGGATCGCCTGCTCGCTGCCGGGCGGGCAGGTGTGCTGTGGGATGCCGTGGCTCGACGCCGGCGACACCACCAAGTTCGTCGACCAGGCTCGGCACAACGTGGAGGCGCTCCTGACCGTCGTCCAATCGGGCCGCGATGTGATCGTCCCGCAACCTACGTGCGCGTACGTGCTGAGGCACGAGTACCCCGACTTCCTCGGCACCGCCGCGGCGCGCGACGTCGCCGCGCGGACCTTCGACGCGAGCGAGTATCTGATGGCCCGCCACAAGGAAACGCCACTCGACACCGACTTCAGCGCCGGCACCACCTACACGTCGATCGTGTGGCAATCGGCGTGTCACTCCCGCGCCCAACAGATCGGACCCAAGTCGCGCGACCTGATGGCGCTCACGGGCGCCAAGGTGCAGGTCGTTGAACGGTGCTCGGCGATCGATGGCACGTGGGGACTCCGCGCCGAGAACGTCGAGATGGCCAGGAGGATCGCGAAGCCGCTCATGGAGGCGATCGCGCGGAGCGACGCCGAACTCGTCGCCGGTGACTGCCATCTGTCGAACGGTGCGATTCACGAGGACACCGGTCGGCGTCCGCTCCACCCGGTCCAGGTGCTGGCACGTGCCTACGGGATTGAGGACTGAAGTGCGCAAGCTCACCGTCGACGAGATCCTCGACCTGCGGGGCTACGAACGACGGCGCCCGGCGCTACGAGCCGAGATCATCGAACTGAAGAAGTCACGCCGGATCCACGTCGGCGAATTCATCACGCTCGTGTTCGAGAACACTGACACCATGCGCTTCCAGGTGCACGAGATGGCGCGGGCCGAGAAGATGGTGCGCGACGAACAGATCGCGCACGAGGTCGCCACGTACAACGCGCTCATCCCCGACCCTGGCCAACTGTCGTGCACGATGTTCATCGAACTCGCCGGCGAATCGAAGTTGCGCGACTGGCTGCCACGCCTCGTCGGCATCGAGGCATCGGTCGAGTTCGTACTCGCTGGCGGTGAGGTCGTGCGCGGCTACGACCCCGACGCTGGGCGCCTGACGCGCGCCGACATCACTGCGGCGGTTCACTTCGTGAAGTTCGATTTCACCGAGGCGCAGCGCGAGCGCTTCGTCGCTGGCCCCGTCCACCTGCGAATCGACCACCCCGCGTATCGCGCCGTGACCCAACTCGACGAGCGGCAGCATCGCGCGCTCTCCGATGACTTCGCCGAAGACGCCGTACCTCGGTCCTCGACCGGCGCGGTTGCCGGGTGTGGCTGAGGAAGCCCAATGGAGATCCCTATCCAACGACTCGACCCCGAACTTCCGCTTCCCTCGCGCCAGCACCCCACCGATGCCGGCTACGACCTCGTGAGTGCGATCGACATCTCGTTACTACCCGGTGAACGGATGCTCGTGCCGACGGGAATCGCGATCGCGATCCCTGCCGGCTACGCGGGGTTCGTACAGCCCCGGTCGGGGCTCGCGGTGAAACACGGCGTCTCGCTCGTCAATACGCCCGGACTCATCGACAGCGGCTACCGCGGCGAGATCAAGGTCGTGGTCGTCAACCTCGACCCGCGGGCGACGTTCGTCGCGGCGCGCGGCGAGCGCATCGCCCAACTGCTCGTTCAGCGGGTCGAGGACATCGACTGGAGGGTCGTCGACCACCTCGGCGACAGCGACCGCGGCATCGGAGGCCACGGCAGCACCGGCCGCTGAGCCCGGAAGTCCAAACCGCTAGGTTGCTGTGCCGTGGCGCACGGTCGAGGGTTTCGTTTCGGGGTGATCTGCGCGGGCAACGGCTACGAGGACGAGCGCGCCTTCTCCGAACTCGTACGCCGGGTCGAGGGGCACGGCTACTCCACGTTCTTCGTTCCCGACCACTTCGTCGACCATCCGCTCGCGCCGACGGTTGCGCTGGCCCATGCGGCCGCGCTCACCACGACATTGCGTGTCGGTTCGCTGATGCTCGGCAACGACTACAAGCACCCCGTCGTGTTGGCGCGCGAGATGGCGACCCTCGACCGGCTGAGCGACGGCCGGCTCGAACTCGGCATCGGGGCCGGCTGGATGACGGCGGACTACGACAAGTCGGGTATGGCTCTCGACCCGCCGGGCACGCGCATCGGGCGGCTCGCCGAGTCGATCACGATCCTCAAGGGGTTGTTCGCGCCAGGTGCCTTCAGCTTCTCGGGTGACCACTACACGGTGCGCGACCTCGACGGGCATCCCAAACCGGTGCAGCAACCGCTGCCGTTCTGCATCGGCGGGGGAGGACCGAGGGTCTTGGCCCTCGCGGCGCGCGAGGCGCAGATCGTCGGTGTGAACGCGAACCTCCGCGACGGTGTCGGCGATTCGGCTGGCGCGATCTCCTCGCTCACGGCCATGGCGACCGACGCCAAGCTGGCGCACCTGCGGGCCGCCGCGGGAGCGGACTTCGCTGATCTCGAGATCCAGACGCTCGTCGGATTCACGCACCTCACCGGCGACTCGGCGCCGATCTTCGAGATGATGGCGGCGAACTTCGGTGTGACGCCGGACGACGCCCGCATGGCGCCGGTCACGCTCGTAGGGACCGAGGGCGAAATCGTCGACCTGCTCGAAGCACGCCGTGATCGCTGGCAGATGAGCTACATCGTCGTCGGTGCCGACGCCGTCGATTCGTTCGCGCCCATCGTGGCGCGCCTCAACGGGAGGTAGGGGGTCATGGGTTCGAAGCACACCTTCAGGTTCGGAGTGCAGTGCGGTGGTTCGTTCGACGGTTCGGCGTGGCGCGAACTCGCGCGCAAGGTCGAGGATCTCGGCTACAGCACCCTCTACATGCCCGACCACTTCATCGACACGGTGCTCGCGCCGCTCCCTGCGCTCGCGATCGCCGCAGAGGCGACGACGACCCTCAACGTCGGCGCGCTCGTGTTCGACAACGACTACAAGCACCCCGCGATCCTCGCCAAGGAGATGGCGACGATCGACGTACTGTCGGGCGGACGTACCGAACTCGGCATCGGAGCGGGCTGGATGAAGGTCGACTACGACGCGCTCGGTCTCCCGTACGACTCACCAGGCACCCGGATCGCTCGTCTCGACGAGGGCCTCCAGGTCATCAAGGGCTGTTACTCCGACGGCGCGTTCTCGTTCGCGGGCGACCACTACACCATCAGCGAGTACGACGCCGTTCCGAAGCCGGTGAACGGACGCATCCCGATCCTCATCGGTGGCGGTGCACCGAAGGTCCTTCGCCTCGCGGGTCGCGAGGCCGACATCATCGGCATCAACCCGAACATGCGCGTCGGGGCGGTCACCGCCGATGCCGCCCGATCGGCGAGCGCCGAGGAAACGGCGAACAAGATCAGCTGGATCCGCGAGGGCGCGGGCGATCGATTCGACGAGATTGAACTCCAGATCCGCTACTTCCTGCACGCGGTCACCGACGACAAGGCCGGCTTCGCCGACTCGGTCGCCGGCGCGTTCGACAGCACCGGCCCCGAAGTGTTGGGTTCGGGCGCCGCGCTCATCGGGACCCTCGAGGAGATGATCGACACGCTGCTCGAACGGCGCGAACGCTGGGGCGTGACCTACATCGTGGTCGGCAGCGACTTCTTCGAGCAGTTCGCACCCGTCGTTGCCAAACTCAACGGCACCTGACCCCCAACCAGTGTCATGAAGGCCCGACTATTCGTGGTTCATGACGCCGGTATCGGTGGGGGTTTGGGGTGTGAAGCGGTCGGGGATCCAGGTGGTGAGCTTGGCGAGGATCTCGGCGCGGGACTTGTCGAGCAGGTGGCCGTCGTCGGGCAGGATCATCAACTCGCCCTGACCGGCGATCATCTGGACGACCTCGCTGGTGTGGTGCGGCAACAGTTCGTCGCGCATGCCGTGCACGAGTAGCAGCGGCGCGCGCAGGTGCGCGGCTTCCTCGCAGCCGGCCGATTGTGTCGCGAGCGTGACGACACCGCGGCAATGCTCGGCCAGGACTGTGCCGGCCTGGACTGCCACCGCACCGCCGAAACTGTGCCCGACGGTGACGAAGGCCCGCGCACCCGAGCGCGAGGCGAGATCGGCCGCGGCGCACACGTCGTGGACGCAGCGCGGTAGGTGGTTGGGTTTGCGGTACCCGATTCGGACGGTACCGACGCCCTCGCCGGCGAACCGCTCACCGAGGTCGGCGTACAGACCATCGGCGGGACCGAGGAGTCCCCCCATCGCCCCGCCGACCATGAGTACGACGCGTTCGGCGGCAGGATCACCGTGCCAGAGCAAGGTGAGCAGTCCCGACATCGTGTAGATCTCGATGTGACGCAGCGTGGGGGTGACCGCCCACTCCTGCGCGGCCATCGCCTCGAGCAGATCGAGCGGCGAGCGTGCCGCGGGCGATCCGGTCTCGGTCACGGCGTGGCACGCTAGGTCACCTGCGACCGGCGCCGCCCGACCGTGCGAACGAAGGAGGACTGATGAATGAGCTTGGCGGGGTCGAGGCGACCGTCAACGCGGGCACGAAGCCGTACCGCGAGATCCCGATCGAGTTGAAGGATCTGACGCCCGGCCGTGGGTGAACGCCGGGCGCCGGATCCGCTCCGCGGCTACGAACGGTGCTCGTGGTGTTTGGCGTCGAAGCGGACCACGCCGCCCCACCCGCCGAGAAACGAACCGAACAACGCGCCCACGAGGACACCGATCAGGCGGCACCCGCGTGCGGTTGGTTGCTCTGTGCAATCACGACTGCGAGCAACGCGGTGAGGAGCGCCGCGCCCGCGACCACGCCGATCACGGTGCCGACGAGCATGTGCACGAAGAAACTGCGATTCTCGTGCTGTGCTTCCTGGTCCCCGTCCTGATACCCGATGACTGCCACGGGTACCGATCGTGACGATCTCGCCGGTGCTGCGGCGAGGGCCATCTGGCCGGGGAGTCCGGGCCGATGGTCCTTGTGGGCGGCAGCTCACACGAGGCTACGGAGGTACTCGCCGGTGCGGGTGTGTTCCTCGCTCGTGCCGAACGCGGCCGCGACGAAATCGGTGACCCCGACGTCGGAGAGGCGCTGGATCGACTTGCCGATCGTCGACTCGTCGCCGACGATCGCGACATCGGCGGGTCCGGCTGCGCCTTCGCGATCGAGCATCGCCCGGTACGACGGCAGCGTGCCGTAAACCGCGAAATCCTCGGCGGCGCGTCGGCGCGCGTCGTCGGGGTGGCTGGTAAGCATCACGGGCAGGCTGGCGACGACCCGCGGTGCGGGCCGCCCGTGGCGCTCGGCTGCGCCGGTGATCGTCGGCACGATGTAGTCCGCGAGCGTCCCCGGTCCGGTCATCCAGGTGATCGTGCCGTCGGCGGTTCCGCCCGCGAGTTCGAGCATCTGCGGCGCGAGCGCGGCGATCAGCACCGGAACGCCCGGACGTTGGGTGACCATCAACGGACCGTGCATCGTGAGCGTGTCGCCCGCAAAGCTGACGTTGCCGTCGCGCAGCAGCGGCAAGAGGATCGACAGGTACTCGCGCATGTGGCGGGCGGGCCGCTCGAAGCTCATACCCCACATCGACTCGACGACGATCTGGTGCGACAGCCCTATCCCCATGGTGAAGCGCCCGTCGCTTGCGGCCGCCGTGGTGATGGCCTGGCTCGCCAGCATCGCCGGATGGCGCGGGAACGTTGGTACGACCGCGGTGCCGAGTTCGATCCGCGGCACCTCGCGCCCGACGATCGCGAGCGTCGTGATCGCGTCGAGCCCGAAGATCTGCGGCAACCAGTAGGAAGCGAAGCCGGCCACCTCGGCAGCGCGCGCCGCTTCGATCACTTGTGTGATGCTGCGACTTTGGGTGTCGCCGCCGAAGATCCCGATCCGCATGGCATTCCTCCAGTTCGCGGAGCGGTGACTCTAGACCGAGAGGAGTGAAGGGGCCTCGTGGTCCGCGCCGACGCGGCGCGCCACGATGCCCGCTGCGCTGCCATGACGCATGCGGCGGCTCGGCGACACGCGGCGACTCAGCGGTGGTGACTCAGCTACTTAGCGCGATGAGCGGCGGCGTGGCGACGTAGCGAACGCGCCGAGCCAGGTCGACGTAGGCGCCGCCGACCGACGGCCAGAAGAAGCTTTGTCCGATGCGGCGCGCGTGCTGGCGCGCGAGTTCGGCGCGCTCGGGCTGTTCGAGGAAGGCGCGCACTCCCGATGCCATGGCCGCGGGGTCGTCATGGGTGACGATGTCGCCTGCGCCGCTCGCAAGCACCTCGCGGGCGTGAGGAAAGGCAGTCGCGACGACCGGTTTGCCGGACGCGAGTGCCTCGACGAGCACACCCGAGGTGATCTGATCGCGCGACTGGTACGGCAGTAGGACGATGTCGCACGAGCGGATCAAGGCGCCGAGTTCGTCGAGATCGCGGTAACGGGCGTCGAAGCGAACCCGGCCGCCGATCCCGCGGGCTTCGACGCGGCGCTGCAGTGAGCATCGGTATCGCTCACCGTCGGTCGCGCGTACCTTGGGGTGGGTCTCGCCGGCGATCAGGTAGACGGGCGCGGGGTCAAGGTCGTCGAGCAGTGCCATTGCGTCGATGGCGCACTCGAGTCCCTTGCCCGGCCCAATGAGTCCCCAGGTGAGCACGAGCGGATGTTCGGTGCGTCGCTCGGTCGGGCCGTCGAAATTGGGAGCCGCACCGTGGGGGATGACATCGACGCGGTTCGGGTCGATCGCGAAGTGGCCGAGCAGACGCCGACGAGCTGCCTGGCTCTGCGCCACGACTGCATCGACACGTTCAGCGATCGCTTCGAGGATCGTGCGCTGCAACGGGGTCGGGTCGCTCAGCACCGTGTGCAACACGGCGATCGCCGGCGTCGAGACGCGATCGAGCAATTCGACGATCGCCGACCCCTCGGGGCCGTCGAAGATTCCGTACTCGTGGTTGACGACGAGCACGTCGACATCGTCGATGGCGCGCACGATTTCGTCGAGTCCCTGGGAATCGCCGTGCACCCATTCGAGGACCGCGTCGTCGGCCTTCGACGGTGACGACGCGTCGCGTGGATCGCGGACGCGGATGACGGGCGAGGCCAGCAAATCGATGCCTGGTGCCATCGACTTGCGCAGCGCCGCCGTAAAGGTTGCGATCCCACACTGCGTCGGTGGGTAGGTACCGATGAACGCGACACGCAGCAACTCCATGGCCCAATTGATACACCCAGAGCACCGCTCTCCGCGAGTGCCGAACGGACGTACCGATGGCGACGGAATACCGCGTCGGCCCGTGCCCTGATCGCCCCTGAAATCAAGTCTCCGGATCGCGTCCCCGAACCCGTTCGGCGGGGAGCGGCGGCGCGGGCCTCGGGCGCGACAGCGCTGCACCACCGACACACAACATCGACTCACGTCCCGTCACAAACGCCCGTCGACGATGTCGACCACGTCGACCTGCGTCGGGTGCGACTCTTCGCGCCGCAGCGAGCGAGTGGACTACGCATCACGACGCGATCGCGCTACACCGGGCGGTCAACCGGGACGATAAGAGGGGGATACGCCGATTTCGCCGCTCAATGCTGTACAACTGGGACCCGTGCACATGAGTTCATCGACTGATTCGTCGGGCATCGCGCAGTTGCGGGCGGGGCGCGTCGCCGACGAACCGATCGTCACCGCGGACGCCGTCGACGGTTACGGACCGGTGTTCAACGCCGGCGTCCTGTACCACGATGGGTGTTACCACCTGTTCGCGCGTGCGGTACGCAACGGGTACCGGCGCAATCGTGCGACCGGTCCGCGATTCCTCGACTACGTGTCCGATATCGTCGTGTTCACCTCGGTCGACGGCCACACCTACGAATGGGGCTACGTCCTCGCCGCGGCCCGTGATGGTGTGTACGCGTACGAGGACCCACGGGTGCAGTGGGTGCACAGCGAGGGTCAACCACACCTGGTCATGACCTACACGCGGCTCGAGGACCCTGCCCTCGGCCGGCCCTGGCGGATCGGCGCGCACCTGTTGCGCTACGCCGACGGCCGCTTCCACCTCGACGAGCATTCGGCTACGTTGCTCGGTCCCGAAGGCGTGCCCAACAAGGACGCCGTGGTGTTCAACCTCGCCGACGGGCGCGTCGCGATGATCCACCGGATCCATCCGGACGCGCAGCTTGCGGTGTTCGACACGATCGAGCACCTGTGGGCGCCGGACGCCCGCTACTGGGACCGGTACCTCGCGGCGCTCGGTGACCATGTGCTGTTGGTTCCGGGCCGCGACGCCACCGGCGTGGGCGCCGGCGCGCCTCCCGTCGAAATCGCCGAGGGCCTGTTGTTGTTGTTCCACGAACGCGAACGATCCGGCCGCTACACGGCCAAGGTCGCGCTACTCGACCCGACGACCGGACGGGTCAGTTCGCACATCGATGAACCGGTCCTGGTGCCCGAGCTCTCGTGGGAGCTGGTCGGCGATGTCGACCATGTCGTGTTTCCGCAGGGCGCTCACGTACGCCCGGACGACACCGTGTACTTCACCTACGGTGCTGCGGATCGCTGTGTGGGCGCTGCCACGATCGCGCTCACCGATGTACGCCGACACATCGGCCGGGTCGCCTGAGGCATCATCGACCCGCTACGCCCGAGGCGAGGCGAGCGCGCGCTCAGTACGCCGCGCCTGTGGCGCGCACCAGTTCGGCGATCTGCCTGACCGCGAGCCAGGCGAGTGTGGACTCGGCCCCCTGGTTCTCGTTCACGCCGTGGTTGCGCAGTCCGTCGTAACCCCCGCCCGAGTCAGGATCGAACATCACGACGCCGGCGTCGTTGGCGCCGTGGAACCAGGCGTTGCACTGCTCGATCGTCGCCTGCCACCGCAGGTCGCCGGTGGCTTCGAGTGCAGCCCACGCGGCCTCGGCGAGGTGCCAGGCCTCGATCGGTTGTTGATCGAACGCTGGCCGTGGCTCGCCCGCCGCCCAACCCGACGTCGGCACGAACGAAAGGTGGTCGTTCCGTGTCTCGGCGGCCAGCAGCCACCGCAGCCGTGTCAACGCGGCGTCGACGAGGCGAGGGTTGTCGCGGTGGCGACCGATCTCGATCTCGGCGTGCGGGAGCAGCGCGTTGGCGTAGTGGAGTCTCGACTCCGGCCAGCGCCACCGATTGGTCTCCCTGGTATCAACATCGTGGTGCGCCAGGACGCTTCGTAACTCGTCGAGCAGTTCGTTCGCGGCGCCGTGATGGGGCCGCACGCGCAGGAACGCGACGGCCCCGAGCGCCGCGTAGGCCGCGGCTCTCGGCCACGGCGTGCGGAAGGCGCAGGCGTCCTCGAACAAGCGCGCCGCGCCGACGCTCACCTCTGGCCAAGGCGCAACTGCCGCGGCGACGCCGAGTCCCCAGATCGCGCGCCCGCTGGCGTCGTCAGACACCACACCGTCGCGCCAGCGACCGTCGTGTGCCATTCGCAGTCGAAACTGACCCCCGCCCGCGTACGCCGCGGTGCAGAACGCCAAGTAGCGCTCGGCGAGCGCACGGGCGCCGCTGTCGGTGCGTTGTGACCGGCACACGACCACGAGCGCGCGACCGTTGTCGTCACTGCAGTAACCGTGGTGGTGACTCGGGAGCGTGCCGTTCGCGTGCTCGAAGAGCCCGCGAGCGTCGGTGAGGCGTTCGAGGTGGCGCCAATCGTTCATGTGTTCAACCGTGACGAAGACCGAACGGGCAGACTCATGACTCGACTCGTGGTCGGTCGGCACCGTAGCCGGACGACCCGACCGCGCGAATGCGTCCGCCCACGCGGTTTCCCCGGCGCCACTTGTCGACGCGGTCGACGCCGATCACCGCGGGGATTGCGACGAGCGCGAGCAAGAACCCCCAGATCGTCGGTGGACGCTGGTCGAGTAGGCCGGCAAGCGGTGCGAGGTACCACGTGATCGCGAGGACGCCCAGTTCGACGAGCACCGCGAGCGTGAGATGACGACGGACCCTCGTGACAGCGAGCGCGAACGTTTCCTCACGGGTCGGGACCTCGCGGGCCGCATTGCCGCCGGAGGAATGCCGTCGGTCCCTTGCGCTCGGCGGCTGGCCGCGCGAGGGTCGAAGCGCACTCGCATTAGAAGGAGGAGCCATGTATCTGTCGGCGAAGGTGGGCGACGAATTGGTCATCGAAAGCCACCATGTGGGGGACCCCGAACGCAAGGGCGAGATCCTCGAAGTGCTCGACGAGGGTGACATCACGCGCTTTCGCGTGCGCTGGGACGACGGTGGCGAAGGAATCTTCTACCCGGGAGTCGATGCGCACGTCGTCCACCTCGGCGCGCCACGCTCGTAGCGCCCGTCGTATGGTCAGATCCCGGCAGCCGCGGTGACGCAGCCGTGGCTGGGGGCTGGGTTACGGGATCGCGCAGATCGAGTGGCGGGTTCAGTGCATGTCGGTGTCGAGTGGCGGGCAGGGGTGCTCGAGGACGTGTTCGATCAGGGCGGCGAGTGATGCGGTCGCGACGCACACGGTGCTGTCGGCTGCCCCGTAGTAGAGGCGGACCTCGTCGGGGTCGTCGCCGATGACCCAGCCGCACGGGAACACGACGTCGCCGACATCGCCAGATCGTTCGTACGGCTCCGACGGTCCGAGCACCCATTCGTTGCCGCGTGCCAGCACCCGTGTCGGGTCGTCGAGGTCGCACAGCGCGAGTCCGACGCGGTAGATGGCCCCGGCAGTGGTCGTGCGGACACCGTGGTAGCAGAGCAACCAGCCCTGGTCGGTCCGAAGCGGAGGTGGTCCGAGTCCGATCTTGTTGGCGTCCCACCAACCGCCTCGCCGGGCCGACAGCACGATCCGCGGGCGACCCCAGTGGATGAGGTCGGGGCTTGTCGACATCCAGATGTGAGCACCGACGCTCGCCATCGAGGGGGCGGGTCGGTGGAGCAGCAGGTAGGCGCCGCCAAACTGTTCGGGGAAGAGCGCCGCGTCCTTGTCCTCGGGTGACTGCACGACACCGTGCCGCTCGAACTCGACGAAGTCGCGCGTGCTCGCCAGACACACGAGCGGCCCGGCGGTCGAGTAGCCCGTGTAGACGATGAGGAATCGGTCGTCGATGCGGGTGATGCGTGGATCCTCGACGCCCCAGTGCTCGGCGAAGCCGTTGTTGGGGAACAGGCCGCGGTCGGCATGCACGGTCCAGTTGGTGAAGCCATCGGGACTCGTCGCGACCGCGAGATGCGACCGGCCGGTGCGATCTTCGACGCGTACGAGCAGCAACGTCTCACCCGAGTCGAGGCGCGTGGCCCCCGGATTGAAGGCCGCGTTGACGATCGACGGAAAGTGATCGGCCGTCAGGATCGGGTTCTCGGGGTACCGCCGGAAGAGTTCTCGGACCGGGACCGGCGTGATGGTGTCCCTCACAGGCTGCCTCCATCGTCGAAGATCATTCTGGCAGCGGCGGTGGACTCTGCGCTCGGCGCGGTCGTGTCGATCCGCTGGGCCGACGGCCACGGGGCGAAACGTTGCGCCATTGCGTCGTGGATCTCGGGTCGGGCATCCGAGACGTCATCGTTGCGACGGCGCCGATCGAGGAGTCGGGCGCGGCACAGCGGGGCGGGAGCATCACAGCGCAGTTCGATGAACGCGGCGTCGGCTGCCCTCGCGACGGCGGCCGCGTCGGCGCGGAGCCGCGCGTCCGACCACGAGGCGTCGAGCACCACGCTCGTTCCGCGGGCAAGATGATCGGTCGCGCGGCGCAGCATCTCTGCGTAGGTCGAGTTGGTCGTGGTCGGGTCGTACGCTCCCGATCGATACTCGTCGTCGCGGTGATCCGACGAGGAGACGCCGAGCAGGTCTTTGCGGATCTCGTCGCTTCGGAGCAGCGCTGCAGCGCGCGCCTCGGCGAGTGCACGCGCGACGGTCGACTTGCCCGACCCGGGGAGGCCGCCGACGAGCACGACGCGGATGCGCGCCGCTCGCAGGTGCGCCAGCGCGAGGTCGCACCGCGACACCGCCTCGTTGCTGGCGTCGGGGTCTCCTTGCTCCGCGCGGAGGCAGGCCACCTTGGCCCTGACGTGCGCGCGATACGCGATGAAGTGGTGTTGGAGCGAGGGCGGCCAGGAGTCCCCCGACGCGGCGCGGTATGCGTCGAGGAAGTCTCGTGCGAGATCGGGTCGGCCGAGCGCTTCGAGATCCATCGCGAGGAACGCGGCGTCGAGCAAGGCGTCGCCCGCGCGCAGCGTGCGGTCGAACTCGAGGCAGTCGATCACGCGCGGACCGTCGGGTTCGCAGAAGATGTCGTCGGCGAGGAGGTCGCCATGGCCGTCGACGATCCGCCCGCGTGCGACCCGCTCGTCGAACAAGGCGCGGCGCCCGCGCAGATACTCGAGCGCGAGGGCCTCGATTTCAGCGATCGTCGCTGCCGGCAGGATCGTGTCCGTGAACGCGCTCCACTGCGCGAACCCAGCCGTCCACAACGCGGAGAACGAGTCGTACGACCCGGCGGCGTTGATCCACGACGACACGGCGTCGGCTGCGCCACGATGATCGTCGTGGAAACGCGCGAGCTTCGACGCCACCGCGACCGTGCACTCGCGTCCGCCGCCCGACGCCACGCGCATCGAGAGCCGCGACGCCGGATCGAGCCGCCGCATGCGCAGCGCCACGTCGACGACCCGGGCGTCAGCGTTGGTGATGTCGACGAGGCGCTCGTAGACGTCTGGTGCGAGCCGGCGGTTCAGCGCGAGTTCCTGCTCCGTGTTGTGGCGGCGTAGGTCGAGCGTGCTGAGGTCGGCGAAGGCGAAGTGGACCGGCTTCTTGACCTTGTAGACGTGCTGCCCGCAGAACACGAGGACCGACATGTGCGTCTCGACGATCTCGTCGGCCGTGGTGCCATGGTGCGCCAGCCAATCAACCAGCATCGCGCGCGCCGCGCCCGTTCCCGTCGCCGCCGTGCTCATGGTGCCAGTATCGACCCGAAACCCTCACTCGTCCCAGTGGCCGAGGTCCTCCCGTCCCGAGTCCCCGGGGTCATCCAGTAACACTCGACGGGCCGTTCGGCACTGGTGCGGGCTGGCTCGTGGCATCACGGTGGTGTCGATGGCGGATCACTCGACACCTCGTGACACGCTGCGGCGCGAACTCCAGATCCGGCTGCGACCGCTCGTGGACGAACTCGACACGCTCGACGCGCTTCTCCGTGCGTCCGGGGAGTCCTCGGCCGAGGTCTGGTACGCCGAACGGGCAGAGGCCGGCGCGTCCGAACACCGGCGCGACCTCATCAAGGCGCTCGATCGTGTCCAGCGATCGTTCCGCGAAGTAGTGGCTCAAGAGACGGGTCCTTCAGGGTTCATCGCCGACTCCGAGTCGCGGGCCCCGCACCTGGTCCACGCGCTCGAGTCGTTGCGCCACGAACAGGCCCACGTGCAACGAGAGATCGAGTCGGCGCGCGCCGCCGCGCTGCGCGGCGGGCCGCGTGTCGAACTGGACTGCCTCGCCGACGGGGTCGTCCGGTCGGTGCGAACGCACCTGGCGCGTGGCAATCGTCTGGCGATGGAGATCGCCAATCGCGACATGGGTCCCGCCGACTGAGCGGCCGCGATCCCGGCGGAGCTATCAGGGGGTCGTGCTAGATTCGCCGACCGCATTGCGGACGTGGCTCAGCTGGTAGAGCACAACCTTGCCAAGGTTGGGGTCGCGGGTTCGAATCCCGTCGTCCGCTCTCCAGAAACCCCAGGTCAACTACCAAATCCGGCGGCTGTTTCGCTTTCTGCGAGCCGCGAAATCGTTGCCGATGGGCGCGGTTCGTTTCGCGACGCTCCCCCGATATGTCGCGTCGAGCGCTTCGGCCATCGCCGCGCGGGCTTGTGGGAACAGGTGCGCGTGCGTACCTGGTTGCGGCGTGGCCCGGATCGAGCTATGCCCGAGGTAGGTCTTCACTTCTTCGAGATGACGGCCGCTCGCGATCAGCAGCGCCGCGCAAGTGTGGCGCAGGTCATGCCACCGGAGCCCCGCGGGGAGGGTCTGTGCGCGCCGGCGCGAACACTCGGGCCCGGAAGTTGCGTGTGACACCGGGCAGCCCTCCGCGGTCGTGAACACCGTCTCGGTCGACGGGTACCGGCCGAGGTGTTCGCCGGGTTCATCCGCGAGGAACCGCGGGATGATCAAAGTCCTGCGTTTGGCGGTCTTGGTCGGTCCGACATGCCAGCCACCCGCGTCCGACGCCGAAACAGCGACGTCGAGTGTTCCCGCGAGCAGATGCACACGCCCGACGCCGAGCGGCAAGGAATTGCGCTTCGCTCGCCGTGATGTCGATGAGGTGAGGTGCGACGTGCATCTGAACCGCGACGGTCCGGCCGAGGCCGGACCCTCGCAAGCAGCGCCGTTGGAACGTCAGGCCAAGCGGCGGTAGATCGTTTGCGTTGTCAAGAACGGTTCCTCGGCGAAAACGCCCCGGACCTCGTTGTCGACGTAGCTGACCCAGTTCCCGTCGGACGCCAGCGCCTGCTGGGCGGTCTCCAACGCCGTCACGTCGTCGTAGCCGCTCACCCAGCCGACACCGCCGTACCGACCGGTCACGTCGGTGGTGAACAGCGACGGCACACCGGTGATCTTCTCGGCGCGCTTGGCAAGTTCGATGCCGACCTCCATCCCCCGCGCGACGTTGCCGTTCGCGCACACGGCGCGCACCGCGCTCACGTACTCGACCTCGCGGCCAGGGTCCGGAGCACCGTGCACGACCTGCGCAAGCATGTCGTCGGCGCGGCCGATGATGAGCGCCGCCCCCTCGTCGGTGGCCGAGACGAACGCGTCGTCGGCGTTCAACTTGTCGCCCGCGGCCGCGAGCGTCGCGAGATCGGGCACGAAGGTGCTGAAGCGCACCGAGCCGACCTCGGGTGACCATACTTGCATGAACAGTCCGACTCGAAGACCGGTGATCTTGTTGACTCGTTCGGTCTGCGCGATCGCCCACGCGATTGATTCGCGCGTGCGACCGGTGGCGAGAGTGACACCACGGCTGAACAGATACATCGCTACCCCATCTCCCCCGGCTCCGCGCCGGGTTCCGAGAACTGCGGCCGATCCATCGGGAGAACCGGTCGCGCAGGGCCCGGCGCGTCAGTGCTACTCCCTCGATCACCGCGTTGCAAGAGGTGCGATGTCCTCCGCGCGTCTTCGAGCCGAGCTTCGCGACGTTCAGCGAGATCCGTGACGCGTCGGCCGCCTCGCAAGATGATCGATGACGGCTCGGTCCAAGGCCCTCAGGGAACGGACCGCGAGAGCCCTTCGACTCCCTGATCGACATGGTTGCGGCGTGGAAAGTGGCCGTCGGTCCGCGTCCAGCACAACACGCTCGATCACGCGCCCGTAGAACCACACCGCACGCCTCGACGGACAAAGGGCTCAGTAGCGCCAGACGATGTCGAGCCGGTCCGGATCGAACGAGCGCCGGCCGCGTTTCGACGCGGGGCCCACCACGATCCTGTCGATCAACGCACCGAGGACCGCTCGTCGCTTGTCGAGCCCAACCCCGGACCACACCACCTCGATATCCGGCACCCCGGCAACGTCACTTAGCGCCGACGGGACCCGCGCACCGATCGCCGCACGCGCCGCCCCGGCACGCTCCTCAAGAGGGCCACGAGCCGCGAGCCACTCACGCCGCGAGATCCGGCCCTCACCCAGATCCCGAGCCAACGCCTCCAACTCCGCCTCGATCAACCCCACATCATCAACTCGCCGCACCTTCTGCTTCGGCGTCGCGAGCGCCTTGGCGAGTCCCTTCGACCCCAACCGGAACAACACCGCGCGCCACGTCCGAGGGTGACGCCGACACCGGGTTCGTAGTGGTCGCGCAGTGCTTGGCGGACCGCGTCGATCGCGAGCGCGCGCGTTTCCCGGGTTGCGGGTTCGAGGAGCGCGTGAGCGATTCCGTTGCCGAGCAGGAAGTCGAGGGTTTCGTCGAGCGTGCCACCTCCACCGACTGGATGGCCGGGGCGATGGGATCGACCCGCACATCGGAGAAGCCCGCGCCGGTCAGCAGCGTGTGGACACGTTCGGGGTCGCTCAGCGAGAACATCTCGGGTCCACCGTCGTCACCGGTTTCCGACAGCGTGACGTGGGCCGCGGCGGCGAGGCCGGGAACGAGGAGCCACTCGTTGGTGACGAGTGGTTGCCAGGGCGGCGAAGGGCCCGGTTCGCGGGGTCTTCGGGCCCTCCCCGTCGCTGCTGTCGCGGCCGAGCATCGGGGTGGAAGCTGCCCTGGCGCGGTTTCCAGGAGGTCGTCGCGATGAAAACTGCGCCTATGACCACGACATCCGTTCGGCACCCGTTGCGGGCTGTTCTCGAACATGGCCGCGAACCGGGCCACGAACCGCCCGTCGGCGCGGCGCCGATCACCGATCGTGCCGTCATGCACATCGTCGAGGCGCACCTCGCGTCCGAACGTGACATGATCGCGCAGTATCGCTCGATCGTCCGCGATGCGCACGATGCGCCGGTGCGGTTCCTCGCAGGCCTGATCCTGAGCGACGAGGAACGGCACCACGCACTCCTCGGCCAGATGCTCAACCAGTACCGCACGATCGACGACGGCGTCGAACGTGCGCCGCGCGTGCCGTACCGCACCGCGATTGAGCCGCCGCGCGGTTTCACCGAACTCGTGCGGACGATGCGCAAGCGAGAGCGCGACGACCTGCGCGACTTCCGGCGCCTGCGCCGACTCTTGCGTCACCAGCGAGTCAACTCGCTGAACCTCGTCGTGCTCGACGTGTTGATGGCCGACACCCGCAAACACATGCGGCTGTTGCGGGCACTCGAGCGCCTGCCGCGCAGCCCCAGGCTGCGCCGCCGCCCCGCCTGACCGCCCACCGCACGGCTTGCACCGCCAAAGTCCGTTGCGGGGGCGGTCGTTCCGGCCGACAGAACCCGTGACGTGACGCCGCCCCACCTGCGGCACGGCTACTGACCGCCAACGTTGCTGCTCGGGCGCCGATGTAGGCGACAGAAGCCGTGAAGTGGGGGTTGAGGCGCGTGTCCGGGACACCGGTAGCGTCGCGGGTCCGGGCGCGTTCCTGACGCGTTCGCCGCAGTCCTTCACGAACGAGCTCCCACGTGCGATGACCCGACCGCAGCCTGCCGGCACGTCGCAGCAAGCGCGCGAGTCCTTCAACGAGACCGAACTTCGCGACACGATTGTGACCGCGGTGCGCCGCGCCCGTGACCCCGCCGACCCCTTCGGTGTCGCCGAGGCCATTCTCGCTGTCGACGCGAGAATGCTCGACCGCTACTTCCACGCCGAGGTCGACCACGATGTCGGGGCACCCGCGCCGATCCTCCTCGCGAGGGGAATCGGCGCGTCGCCGGGCGCGGCCGCGGGCCGGATCGTCGTCGATCCCGACGATGCCGTCCGCGCAGCCGAACGGGGTGCCGACGTGATCTTGATCCGGCCCGAAACCTTGCCCGAGGACGTCGCCGGGATGCGTGCCGCTCGCGCCGTGATCACGACGCGCGGTGGCGTCGCGAGCCACGCCGCGGTGGTCGCCCGTGCGTGGGGCATCCCTGCTGTCGTGGGCGCTGCCGAGGTCGTCGTCGCGAGGGACGGCATCACGATCGGAGATCGCCAGCTTGCGATCGGGACCGAGATATCGGTCGACGGACGTCGCGGCGAGGTGTTGCTCGGCCGGATCGGCATGACACACGCGGTCGCACCACCGGAGCTCGGCGAGTTGCTGGGTTGGGCCGACGACCTGCGTCGCGGTTCAGTGGCGGTGCTCGCCAACGTCGACACCGCGGCCGATGCCGCGCTTGCGGGCTCGATGGGTGCCGACGGCGTCGGCCTGTGTCGCACCGAGCACATGTTCCTCGCCCCTGATCGTCTTGCCCTGGTGCGTCGCTACATCCTGTCCGACGACGCCGCCCAGGAGCGCGATCATCTCGCCGCGCTCGAAGCCGCGCAGTACGAGGACTTCGTCGCAATCCTCGCCGCCGCGCGCGGCTCGCTGGTCACGATCCGCCTTCTCGACGCGCCGTTGCACGAGTTCCTGCCCGACGCGGCGACGCTCATCGCACGCGAGGCGCGCGGCGAACTCTCTCCTGCGGATACCCAGGTTCTGGCGGCGATCCGGCGTCTGCGTGAAGCGAACCCGATGCTCGGCGTGCGCGGTGTGCGGCTCGAGGTCGTGCGGCCCGGCCTCTACGAGATGCAGGCGCGAGCGTTGGCGCGCGCCGCGCTGACGGTCGCGACGCGGGGCGCGGCGGTCGAACTCGGGGTGATGATCCCCCTCGTTGCCGATGCCCGCGAGATGCAACTCGCGCGACGCCGCGTGTTGCTCGCGTTCAGTGAGTTGGACGCGATGCGACCGGGAGTCGTGGTCCGTGTCGGCACGATGATCGAGACACCTCGCGCCGCGCTGACCGCCGAAGACTTCGCCGAATGCGTCGACTTCGCGTCGTTCGGCACCAACGATCTCACACAACTGGTCTTCGGGCTCAGCCGCGACGACGTCGAGCAACGTCTGATCCCCACCTATCTCGATCGCGGCGTGCTCGGTCACAACCCGTTCGCCCGGCTCGATACGACAGGTGTCGGGCGCCTCGTGGCCATCGCTATCGACGCGTTGCGACGGGCCGATCCCACGATCGCGTTGGGCGTGTGCGGTGAACAGGCCGGTGACCCGCGCTCGATCGACTTCCTCGTCGCCACCGGAACCGACAGCGTGAGTTGCTCGCCGTACCGGCTCCCTGGCGCGCGCCTTGCCGTCGCGCAGGCATTGCTGCGGCACGGTCGTGTGCGCGTGAGTGCTGCAACCGCGCCGCACGATTCGAGTCGCGACACGGGTCATGATTCGAGACGCGACGCGTTCGACAGCATCGCGGCCGCCCTCGCCGAGGGTCGAGTGCCAGGCCCGCACGACCAGGAGTTCGCGGTGCTGCACGCGCTCGCGTTGCGCGCGCCGGTCGGTGTCGACTCCATCGCCGAACTCGCACTCGTCGAGGCAACCGTCGCGGGCGAGATCCTGGCCGCGCTATGCGAGCGCGAGCTCGTGCGCAACGTGGGCGACCTGTGGGCGCCACGCCCGGCCGGTCGCGTGCGTCACGCCGATCTGCTCGAACGAAATCGCCCACCCGACGTCGGACGGGCACGGAGCCTGTATCAGCAGTTCCGCGTCCTCGACCGGCGGGTCAAGACAGTGTGCACCGCGTGGCAGGTGCGCGACGGCGAAGCGAACGACCACTCCGATGCCGAGTACGACGCCGCCCGCGTCAACGAACTCGCGGCGATCGACACGAGCATCGCCGAGTTGCTCGGCGAGTTCGCCGTCGAGGTGCCACGCCTCGCGGCGTACGCGATCCGCCTCGGCGCCGCGTCGCGGCGAGTTCGCGCCGGCGAAGTGCACATGTTCACCGCCGCGATGTGCGGTTCGTACCACGAAGTGTGGATGGAACTGCACCAGGACCTCACCCTGATCCTCGGCATCGACCGCGCCGCCGAGACGGATGCCTGAGCGACCCGCCGCGAGTCACGCTGCGGAAATATCCGCCGCAACGACTTGCGCCCGGGCACGAAATCGTACAAACTTCGCCGGTCCAAGGGTCCCCCTGTGGCGTCTGAAGGCCCCCCGAAGCTGACAAGAACGCTCGGGCTTTCCTTGGTTCGGTGGAGCGGCCCGGTGGGGGAAGCAGCGGGCCGCTCCACCTTTCACGAGAGTTCCGATGTCGCCGGCATCGCTCCCGCATCGACCGATCATCGCCACTCGCGTGCAGGACAGCGTCCCCGTGTTCCGGTCTGGCGGAGGCCCGGTGCACGAGGACGCGCTCCCGCCGACGGGTGCGGGGTTCACCCTACGGGCATCGGTCGATCTCGAGCACGATGCCTCGGGAGTCGTCGTCGCGCTGGGCGATTGGAACAACGGCTGGGCGCTGTGGCTGCGCGCCGGCGCGCCCGTGTTCTCCGTGAGCCTGCTCGGCGCCCCGCATCGGATCGAAGCTGCCGCGGTCGCGACTGGGCCTCACGAGATCGAGGCGTCGATGGGTCGCGACGGCGAGATCGTGCTCTCCGTCGATGGCGTGCCGTCCGGCTCGGTTCGGCTCCGTGGTGCCTGGCCGTTCCGCTGGCAGATCGGCGGCGCGGGGATGCGCCTGGGACACGATCGCGGGATCCCGGTCGACGAGGGCCATCGACCGCCGTTCGTGCTCTCCGGCGCGATCCAGATCACCATCGAGAGCCACGCGCTCGCGGCGCTCCTCGGTGAGGTGCCCACCAACGCGGAGATCGCCGCGCGCCTGCACCGCGAGTGACGAACTCGTGCCGGCGAAGGAACCGGGCCCGGTCTGGCTCGGCCGGCCTGAGCGCAGGCGCGCAGCCAGACCGCTCAGTCCATCTCGACGTGCGTACCGTGGTCGTGCACCTGCGCCGCGAACCACAGGTGGATCGCGCCGATCACAATGGGCTCATCCGAGCGGTAGTTGATGCGAGCACCATGCTCGACGACCTCGTACTCGACCTCGATCCCGTTGTCGGCCGCGGCGGCCTCGAGGACGGCGAGTCCCGGCATGTCGTTGCCGTGGATCTGACCCGGGTCGGAGAAATCGCCGCCAGCGAACCGCGCCGCTTCGTGCTGCAAGTGTGCGCGTACGAGGTCGATCTGTGCGGTGTCGTCGGGATCGTTGGCGACCACCGTCTGGATCCCGCCGAAGTCGGTCGCGTCGAAGTGATGGGTGGTGCGATCGAGGTCGAATCCCATCACAGGCGCGCCACGCGCCGCGACCTCGCGCTGGCGCTCGGAGGCGGTCGCGTCAGCGCCGGTGCTGCTCCCGAACGCGATCGACACGACGGCCGCGAGCGCGGCGAGGCTGGCGCCGAGGTGGGTGCGAGTGAATCGCTCGTGCAGGAATGCGAGCGCGAGTATCACGGTGCCCGCCGGATAGAGCGACGCGAGCACTGACACGATCGACAGCTCGCCGTAGCGGTTCGCGAGCAGCACGAAGACGTTGGCGAGTGTGTCGAACACGCCGGCGATGACTGCGATCGGGATCACGTCGCGCGGGAGCGCCGCAGGGGCTCGCGTCGCGAACACGACGATCGCGACGACCATCGCCGATGCGGCGCGCGCGCTCACGATCGGCCACAACCCCGAATCATCGCTCACCTTGTCGAGTGCGACGAAGAAGCTGCCAAAACCCAGTCCGGCCAGGGTCGACAGGACGAGCACGTTCGCGGTCAGCGATGGTCGTGCTGCGCCCGTGCGGGGAACTTCGTCGAGTGCATCCGGGGGCGCGTCCGGCTCCGCGGGCGTGTCGGCGTGGCGACTGAACAGCACGACCGCGACGAACGCCAGCACGATGCCGACCCAGGCCGCGGCACCCGGTCGTTCGCCGAGCGCGATCCCGGTTGTGAGCGGCACGAGCGCCGACAGCACGGCCGAGAACGGCGCGGCGATGCTCATCGGGCCGATCGCCAAGCTGCGATAGAAGCAGAGCAGGCCGAGCACCCCGCCGAGTCCGCCCGCCGCGGCGATCAGCGCGTCGCGGCCGAGCCAGATCCCGCCCAGGAACGGTGCCGCGAGTGCGACCGCCGCCAGCCCGCACGCCTGGGTCGTGAGCACGACTACGAAGACTCGGGCGCGCCGGGTCGCGAGACCGCCGAAGAAGTCAGCGGTGCCGTATGTGGCGGCTGACACGAGCGCGAGGAACACACCAATCCGGCGTGTCTACCAAACTGCTGCCGCCTTTTGGCGCGCCTGGGCGACTCTGATCCGGGCGCGCGATCGTCAGAAGTGGCGCGCTTCAGGGCGAGTCGGGGACCCAGTTGCCGTGGAACCCGAACGGGACACGCTGGGGGAGGTGGATCGTCGCGAGCGGCTCGCCGGCGAAGTCCTGCGCGTGCAGGATCACCACGTCGCTGCTGTCGGTCGTGGCGTCGTAGACGTAGCTCATGACGTACCCGTCGTCCTCGGCGGCGTCGGCCCTCGCAGGTACGAAAACCGGTTCCAGCGTCACGCGACCGACGCCGTACTCGTGAACCTCGGTCGTCCCGCGCTCCAAGTCGTGCTTGAGCGCCGCGCCGTGTTCGGCCCCGTCCTCGAACGCCGCGCCGTACCCGTAACGGTGTTGGCGGCCAACGAGGCGTTCGTCGTGCCGCGGGAACTCCTGACCGCGACCGTCGAGCAAGTGCTGGTGGATCGAGCCGCGGGCCGGATCGAGCGTCCAACGCCACAGCGACGGCGCGCCTTCGTTCGGGCCGTTGCGATCGCGGTCGAACATCTTCGGGTGACGGACGAGATCGCACACGACGCGACCGTCGGGCAGATCGAACGCGTTGAGCGGGTGGTACACGTAGCAGGGGTCGGTCTCACACCAGCGGACCTCGTCGCCGCTCGTCGCCGAGAGAGGCAACAGCCCGACACGACAGCCATAGTCGGGGTTCCAGCGGTAGGGGAGCGTGCGCACCCCCGACATCGCGATCTCGAGATCGAACGTCACCGGCATGTCGAACAGGAGGACCTGCGTCTCGGTGATCGCGCAGTCGTGGGTCATCGGCCGTCCGGGCACCGGTACGTTCACGGTCTTGCGGACGCGACCGTCGGTTCCCACGACGACGTACTGCAGGTACTCCCACTCCCAGTAGTAGGCGACGGCGTGGAGTTCGCCGGTGTGCGGATCGCGCTTCGGGTGGGCGGTGAACGAACCGGGCAGCGTCCCGCCGAAGTCGCTCATCGTCACGGTGTCGAGGTCGTAGCTGAGTTCGACGGGGAGTCCACCCGCTTCGACGATCGCCCAGGTTCTGCCCGCATGACCGATGACGTTGGTGTTGGCGGTGCCGTTGCCCATACCGTGCCGGGGGCCGGGTGTGATCGCACGACCGAGCGTTTCGGCGACGGTGTCGTCGACGACGTAGCGGTTGCGGTACCACTCGGCACGACCGTCGCGCAGGCGCACACCGTGGACCATCCCGTTGCCGGTGAACCAGTGGTAGGTCGCGGGGTCCGGGTCGCTGACCGGGTTCGGTCCGATGCGCAGCAGGCGGCCGCTGAGGCCCTCGGGGATCCTGCCGGTCACGGCGAGGTCGAAGGCGGTGATCTCCTCGCGAACCGGACCGAAGTTGCCGCTCAGGTACGGACTCGTGCTCACCCGAGTTTCGGTGACGGTCATTGTTACCTCCTCGTTTCGCGAATGGCGCGCGCCCGCGTCTACGCCTGGAGTCTTCTCCGGGCCAGAGCCTGACGGTAGCGACGGGCGTCGCACAAGTGAAGGGCGGGAACGGCTGGGTGGCGCCCAAATCGGCGCCCAAAGGGGCGCCCTGATCGCGCGGCGTCGACCGGGCGTTACGCGGCTGACGGTTGCGCCCCCCGGACGAGCCGTCCCGGCAGCGCCCCGGTGTGCTCGCCGTCGCTGAACGTCACGACCCCGCGCTTGATGGTGTGGCGATACCCGCTCGCGGTCTGCATCAGGCGGCGGCCACCGGCGGGTAGGTCGTGCACGATGCGCGGCGGGTGGGCGGCGAGCCGGTCGAGGTCGATGAGATTGAGATCGGCCAGCAGACCCGGCGCGACTACGCCGCGGTCGCACCAACCGACATGACGTGCCGTGCGCTGGGTGACGTGGTGGACCATCAACTCGAGTGGGAGTCCCTCGCCGCGGGTGCGGTGGGTCCACAGGGCGAGGGCCGTCGTGGGCATCGACCCGTCGCAGATCACACCGCAGTGCGCACCCGCGTCGGACAGACCCAGCACCACGTGCTCCGACAACAGCATCTCGCGGGTGTCGGACAGGTCGCGGTGCGCGTAGTTGAACAGCGGCATGTAGAAGAGTTGATTGCCGCCGTCGGCGAGCAACAGGTCGTACGCGACGTCGGCCGGGTCGCGAGCGGCGGCCGCAGCGATTCCGGCGACGCTGTGCTCGGGCGACGGTTCGTAGTCGACCGGGTCGCGCAGCGGGTAGAGCAGGTCCCAGCTGTGGGTCATCTGGCCGACGATCCCGTCACGCGGCTCGCCGTGCTGGGCCAGGATCCGCTGCTTGCGTTCGTGGTCTCGCAGCGCGGCGACGCGCTCGGCAAGGGGGAGCGCGACGACCTCGTGGTAGCCCGCGCAGAGCATGAACGGGTGCACGCTTGCCGTGTAGCCAGCGAGAAGACCGATCGGGCGCGGTGCCACCTGCGCCCGCACGACCAGTCCCTCGGCGTGGCACGCGGCCGCGAAGTCGAGCATCGTCCGCCAGCGGTTTGGCGTGTCGAGGTTCTGCTGCACGGTCATGCTCAGTGGACGACGCACCGCGCGCGCGAGCTCGCGCATCATGTCGAGTTCGGTGAGCGCGAACTCCTCGTCGACGGTCTGATAGGCGTCGGAGATCATCTGGATCACCCCGGCGCCCTCATCGCGCAGGGCGCTCGCGACCGCGATGAGTTCGTCGGTCGACGAGAACCTCGTGCCAAGCGGTCGGCCGTCGCGGGTCCGGTGGATGTAGGTGCGGCTCGTCGTGAAGCCCAGCGCACCCGCGGCGATCGCCGCGCGCGTGTGCGTGTACATCGCGCGGAGTTCGTCGTGTGCCGGTGCCTCGGTCGGATCGGCACCGCGCTCGCCCATCACGTAGGCACGCAACGGCGCGTGCGCGACCTGGGCGCCGACGTCGAGCGTGAAGCAACGGCGATCGAGCGCGTCGAGGTAATCGGTGAACGTCTCCCAGTCCCACGTGAGCCCCTCGGCCAGCGCGGTGCCGGGAATGTCCTCGACCCCCTCGAGGAGACCGATGAGCCAGTCGTGGTCGTCGGCGCCGGGTCGTGCGGGCGCGAAGCCGACACCGCAGTTGCCCATCACCAGGCTCGTGACTCCGTGGATGCTGCTCGGCGCGACGATCGGGTCCCACGTCACCTGCCCGTCGAAGTGCGTGTGGATGTCGACGAACCCCGGCGTGACGACGAGTCCGTCGGCGTCGATCACCGTGTCGGTCGCAGCCGGGGTGATGCCGGGCGCGATCTCGACGATCCGCTCGCCTTCGACGGCGACATCGGCGTCGACCGGAGGTGCGCCCGTGCCGTCGATGAGGGTGCCGTTGCGGATGATCAGGCGAGGCATGGTGTGATCGTACGGTCATTTGTACCCTGGGTTCCATGACCGCGACCGATCTGCCGCTCGTCCCGGTTCCCGCCGCGCCCCAAGGGCACGCCTACCGGCGGATCCGCGTCGAACCGTGGACGGGGGCTGGCGGGGCGGTGATCCGAGGCGTCGACCGGTCCGAACCACTCGACCTGTCCGGACCGCTCGACGACCAGGTGATCGCCGAGATTCGCCGGGCCGTGCTCGACCACCACGTCGTGTTCTTCCGCGAGCAGTCCCTCACGGCCGACCAGCAGGTTGCCTTCTCGCACCGCTTCGGTCCGTACTCGCCCGTCCCGTTCATCGAACCGGTCGCTGGCCATCCCGAGGTCATCGCCGTCGTACGCGAGGCGAATGAGACACAGCGGTTCGGGTTCGGGTCGTTGTGGCACTCCGACTTCTCGTTCCTTCCCGAGCCGCCGTTCGCCTCGTTGCTCTATGCCTGCGAACTCCCGCCGTTCGGCGGCGACACGCTGTGGGCCAACCAGCACCTCGCCTACTCGTCGTTGTCGTCGGGGATGCGCTCGATGCTGCGTGGACTGAGCGGTGTCCACTCGGCACGGGACGGCTACGCGCCGAAGATGCAGGGCGTCCACGACATGTTCACCGGCATGGTCGTGCACACCTCGGACGACGCGCTGCGCGAGGAACGGCACCCCGTTGTGCGAACCCACCCCGAGACCGAGCGGCCCTGCTTGTTCGTCAACCAGCAGTACACGATCGGACTCGACGGCTGGTACCCGCACGAGCAGCGACCGCTGCTCGACTGGCTGTTCGCGCACTGCACGCAGGACGCGTTCACGATCCGCTGGCGCTGGCACGTCGGCGATCTGGCGTTCTGGGACAACCGCTGCCTGCAACACATGGCGATGGCCGACTTCAGCGGCCACCGCCGTCGTATGACGCGCACCACAGTGGCGGGCGACCGGCCGCGCTGATCACTCCCGTACCGCGCTCGGACACGACGACCAGCGGGGACTGTGCACAGCCCTAGATTGCCCGCTCGTGGTCGACGAGACGCGCGTGATCGATCTGCTCGACGGTGACTTCTATGTCAACGACCCGTATCCCACCTACGCGTGGATGCGCGCGAACGCACCGCTGTACTGGGACGCGACGAACGAACTGTGGGGCGTCAGTCGCTACGACGACATCGTCGAGATCGAGAAGCGCAACGACGTCTTCATCAACTCCGACAAGCACAAGGGCGGTTACCGGCCGAACCTTCCGGCCGACAACGCGATCATCGGACTCGACGACCCGCTGCACAACCGGCGCCGGATGCTGGTCGCGCGGCGCTTCACCCCGCGCGCCGTCGCCAGTTGGGAGGACCACGTTCGCGAGGTGTGCACCCACCTGATCGACGGTGCGCTCGCCCGCCGCCGCGTCGACGTGGTCGATGATCTCGCCGGACCGCTCCCGGCGATGATGATCGGGTTGTTGCTCGGCTTCCCCGACGAGATGTGGCCCAAGCTGAAGCACTGGTCGGAAACGACGATCGTGCTCGGGGGCGGTCCGCGCTACCTCGCCGAGCACGGGATCGCCGCGGCGATGGAGTTCGCGGGCGCCTGTGCCGAACTCTACGAGGAGAAGCGGCGCTGTCCCGCCGACGACGTGATGACCCTCTGGACGCGCTCGCAGATCCCCGGGCACGAGTTCGGGCTGCCCGAGATCATCTCCGACTGCTTGCTGCTCCTCGACGGCGGGGCCGAGACGACGCGCACGGTGATCGCCCGTACTCTCCTCGAGTTGTTCGCCCGGCCCGACCAACTCGAGCAGTTGCGCGCCGGGGCCGACCTCACGATCGCGGTTGAGGAGTTCGTCCGCTACGTCACGCCGATCCACAACATGTGCAGGGTCGCGAACCGCGACTACGAGATCGGTGGGGTCACGGTCCGCCAAGGCGATCAGGTGGTGCTCATGTACTCGTCGGCGAACCGCGACGAACAGCACTTCGATCGGCCCGACGAACTGGATGTGCTGCGGCACCCGAACCACCACCTGGCCTTCGGGTTCGGAACGCATTTTTGCCTGGGTGCGTCGCTCGCGCGGCTCGAGATCCGGGTGTTCTTCGAGGAGTTCTTGCGGCGCGTCACCCGCTACGACGTCGTGTCAGGCACGGTCGTCGAGATGCCGAACGCGTTCGTGCACGGGCTGAAGTCCGCGACCCTCGAACTCGCCTGAGCTCGCGGCGCGACGCTCACGCGTCGAGGAGCGCTCCGAACAGGCGGAGGTGCGCAGCGTCGTGTCGCAACAACTCGGGATGCCACTGCACACCGAGCACGCGCGGCGCCCCCACCACCTCCACGGCTTCTATCGTCCCATCCGGTGCCAGGGCTACCGCTCGCGCCGACAGTCCGAGCTCGGCGATGCACTGGTGGTGCAGGGAGTTCGACCAGTATGTGTCGGTCTCGAGGATTTCTGCGAGGCGTGATCCGGCGTGGACGTCGATGTCGTGCACCTTCTCGTTGTACTGCGGGACGACCATGTGGTCGTCGATGTGTTGGGTCAACGTCCCCCCGAGCGCAACGTTGAGCACCTGGACGCCGCGGCAGATCGCGAGCGTCGGCTGGTTGCGTTCGACGCACGCCCGGGCGACGGCCAGATCAATCCGATCGCGGTCGGGTTGGGTGGGGCCGCAGCCGGCCTCGACGGCCGCGCGGTAGGCGGTCGGGTCGACGTCCGCCCCGCCGGTGATGACGATCGCGTCGAATCGATCGAGCAGCGCGTGGAGCGCGTCGCCATCGTCGGGTTCGATGATCGGCAGGAGTACCGGGACGCCGCCGGCGCGCGCGACGGCGCGGACGTACGCGGTGGCGACGACCTCGTGCGCGACGCCGAACTCCACGGCGCCGTCGCGGACTTCGAGCCGGTGGGCGGTGATCCCGACGAGCTTGCTCATCGCGGTTCAGTGAACCACAGGGCAGCGAAGCTGTGACACGCCACGCGTCGTCGATCAGCCGAGTTCGAAGCTGCGCTCGAGCTCCCAGCGCGTGACGCTGGTCGCGGTCGGGTCGCCGCCCGTCGTGTGGAACATGAGCCACTCCCACCGGCGGCTCTCGACCCAGTGGTCGACGAACCCGCTGCCGAGGTGTCCCCGCAGTGCAGCGTCGGCGGCGAACGCGTCGGCGGCGGTGCTGATCGTGTTCGGGAGGTGCGGCCAACCGTCGGGGAGGCCCCAGCCCACGACCGCGAGCGGGTCGGGGAGTTCGGTCGTCCCGTCGAGCCCTGCGAGCCCGCCCGCGAGCACGGTGGCAAGGACGAGGTAGGGGTTTGCATCGCCGCTCGCGACCCGGTGTTCGATCCGCGCCGAGGCCGCTGAGCGTGTCAGTGATCGCGCGCCGGTCGACTTGTTGTCCTCGGCCCACGTCGCGGTTGTCGGTGCCGCGGCCCAGCCGACCATGCGCCGGAACGAGTTCACTGTCGGGTTCAGCACCGACGTCGCACCCGGCATCGTCGTGACGATGCCGGCGAGCCACCGTTGCATCAACTCCGACATGGTGCCGTCCGGGTCGAGGAACGCTGGTGTGTCGTCGGCCGTGTGCCTCAACGAGTGGTGGATGTGCAGGCCGTTGCCGTAGGCCTCGACCGGCTTGGCCATGAATGTCACGCTGCAGCCGAGGTCGAGCGCGACTTCACGCGCCGTTTGCTTCACCCGCACCACGGCGTCGGCCGCGCTCGCGGCATCGGCAGGCATGAGGTTGATCTCGAACTGCCCCGGCGCGGCCTCGTCGTGCCAGCCCTCGACCGCGACGCCGAGCACCTCGAGTCGGGGCAGCAGCGCGTCGAAGAACGCGGCCTGCTGGTGGCTGTTGTAGATCGAGTAGCCGAGCGCGGTGGGATGCGACATCGGTGTCAGCCCTGTGAAGCGCTTCTGGCGCGCGCTCGCCACGTCGTCGACGAAGAGCATCCCTTCGACCTCGAAGGCAGCTCGGACCGCGAAGCCGCGTGCCTCGATGCGAGCCACGATGCTGTGAAGCAGCGAACGAGGGCAGACGGGCAACGGCAGACCGTCGACGCCGCAGTAGTGCACCAGGACGCTCGCGACACCCACCCGCCCCGGGAGCGGACGGAGGGTCGAGACGTCGGGACGGGCGATGAAGTCACCCAATGCGTCGCGACGCCAGGACGGCCACCACGCGAGGTACGGGGTCCCGCCGAGGTCCATGCCGTAGGCGATCTCGCTGATCGCATGGCCGGCGGTCAGCGACGCCACGAACTTCGAGCGGTGGAGGTGCTTGCCGATGACGACGCCGTCGATCGTCACGCCCTCGGCCCGGATCCAGGTGATGTCGTGCGCGTCGAGCCAGGCCTCGACGTCCGAGGCGGCGGCGTCCCGCGGCGGCGACTCGACAATCGTCATGACAACCCGTTCAGCATCAGGTCGATCGAATGGCCGGTGAGTGTCGCGAGGTGCGCCAACGTGCCGACGAACCGCAGCTTGCCCGCAACGATGTCCTCGCCGATGAGGCTGTTACCGCTCAGCGCGACGGTGAGCCAGTGCGCCGACCCGTGGAGTTCGGCGCGCGGTTCGCCCCCGCCGAGCAGGATCCGCTCACCGTTGTCGGTGTTGACGACCTCGAGCGCGGCGGGCATCCCCGGCCGCGTGCCGGCGAACTCCCAGAAGTGATGGCCCGCATCGCGCCAGTTCCCCTTGGGCGGGTCGAGCACCTTGCCGAGGGCGAGAGCGAACTGTAGGTGGCGCGCCGCGCCAGTGACCTTGGGCTTGGGTGGCGTGGGGTCGTTCATGGTGGCGAAGTCGGCTTCGATGACGACACCCACGTCGGCGGCGACACCGCGTTCGACGAGGATGACGCCGCGGTCGAAGCGCATGGTCGCGGCCTGAGGATCCGACGCGCTCTTCAACGCGGCGACACCGTGCATCTTCTCGAGCACGGCTGCGAGCTTGGCGTCGGCCGCGGCCCGGCGGAGCGTGGTCGCGACGATTCGCACGATCGGCGGCGGGTCGGGTTCGAGCCGGATCTGCATGACCTCGATCCTCGCACGTAGCTTCCGGGCCATGACAGCCGAAGGTGGCCGCGACCATCACGACCTGCCGGCGACGGCGGCTCGTGCGAAGTTCCGCGGCCGGATCGGCCGGACCTTCGCCGGATCGGACCCGTACTGGCCCGAGCGGCCGCGACCCGCCGGCCGGCCGAACGTCGTGGTGATGCTCGTCGACGATCTCGGCTGGTCGGACCTGGGCTGTTTCGGTGGCGAGATCGACACGCCGAACCTCGACGCCCTCGCCGGAGCGGGCCTGCGCTACACGAACTTCCATGTGGCGGCGATGTGCTCGCCGACGCGCGCCGCCTTGCTCACCGGGGTGAGCCCGCACCGGGCCGGCATGGGGAGCGTCGCCCAGAGCGATCCCGGCTTTCCCGGGTACGCCGCCGAATTGCCCGACGACGTGATGACGATCGCCGAGCTGCTGCGGGACGAGGGTTGGTCCACAACCATGGTCGGCAAGTGGCACCTCTGCAAGGACAGCGACGAGCACGCGTCGGGGCCGCAGCACTCGTGGCCGTGTCAGCGCGGCTTCGACCGTTATTACGGATTCCTCGGCCCGTTCACGAACCTGCACCAACCCGCCGAACTCGTGTGCGACAACACGCCCGTCGACGTCGACGACTACCCCGATGGCTACTACCTGACCGACGACCTCACCGACCAGGCGATCAGCCGGATCCGCGCGGTCAAGGCCGCGGACCCCGAGCGCCCCTTCTTCCTCTACTTCGCGCACGGCGCGGTGCACGCGCCGTTGCACGCCAAGCCTGCAGACATCGCCAAGTACCGCGACGCCTACCACGAAGGATGGGACGCGATCCGCGACCGGCGCTTCGCGCGACAGCAGACACTCGGCGTGCTCCCCGAAGGAGCGTTGCTCCCGCCGCGCAACACCGAGCCGGGCGACGAGGTGCTCGCGTGGGACACGCTGTCCGACGACGAGCGTGCGCTCTTCGCCCGCTACATGGCCGTCTACGCGGCGATGGTCGACAACATCGATCAGAACGTCGGCCGCCTGCTCGCCGCGCTGCGCGAACTCGACGAACTCGACAACACGATCTTCCTGTTCTGCTCCGACAACGGCGCCTCACGCGAGGGTGAGGCGGTCGGAACCTCGGCCTACTACGTGCACCTCCTCCAGGGTGACGACGTCGAGGCGGACCTCGAACGACTCGACCTGATCGGAGGCCCCCAGACCACGCCGCACTACCCGCGCGGTTGGGCGATGGCGAGCGGGACACCGTGGCGTCTCTACAAGATCAACATGCATGCCGGTGGGCACACCTCGCCGCTCATCGTGCACTGGCCCGCGGGTGGTCTCGAGCCGGGTGGTCTGCGCCGCCAGTGGACCTACGTCAGCGACGTGCTGCCGACGCTGTGCGAGTTGCTCGGCGTCGAGCGCCCTTCGACGTGGCGGGGCCGTGAACTCCAGCCGCTCGGCGGTGAGTCCTTCGTCCGCACGCTGTTCGACTCGGCGGTCGCGCACTCGCACACCGAGCAGTACGCCGAGATGAACGGCCACCGCGGCTACTACCGCAAGGGGCTCGAGATCGTCACAAACCACCGGCCGCTCACACCGTTCTGCGACCAAGAGTGGGAGCTCTACGACCTACGGACCGACCCGACGGAACTGCAGAACCTCGCCGCCGACCAGCCCGAGGTCGTGGCCGAGCTCGCGACCGCGTGGGACCGTGCCGCGCAGGCGAACGACGTGTACCCGCTCGAAGAAGGCAGCTCGCTGCGCTTCTTGTTGCGACCCGACTGGGTCGAGACGTTTCGCCGGCCGGTGACGATTCCGCGCGGGACTCCAACGCTCGAACGCTGGCGAAGCGTGCAGATGATCTGGTTCCGCTCGTGCGTGATGCGGATCGCGCTCGACCACCGCGCGGGCGATGCCGGTTACCTGGTCGCGCACGGTGACCAAGGCTCGGGGTACGGCTTGTATGTGCTCGACGACGAGTTGCAGTTCGTGCACAACGACGGGCGCGGCCGCATGAGCCGGGTGTCGGGTGGGGGGCTCGGTGCGGGAGCAGGCGAGGTCGTGCTGCGACTCGACGCCCAGGCGCAACGCCGCTGGCTGGTGTCGATCGAGGTCGACGGTCGCCCGCAGGGCGACACCTCCGAGGTGCCGATGCTGTACGGCATCTCGCCGTTCGAGGGGATCGACGTCGGCATCGACCGCCGCTCGCCGGTGGCGTGGGACGTCTACGAGCAGTTCGGCAGCTTCGCCTATTCGGGGTCGTTGCGTCACGCCCGCTACGAACCCGGCGCCCCAGGACCGGATTCGCCGGACAAGCTCATGGACCTGATCCGAGGGATGGGCGCCCGCTTCGAATAGAGGTCCATCGATCGGTCATCTCGGCGATGACCTATCGACGCACCGCGGCGAGGGTGTCGACGATGCGGTCGATCTCGGCGTCGCCGATGACGAGCGGTGGGCACCAGGTGAGGGTCTCGGCGTTGACGGCGCGAGTGATCACGCCCGAAGCAAGCATCGCATCGCGCACCGCGAACGCGTCGCGTCCGGTTGCGTCCGCGTCGCCCAGCACCGTGGCGCCGACCGCACCGTCGCTGCGAACCTCGGCGATCACCCCGTCGGCCGCGAGGGCGCGAAATCCGCCGAACAGCCGTTCGCCGATATGGCGCGCTCGTTCGACGAGACCTTCGCGCTCGATGATCGCGAGGTTGGCGAGCCCGGCCGCGCACGCCGTCGGGTGACCCGAGTAGGTGTGGCCGTGGCGCAGCATCCACGCATCGTCGGCTTCGAGCGGTGCGCGCACCGCCTCGCCCACCAGCACGCCGCCGAGCGGCACGTAGCCCGACGTCACTGCCTTGGCGAAGGTCACGAGGTCGGGCCGCACGCCGTAGCGCTGCGCGCCCCACCAGTGGCCGAGGCGCCCGAACCCGCAGATGACCTCGTCAAGGATCAAGAACGCGCCGTGTTGATCGGCGAGACGCCGGAGCCCCGCGAGGTAGCCCTCGGGCGGTGGGTAGACGCCGCCCGCGCCCTGCACGGGTTCGGCGAGGATCGCCGCGACCGCGTGACCGTGCTCGGCCATGTACTGCGCGGTCGCCTCGAGATCGTCGGGCGGCAGGTTGACCATCCCCTCGACGAACGGGCCGAAGCCTTCTTGATTCGGAGGCAGACCTTGAGCCGAGAGACCGCCGTAGGTGACGCCGTGGTAGGCGCGCCCGCGCGACACGATGACGGTGCGTTCTGGGTGCCCGGCGCGGAAGTGCGCGATGCGCCCGAGCTTGATTGCCGAATCGACCGCCTCGGAACCCGAACTCGTGAAGAACACCCGCGCACCGGGCATGGGCGCGAGCGCCCGGATGCGATCGGCGAGGTGCTCGGCCGGCTCGACCGAGAACGGCTCGAAGCAGTGGAACGCCGCAACGGCGCGCATCTGGGCGACGACCGCGTCGGCGATCTCGCCGCGGCCGTAGCCGACGTTGGCGTACCAGAGACTCGCCATGCCGTCGACGTATTCGCGTCCGCCGCGGTCCCACACGCGCGCGCCGTCACCGCGCACGATGCACAGGTAGTCGGCGTCGGCCCGGGCCGGCCGGGCGTAGGGGTGCAAGAACGCGCCGGGCGAGGTTGCGGTGACCATTTGACGATCCTACGGACCTGCTTCTCGCGCTGGCCCGGCCCCCCGGCGTCTTGACCATGAAGGCGCTTGACACTGCCTCACGCGCTTGACACTGCCTCACGTTCCTCTCTAGCCTCAGAGCCAACATAAGTTTCCCCAGGTCACAGGGGCTGACTTGAGCGAACGCTCAGCGTATTGCGTTGAGCACGGAGAGTGTCGCTATGGTCTCTGTGATGCCTTTCCCACATAGTCGCTTCGGCGCGCTCCCCGCCCGGGTGCGTCGATCGCCTCTCGCCCGGGTCCAGCCACCCGGACCCCGCCCCGCCCGGCGACAGCAGCGGGCTTGGATCCGACCGGTTCGGCCGACTGCCGCCATCGCCATTGCCATCCCCCGCCCCGGCTTGCTGCCAGCGGGTCGGTGGCCGGCGGGCGCCCAGGCTCGCGCATCGGTCGCTGGCCCTGGCCGCGCCCGAGCCCGACGGCGCGGGCCTCTGACTCGCCGCAGGGTTCGGGGCCGTCTCGGCCCTCTCGCTGGCGCCGCTGCGCTGGTCGTCCTCGTCGCAGTGCCGCCCGGTCCGGCGGCGGCCGCGCCCGCCCCGCCCGACCACCCGCTGCCCGCGCTGCAACGCGACACCGCGCCGCTCGTCCCTGCGGTCGTGTCGCTCAACGTCGCAAACGCCGCGTTGCTCGCCGCCGAGCAAGAGGTGCTCGCCGCCCGCGCCGGGATCATCTGCCCGGTCGAGGGCAACGTCTGGTTCATGAACGACTTCGGCGACTCCCGCCCGGGGGGCCGGAGCCACCAGGGCAACGACATCGCGAGCGGACCCGATCAGGCGGCCGTCGCCGTCGTCGACGGTGCGGTCAGTTACAAGTCCGGTCACCGGCAGGGCCGCGGCGCCTACCTGCGCGGCAGCGACGGCAACGAATACCGCTACTACCACCTGAACGAGTACGTCGGCGCGCCGCGTGCCGTGAAGCGGGGCGAGGTGATCGGCATCGTGGGCAACACCGGCAACGCCGGTGGGATCCACACGCACTTCGAGATCCACCCCGGCTGGAGCGAGTACGACGTCGAGAACCCGTACGACAAGCTTGACATCGCCTGCCGAGACCGCGCCCCCCTGCACTGAGCTGGCGTGTCGGTCGCGCCTCACGCGAGCCGGCGTCACGAGGCGACCACATCAAGTCGGCGCAGGCGACCAGATGCGCCACATCCGGAGCCGTTCGTCGCCACCAAGTCGGGTCGCGATTGAGGCCGGCACGCGAATCCCGGCGTCGCTCTAGCGTCCTCGGAGTGCATGATCCACGTGACCCGCTCACCCGTGCCGCGGTCGACGCTTGCTTCGAGTGGGCGCGTGAACGCATCGACACGATCGACCCGCCGATCGGGCGGACGGCCGCCCCTGCCAGCTTGGCGGCGGCGCTCGATGGCGCGATAACGCCGGGGGGTATCGGTGCCGACGCGGCGATGGCTATCGCCCGCGGCGTGATCACCGAGTACTCGGTCGCGCTCGACAGCCCGCGCTTCGTCGCGTTGATCCCCGCGGCGCCGGCGCTCAGCGCCAAGGCCTTTGATGCCGTCGTCGCGGCGATGACCTACTCGCCGGAGAGTTGGCTCGAGGGCGCCGGCCCAGTCGCAGCCGAGAACCAGGTGTTGCGGGTGCTCGCCGATGCCGCCGGGCTTCCGAGCGGAGCCGGCGGCTGTTTCGTGAGCGGTGGGTCGGCGGCGAACCTGGCCGCCCTGGCGGTCGCTCGCGACGCCGCGCACGGCGTGGGATCAACGATCGTGGTGGGCGCGACCGCGCACGCGTCGGTCGCGCGCGCCGCGCACCTCCTCGGGATGCGCCTGCTCGACGTGGATGTCGACGAACGCGGGTTGCTGCGGGGTGACTCGGTCGCCGACGCGCTGGATCGTGCCGACGACGTCAGCGCGGTGGTTGCCGCCGCGGGGACGACGAACGCGGGCACGATCGACGAACTCGACGCGATCGGCGAGGCGTGCCGCCATCACGGCGTGTGGTTCCATATCGACGCGGCCTACGGCGGCGGCGCGCTGCTTGCGCCGTCGGTGCGTCATCGTTTCGCAGGGATCGAACTCGCCGATTCGATCGTGATTGACCCGCACAAGTGGTTGTTCTCGACGCTCGACTGCGGGGCCCTGCTCTACCGCGATCCCACACGAGCCGTTCCCACGTTTCGGCAGGAGGCGTCGTACCTCGAACTGCTCCACACCGATGATGCCTGGAACCCGAGTGACTACGCCTTCCACCTCACCCGTCGTGCCCGCGGGCTGCCGCTGTGGTTCGCGCTCGCGGTTCACGGCAGCGACAGCTTCGCCGCGGCGATCGAGCGTGTGCTCGACCTCGCACGCGATGCCGCGGGGATGATCGACCGAGCGCCACACCTCGACCTGCTCATCGACCCGACGCTGTCGGTCGTGTTGTTCGCACGCGCAGGCTGGGACGAGGCCGACTACCTGACCTGGGCTCGTCGCCTGCTCGACGAGCAGATCGCGTTCGTCGTGCCGACGCGCTGGCACGGTCGCGTGGTGGCTCGGGCCGTCTTCTTGCATCCGGACACCTCGCTCGACGTGTTCTCCGACGTACTCGCGGCAATGCGCTGACCGTGAGTCGTGCTCGCCCGGTGCTGACCGGCGCGAGTCGTGCGGGCGCAGTGCGGGCGCAGTGCCGGTGCGAGGTGATCGAGTTCAAGTCGAACAGCTGCGCTGCTGGCGGGACCAGCGCGTGCGTCGCGTGTCGCGCCCGCTGCGTCGCCTGCGTCAGCGACCGTCAGCCGGAGGCGTCGTTGCCGTGGTCGGCGCCGTCGGCGGTACCGGTGCCGCGTTCGGCGGTGACGAAGCGGTGGATGCGCTGCTCGGCGCGCTCCAGGATCGCCGCGGCGCGATCGCTGTCGAGCCGACCCTGCTCGATGGCCTCGTCCAGGCGCGCCTGGACCCTCGCCAACAGCGTCGCTTCGACGGCGGAGGCGTCGACACCGTTCACCTCGGCGGCCGCCCCAATCGACCCGTGCTCGTGTACCCCGTCGCGCAGTTCGGCGACCGTGATGCCAATCGCCTGGGCGGCGGTCCGCACCGCGGCGCGACGCACGCGGTGCCGCTGGGCTTCGCCGCGCTCGCAACGACGGGCCGCCCCAGGCTCGCCAGCAACGGCGGCGTCGGTGTCGGCGTTACCGGACGATGGCGAGTCGGCGGGCCGCAGCATCGCACGCCCGTTGCTCGCGCCGGCGGCGACCGCGGCAGTGCCGGCTGCGCCGATCGACAGCACGATGATCGAGGTGGCGACGATTCGCTTCATTGGGGACTCCTCGCGTTCGGGGAGTCTCAGTGTGCGACCCGATTGTCAGGGGAGTGTGAAGCGGGATTCAAGAACCGAGCAACAAGCGCGCGGTGAGGGCCAGGCGAGCACCGAGCGATTCAGGGGTGTCGCGACCGCGTGCGAGCGAGATCAGCGACGAGAAACACACGTGTTCGAGCACCTCGATGACCGCGTCGCGGTCGCGGATCGGTCGGTCGAGCGCGGTGTCGGGGCCGATCGCGGTGTCGATCCAGGCCGCCATCACGGAGTGGAAGTCGATCTCGCTGTCCCATACACCCGCGTCGAAACTCAGCAGCGCCTGGGTGAGCGCGGCGGCGAGGCGAGGACGAGAACCGGCGGCGTCGGCGATGCGCTGCATCACCTCGACCACACGCTCCGCGGCCGACGCGGCCGTCGGCGGGTCGACTTCGATGGCGGTGCCGAGGTCGGCCATCCAGTCGAGCAGGACCTCGGCGAGCAGATGGTCCTTCGACGCGAACCAGCGGTAGAGGGTTGCCAGGGCCACGCCCGCACCGTCGGCGACATCCTTCATCGCCACGGCGTCGTAGCCGCCCACTTCGGCGAGGCGCGCCGCGGTCGACAGCACGCGGGCGCGTCGCTCGAGTTGTCCGGGCGAAAGTCGGCGGCGCAGCGTGAGGGCGTCGGTCGTCATCGGGGTTGTCATCGGTTGGTGATCACCGTCGTCGTGCGGGTTGGGTGGGGTGCGCCGGGAGGCGTGGTTGCTCGCGGTGAGAACTCATTTTAGAATCAGTTCTCACCGAAGTCGACTTTCCTCGCACACCCGGTCCGGCACCACACGGCTGCCGATCGCGGGTGCGCCGCGGCCCGCCCTGGGAGGACCGATGAATCACCCCGCCGACCTGGCCGACCTCAACTCGCTCGACGTGTTCGTCGAGGGGGTCCCGCACGACACCTTCACGTACTGGCGCGAGCACGACCCGGTGCACTGGACCGACGAACCCGGCGGTCGTGGCTACTGGTCGCTGTTCGACTACGAGTCGGTGACGACTGCCAATCGCGACGCCGCGACGTTCTCCTCCGAAGAGGGCGGCACGATGATCCAGGACCTCGAGCCCGAAGCGCTCGAGATGAACCGAATGATCATGCTCAACATGGATCCGCCCAAGCACACGCGCTACCGGCTGCTCGTGAGCAAAGGCTTCTCGCCGAAGCACATCCGTGAACTCGAGCGTGCGATCGACGAGCAGGCGACCAAGATCGTCGACTCGGTGATCGAGCGGGGCGAGTGCGACTTCGTCACGGACCTGGCCGCCGAACTGCCGTTGCAGGTCATCGCCGACATCATGGGCGTGCCGCAAGAGGATCGCCACAAGTTGTTCGAGTGGTCGAACCGCATGATTGGCGCGCAGGACCCGGAGTACGCGGACGCCAACGGCGGCGTCGCCGGCTACGAAGGTGCGAGCACCGCGCAGACCGAGTTGTTCGCGTACGCGTCGGCGCTCGCGCAGGATCGGCTCGCCAATCCGCGCGACGACGTGATCTCGTCGATCGTGCACGCCGACATCGACGGTGACCGGCTCACCGAGATGGAGGTCAACGTCTTCTTCTTGTTGCTCGCCGTCGCGGGCAACGAGACGACCCGCAACCTCACCGCCCACGGGATGCAGGCGCTGTTCGATCATCCCGAGCAACGGGCATGGCTGCAACAGGACCTCGACGGGCGGCTCGCGACCGGTATCGAAGAAATGCTGCGCTGGGGCGTGCCGGTGCTGAACTTCCGCCGCACGGTCATGAAGGACGTCGTGCTCGGCGACAAGGAGATTCCCGCCGGCGACAAAGTTGCGCTCTGGTACATCTCGGCGAACCGCGACGCCAAGGTCTTTCCCGACCCGTTCACGTTCGATCTGGCGCGCACGCCCAACGATCACGTCACCTTCGGCGGGCGGGGACCGCACTTCTGCCTGGGCGCCAACCTCGCCCGCGCCGAGTTGCGAGCGATCTTCCGCGAGATTCTGAGCCGCATGCCCGACATGCAACCGACCGCGCCGCCGGCCCGACTCCGCTCGAACTTCATCAACGGCATCAAGCACATGCCCGTCGAATTCACAAGAGGCCATCGTTCGGCGAGTTAGTAGGTAGGGCGGCTGCACTTCGCTGGCCGTCGGTCGTGACCCGTGATGGCGACGACCGGCTCCTGACAAGGTCGGTGACGGGTCCGGCGGTCAGGTGTGTTCAATTCTGAGCACGTGCGTCTGCACATTGCCCTGGACGACGAACTTGTCCTCGAACTGGACCGCCGCGTCGGGCCGAGACGGCGGAGGCATTCATCACGGAGTCGATTCGACGGGGCCTCGATGACGAACGGCGTTGGGGTGACATCGGAGCTGCGCTGAGCTCAAAGGGCGACGGTGGCCACGACTGGGATGACGACCCCGGCGCTTGGGTCAGAGCACAACGGCAGGCTGATCCACGACGCGTTGGCTGAGCGTGAGTCGTCGGTTGCTGGACTCGACGGCGTTCATCGGCTCGTGACGCGTTGCGGAGCGGTCCGGTCGCTGGCGTATCGCTCGGGTCGGGACCTGCGAGACTCTCCTCATGCTGCGTGAACTCTCGTGCGTGGAAACGCGCGCGGTTCGCGTCCGATGACGGCGAGCGAGGCGCGGCCCGTCGCACCGCGCGAACGGCAGCGGTCCTGGCACGAGTTCGGCTGGGCGTGCGCCGAGATCACCGCGTTGAGCGCACTTGCGATCGCGCAACCGGTGCTTGACGTGTTTGGCCGTGCCCCTGAGGTGTTCGTCGAGGCGGGCGCGGGCCGCGCCGACCTGTGGTTGTTCGCGATCGCGGTCGCGCTCGTGCCTGCGATCGTGCTGTGCGCCGCCGAACTCCTCATGATGTTGGCCGCGGGGGAGACGGCGCGCCGCACGCTCCACCTCGCGCTGATCGCCGCGCTCGCGGCATTGATCGCAATCCGCGCGGTGCGGCTCGGCATCGGCATCGAAGGCGTCGTCGTGCTCGCCATGGCGGTCGTATTCGGCGTCGCGATCGCGTTGCTCCGCGCCCGCATGGCGTGGTTCCGCACCTGGTTGCGGTGGCTCGCAGTTGCACCAGTCGTGTTGGTGATGCTGTTCGGCTTCGGTTCCAAGGCTTCGTCGCTCGCGTCGGCGTCGACCGGGCGCGCGGACGACGCCATCGACCTCGAACCCGCGGCGTCCTCGGCGGCGCGTCCTCCGGTCGTCGTGTTGGTGCTCGACGAACTCCCGACCCGATCGCTGCTCGGGCGCGACGGCACCATCGATGCGGAACGGTTCCCCGGGTTCGCGGCGCTCGCACGGGAAGCGACCTGGTATCGCAACACGACCTCGGTGGCGGCCAACACTGCGCACGCCGTGCCGGCGATCCTTACCGGCCAGTACCCGAGCGACCGTGACCGAGCGCCGGTCGCGACCGAACATCCCGACAACGTGTTCCGCCTGCTCGGCAACGCCTATCGTTTCAACGTCTCGGAACTCGACACCCAACTGTGTGTGGTGCCGCGCTGTGACTTCGATGATCCCGACAACCGCCCGGAGGGGGTCGCCAGCGTCTCGGGCGCAACCGCGTCGGGATCCGAGGGCTCGGCACTCGGGCGACTCTTCGATCGCGCGCTCGATGCCTACCCCGACATGGTCGCCCTGCACGAGATCGAGTTCGTGCAGAGCGTCGAACGCAACGAACTCGACGATGTCGGCAGTGCGACCACGACGTCGAGCGCTCCCACGACGTCGACCGGATCGGCTGCGCCGGTCGATGTCGACGAGGCGACCGCGACGACGGTCGATCGCACCGCGGCACGCTCGCCCGCGGTGCAACCGAGCCGGTTTCGCGACTGGCTCGCCCGCATCGACGCCGACGCCGACCACCCGCAACTCAGCCTGTTACACCTCACGCTGCCGCACTACCCCTGGTACATCGACTCGGCTGGGACGGTGTACCGGATCCCGCCCGACGACAGTCACCTCGGCGGGACGGTGTTCAACCACTGGACCGACGGGCCCGGCGGCGCGATCACCGGCCGCCAACGCCACCTGCTCCAGACCCGCTACGTCGACACGCTGCTGATCGCGCTGCGTGAACGGCTCGAGACACTCGTGCTCTGGGACGACGCGTGCGTGATCGTGACCGCCGACCACGGAGCCGGGTTCAACCCCGGCGGGGGGTTTCGTGAATACGACGGGGAGAACGGACCCGACCTCATGGGCGTCCCGCTCTTCGTCCACGGCCCCGGGCTGCGCGAGGGCGTGATCGACGATCGACCCGTCCAGACGGTCGACGTGTTCCCGACGCTCGCGGCGATCGCCGGCGTCGAGATCCCGTGGCGGGTCGACGGTGTCGATCTGGGCGCGCCTCGAGGTGCGGATCGCCGGACGCATCCGTACGCCGGGGTCACGCGCTTCACCTATGGCCTCGAGACGGTCGACGTGACCGATCACCTCGATCGGTTGCTCGCACTCGCCGCGGACGCGCCGAGCGTCGGCGGCGACGACCTCACGATCCTGCGCGACGGCCCGGCCGGCGACCTGATCGGCACGCCACTCACCGACCTCGACGTCGCCGCCGAGGCCACGGGAGAGGCCGCGACGATCGACTTCCGTGGCTCCGACGACTACGCCCCCGACAAGGCGGGCGAGGTTGCGGCCCTCATCGTCGGGCACTTCGCCGGCGGGACACCCGAGACGGTGGTCGTCGCCGCGGTCGACGGTGTCGTCGCGGCGAGCGCATCGACCTTCCCGGTCGAGAACGCCGAGCGATTCATGTTGCTGCTCCCCCCACAGTGGATGCGCGACGGCCCGCACGACGTCGACCTCTTCCGCCTCGACGGCACGACCCTGACACCGCTCACCGTCGTCTGATTGGCCATGGAGGAGCGTCGGCCGGCCACGACACCGAGCCCCTTGGCGCTCCAACGAGGTCGCCGATGAGTCCGGCGCCGTGTCAGGCCGGTGATCATCGACGCCGCCTCACCGCGCCCCGGCGGGCGCCGATCCGAGTGGGGCGCGTAGGTTCGGCGCATGAAGCTCGGACTGCAACTCGGGTACTGGGGCGCGACGCCCAACCCGTTCCACGTACCGCTCGCCCAAGAGGCCGAGAAGCTGGGATTCGACTCGGTGTGGGTGGCCGAGTCGTGGGGCAACGACGCGTTCAGCTTCGCGACCTGGATCGCAGCGCACACCGAACGGGTCAAGGTCTGCACCGGCGTCGTGCAGATGAGCGGCCGCACGCCGACGAGTTGCGCGATGCACGCGATCACGGTCGATCACCTGAGCAACGGTCGCTTCGGCCTCGGACTCGGGCTCAGCGGCCCGCAGGTCGTCGAGGGTTGGTACGGCCAGCCGTACGGCAAGCCGCTCACCCGCACCCGCGAGTACATCGAGATCATCCGCCAGGTCCTGGCCCGCGGTCCCGACGGCGTGCAGTACGACGGCGAGTTCTACCAACTGCCGTACCGCGGTCCGCACAGCTGGGACATGGGCAAGCCGCTCAAGGTGATGACCCACCCGTTGCGTGCCGACTTGCCGATCTACCTCGGTGCCGAAGGACCGAAGAACGTCGCGCTCGCCGGCGAGATTGCCGACGGCTGGCTGCCGCTCTACTACAACCCGGAGAAGACCGAGGTCTACGACACGCTCGGCGCAACCACGCCCGGGTTCGAGATCGCGGTGAACCTCATGGGCTGCCGGGTCACCGAGAACGATCGGCCCGACACGCTCGAGGCCGCGCTCGCAGGGACGCGTGCCGCGCTCGGCTTCTACATCGGTGGCATGGGCCACCGCACCCGCAACTTCCACAAAGAACTGATGGGCCGCATGGGTTATGCGCGCGAGGCCGAGGCGATCCAGGAGTTGTTCCTCGCCGGCCAGCGCGACGAAGCGATCGCAGCGGTGCCGACGCAGTTCGCCGATGAGATCGGGCTCGTCGGCACACCCGCGCGCATCAAGGATCGCTTTGCCGCATGGGAGGCCTCGCCGATCACCACGCTCATCCTCTCGGGGAGTCCGGACACGCTGCGCGCCTTCGCCGAGATCTGCAGCTGAGCTCCGGCCAGGCAGCGCACGCGACGAGGCCGGGTCAGCGACGACCCGGCCTCGTGAGTTCTGAAGGTGATGCCGAGCGATCGGCTCAGATAGTCGCGTCGGCGGGCGTGGTCTTGGACTGACGCAGGTGCATCACCGTGCCCGCGACCATTGCGAGGCCGGCCAGGATCGTGAGGTAGAGGCCGAGGCCCGCGCTGACCGAGACGTCGAGGCCAGCGGGGACGTCGCCCACGCTGCCCTTGATGTCGGCCCAGTTGCTGAGCCCGATGAGCGCCGAGATCGCCGCGCACACGACGGCGCCGATCGCCATGCCCTTGTTCCAGCCCTTGATCAGTTGCACGACGACGAGCGCGCCGACGCCGAGCGCCATGAGAATCGTGAGCTTGCCGTCGCCGGCCTTGAAGCCGCTCACCGACGCCTTGAACGAGAACAACTCGCCGAGTTCGCCGTCGCCGCCGTCGACCTTGCCCGTCGCCCACGTCATGAACGCGGCGAGGAAGGTCACAAGGGCGCCACCGAGGGCGACTTTCGCGCCCGTCCCGGCGCTCTTCAGGGTGTCGACGTCGAACTGGACGGCGCTCGTGGTCTTGGGCGCGCCGGTCCCGTCGCTGCCGAACGGATCTGTCTGGGTCATCCCCGACCTCCGATGTCGATGCCGTCGGATCGCGGGCCCTGCACCCGCGAGCAGCCGATCGGCTACGGACTGGTCGGACGCGAACAGGTCGAGTTGAGGAACGTGGCGAGCAACTCGCGCGGACTCGTACCGATTCGCGGCGGCACGCGGCTTCAGCGCGGCTGCCGCGGGTTCGGCTCCGCGCGACGCGCCAGCAACGGAACGGGGCGCGCAAGGGTGGTTGAGTACACTGCGCGGCCCAACTCGGGCGGTTAGCTCAGATGGCTAGAGTGCTACCTTGACACGGTAGAGGTCGCTGGTTCGAGTCCAGTACCGCCCACCCAAAAGCCCAGGTCAGATCATCGCGTTCCTCGTCGAGGCTTCGTCTCAGCGCCCGCGCGAGGTGTGTCGTAAGAGCGGTGCTG
>Ga0233424_10000044_pt1 | contig 178957 bp, 136 predicted proteins | sample Watercolumn_Towu_FD_181011 | JGI IMG/M metagenome (GOLD analysis project Ga0233424, IMG submission 181011) | Freshwater microbial communities from Lake Towuti, South Sulawesi, Indonesia - Watercolumn_Towuti2014_125_MG | ecosystem: Environmental > Aquatic > Freshwater > Lake | place...
ACGGCCCGGATCGACCACTTGTACCAGAACGTTCAACGGGAGATGCAACACGTGCTCAAGGTCCTCAAGTTCGAGGAATGATTGCATCGACAAAAAGTTGTCGATAGAAAGCCAGTAAGCTGCTATGAATAAGCATAATCGGTGAATATGCGGGATTGCAACATGTTTCTTTGGCGATTTCGTGGTCAGAGTCCAGGCGGCTCGAACGCTCAATGAGGGATAAATGCACGTCCTTTTCTATCATCCCAACTTCCCCGCATAATTCGGTCCCGTCGCGCAGCATCTCGTGCAACGGCCGGGCTGGAAGGTGTCGTTCGTTTCCCACACCGGTCCGCGCGCGGTTCCAGGAATGAACGGCGTACATTACGAGCCAGCCGGAGGCGCCACGAAAACGACGCACTATTGCAGCCGGACTTTCGAGAACGCGATCTGGCACAGCCACGCGGTGTTCGACGCATTGCAAAAGCAAACCGACATCAAGCCTGATTTGATCGTCGGACACACCGGGTTCGGCACCACGCTGTTCTTGCGAGAATTGCACGGTTGTCCGATCATCAATTACTTCGAGTACTTTTATCGCACGACGCGGTCGGACATGGACTTTCGCACGGACTTTCCGGCCGCGCCGATTGACCGTTTGCGCGCCCGCGCTCGAAACGCCGCGATCTTGCTCGATCTGGAAAACTGTGATGCCGCAGTATCGCCGACCGCCTGGCAGCGCGACCGATTCCCGTCGATGTTTCATTCAAAAATCAACGTGATCTTCGACGGCATCGACACGAACCTGTGGCGGCCGATGCCAAAGTCGCCGCGACGTGCCGGCAATATCACGGTTCCTGACGACGTGAAACTCGTCACCTATGCCACACGCGGCATGGAGTCAATGCGTGGCTTCGACATCTTCATGAAGTTTGCCAAAGTACTGTATCAAAGGAGGCCCGACGTTCGTTTCATTGTTGTCGGCGAAGACCGCGTTTGTTATGGCGGCGATCAGAAGCACACAGGCGGCAAGTCGTTCAAAGAATGGGTGCTCAGGCAGGATCGGTACGATCTTTCGAAATTCGCATTCATCGGCACGGTGCCGCCGGAATCGTTGGCCCAGCTATTCTCCATTACCGATTTGCATGTGTACCTGACGGTTCCGTTTGTGTTGTCGTGGTCGCTGATGAATGCGCTCGCGTGCGGAACGACCGTCATGGCGTCGAACACAGCGCCGGTTCAGGAGATGATCACGCACGGCCAGAACGGGCTGCTCGTGGACTTCTTCGATGTCGAGGCAATGGCGTTGCAGGCGGAGAAAGTGCTTAGCGATCCTTCGCAGTATGCCACGTTGGGCCGGGCGGGGACGGAGTTTGTGAAGAACCGTTACAGCTTGGAGACCTGCCTCCAGCAGATTGTGGGGCTGTATGAACGAACCGCGCGCCAGTCACCACTTGAGTAAACGTAGCGGCAGGTGGAGCCGGCTCGTGCGAAAGTGCACGGAGAAGAGGCGGTCGTGATCGCTTGCGTGTCGAATCCGCACCAATTCCGGCACGAGCTTGCACACTTCGTAAATCAGTTTGGCTTTCACTTCACCCAGTCGACGCGCGAGTCGGGCTTTTTCATGGACTCGTGCGAGGTGGCGAAGCTTTGAAACCTGGATCGCCCGCTGCCAAAGCGACTCAGCTGCGGCGAGACGAGTGTCCTCGAATAGCTTGCGAAACGTGATTCGTGGAACCAGAGCGGTCGAACGCGTCTTGCGATTCATGGCCGGCGCCTCGCTGGGATACGGGCCGACAGATGCGAACTCCGTTGCGCTGTGCCGGCGGAAACCGTCGGCTACGACCTTAGTCTCTCACGGCCAAGTCGAGGATTCAAGTCGAGATTGCACCGGACGGAGACTGACCCGAAGATGCCTCTTGTTTTGGATTCGGATGCCGTAAATGGCGTGGCGTTTGCCAAGGCCACCCGCAATTGTGCGTTAGATATGAGTAAGCACACACAGGATATGTTGGCGACTGCCATGTAACTGTCGGACGCGGAGCGTTTGCTGGACAGCCTGTCGCCGGTCGAGAAAGCCGTTAATGACGACGAATTCCTTGACGAACTGGACCGGCGGCCGCTGTAGCCGACAGCGACCCAAGTGTCATGATACCTTGGTCCGAAGTTCGACGGATGACCTGATTGTGTCAAACGTCCCGCGAATCGTGCTTATGCACCGCTAGACAACGGCAGAGTACATCAGTGCCCGGCGGCGATATGCGAGCATTCGTGCTTCTCTCGCCGTGGCATTCGAAATCGCATTCAGCAGACTTGTCGAACGACTCGAATGCAATCCCGCCCAGGGCGCCCCATTCAGTGACCGTTTTCGTTGGCTGAAGCTGCGCCGATTTCCATACGTCGTCTATTGCGCGGAATCGTCTCCGGCCATCATACGTATTTTCGCCGTCGCGCACTCACTTCGCAGGCCCGGCTATTGGCGGCGCCGAGCAAATCCCTGATCCCCATTGCCACAGTCTCGTGCGGGCCAATTGGTTCACCGAATACCCTGCCGAGCTTATCGCTGGCCTGTCACGTTACAATGCCTCACCTTTGCGGGGAATTGAATTGACAAATCGGCCCCCTGAGGCTATTGGCCCCCTCTCATTCACGCACGGGGAAACACGGTTGGTCGAGGTCGATGCGTTCGGCGTGCTTGCTGCGGCAAGCTGGGGAAGCCGGTTGCAACGAAATTGACCAGTGTGTGTGCGTGATTCGGATCGGCTTGGGAAATCTGTCCCGGTTTTGTTGCAGGGCGCAGACGACGTAAGCCGATATGGATTTTGGAGCAGATTCCGTCTCGGAATCTGCATCACGACGGGGGAACGGGCAGGTCAGTCACCGGTTGGCATTTCCAACCACGGGATTTCCAAAACTCAGGTTTGCTTCAACATGGCGACCGCACACGCGGCAGCCACAGCGGCAAACGTGCGCGCTGGAAATAGGGTTGGAACGTTTCCGGGGGACAGCGACGGTAGGCGCCATTCAACCCGGTTGAGCGGTGCTACGACGCTGGGGAACGACGCGGCCGGCACGGCTTGATCCCGCATCAGGGAGGAAGCCCGAATGGTCACACAATTGGAGTCCGACGTCCAGCAAGTTTGGCAACGCTATCAGACCGATCGATCGAATGATGACCGCAATCGATTGGTCGAGCGTTACCTGCCGCTGGTTCGATATAACGCCGAACGCATCTGGGCACGGTTGCCCGATGGGGTTGAACTCGACGACCTCATCAGCGCCGGCACGTTCGGCCTGATGGACGCCATCGAGGCTTTTGACCCTACACGCGGCGTGAAATTCGAAACCTATTGCGTGCCGCGCATCCGCGGCGCGATGCTCGACGAGCTCCGAACGATGGACTGGGTGCCGCGGCTTGTGCGAAGCAAAGCCAGCCGGCTGGAAGTCGCCCGTAAGGCGCTCGAAGCAGAACTGGGTCGGCCGCCGCGACCGGAAGAACTTGCACTGAAGCTCAATATCTCCGTTGAAGAACTGGATCACCTGGTCGGCGAAGCGACCGCCGTCAGTCTCGTAAGCTTGAACAAGAAGTGGTACGAGACCGACAGCTACAAAGACGTTCGCGAAATCGACATTCTCGAAGACAAAAAGGCCGAAGACCCGACGCATCGGTTGCAGAACCGAGACCTAATGCGGCTTGTCACCCGCGGTCTCAACCGCAACGAACGGCTCATCATCATCCTCTACTACTACGAGGACATGACGATGAAAGAAATCGGGGCCACTCTCGACCTCAGCGAGTCGCGCGTTAGCCAGATGCACTCGAGCATCGTCACGCGGCTGCAGACGCACTTGGCCAGACGCCGGCCGGAATTCAGCAACTAGACCGTAGTTCATTGCCCGTCGTCCGAAGTGCCGCCATGGGAATTCCGTGTCGGCAAGTCGGACGACGGATGCATTTCCAATCCGAAATCCGCAATCTGCAATCCAAAATCCATAGAACGCTTGCATTCGCAGCGCCGGTCCGTCAATCTGTTCGGACACGGGCGATTTGTTTCTTTCCGCCGCGAGGAGCAACGCGATGGCCACGGCAACGGAACCCAACGGCAGCTCGGGAAATGAAGAGGGATTCGAGCCGGTCGTGTCCCACAAAGAGAGCCCGCCCGAATTCACGGTAATGCCGATTGTCGTCGGATCCGTACTCGGCATTATCTTTGCCGCCTCGTCGCTTTACCTGGTTCTGAAGGTCGGCATGACGGTTTCGGCCTCGATCCCGGTCGCGGTCGTTGCGATCACGCTATCGAGATTTCTCTGGAAGAAATCCGGCCAGAAGAGCATCCTTCAAAACAACATCGTTCAAACAGCCGGGTCCGCCGGCGAGTCCATCGCGTTCGGCGTCGGCGTCACCATGCCGGCGCTTCTGTTGCTCGGCTTTGACATGACGCTGGCACGCGTCATGGTCGTATCGCTATTAGGCGGTTGCCTGGGCATTCTCGCGATGATCCCTCTTCGACGTGTGCTCGTCGTGCGGTTGCATCGCGAACTTGCGTATCCGGAAGGCCGCGCTTGTGCGATGGTGCTGCAAGCCGGCGAGACCGAAACCGGTGCGACACCTGCGGAACACGGCGAACCGACAAAGGAAGCCAAGAAGGGAGGCGGCAGCCTCGCTGTCTTTTCCGGCTTCATCCTCGCCTTTCTGCACAAAGTGGCGACTGAAGGCATGGCGCTGTTGGTCAGCACATGGAAATTGCCTTTGAAGTTTGTGCACAAAACAGCCGTCTTTGCCAATGAGATGGCCTCGGAATTGCTCGGCGTCGGTTACATCATCGGCCTTCGCACCAGCGCCATCATGATGGGCGGCGCGTTCCTTGGCTATCTCGTGATCATCCCGCTTTTGTCGTACATCGGTTCCAATTCCGAAGTGCCGGTGCCGCCAGGCGACAAGTTGATCTCCGAGATGAGTACGAAAGAACTGCGCGACAACTATCTGTTGTTTGTCGGCGCTGGATGCGTCGCAACTGCCGGCATCATCAGTATGTTGCGAACGCTGCCGATGATCGTTCGATCGGTCGTTGACATGACCAAGGGCAGCAAGGCGGGCGGCGGGGCCGCAACTGAAGTGCGCCGCACCGAACGTGATATGTCGCTGCGAACGGTCATGATCGGCAGTGCCGCCTTGCTCGTCGTGCTTGCCGGATTCCTGTTTATGGAAACCTCTGGAAAAGCCGCAAGCCCGCTTATCCTTGCGATAGGCGGCGCACTGCTCGTCGTCGTGTTCGGCTTCTTGTTCGTCACGGTTTCGTCCCGATTGACTGGTGAAATTGGTTCGTCCTCAAATCCGATTTCGGGAATGACCGTCGCCACGCTGACGATGACCTGCTTGATCTTCCTGGCGCTAGGTTACACCAGTTCCATCGAACGCGTTCTTGCTTTGTCGATTGCAGCCGTCGTTTGCGTGGCAGCGTCCAACGGCGGAACGACCGCTCAGTCGCTGAAAACCGGTCACCTCGTGGGAGCAACACCCAAATCGAATCAATATGCGATTCTAATCGGCGCCGTCAGTTCGGCGCTTGTCATCGGCGGGACACTACTGCTGTTCAATTCGTCCGGAACCATTTACAGTTCGAAGGCGGAAAACCTGCCCAACATCACGTTGACCTCCGAAGAAGTCGCAAGACTTCGCGACAATCAGGGCGAAACCGAGCACGAGAAAGAAAAGTTCGTTGTTTGGGATACGCGCCGCGACACTTTCGCCGAGAGCGAGTCGTACAAGCCGCATACGGAACTTGCCTCCGTCAAGACCGGGCGATATCTGGTTGACGGCAGCACTGGCCGGGTTCGTTGGGTGAAAGACTTTACCATCATGGGCAAGCTAACGGAAACCGACGACGGCAAAGAAGTGAAGCGAGCGTTCGACGCGCCAAAGACACAGGTAATGGGAATCATCATCAACGGCGTGCTATCGAAGAAACTCAACTGGTCATTGATTCTCATCGGCGCCCTGATCGCCGTTGTGCTTGAACTTTGCGGTGTATCGGCCCTCGCATTTGCAGTGGGGCTATACGTTCCCATTCAGTTCTCCGCGCCGATCTTTGTCGGCGGCATCGTTCGATGGGTCGTCGACAAGTACATGTCCCGGCAGGTTCAAGCAGACACATCGTTGAAAAACATGTCAAAGGAACAGGCCGAGGCAGAGGCCATTCGACGCTCGGAGACCAGCCCTGGGACGCTTTTGGCCGCCGGCTATATCGCGGGCGGCTCACTTGCGGGCATGTTGATCGCATTCACCAACTTCAGCGAGACACTGCCGGATTGGCTTACGCAGTGGCAGTACAGCAAGGAGACTACAACGCAAGTTGTCCAGGTCAAGTCGCTGGACGATGCAGTTGCCGACCTCAACAAGGGCGAAATTGCTCGTTGGACTCCGATCAAAAAAGGCACCAAAGTCCGACTGCCGAAAAAGGAAATTTATGTGGCAGATCGAGACCTCTACTTGGGTGACATCGCCAAAGAGAAACTCGGCGGTGAAGGCAAGGCGTCGAAGCTTATGGACCTGAATCGCGAGGAGTTGATTCCTCATGTTAAGGTCAACAAGGGAACGACGATTCGGCTCGCCGACTACACGTACTACAATGTCGAGGTCGACACAACGCTGGGCGAACTGTCCGACAAGACGTTGAAAACCAAGGACTCGCCGGCGATATTGCTTGCCCGCAACAGCGACAAGCTACCGGATCGACTCGAAAACAAGGGCAAAGACCCATTGAAACTGCCCGACGTTTCGCCGGATGGGGTGATTCGAATCGACACGGCAAAGGAACTGCCGGCGGGTGCGGTGCTCAAGCAACCGCAGAAGGATTGGCCCGCGATCGTAGCTTTTGGCGCCCTCGTCGCGATACTTGCGGTTGTGGGCACCGGTATCTTTTCCAAACGAGCTTAAGCAAGCTGCCTGGCTGGTCCCGGCAGTTCTTACACATAGGAGAATCAGAACGATGATGCGACTTACTCGTTTGGCGGTCTATTCCGCCGCGTGTGCAGGGCTATTGATGACTACGCCAACACTTTATCCTGGCGAAGGCATGTGGTTGTTCAACAACCCACCCAAGAAACTTCTCAAGGAGAAGTTCAACTTCGAACGCGGACAGGAATGGTATGACCACGTCCAGAAGTCCAGCGTCCGCTTCAATAGCGGCGGGTCGGGTTCGTTCGTCTCCGCTCGCGGTCTGGTAATGACCAATCACCACGTCGGCGCAGATGCGCTGCAGAAACTCAGCACCGAGAAGGTGAATTACCTCAAGGACGGATTCCATGCCAAGACCATGAAAGACGAGATCAAGTGCGTCGATCTCGAACTCAATGTGCTCATGGACATCGTCGATGTCACGAAGGAAGTCGAAGGCGCCGTAACCGACGGCATGCCGGCCGAGGCCGCGTTCAAAGCCCGTCGAGCCGTCATGGCGGAGATCGAAAAGGCATCCGAGGAAAAGACCGGTCTGCGCAGCAACATCACCACGCTGTATCAGGGCGGCCAGTATCACTTGTATCGTTTCAAGCGATACACGGACGTACGGCTGGTATTCGCTCCGGAACAGCAGATTGCGTTCTTCGGCGGCGATCCCGACAACTTCGAGTACCCGCGATACGATCTCGATTGCTGCTTCTTCCGCATTTACGAAGACGGCAAGCCGATCGAGTGCAAGGACTATCTGAAGTGGAGTGCGGCGGGCGCGAAGGACGGCGAACTAGTGTTCGTCTCCGGACACCCGGGCCGCACGAATCGACAGAACACGATGGCGGAACTCGCGTACTTGCGTGATTTTGGATACCCATTCATCTTACAGCGGCTCTATCGCATGGAGACAGCGCTCAAAGCCTGGAGCGACCGCAGCGAAGAGAATGCCCGCCGTGCGAAAGACGACCTGTTTGGCGTACAAAATAGCCGCAAAGCCCGTGACGGCGGATTGGGCGGTTTGCTCGATCCCGCCCTGATGGCACGCAAGATGTCAGCGGAACAACAACTGCGTGACGCGGTGGCGAAAGACCCAAATCTCAAATTCGCAGCAACTGCCTGGGACCGCATCGCCGCTGCCGAGAAGAAGCGCCGTGAAATCGCCCTGCCGTTCCTGATGCTGGAAGGCGCGAGCGGCTTCAACTCGAACTTGTTCGGCATCGCCCGCACGCTCGTTCGCGCAGCGGAAGAACGACCCAAGCCGAACGGCGAACGATTGCGCGAGTTCGTCGATTCAAACTTGAAGCCATTGGAATTCCAGTTGTTCTCCGACGAACCGATCTACGATGATCTGGAGATCGTCAAACTGTCCGATTCACTTCGATTGCTTGTTGAGCAGCTTGGCGCAGACAACGAACTGGTCAAGAAGGTCCTTGCCGGAAAGTCGCCAAGAGACCGAGCGGCAGACCTGGTGCTCGGCAGCAAGCTCAAGGATGTCGAAGCTCGGAAGAAGCTATATGAAGGCGGCGCTACGGCCATCGCCGGCAGCACCGACACCATGATCGAAGTGGCCAGGTTGATCGACACAGAAGCGCGCAAGTACCGCAAAATCTACGACACGGAGATCGATGAGGTGAAGCGACAAGCGCACTCTCAGATCGCCAAGGCCAAGTACGCGCTCGAAGGCGATTCAGTTTATCCGGACGCGACGTTTACCCTGCGGTTGTCGTATGGCGTAGTCAAAGGATTCGAGGACGCCGGCAAGAGCGTGCCGTTCGAGACCGATTTCGCGGGCCTTTACGAACGCAGCGCGTCGCAAAAGAATCGGCCTCCGTTCGATCTCCCGCAACGCTGGGTCGACCGAAAGGACAAGCTGAATCTGAAAACGCCATTCAATTTCGTTTGCACGTGCGACATCATCGGCGGCAATTCCGGCAGCCCGGTGGTCAACGCCAATGCTGAAGTCGTCGGGCTGATCTTCGACGGCAATATTCAGTCGTTGGTTCTGGACTTTATTTTTGACGAGTCGGTTGCTCGTGCGGTTTCGGTACATTCTCAGGGCATTATCGAGGCGCTTCGCAAGATCTACGATGCGGGCGCGCTCGCAGATGAACTGACCGGCAAGAAGTAAACTGCTTCGACAATTCAATCGGAGCGTGAGGCAAGGGTCTCATGCTCCGATTTTTTTGCCTATTTACCTGACACATTGTTCTATGTTTGTGCAACGGGGTGCAGAAAACTGCCGTCCCTTGTGGAACCTTTCAGGGGCGACGTGCGTCATACGATTGTGCCCACCCCACAGCGCAAAACGCTGTCCCGCAAACGCTCGATTTAGTCCCAACCTGCAATCGAGTGTTTATGTGAATAATGTTCGAGAATTGAGATGAAGAAATACTCTGCGCGAGTGCTTGTCTATGGCGCCCTTTTTGCCGGCGTCGCCGGGCTTTCCGTTGCACAGCCTCAATGGGTCGAACGGCACGGGCTCGACGTTTGGAGTGTTCCTGAACTCGAAGCGCAGATTGAGGAGGCCGAGGCCGAGTATGCCGACATGGATCGAGAGACGAACGAAGTCCTCGGACGAATCGGCGAGAAAGATGCACTGGTGTTGGAACAGGTCTGCGAAAACGCCGACTTGTTGACGGCCGCACGGCAGTTCCGCGCGCTGTGCATCGAGAGTTGCCAGCACATTCATTATCTGAACTTGCGGTATCCGGGCATGACGGACAGCGAGTGTTACTGCGCGAATCTGATCGAACACGCCAAATCGTTGCTAATCGAACGTCCCGAATTGGCCCCATGCGTTGAGAAATGGCAGCGTGAGTTCGATTCGCTTCGCGCGATGTCGGGCGGTCTGGAATTCACGAACTGAGATCATTTCAAATCTGCTTTGTGTCCTTCATCGACTGTATTTGATCGACCCTGTGGTGCGATCCTCTCGCAGCAGTGCACAATTCCTGGGCAATGATTAGTCGATCCGTGTGGCTGGGCCGCCGAATTTTGGACTGCTAACCATATGGATTGTCATGGGGTTGCGTCTGTTACGCAATTACGGTCGTACTGATTGGCACAACTGTTGCAATACAGTGTTTGAGACCGCCGTTGTCAACGGGCAATGTAGATTGCCGGCAATGCGGCTGATCGCCTCCCCTGCCCTAGACGCCCATTGTAGATCAGTCACACAATACTCTCCTTTTCTTCATTGACGAGTGTTTCGATTATCGCGGCGTGGAGCGGCAGGTCTGTTTCCAATTGAACGAATCGAATGAGGAATAATCGTGAAAATGCGATATCACCTAAGCCTGCTCATCTGCATCCTGGCGAGTATCAGCGGCTTGGCATATGCACAACCGGAATGGGCAACGGAAATCGGCATGGATTTTTGGAATCTGCCGGGACTTGAAGCCGATCTGCAACAGTCGCATCGGATCGCCGTCGAACTTGAACAGCGTTCCAGTCAGACTCTGCGCCGACTGTTGCAAAAAGAAGCCGTTGTCAATGATCTGTTATTGGGAAACTGTTCGTTCTTCGAAGCTGCCGTTCAGTTCAAACTGCTGAATCGCGATGCCGCGCACATCCATGCATCGTATCAGTTGGAACATCCGAATTTGAGTGCGGACGAAGCCTGCTGTCATGGATTGATCGAGCAACTCCGGCGGCATCCTCGTGTCGTCGGCGACGCCGAGCGAATTCGATGCTTCGAGCGCGAACTCGATGCCCTTCGAGCGGCCAATAACGGCACTGTGCACTTGCCCGATTGATGCTGCCAATTGCTGACGCCTGCCTCACTCTCTACGATGCGCTATACGTTCATCATCTGAGGGAGTGAGTCATGGCGACGGCGACAGCGACATTGCGAAAGCTCTTGATCGATGGCAAGTGGTGCACGGCCGACTCCGGCCGTACTCTTGGCGTCATCAATCCCGCGACGGAAGAAGTGATACAAGAAGTCGCCTACGGCGGCCGAGCCGAGACTCGGCGCGCCATTGATGCGGCTCACCGTGCGATGCCGGCATGGAGCAAATCGACGGCGTATGAGCGAGCCAAGGTGCTGAAGAAGACGGCCGACCTCATGCGCGAACGTGCCGATACAATCGCACGCACATTGACGATGGAACAGGGAAAACCGGTCGCCGAGGCAAAAGCCGAGGTGCTGCATTCCGCCGATACATTTGAGTGGTTTGCTGAAGAAGGCAAGCGTTCGTACGGACAGGTCATTCCAAACAGCGCCCCCGGAAAGAGGCACCTGACGATCAAGCATCCTGTGGGCGTCGTCGCGGCCATCTCGCCGTGGAACTTTCCGATCACGTTGCAGTCACGAAAAATCGCACCGGCGCTAGCAGCCGGATGCACCATCGTCTGCCGGCCGGCAAGCCAGACGCCGCTTTGCCTGATTCAAGTGTTCGAGTGCATGGTCGAAGCCGGACTTCCTGCCGGCGTGGCTAATCTCGTTGTCGGAACCGCTCAGGAAATGGCGGACGAGTTTCTCGAAAACCCGATTTGCCGCAAGATCAGCTTCACGGGCTCGACGGAAGTGGGCAAGCAACTGATGCGGGCAGCGGCAGATCAGGTGAAGCGTCTCAGCTTGGAATTGGGCGGCCATGCGCCTTTCATCGTCTTCCCGGATGCCGACCCGGAAGTGGTCGCAAAAGCAGCGGTGATCGGCAAGTTCCGCAACAATGGCCAGGTCTGCATCTCGCCCAGCCGATTCTTCGTGCATCAGGACATTTCCAAGAGGTTCACGGAGGCTACCGTGGAGTGCGCGAAGGCGCTCAAGATGGGCAACGGCCTGGACGCCGGCGTCGAAATCGGGCCGATGTTCGAAAAGAAAGCGCTCGAGTCGACGCAACAATTAATCGACGACGCCACTCGCACCGGCGCTCGCGTACTCACCGGCGGCGCCAAGTCGAAGCGGTTTGAACGTGGATACTTCTTCGAGCCGACCGTGCTCTCGGGGCTGGTTCCGACCGCAAAAGTGTTGACGGAAGAACCGTTTGCTCCGGTCATGCCGCTTCTGGACTTTTCGAAGCTCGATGAGGTCATTGCCGCTGCAAACAACACGAAATACGGCCTCGCGGCATATGTATTCACGAACGACATCACCGTGATGTGGAAGATGGCCGAAGGGCTCGAAGCCGGCATCATCGGTATGAACGATCCGGTGCCCGCGACGCCGCAATGTCCGTTCGGCGGCATGAAAGAAAGCGGCCTGGGGCGCGAACTTGCGCACGAAGGATTGGATGCCTATCTCGAAACAAAGTACGTAAGCCTGAAGCTTCGTGACTGATGCGAGTTGCTCGCCCAGTTGCAAAAATGCTGAATGGTTCGGCGACGAGTGCCATGCAGTGGGGCCGCAATGGCCCCGCATTTTCTGGACATCATACCGATGGCCGGGTATACATAAATGCGATTCAGATTGTTTGAAAATACTCCCGGTATGCAAGAGGTACAGCCACCATGAGCAAGACACCCAGTTTTTCGAAGACCGAGATCGAAAAGAGCCTCCGCATTCTTCGGGCCCTGGCGGACCTCGACCGCGTGAAGGTGCTTCTTCAAGTTCGCGACGGCGAGAAAAACGTCGGCATGCTCGCAAAGGCCTTGGGAATCAAGATGGTGAACATTTCTCATCACCTCGCGGTGCTTCGAAATTCCGGCGTTCTAAAGCATCGAAAAATCGGGCGCTTCGTATACTACTCGCTCAATCCGAGCATCGTCGTCAACGACGGCGCTTTGCAAGTGCAGCTCACCGGTGCAAAACTTACGATCGGTCTATAGGCGCTGGGACCAAACACAGGAGATCATTCATCATGAATGTTCGCATTGGCGCAGTGATCGTTGCAGTGATGGCTGGCGGCTCATTCGTAGCCGCTGCGGAACCAGATTCCCGCGTCTTTGAAATGCGCACCTATTACGCTCACGAAGGCAAACTCGATGCGTTGCAGGCGCGTTTCCGCGACCATACGACGAAACTCTTCGAGAAACACGGCATGACCAATGTCGGCTATTGGACGCCGATCGATAACCCAGACCAGAAGCTGATCTACGTGTTGAGCTATCCAAACCGTGATGCCGCCAAGAAATCGTGGAGCGCCTTCGTCGCCGACGCCGACTGGAAGAAGGCGCGAGCCGAGTCTGAAAAGGCCGGTCCACTGGTGAAAAAGGCCGAGTCGGTCTACATGCAGTTGACTGATTATTCTGCTGCGCCACAGAGATTGCCTTCCGGCGACAACGTATTCGAACTCCGAGTCTATACGGCATCGAAGGGCAATCTCGGCAACCTCAACGCCCGCTTTCGCAACCACACCGTGAAGTTATTTGAGAAACATGGCATGACCAACGTGGCATACTGGACTCCGGTCGCTGGGCAAAAAGGCGCCGACGATACGCTGATTTACATTCTCGCGCACAAGAGCGTCGACGCCGCCAAGACATCGTTCGGCGCATTCCGACAGGATCCGGATTGGCTCGCGGTTCGCAAGGCCTCCGAGGAAAAGGCTGGCGGATCGCTGACCGAGAAAGACGGAGTCAAATCGACCTTCATGAAGGCAACCGATTACTCGTCGTTGAAATGACGGCAACCGCTGAATCACTCTCATTGCAAGATCGGGAGTTTTCTGATGGTCGGTTCACGGCAATGCGTGGGGCTGGCGCTCTGCGCGCTTGCCGGTTTGTTTTCTTGCTATAGTGCCGCTCAGGAAAAGCTGGGGCTGAATACGCCCGTAAGTCATAAGCGATTGCCGACGTTTGGTCCGCCCGGCTGCCAGGTGTGCGTCGTCGGCGCCGACGTCATTGAGCTGAAGGATTTGAAGACATCCGCGACGCTCGAAGGTGATTACGAATCGCGCGGACTGCGCGCATTAAGCCCGACCGGTAAGTATTTCACCGCCGTCAACAAGACGCCCAACATCACGGAGACCACCGTTTTTGTCTGGGCGACTGCGACCGGCAAGAAGGTGCTACAGATACCGCCACGTGCCGGACAGTACGTAGATGTATTGGAAATCACGGATAAGCATGTGCTCGTCGGCGGCCGGCATAATAACAAGATTGAAGTGTGGGACATTGAAGCCGGCAAACCGTTGAGACAATTGACGGTGCCGGATCGCCGTGTTGAAAAGGACAAGATCGCCTTCGCTCCGGATGGCTCGTATTTCGCGTGCATAGCGCATGATCGTGTTATCACGACGAATGCAAACACCGGGAAGCGAGCAGCCACAATGGCCCAACCTCTGACGTACTTGCCCAACGGCGGCACGCGCCTATCGACTGGGCCGGAGTCCATCTTTGTCTTCGCATGGACCAATGCGATTCGCTATTCGCCCGACGGCGAATTCGTCGCAGCCTACTCGACCAATCCACTGCCGAGGCTCATGTGTTGGGACAAGAAGGGCAAGCTTGTGCTTGACTCGCCGGTCCCGATGCCGCACGTCGTTTCCCATCGGACAAATCTGCAATGGCTGCCCGAATCAAAAGGCTGGCTGATCAACGGCTATGTGTTTGAGCGCGAATCGCGCCGCCTGTTGCTAAGCGTGCGTACCCCGTTTGCGACGGAGGTCATGCCGCAGCTCATGGACCGCGACCGAGTCGCAGGCACATTCGGCGAAGATCCAGAAACGCTTCGTTCTGTAGTCGTACCATGGGACAAATTGCAGGACGCAGTTAAGAAGCTCAATGAGAAAACGCCGGCTTTCATCGCCCCGTATCAGTCCGTGTCGTTGGATGTTTCGGTTGGCGGCGCTCGCGGCGACTCCGACGAAACTCAACAATTCCTCACACTTGCCTTGACGCAACGACTGGCTCGGGACGGCGTCAAAGTGGCGACCGGTCAATCTACGACGCTGCGGTTCCGTGTTTCCGAAGCAGCAGGGGAGACGCTGGCGATTTATGAACGCCAGTCGGCGTTCGATCGCCGTGGCCGCGACACCGGCCGCACTGCGACCGAATCGAATGGCGCGGCCGTGCTCGAGTTGGTATCGGCAGAGGAGAAGTCGCCGCTGTGGCGTGCGTCAATCACAGCTTCATCCGCCCGCAGCTTCACCGAGGAGATCAACGACGCGACGTTGCGCAAAAGCATGCTTGAGCATCTTGTACGGCAGCTCCATGGGATGGATATGCCGTACTTCATTCCGAAGAGCAAAGACATTGTCGCGCTGCCGGCCGTCATTGAGTGATGAATTCTCGACTCAATATCGGAACAATGCGGCAATCCCGGATGTAGTCGGCATTTTGTCCGACGGCACGACGATTACTTCGCCGCCGTTGCGCAGGACCAGTTCCGCCAAGTCATTGGTGACGTCGTTGATTTCAGTCTCTCCGGGCTCGGCAAAGCGAATCGCGCCGGTTTCGTCAATCCGCCCCGGCGCCTCTCGATCCGCATCCAACAATAACCGACCAACGCGGCCCGCGAGCGCGGCTTTAGCCGTATCGCTGATATCAGCGCTTCCCTGGTTGCGCGACTGGGCGACCCGGAAATCGTCAATAATTCCATTCAGACGCTGTTCGTAATGCGGCAACATGACCTGCCAGCACATTTCGCGTATTCGATCAGGCGCGAGTTTTGTGGGATTCGTCTCCACTCCGTCGGCCAGCAGCGCCGCATTCTGACTGACGCGGCGGAACTCGGACTGCACATCCGGACTAGCGAATAGTATGAGCGAAAGCCCGGTCGGCTTCGAGACCTGTTCCATCACCAGGTGATCGACTTTGCGGAAGAATTTCTCCGAATCGACTTTGGCTTCATCTTTTCGCGAACCCTGACCATGGCCGGCGTGAATGCCGCCGGGCCCACCTGTCACAGTAATGTGCGGTTCCGTCACTTGCTCACCAAGCAAATCGGCCAAAGACCAAGATCCAGGATGGGTTGCGACCGGATCGAGCGAGTAGCGGTTGCCCTCGCAAACGTGTGCATGTTCCCGCGTCAAACACAAAACCTGAAATCGATCGGCCGACTGCAGATAGCGAATAAGCGGTTTGACGAAGAACGTGTCCGCAACGAACACTTTTTCCTTCATCTCACGCGGCAAGTGGAAAACTCGAAAGCTCTTTGGCGAGGCCAGAATTGCAAGGCCGTCGCGGGTTTCATTCCAGAATCGCTGGCTGTCGCCAAGGTCGGCGAGTTTGAGCAAAATCGGTTGAAACTGCGCCGGCATGTAGTGCTGTGCCAATATCGACTCAGCGGACCGGACCAGGTTCTTGAATCGCACCGGATCTTGTGCGTGAGCCGCCCGAGTTCGAGACGTAGGCTGAAATAACGAGACGCACGGGCCATCAGTAGGGTCAAGAATTGCCGCCAGCGACCGTGCCATTGAGTTACGCATTGATATGCCTCCAACGTGAAACTGTATTGGAAGCAGACAAATGCAAAATGCGTGCCGAATCGTCGAGTTGCTCGCGAACTACCCCTTGGCGTATTCCTTCAGGTAGCCGTGAAATTGCTGTCTGTGCCCTTCCTCATCAGCCATAATCGTGATCACCAGGTCCTGGGTCACATAATCTTCCCCCTCCGCCATCTTGGCGATGGTACGGTAATGCGCAAGCGCCTCCTCCTCGGCTTGAATCACTCCTTTGATGACAGCGACCACGTCGGTCGTATCGGCCGGCGGCTGAAGCGTCGATTGCGTCATCTTCAAACTCTGGCTGCCTGGAACAACTCCCCCGAGCTGCTTGATGCGGTTCCCGAGCTGCTGAGCGTGAGTGAGCTCACCCTGAACGTCAGCGGCCAGCGCCTGTTTGATGAAATCCGCTCGCACGCCTTCGAGGTCGAGGCTGATCGACAAGTAATTGATGATCGTCTCAATTTCCATGTTGTACGCCTTCTGCAAGGCGGCAACGATCTTGTCGCGAGTCTTGGCCATGTTGTGTTCTCTGCTTACTTCGAGAGGGACTGCTGGACTTTCTTTGCTTCGGTACTTACGGCCACATTGCGGCTCTTGGTCAACGATTCGATTCGATCGTTCAACCCGGACAAATCAAGCTCCGGCCGCTTCTTGTGCAGTTCGTGGACCGCTTGCAGCGCCGTGATCACCGTGAGGCGTGCCGGCCCTTCGTCGATCACTTCTTTTCCGTCCTTCTGTTTCCGGCGAAAGTTGCGAAGCTGTTGATCTTCGTCGAGCATTTCGCTGAGCAATTCCCAGGTTCGTTCATCCTTGACCTTGTCGCTGCCGCGATGCGCCAATGCCAGCGTCGCATTGTAGCGGACTTCCCAACCCGGCGAACTGGCGGGACCCGAAAGCGATTGCGGATCGCCGTCGCGATTACAGGCCGGAAGCATGAGGATCGCCCCCAGCAACATCATGGCAATGCGTTTCATGGCCGTTCGTTGCTCTCGTCAACCGTGATTCGTTCGCCGCGGCCGGTGTCGCGAGTCAGTTCGAGCAATGCCTGCTCGGCAAGTCGGTTTTCATCGGCGTCGCCATTCCAGAATATCAGGGCATGAGCGGCCTGTTCGCGCAGAAAGATATCGCGATCTTCTTTACTGCAATGGACGAGCGACGCAATGACACCCAATGGCCGACGGTCTTCCATGTTTGCCAAAACGGTGCGAGCCCAGCCAGCACGATCGGATCCAACCGAAGCCTCGGACTTCAATTCCTGTCGAATCGCATCCTGCTGCTCGGTGGACAGTTTTGCAAATCGCCTTTGATTGTCCCCCAAGTTGGCCAACGACCATACCGCCTGCCGCCGCAAGAATGTTCGCAAAGTTGGGTCGGAACCGCGGCCGTTACGGGCCAGGTCGCACAACAATGGCGCGCCGACAGGCACGGAAAAACTTCCGAGGCAAGCGCCGAGGTACTGCACATAGCTCCGCAGACCCGCAAGATTCTTTTTCGCTTGGGCGATTTCCTTGCTGTTGCCGCCCGTGGCTGCCGCTGCAAGGTCCTTTTCGGCCTGCTCCAAATCCACGAGCGACTTTTGAAAGAGTTCGGAGACTTTCATCGCGAAGCCAACATTGGCGGCGAGTTGGTCGTCACGCTTCAAGACCTGCGCCAGGTCATTCGCTGCTCGCCAACGAATGTCCGTGTTCGAGCTTTCGATGTTCTTGAGGAATTGCTCGGGTGTTCGCGACCCGCCGGCCAACCAGCTAAAGCCAAGCAGGATTGTGACGGCGCCGGCGACGATCAGGCCGGGGATGACGAAAAGCTGCAAGATATGGCGGCCCGAGGGGGCCTGTACCGCCGGTAGGCCCTTATCCGGCTGCGAAGCAGGCGATGGTTCGGATGATGTTTCAGCCGACATGGAGTCACAAACGGGCTTGAGCAATGGACCGACGCCGACTACTCGGCGCACTTGTTTCAAAGAGTTTTCTTAGTCACGATTTGGGCCGAGTCAAGCGGGCCGCTTGACGCAGCGCCGCGCCGGTTGCTAGTGTATCTTCGACTCACCGGCGTCGTCATCGCCGATTCGATCGAATACTTCTACCGCCGAGCGCCTCTGTGCCGCTTTCGCTTGAGCAATACGCCACCTGGCTCGACTCGCGTGGACTCCCCTGGCCGGCGCCGCCTACGGTCGAACCGGCAAAGGCCAAGGCGCACCTCAAGGAACTGCATGGCATTCGGGCCGTTCTCTGGGGCACCTACGGCACGATTCTCGCAATCTCGACAGGCGATCTTGTATTCGAACATCCCCAGCAGATGGTGCTGGACATCGCACTCGACAAGACCATCGACGAATTCAAGATGTGGGGATCGATGAGTCGAAAACCAGGCCGCCCCTCCGAATACATGCGCCATCTGTATCTACAGGAGTTGTTGCTGCACAAAGCCAGCACCGGCGGCGAGCGATATCCGGAAGTGCTTGTCGAAAGAGTCTGGGAAAACCTGGTCAAGAAGTTGTTCCAAAAAGATTACAAGTTTGACGCAGGTTTTTATGGCTCCATCAACGAGTACAGCAAGAAGATCGCCTATTTCTTCCATGCAAGCATGCAGGGAACGGCGGCTCAGCCGGAGGCCGCACATGCAATTCGGCTTGTCGCCGACTTCGGCAAAGTGCAGGGCCTCTTCGGCGATGGTCAATGTTTTACGTCGGTGCAGCTTAATCGGGGTCTCAGAGCTCAGGATTCTTCGATCGCGCCCGACGTTCTGTTGCCGGACTCGCTGCGAATCCTATCCTGCGATGTGAAGGCGCGGAAGCCGTCAGACACGGTGTTTCGCGCTGCCATGAGTTCGCTGTCCGCCAAGGGCATTCGACCGGAAGAGACTCTGCATATCGGGGCACGAATGACTCGAGATATTATTCCGGCGAAGAAGCTCGGCATGCGGACGGCGCTTTATGCCGGCGACCGAAGCTCGTTGGAAGCCAGCGCCGAGCAAATGAAGGATGCCGCTGTTCGGCCGGACGTGCTGCTGACGGACTTGAGTCAGCTTGCAAATGTGCTTGCCTGATGTTGCGCCGTTGAATTGCCGGCGTCGGCGCTGGGAGTAGAAAATGCCTCCGCCAATGATCCTTGATCCGGAGAAAATCGATCTGAACAACGTCTTGTTCGGACCGGACGAGATTCGCAAATTCAATCGCCATCGTTTCGAGATGGAAATGCTCGACGCCATCGTCTTGTACGACCTCGAGAACAAGATGATCGCCGGCTACAAGGACTTCACGGCCAACGACTTTTGGGTCCGTGGCCACTTGCCTGGGCATCCGATCGTTCCCGGAGTGCTGATGTGTGAGGCAGCGGCGCAAATCACTTCCTTTTACATCATGCGCAACAAGGTGTTTACCAGCAACTTCGTCGGCCTCAGCGGGTTTGAAGAAGCGCGTTTTCGCTCCCCCGTCAATCCCGGCGACCGCCTAATACTGTGTGCGCGCCTGATTCGCGAGCGCCGTATGTTGGCGACCGGCGAAGTACAAGGCTTCGTCAACAACAAGATGGCGTTTGAATGCACGGTGACCGGCGTAGCACTCCAAGTGAACCAGGAGGCTGATGGTGCGCAAGGCTAAGCGCCTTTCGCTGGAGGAGCTTTCGCCCTACCTGTTCGAGGATGCGCCACGGGCCGATCCGCTTGCCGCATTGCCGGTTATCGACTTTTCTCAACTTTTCGACAACGACAATCCTGTTGAACTCGAAGTCGGTTGCGGCAAAGGGTTGTTCCTGCTCAATGCCGCGCTCGCTTCGCCCAGTACCAATTTTCTCGGCATCGAGATCGTCCGCAAGTACCAACTATTCACGGCGACTCGGATCGCGCTGCGCAAGATCCCGAACGTCCTCGTCGCATGCGGAGACGGCAAGGCGTTCTTACGCGATCGAGTGCCGGCCCGGTCTCTGCAGACGATCCATGTCTATTACCCCGATCCTTGGTGGAAGACGCGGCATCACAAACGACGGCTCTTCACGGCAGAGTTCGTCGAATTGTGCGTTCGGTCGCTGCAACCCGGCGGCGGACTTAGCCTCGCCACCGACGTGCCCGAGTACTTTGCCGTGATGCTGTTGCTTTGCCGAGCCCACCCCAGGTTGTCCGAGGCAGCCCCGCCGGAGACACTTGAAGCGACTCATGATTTGGACTACTTAACCAATTTCGAGCGCAAGGCTCGGAAGCAGGGCAAGCCGGTGTTTCGGGCGCTTTTCACTTCGCGATGAACATTCGTTCGCCGCCTCCGCGATTTGCGTGCTATGGTTTTTGAAGAGCCAAGCAAACGCAACCGGAGTGCCGCCCATGAGCACCATGTTGGCGCCGCAATCAAATACCGTTCAATCAGACTTTACGCCGACGCCAACTAAAGCGATTTCGATTGGAAAACGCTGGTTGTTCGGTCCTTGGGCGGACATGTTCCTGGTTGCAAATATCGCCTGGCCCTTGCTCGTGCTGTTGGCGCGGTGGGGCAATCCGCTGGTGGATGGTCCATTGACTTTTGTGCAAGTCTACTTTCTTAGCACGCCGCATCGGTGGATCACGCTGGCCCTGGTATTCTTCGATCGCGAAAAATTCAAGCAACAGCCGGGGCGATTCATCGGCGTCGGCGTGTCGTTGGTGCTGTTGGGATTGGTGCTCGCTGCGGTCGGCGGTTACTGGCCGAAAGCGGTGAATTCGCTGGTTCCATTGATGATGCTCGACTTCATCTGGAACGCCTGGCACTTTGCCGCACAGCACGCCGGCATTTCCCGAATCTATGCACGTCACTCCTCAATCCAGCAGCCAGACAAGGAAGTCGAGTTCGAGAAGTCGGCAATCCGCTTGCTTGTGTTATGGGTGTTCTTCCGGCTTGCTATGTATCGCGGCCAACATCAGCCCGAGTTCAGCGCCTTTTCGCTGCCGACGGTGATGCCGTTCCTGGATTGGTTCGACCCATTCGCCGTCGCAGGGATCGCCGTCGTATTGGGCAAGGAACTGTTCCGTCGGCCGTTCGCCCACGGACGCGTGCTGTATCTTGGCAACATGACTGTGTTGTACGTTCTCCAACTCGTGGCGATTCGACTACAGGCCGGCACGTGGATGACCGCACTGTTCCTCGGCGGCGCGGTGTTTCACGCAGTTGAGTATCTCGCCATTGTCAGTTGGTCAGTGCGGAAGAAAACGACGGGAATCTGGCGGCACCTCGCTCCGAGGCTTGGCGTTAGCATGCTCATTTTCATGGCTGTGTTGATGATCTCGAATTATCTACTTGCTAGACAATCATTCTACGTCTGGTCGCTGATCACCTTGCTCGTTTCGTTACTGCACTACGGCTACGACGGCATGATCTGGAAGTCGCGGCCTGCCGCCAAGAAACCCACCACCGCCGTCGCATGACGGCTGTCACTTCTTCGGTGGAAAGAGTTTCTGCAGTCCTTTCTCAAACTCTTTACGAAGCGTGTCGTTCGCTGTGTCGCGGGCCGTGTTTCGAGTCACCTCTGCGATGTGTCGTCGAACGGCGTCCTCGTCCAACTGCGGCTTTGACAGGGTGCCCCGCAGCGGAATCTTGATCGTCTGCTTGGCGAGCGAGTCCTTCCACGGCACGTTGCCGATCCATCGCGGCGGAATCGGCGTTTCAACGACCATATCCAAACTGCCGTCCAAGCCGACGGACCCGCTCGTTCGAAGCACCAATCCGGGGAAAGCCAGTTCGAGTTTGTCGTGATAGACTCTTCCATTCGTCACTCGAACGTTGACAACCGCTTCTTTTTGCAATGCAACCTCCGGCGGAGTTTGCAACACGGTCGTCAATAAGCGAATGATCGGACTCGTCGCACTGAGCCGTACGGAGTGCAAGACAAACTGACCGGCAACATCGGCTTTGTCTGTCTGGGCCAGGGGCACTCGGCCCCCGGTGAGCCGTAGAGTGACTTCGCCTTCGGCATCGGTGGCGCGAGCCAGTGCCGGTGCGGCATATCCAAGGAGTTCATCGCACATCGCCGGAGTGATCTTGGCCCGATCTATGCCGCTGCCTTTGCCGATTCGCAACTCCGACGGCGCCGGTTCGAGTTGCACGCCGGTCGCCACATAGACGCGCCCCTGATTAAGCGTCGTCTGTATTGGCGCGATCTGCACTTCGGAGCCATTGAACTTCAGATCGAGACGCACGGAGCCGACCTGGCAACCGAACGCTTGCACGGAGTCCCAGCCAAGCCCCACCTCGCCCGTCAATGGGATCGGCGTGGTCAATGTTCCGTTCAATCGAAACGGGCGCGTCCCGCGGCCGGTGATCTTTGTTTTTGCCCCAATCTGCGAGCGCATGTATGGGCCCAGTTTGTCCCAGTCGTAATCAATCTGGCCGCTCAGGTGCACGGCAGGTTTGGCAGAGAGGCTGTCAACGACGCCGCTGGCCTGAAAATTGAGCCCAGCGCCGTCCAATCGCATACGGTCCAATCTCAACGAGTCCCGCGCGCGATCAAACGTGCCTCCGACATTCAAGCCGACTCGCGAGGGCTGAGAAGTCGTCGACGTTTGATTTGCCTTTGGCGTCACCGAGGCAGTGACATCGACGGCGAACGTGGTCGTGTTTTGCACCGGCTGTAGCGAAATATCACCATTGAAAGTGCCGGTGAGCGAAGTGGGTTCGTTCGCCGGCGTCAACCATCGTTCAATTCGAGCGACGTCGCCACGAATCGTGCCCTTGGCGGTGATGTCGGGATTGCCGTTTGCGTCAAATTGCAGCGCCACGACCGGGACGGAAACGGTTATGGCACTGCTCGTCAACGCCGTGTCCAGCAATTGGATTCGTCCCGTCTTCGCGTCACGCCGACCCGACGCCGTCAGCGTAACCTTGGGTTCGGCGATGGAAACGCTGCCTTTGGTCAATCGAAAATCCTGATACTCCGCCTTCAAGTCGTGAAACTCGATGTTGGCGGCATCGTAACGCACTCGGCCGCTGATCTCGCCGGCGCCTGAAAGCGGCCAGTCTGCGATTGCCGGCATCCATGCGGTCGAGATGGATTGCCAGCGAGCGAGATCACCGTTGATGCGAACTTTGAAGTGCGTCTTGATGTCGCTGCTCGACAGCGCCATTGGCTCTTGCAACGACGCCCAAATCCAGACGGGACCGGCCTGCAAAGTTGCAGCGCCCGCTTTAGCTTCCTGCACGCCGTTCTTGCCCGGCTCGATTAGCGCGGCCCACTTGACAATGACCTCAGGCTCTTTCCACTCGCGATTCGCTGAGGCCGAAAGTCGAAATTGCTGCACCTTCGCTTCACCTTCGATCTTAAAACTGTCTTCCTTGCTCTTGGTCGCAGTGCACGACGCAGTTGCAGTCCCTTCCGGCATCCAGCCTTGCACGTCCACAAACTGCGACAGTTGCTGTCGCAGTTTCGACAATTGGCAATTGACAGTCAAAACAAACTGGTTGCTGCTACGCTCGACAACGTCGGCCGACAGAAAGTCCGATGTGCAGTTGAGACTATCGATCTGGATCAATCGATTCGGCACGGCGCGCGCGGCCAACGTCAGCTTCAGCGGCTGCTTCCATGAAATCGGCTGGCCGCCGTGCTGACCTTGCAGTTCGGTTGCGGTGACGCGGCCGTTCCACACGACATCCTCTTTTTGCGCGCTGCTTACGAGGTTCGCTTCAATGCGGCCCGCCGTCAATTTCACGTCATCTCGGAAGTGCAGCGTCTTCGGCAGCACTTGCACAAGTCTTGCCAGATCGATGTTGAGATTCAGCGAAGTGCCGGCCGTTCGAAGCATAGCGTCATGCGATTTGCCCAGGTCGAACACTCCTTGAGCCGACGCCGTGCCGATGTCGCAAACTACATTCAGCGCGGCAACACGCAGTTGATCGCCGGCCAGGTTGAGTTGCACCGGCGCCTGCAATTGCTTCAGTTTCAACGGTTCGGCAAGCCACGCCGGAGCTTCCAGCAAAAAGTCGGTCGCATCGACCTGTCCCGAAACGTCCACAAGGTCCTGCTTCTCCTCAACGTACTTGACCGTGACCTTGCCGGTAACCGAGCCGTCAAGCGCGATGCCTTGCTGGAAGCGTCGCAACAACGGCGTCAGCGCGGCAATCGGCCCGCGATTCGCATCGACCACGGTTGTTACGCCGAATGGAGTCGTGGTCGTTGTCCGGGCGATGCCGATTTCCAGATCCAACGCTCCAAGACCCGTCGGTTCGGTAACCGGCCCTTTTGCGGCGATCTTCAATGGCTGGCGACGATCACGTTGGGACGCTACCGTCACAGCAACGGGCGACACCGTCCATTTGCGTCCGGAATCGGCGTCGGCAACAGTGAGTTTCTTGACCGACCCGACAACGGAAAATGCAGCACTTGTATCGGACGGCTTCGACGGGCCATACAGGTACTTGTCGAAAACCGCTTCGATGTTCGATGTTTTCGCGTTCCATATCAGTTGAACACTCGCCTCGTCGATGCTCCATTCGCCGAAGTCACTCGTGTCCATCAGAAGAGACAAGAGTGTTTTGCCGCTGCGGACCGAGCCGATCTCAGCAACGACATGTCCCTCTTTGTCGCGAATGGTAACACCGCGAAGCTCGATGTTCGAGAACCAGCCGAGAGACGCATTCGAAATCTGCACGGTTCCATTGAGGTCGGCGAGGCCGCGGCGCACCGCCCAGTCCATGAGCGGCGTGCGCGCTATGATCGTGGGGGCGAAGAAGGCGACGATAGCCGCTGCCGTCAGCGCGGCCAAAGATCGCCACATCCATTTTCGCGAACGGATGGGTTTGAGTTCGTTTGCAGGCGTAGTTGTGGTGGTGGCCATGTGTCGCTTCCTGCGTATCTGGGCCAACTTGTCAGACGACGGCGGGACGCCGCCGCATTTCCATTATTCGACCGCCTCTTCCCTGGAGCGTGTCGAATTGTCGCGTGGAACATCTTGCGCCGGCCGCAGGGCCGGCACAATCGCTACATCTTGCCCGGTCGAGTCGCCGCTCAAAACAGCGTGTACAAAAACGGCGCCGCCGCAGATCCTGACAGCAACAACAGAACGCCAATAAAAAGCAACACGACCAGCAATGGCAAAAGCCACCACTTCTTGTTGTGTTTCAGGAAGTCCCAGAATTCCCCAAGCAAGGACGACGAAGACGACTCGCCGGCGAGCTTCGAAAAATCGTCGTTCGGTTTGTCGCTCACGAGCCATCCTCCTTTTCAGAACTGACGAAAATACCTTCGCGGATCGCTGGGCATTGGTTTTTCAGTCCAATAGCTGGATCGATCCGGCTGTGGCTTCCTCGCCAGCGGATCACGGCCCAACAGTCGAAACAAGATCCCAATCGGGGTGATCATGCCGAAGAAGACTACTGCCAAGACTATGTTGGACACGAGCCAGCCGATTGGGAAGACCAATACCATCCACGTCACAAAAATAGGTCGAACCAGTTGCGGGCGGAATAGGCCGATCGACCCGACACCGATTGCCAGCACAGCGAGCAATGCCGCGGTGATCGGTCGATGCTGGACGAATCCCTGCCAGACAGCGCCGAGGCCGAAGAACGCGATCCACAGCACCGCAAATTGCCGGAGCATTCGTGACGCGGGCCGAAACGGAATGTCAGACCATCGCATAACGACTCACTCAATCGAGTTGGAATTGTGCCAGATGTTTGCTTCGTTGTTCGTCGCTGCTTCGTTGCTTCAGCTGCGATTTGTGAACAACGCAGTTCTCCAGAACGAGCACGTCCATCTCCGTCGCCTCGAAGCAGCGCAGCGCATCTTCCGGCGTACAAACAATCGGCTCGCCGCGAACATTGAAGCTGGTGTTCACCAACACGGGGACACCGGTGCGTTCCTTGAATGCTTGAATCAAACGGTGAAAGCGAGGATTGCGGATCGCATCGACCGTTTGCAGGCGAGCGCTGTAATCCACGTGCGTCACGGCTGGAATCGCCGACCGCACGACGTTGACTCGATGACGTAGATCGGGATCCTCGGCCATCACACGCTGATCCGCCGCTGAGATCGGCGTGCGATGCCGCTCAGTGACCGGTGCGACGAGCAGCATATACGGGCTTTCGTGGTCGCGGGGCAGGTCGAACCACTGACTCGTATCCTCACGCAGAACGACGGGAGCGAATGGGCGAAAACTCTCGCGAAACTTGACCTTGAGATTGAGAGTCGCCTGAGTCTTTGGGGAACGCGGGTCCGCCAGAATGCTCCGTGCGCCCAGAGCACGCGGACCAAATTCCATCCGGCCATGAAACCAGCCGACGACCTTTTCGTTGGTAAGTACGTCGGCAACCGCGCTGACCAATTCCTCTTCTTCTGTCAGATACTCGTAAGGAATACCCCTCTGATCCAGCAGCCGGCGAATCGTGTCCGAGTCGAATCGAGGTCCTAGAAAGCTGCCTTTCTGTGAGTCGCCCTTACGTGCTGTCCGGGGTTTGTTCAGGAGTTGGTGCCACACGAACAGCGCGCCGCCCAAGGCGCCGCCGGCATCTCCTGCAGCCGGTTGAATCCAGAGAGAATCGAACGGGCCATCGTTCAGCAGCTTGCCGTTTGCGACGCAGTTGAGCGCGACGCCGCCTGCAAGAACCAGGTTTTTTTGCCCTGTGCCACGATGAATGTCGCGGCTGATGCGCAAGACGATTTCCTCGGTGACGGCTTGAATGCTGGCGGCGAGATCCATGTGCCGTTGCTGCAGGTCCGATTCGGGCGGCCTCGGCGGACCTCCGAAAAGGTCGTGAAATTGCCTGCTCGTCATCGTCCATCCACCGGCATAATCGAAATACCGCATATTGAGCCAGAAGCTGCCGTCTTCCTTCAAATCGATCAGATTCTTAAGAATCGCGTCGCGATATACGGGCTTGCCGTATGGGGCAAGGCCCATGAGCTTGTACTCGCCGCTATTTACCTTGAAGCCGCAGTAATAGGTGAACGCAGAATAGAGCAATCCCAGGGAGTGCGGGAATTGCAAGTGATGCGTCAGTGTGATGCGGTTGCCGTCGCCATAACCGTATGTGGCCGTGCTCCATTCGCCGACGCCGTCAAGCGTCAGGATGGCCGCATTTTCAAAGGGACTGGGGAAGAACGCGCTCGCAGCATGACTCTCGTGATGGTCGGTGAAGAGGATCGGACCTTGGTAACTGCCCAACGCGCGACGGATCGTGCGCCGGGTATACAGCTTGTCCTTGAGCCAAACAGGCAGCGCAAGACGAAAGACTCGAAACCCGCGCGGCGCCGCGGCAACATGCGTTTCGAGAAGCCGCTCAAACTTGGTTAATGGCTTATCGTAAAAGACAACATAATCCAGTTGCTCGGTTCGGAGCTTCGCCTCTGCGAGGCAATACTCCACGGCTCTGGCAGGGAAACTTTCGTCGTGCTTTTTTCGAGTGAAGCGATCTTCTTGGGCGGCAGCGACAATCTCGCCGTCAACGACGAGCGCGGAAGCGCTATCGTGATAGAAGGCGGAAATACCCAGGATTGCCGTCATACGCCAACCGCAAGGGATCGTGTTAGCCAGAGCCCCGAACAGTGTACCTACGGGCCGCAACTACTGGAAGTTCACCTCGCACGTCCAATCTCGAATCGATCGCCGATGATTTTCACTCGCGCCGGTGTGCATAGAATTGATCCCGCACGACTCGGAGCAGGTTGATGTCTCAATTCAGTCCGAATCCAACTGGTTCACCGGAAGGCGCGGCGGCACGAAAGCCAATCTCCAGGCGTCGCAAGGCGATGTTTGTAGCGATTATTGTCCTAGTTCTTGCCGTCGGACAAGAAATCGTCTGTCGTTTGTTATTTCCGATCCCAGAGGTCGAGAACTTCAACCGAATCGACTACACCCGCTTGAACATCTACAGCCCGGACGTGGAACGAGCCCGACGTCAAGGATTGACGAACGTGATCATCCAGTGGGAGAATGCCGTCGATGGTTTCTCGTTCGAACACACGCTGAACATCTATGGGTTTCGCGGGCCGGACTTCCCGGCCGATCCGCCTCCAGGCCGCGATCGGATCGTGATGGTCGGCGACAGCTTCGTGGAGGGCTGCGGCGCTGCCGATGACGATACGATTGCAGAACAGTTCCGCCGCATTATGGCAGATCGTCAGCCGACTGATGTTCTGAATCTCGGCGTCGATGCAGCCAACTTCCCTGAGTATGTCAAACTAGTGCGTGACGGGGTCGAGTTGCTCAAGCCCAAATGCGTCTTTCTGTTTCTGTGTACAAATGATCTGCCTGCGCCGGCAATTGGCGACGAACTTCGCGAACCACCGCCGATGTATCGTCGCACGAACCCTGCCTGGCCGCGCTCGCTCAAATTGCTGTCGCGGTACCTGCAAGGCGAGTCAATTCCTCGCCGATTTCCGAGCGGGCCCTTTCCGTTCTTCGCGCCAATTCCATCGCCGACGAATCAACTCACGCACGTCAACCCGGCACAGGGCATTGACGCAAAAGTCCTCGAGGCGATGCAGCAAGGCAGGGCGAATCCTTGGGCCATGAACGTTCCGGCCTTCCACGAGAGCGTTTTGCGCCATGACTTTTCGAAGGGCGGCAGCCCTCGAGAGCATCTCAAGGTTCAGCGAGAGTGGTGCCGCGAAGCGAACTGCAAACTCGTCGTCGTGTACATCCCACTGTGCACGATCGCAAATCCGATCTACATCGAATCGCAGAACAAACTGGGCGGACCGGGCTACGGCAAATTGGCCCAACTAGACGACCGGCATCTAGCTCAGCAAAGACACTTGCGCGAAGTCACATCGCAATTGCAGATACCATTTCTCGACACCACCAACATGTTCATCGAGGCTGAAAGGACAAAAGGGCGTATGTTCTGGCCCATCGACGGGCACTGCAACGCACAAGGGTATCGCATCCTCGCGGAAGCATGCGCCGACTACTGGACCGCCGGCAAAGTCCCGGAGTAACTTTGCGGATCAACCCGGCGGTTCGTCCAATACGCCTAGGCCGAATTCAGGATTGGCCGCCTGACTCTTGCTTGGATCGAATTGCACCTCGACCGACGGCAAGTCTGGTATCTCCAACTTCTTGCCGCTCTCGCCTTCGACAAGATCCGCAGCGTGCGCACTTTGAATCATCTGATCGGTGCTTGTCGGATCGACCTTGCGACAGCTGGCCGTCAACCGAATCTCGACATCGCGAAGCCAACCTCGCCATTCTTCTTCCGTGGTGCCAGCCGGCGTCAACTGCGAGAATTCATCGCACAAAAGAATCAGCCTCAAGACGTGACGGAAGATGATGCCCTCTTGCTTTGACAAATCTCGCTGTTTGACATAGGCATTGAACTCGCCGCCGAAGCGAAGCAACTCACCTGCCGACCAAACGGCTTGAACTTGAAGATCGGTGATATCGGGAAATAGGGCCTCGAAATAGAGAAACAGCTTCTCGGCAAACAAGGGCGGACGCTCTTCAAACTCTTCGAATCCGTCGTCGCCATCGTCGTTCTCATTCGGCGGCTTCGGCGTCGCAATCAGTCCCCGTTGTTGCAATTCCAGATCCAAACGTGTGGCCTGCAGCGGACCGACCGGCAGCTCGAATGGCACACGAACAAGACGCAGTAGAGGCCGCGGCATCTCCAACACGCTCTCCAGCGCTTGAATTCGCTCCTCGGGTGAAGCAATTCCCAAGTGATCGAGGAGAAAGGCGCCATATAACGGATGCACGCTTCGGAAAACTAGCAGTCGGTCGAGCTTTTCCGTCGGAGTCGCCGAGACTAACGGTGCCGGCGGTGCAGCATCGTTGGCGGCGTCGCCTGCCGCCGGCGCCGGATCCAATGTCACGAAACCGCCCGAAGCGAGTGCGTGCAGCATCCGTTCCAGTTGTTTCTCGCCTGCAAGTATTCGTGGTTGATCGAGCAGGCGTTTGCGAATGACCGTGCGAATTCGGCCGACGTCGGGTGAAATCTTCAACATGTAGGCCAAGAGTCGCCAGGGCAACGGGCCCTTGCTGTAAAGTCTGCCGGGTAGTGCATTCTTGAGTTTTTCGAACTGACCGACAGTCCAGTACGCGTTGTCTTCTCGCCGGGGCGGCTTTTTTCGCTTGAGGTCTTTCTTGGCCTTTAGAAGTCCCGGATCCTTGGTGTTCTCGGGAATGGCATCGAACTTCTCCTTCCATCGAAGGAGCCGTACATCGTCTTCGTGAGCCAGAACGTAAACGTGTCCCTCGGTGTCGAATTGCGGTCTGCCGGCACGGCCGAATATTTGATGGACCGTACTTGGGTCAATGAGTTTCTGCTTGCCGTATGGTCCCTTTAACAGGCTGGTAACGACAACGGACCGGGCCGGCAGGTTGATGCCTGCCGCCAGAGTTTCGGTGCAAACGGCGACCGTCAGCAACTTGCGTTCGAACAGTTCTTCGACAACACGTCGATACTTGGGCAACAGCCCTGCGTGATGTACGCCGACGCCGCGAAGGAGCATCTGACGCAGTTTTGGGCCGGCGCCCTGCGACCAGTCATATTTGTCAATGACTGCGTTGATCTGCCCGCGCTGCCCGGACCAAAGAAGGTCAAGCCCCTTCAATTGCTCGGCGACGTTCCAACATTCGTCACGGTTGAAGCAGAACACCAGCGCCGGCGTCTTTCTGGCAGACTCGTCGCCCTCGGCCATCTCGACCAACAACTCGCCGAGAAACCGATCCGGCACCCAGTGATAAGTCAGAGGGATCTTGCGTTCACGGCCTTCAACGAGATCGAGCTTTCTCAAGTGACAGCGTTCGAGCCATTGCACGAACTCAAATGCATTTCCGACGGTCGCCGACAGCAACAAGAGGCGAGCCGTGACGGGCAGTAGGGCGAGCGAAAGTTCCCAGACGATCCCGCGTTCGGGATCGCCGAAGTTATGGAATTCATCCATAACGACGGCATGAACATTCTCGAATTGAAAATCATCCGGGTGCAGCAATCGATTGAGCAGGATTTCCGCGACGACGACGAGCACCTTGGCGTCTGGGTTGACGCGACGATTGCCCGTAACCAGTCCAATTGTGTCCGCAGCAAATCCCCAACGAACCGCCGCTGCTTGCATCTCGTTGAATTTCTGTTCGGTCAATGCAATGAGCGGCGTAGTGTAATAGGCGATTTTTCCGAGATGCAATGCCTCGAAGAGTGCAGCCTGGGCGATGAGAGTCTTGCCGGTGCCGGTTGGAGCGCAAACCAATACGCCCTGCTCGGCCGCGAACCAGGCTAAGAGCGCCTCTTCCTGCACCGGATACGGCGAAAACTGGAGTTGCTCCAGATACCGGTCCGCCAATTCTGATCGTGTCGGCATGCTCATATCAAGGCTGCCGAATCGCTAGGCAATCAGGAACGCGTGCTGGCCGAATCGGCGCAAGGCGTCATCGATCGATGGCGCCAGCAACTCGCGGACCCGCTTTTCGTCAGTGACCGGTTGGTTGTTCTCATTCGCTTGGAGCACGCCGCCTCGCACCAGCTTGAACATTTCGTCGAGCAACGCCGCACGGTCATGCTTGCCGTCAAGAAAACGCAGTATGTGTCGCTCAAACTCGCCGATGGTGCCAAGTTCGTGTTTCTGATTGGTGGCCATTCGGTTCGTCTCGGCCTCGATCCGGGCGTAACCGCTGGTCATTGGTTTTTCGGATGGAGTTTTCATCACGGAAATCTGTCGCGGCCTGAGTTCGATGAGCCGGTCTACGATCGACATCTGGAACTGAAGCACCATGCGGCCGAGCGTGCTGCGGTCACGGCTCTGAATGATCGAGTCGGGAGTCAGCAATGGATCGAGCCGTTTGCGGGCGCCGTCGCAGAGTTCCTCAAAGCGAATGCCTTGCGGCCAGGCCTCGTGCAGCATCATCAATGCGTTCTTGCACAACGGATCGGTCACTTGCACGCTGCCGGCGCTGTTGGGCAACTGGAACTTCTCCTGTTTCATGGTCAACAGGTCAGGCTGCGCTTCCGCCGGCGCAAGCGCGGTCGCGACGAAAAGCCCGTTGAGTCGATCGGGTGAGACAGAGTAATTGGGTTGATGGTTCGGATGGCAGAGCAGCGACTGTCGGAACATGCCGTTTCGAAGAAAGTCCATGTACTGCTCCATGTGAATCACGTCGTTGGAAAGACGTTGCAGCACTTCTTCGACTTCTTTGGGGTAGTTGCCGGGGACCATCTTGCGGATATTGGATTCTCCGAGGAAACGGAGCCCGTGCTTTTGGGCCATCTCGACAAACTGGTAGAAGTAGATTGGCATGTTGATTTCTTCGAGATGCTCGTGGTACAGGTACCAGTCTTCGGCTTGCTTGAGCATCTGCGTTTCGAGTTTCAACAGCGACGAATAGGGGTTGTCCGGCTGATTGCCGACTGCCTGGTGCAAAAATTCGAGCAAGGCGCGCGCCTGACCGATGCGGGTGGCCGGGTCGCCGAATCGATTGGCGTGGTACCGCATCATGTCGCGGATCATGCCGCGCATATGCCAGCCGGGCAGCGTGTTGTAGCTGATGTAGGCAATGCCGTTCGGCTGTAAATTGGCTTTGGAGACTGAGAGAATCTTCTCTTGCACTTCGTTCGGCACCCAGGAGAAGATCCCGTGTGTGATGATGTAATCGAATTGCCCCCACGATTCGTTGATGTCCATGATGCTGCCGTGGCGCAGCTCGATGTTCTTGAGCCCAAGTCGCTTGATTCGCTCCTGTCCGGCGGCAATCTGCTTTCCGGAAAGGTCCACGCCGATGATCTTGGTGTCCGGCAATTGTTCGGCGATCGGGATGATGTTGCCGCCGCCCGCACAGCCCATCTCAAGGATTCTCGCGGTTCGCCCATCAGGTGGCGTGAGCCCAAACAAGTGAGCCACCGTCGCAAGCCGGTCCGGATGCGTCTCGACGAATGGATACGAGTTGTACATCACCTCGTCGTAAGTCGTCTGTGGGGCAGTCACGCACGGTCTCCTGGTTTTGTGTTCCACAATTCGAGCGTGGGGCCATAGTATCCCCAATCGCGTTTTGGGGCAACGCAAGGTCTGGACAGTGTCGGCAGAATCGGCAGAATCGGAAAATCTGGAGAATTTACCGCACCTTACCGATGACTTCGTCAGGGAGATGCTGTTTCCATCGTCTGGAAGACAAATGCATCGGCGGCGGGCACTATTTGTACTTCTCGCTCTTGCGGCGCTGGCGGCTGAACCGGCCCCTGCGCCGGATGCCAAGCCGCGCGAATTGCCGGCTGACCTGCCTGCCGTCGAATTGCCTCGCCCGGAACCGGCTCGTGACAGTTTCGTGCAAACGATTCGCTGGCAGCCGGTATCCCCGCTGGTCAAAAGGCCGGTTCCCGAGTCCAGCGCGGGCCGAATCCTGCAAGCCGGCGGAGTCGCCCCGCCAGATGAGCAACCGCTTGTCGAATTGCCGCCGGGCCAACTGCTGAACTATGCGATCGACGACTCGACGATCATCCAATTGGACGGCGTCGTCCGTGGGTACTATCGCAACGATCAACGCATCGAATGGACCGGGCTGGAAGACACCTTCGGCGCCGAAGCCATCCTTCGGCCAGCCTTGCAAGTCACCGAAGGTCCCTGGACCATCAGTGCCGAGGCGGAGTTCTTCATCAATCAGCCCTATGGCAGCTCGATATTGAGCGATCCGATTCGCGATCTCTACAAAGCGAATTTCAACTACCCGGTCTTTCAGATTTTTCAGTTGTACGCCCAGGTGCAGCGTGGTGATTCGACGTTGCGAATTGGTCGATCCCGGACGCCCTTCGGCAGCTACGATGCACCGATGTTCTCCAATGGGCTTTTCGACGCGCCGTTCCTTCGCACGGAAGCCGTCGGATTCGCCGAGACCGGCATCTTCTACCATTGGCAGCCGGGTCGATGGTCCTTCGACCTGGCGATGGTCAACGGCGAAATCGAACTCGACACGAATTCCAGCAAGGCTGTCATCGCTCGCATTGGCCGCGAGCGCGATGCGTGGCGATACGGCATCTCCGCCAAGTTCCACGACGGCATCAGTTCCGAGCAACAGAAGCGATACAACAACCATGTCGGATTCGATGCTGCCTGGCAACGCGGTCCCTGGACCGTGTACGGCGAAGCACTTCTTGACGCTTACGGCTTCTACCGCGACTTCAACAATCAAGGCAACCCAATGGGGCTGGGCAATAGAAGCCTTTACGGACGTGACTTTTATCGCGGCGTGCGTGCTCCTATCTACGGCGTCGGCTGGCATGCAGGAGTGGTCCGCCGCGGCGAACGACTGTTGCTCGATCTCAACTTCGGTTCCTATTACCCCGAACCTCTCGGTGTTCCGTTTCACGACGAACCGATTCATCGCGGGCTGATCAAGGCGGCCTACACCGTTTCGCGGAATCTGCAGTACTTCACTGTGGCCATCGTTGAGAATCAACGGACGCAGGAACAAGCCGCCTTTCGAAACCCGAAACCCTTCGCAATCATCACCGGCTTTCAGTTGGTGTATTAAGGCTAGCAAATGCACTGGGATCATCGAAACAAATGTACGTTTCGAATATGTCTGAGTGCATCAGAAACAGATTCCGTTGTGCACCAAACAGAATAGGATCAATCTTGTAATGACTCACTTTCGTGTAGAGCGAGCTGCATGGCGATAGAACGAATCACCTCCTTGCCCAAATTGCCCAAACGACCGCGTGACGGGCACAAAGGCACGTTTGGCCACGTTCGCGTTCTTGCGGGCAGCGTCGGAATGTCCGGAGCGGCGGTGTTGTGTGCCACGGCTGCATTGCGCGGCGGCGCCGGGACCGTGCTCTTGGCGACGCCGCGAGTGATCCAACCAATCGTCGCTGCGGCCCAATCTTGCTACACAACCTGTGAATTGCCATTGATCCGGGCAGGCCGTTTCGGCGATAACGATAGCCCGAGAATCGTGGCGTGGGCAAACGCCGCCGACGCGCTGGCGATCGGGCCAGGTCTCGGCACGGAAGCGATGGTTGCTCGAACGATCAAGCGAATCGTCGCCGATTGTCCGAAGCCGATGGTGTTGGACGCCGACGCCCTGAATGTTTTCGCGCCGGTCGGCGGAACGAAGATTCGGCCGACCTGTCCGGCTGTACTGACGCCGCACCCGGGCGAACTCGCACGATTGATGGGTGTGACCGCTGCAGAGGTGCAGGCCAATCGCGAGGCGTTTGCGTTGCGATTTGCCGAGGAACAGAAGATCGTGCTGGTGCTCAAAGGAGCGGGCACGATTGTTACAGACGGTCGGCGGATTGCGGTGAACACCACCGGTAATCCGGGAATGGCGACGGGAGGCAGCGGCGACGTACTATGCGGCGTAATCGCAGCCCTGTTGGCACAAGAACTTGAACCGTTCTCTGCCGCGCAAGCAGGCGTGTGGCTGCACGGAATGGCCGGCGATCTGGCGGCCGCCGAGATGAGCGAGGAGTCCATGATCGCTTCGGACTTGTTGGATTATCTGCCCGGAGCATGGCGCAAGTATCGAAACCGTTAATTACGAGAAGTGTCACGATGCGAGTATTCTGTCCCACATGTTCTGAAGCGATCACGATCGGCGACGAGTTGGCCGGCCAGGCGACCAACTGCCCGCTGTGCAAATCGGCATTCACTGCGCCGACGCTTTTCCCTGTGCCGCCGGCAGCGCCGCCCGTGCCTGTCCCGCCCCCTCCGCCTCCTGCAGCGCCAAGAGAGTCTGCGAGCGCCGCGCCGGCCACGATACCGTTTCCGACGCCCACTGTGCCACCAGGCTACACGAAGTCCATCGGGTTCACGGTGTTGCCGGACATCGTCCAATGGATCGCACCGATTGCCCTGGTGCTGGCTTTCATCACGACATTCTTTCCGTGGAACGGGCTGTATCCGGGAGATCACGCCGTCTACACGCAGTCGCCTTGGGGAGCATTGCTGGGCCGGTTTTCGACAGACACGGTGGGCGATGAACTGTTAAAGATGGACGTCGTTGAAAAAGACAGCAAGACGCCGTCGCTGAAAGACCTGGTGAAATCGAACTGGTTCATGCTGCCGTATCTGCCGGGGTTGTTGGCTGTCACCGTGCTTGCGATTGCGTTTACGATCTTGCCGGGCCTGAAGCTGAAATTGCCGCCGCAAATAGAGAAACTCCTTCCATGGCGGATGGGACTTCTCGCGGCGCTGGTGCTGTTGTTGACGCTGGTCTTGTGCGTGCAAAGCGTCGTGGGATTCGGGCTGCAGAACGCCGTAGTCGCTCGAATCGAGGAAAACGAGAAAGACAAACGCGACAAGGCGCGCACGCCGGATCAGATCAAGACTTATGAGATCAATCACGGCAAGAATCTGATGGCCCTCAACATTCGCCAGACGACCGCGAACCGCCTGGCGATTCTGATGCATATTCTTGCGGTTGCCGGCGCTGCCGCCACACTGGTCTTATCCCGCCGAGTGAACAAGCCGCCGCCCAGGATCGAGTTGCAGTGGTGACCTAATCGAGGCGTTCTCCGAGGCGATTGTCAAATTCGCTGCGGTCGATTGGCACGAACTGCACGCGATCGCCCGCTCGAAGCGGAAAGTAGCCGGAAGCGACGTCGACAAGTTGCAAAGGAGTACGGCCGATCAGGCTCCATCCACCGGGCCGTTCCAACGGGTAAATTCCGGTTTGCCGACCGGTGAGTCCGACGCTGCCCGGCTCGACGCGAAGACGCGGCGACGGCAGCCGAGGCACGCCGCAGAGCGCATCAGGCAGATAGCCGAGATACGGAAAGCCGGGGCAGAACCCGATGGCATAAACGGTGTAGATCTTATCGCTATGGAAGCGGATGACCTGATCCGTACTGATTCTCGCGTGCTGAGCGACTCGATCGAGATCGGGCCCCAGATCGTAACAACACGGAATCTGGTGCAATCGCGCGGACAATGCAGATTCTGACGCCGAAGGAATCGGCAAGCATTCAAGCTGATGCGCCAACGCGGCATGCGTTGTGAGGTTAAGATTGTAGTAGACCGCGACGGTCACATAGGCGGGCACAACGTCGACGACGCCAGGGAGATTCGCCGCAGAAACGGCCGCGGCAAACTGCACCGCATCGGATTCACAGTCGAAGCGGGTCAGTATCGCTTGATCGCCCAGCGTGGAAAAAGGATGTTTGTGCTTCGTAGGGGGTGTCATTCTCGGTATCCTAACAAAGGAGTCACACTCATGTACCTATGGAACGGAAAGGAACCGCACGCCATGACCGCCAAGACCCCGGTTCCTATGTTGGACCCAAGCTCACAAGAAGACCCACTTACCGCGAAGTTCAGTTTGTGGGGATTGCGCCTTTGGGTTTGCTGCGCCCTGCTCATCGTTATCTATGGCGTAACGAATTATCTGCTCAATTGGTTGGTCCGTTGACCGGCCGAAATCAGATCACGCTGCCTTCGCTTCGAGGACTTGTAGTCGATCATCCGGCTACAAGTCCCACACGATGATTGGTCCATTTCCACCTGCTGCGATCGATAATCCATCCGGTGCGAACGCGACACAATGAGCGTCGCCGGCCTTCCAGTCGAAGACCTGCACTTGCTGAAACGTCAATGAGTCCCAGAGCTTGATTTGACCGTCGGCGCCTGCTGTCGCCAGCAACCGGCCGTCCGGCGAAAGCGCGATTCCCCGCAACGACTTGCGAATGTGTCCCGATTCGAGAAATCGAGGCTCGCACCCCGGCGTCCACAACGCAATGCGGCCGTTGGTGAATGCGCCAACAATCGTTTGATTGTCGCACGAGTAGGCGATCGAAACGCCCGTGGAATCCGCGACGGGCAAGCGATGCGAGGCCGGAAACACAGTCAGGCCCGAACGATGGACCTTTCGAATGTCCCACACGAACAAACCCTGGCCCGGCTTGCGGCTCACACCGGCGAGTCTCGTGCCGTCCGGCGAAAATGCGATCGATCGAATCGACGCGCCGGCAGGGCGAAACGCACCGATGTTGACGCGGTCGAGCACGTGATACATGGCCACTCCCGAATTCGCCAACGATTCGGGCGCTTCGACTGATGGACCGGCTGCGGCGAGCAACCAGGGTTTGTCACGGCAGAACGCAATGCACTCCGTGCCGGATTCGACGTTGCCGCTGAACCAGGTGTCCATGTGGCGGATGCCGATGCCGATCCGGCCGGGCCTTTCGATCAATGGTATGTAGGCCAGATGACCGAACCCATGCCCGAGCGCAGCGGGTTGTTTACTGCGAAAGCCCGCGGCAAGATGCGACCCATCGAGTGAGTATGCAACGGCAAGGGCATGATCGTTGCCGGTGCGAAGCACTTCGGGCCGACCGCCTAAGCGAGGCCAAAGCCGCACTGTGCCATCCCAGCTCGCCGAGGCAATCGTTTCGCCGTTGGGAGCAAAGGCCAGCGACATGACGTCGGCCGTGTGTCCTTCGAGGCGAATCATGAAAGGGCTACCGAATTGCTCTTGGCGGCATAAACGCTAGAGGACTTCGTCGGAGAGGGCTCTTTGTAGATCCCAAACCCGAATGACAAAGTCATCGCATGAAGCAGCGATCCACTTGCCGTCTGGGCTCGCGGCGATGGCGCCGACGCAACTCATCGTTCCTCCCAAAACGCACCGCTCTTCGCTCGACGGAACATCCCAGAGTCGGACGCTGCCGTCGTCGCAGCCCAACGCCAGCATCGAACCGTCGGCGACAAACGCCAGGCAGCGAAAATAGTTGGCCGCCGCGTGCAACACTTCGGTCCCGCGATGCGTCAGCGAATCGATGGACAACACACATCGGCCGGCGGCTGCGACGACTTGCCGACCGTCCGGCGCAAACGCGAGCGAACGCACATCGGCATCGCGCAGACGATTGAATAGCACCGGCTCGGGTTCTGACGCCTTCCAGATGCCGACGCCGGCGGTCCCGCCCGCGGCAATGGCATGACCGTCGGGCGAGAATTTGACCGAGCGGATGCTGCCGAGCCCGCCTGTAAAAGTCATCAGCGGCTTCTTCGAGACTCGAATGGCATCCCAAAGATGGACAACGCCGTCTACACCGCCGCTGACAAGCATCTGCCCGTCAGGTGAAAAGGAAGCGCAAGTGACCCAACCCTGGTGCAATTTCCATCGTTGTACTGGCCGCCATCCGGCGCTGTCAGCCCGAAGCAGCAACAGTGAATCCTGGGTGCCGGCGGCAATGGCCTGGCCGTCCGGCGACCATGCCGCGCAAAAGACGTAATTAGCGCCCCACGAGAGGCGTACTTTGCCCTCGCCTTTTGCAGGATCCCACAGCCAAATACAGCCATCGTCGCCGGCTGACGCAAGCGTCATCGAGTCAGGAGCAAAGGCCAGATGATTAACCGGATCGCGATGTCCGGCAAGCAAGATCATGCCAAGCACTTTCCAAATGGGCGTCGCAGTTTCAACTTACAGCGTGCAACAAAATGGGGTCCGGCTCCGAGTCTTCGAGGCACCTGACCCCATTTTGTTAGGCACTCTTATTTCGATGCCGCGAAAATTCCTGCACAAACCGCGAGTCCGCCGAAGATGATAAACGTTACCACAAAATAGATGATGATGGCGGTCGTATTCGATTTTCCTGACTTTCCATTGTAGGTCGTTCCACATCGGCCGCATTTGACGTGGCTGATGATGGCCGGTCCTATGATCCCGCCCCAGAATGTCCAGCCGACCCGTGAGGCGCGATCCGCCCCGCAGTTGTAACAAACCGCGTACCCGGTGCGCCCAATCGGCGTGCCGCTGTCCTTGGTGTATCTTTCGGGGCGATCTTCGTCGTAATCGAAGTCATCCTCCGAGCGGCGACGGCGCCGGCGGCGTGGCTTTTGCTCCTCCTCTTCAACCGGCTGGGCGTCGAGAATCTCCTCTTCCGCAGGCGGCTGAGCTTGAATCGCCGCCTGGGACGATTTCGTTTTTGCTACGGGCACGTCGGTCGCCGATGGCGCCGGAATCGGAATCGATTGCTGACAGCCGGGGCATTTGCCCCGCTTGCCGGCATACTGGTCCGGCGTGTTGATGCTCTTGCCGCAATGGGGGCAGGAAAACTTGATCATGTTCGTCGTTTCCCTCGATCAAAACTGTGCTGTGAGGAATGTAGCAAATACGATGATCGAAGGCCATTGCCGCGTTACGAGTGCGGGTTTCCCATTTGGCTTTATTTGTGGTATGGTGAGCCCATTCACCCGTCGATGCTTGTTGTGAGGTGCTGCCTGCCGTGAGCTCCGCTGTCTTGAATGTGCCGCCGCCCATAAACACTGCGAAATGGAAGGGCGAGCCGGTTCACAAACGCATTGGGCCTTCCGCCGTCAGCATGTTCTACTCGTTGTTCGGCTCGCCGGCGAAAAGGCGACTCGCTCGTGCTGCTCTGCAGATCGACCGCATCCGCCACTGGGAACAGGAACACAGCCGGCTGAGTGAGAATGACCTTCGGACGGCCGCCGTCAAGTTGCGTGGCCGAGCGCGGGGAGGTGAATCACTGGACCACTTGCTGGCGGAAGCATTCGGCATGGTCGCCGTGGCCGCCCAGCGAGCCCTCGGACTGCGCATGTATGATGTCCAACTTGCCGCCGGCCATGTACTGCATAAAGGCGCGATCGCCGAACTGGCCACCGGCGAAGGCAAGACGCTCACGGCAGCCGCACCGGTCTTTCTGAACGCACTGATAGGCAAAGGCGTTCACGTCACCACGGTCAACGATTATCTGGCTGAACGCGACGCCACCGAGTGGACCACGCCGGTTTTCAATCTATTGGCCATCAGCGTCGGCTTCCTCAAACAGAAAATGTCCGATGACGAACGCAAAGTCATGTATCGGCGCGATGTGACGCACGGCACCGCCAGCGAATTCGGATTCGACTTTCTGCGGGACAAACTGAAACTCAAGGCCGACGAACGCCCGCCGGCTGCGTTCTGGAACGCCTGGTTGGGCGGCGGCCCCAATGCCCAGGAAATGGACCCGCGCGTTCAACGAGGCCACTTTTATGCTCTCGTCGACGAGGCCGACAGCGTCTTCATCGACGACGCCCGTACGCCGCTCATCATCGGCGGGCCGACTCGCAACGCGACGCCGGAAGAATGCGTCGTGTACGAATGGGCCGATGGGCTCGCAAGGCAGATGAACCGCGACGTCGACTTTTTCATGGACGAAAAGAAGAACAAGATCGAGCTGACCGACAAGGGCCGTCATATCATCCGTTGGGCCAACGCACCATCCGGCGAACACTCGCATGCATTGGACAAGTTGCACGAGCACGTCGAGCGAGCCCTGTTCGCGCATCATCGCTACAAGCTCGATCAACATTACATGATCCACGAGGACAAAGTCGTCCTCGTCGACGAGTCCACCGGGCGCGCTCAACCCGATCGCCACTGGCGCGACGGCATGCATCAGGCCGTCGAGGTCAAGGAACGCGTAACCGTCACCAAGGCAACCGAGCACGCGGCACAGATCACATACCAGAGCTACTACAAGCTGTACAAAAAACTCGCGGGCATGACCGGCACCGCCGCTCAGAACTGGCTGGAGTTGTACAAGGTCTACAAGCTCTGGGTTGTCTGTATTCCTACCAATAAGCCGGTGGTGCGTGTTCAGATGCCGGATCGCGTTTTTCCGACCGAAGCCGCCAAGTTTGACGCGGTGGTGCAGGAAATCAAACGACTCAACAAAGAGGGTCGGCCCGTTCTCGTCGGCACTCGCTCCGTCGACAAATCGGAAGACCTCTGCAAACGGCTCACAGCGGAAGGCATCGGCCACGACGTGCTCAATGCCCGGCAACACGCAAAGGAAGCCGAGATCGTCAAAATGGCCGGCATCGCCGGCAAAGTCACCGTTGCAACGAACATGGCAGGCCGCGGCACCGACATCAAACCGACCGAGGACGTGCTCGCGCTCGGCGGCTTGCACGTACTTGGAACCGAACGCCATGAATCGTTGCGAATCGATCGGCAGTTAGCGGGTCGTGCCGGCCGCCAGGGCGACCCCGGCAGCTGTCAGTTTTTCATGAGCTTGGAAGACGAACTTCTCGAAGGATTAGGCGAAGATCGATACGCCGAGATGAAGAAGATCGGGCAAGCCGGCGGCACCCGCGACTGGCAGCAGTATCTGGATTTGTTTCGGACGGCCCAACGCCGCCTCGAAGTCAAGCACCGCCGCCAGCGCATCGATCTGATGATGTACCACAAACAGCGCGAAGAGATTCTCAAAGAACTCGGCGCCGACCTGCACGTGGATTAGCTCAAAAGTCCACCGACATTCGAAAGCCCCCCGACGGCCGTCGGTGGGCTTAATTGAACCTCTTAATGTCCGCCGCCGATGTGCACCTGCTTGTACCCGCCCTGCATCTTGAAGATGATGACGAGCAGCAAGAAGCCGATGGCCATGAGCGTCGGTACGGCGCCTGTGTAGAGCATCGCCTGGCGTGCGCCGTGAAGTCGGGCTTCGCCTAGCCTCGGCTTGTCCATCGCATAATTGGGAAGACCTTCCGTCTTCCACCACCTATCCAATCCGGTCAGGCTTTCTTCAAGTTTCGTCTCGACCTTGCCGCCGCCGGCTTTCACTTTCTCCATCGTGTCGAGGTCGGATTGAAGCGTGGTCTTCGATTGCTTGCCCTGAGCGCTGTCGGCCAAAACCTTCGTGTGATCGTCCATCACTTTAAGCTTGCTGTTGTCCAAGCCTGCAACCTTGTCAACGAGCCCGATGTCCGAAAGCAATGGAAAGCCGCTCTTCTTGACTTCGCCGGTTTCGCCTCTCGATACGTAGTGGTTGAAAGTGTCCGCGTGGGGCTCGACTTTTTGCACTGCGAAGCGGTCTTGTTTGTAGCCAATGCCCGGACCGCCCAAGAGACCGGCGGAGAGCATGCCGATGCCGCCGCTGAGGCCGAGCGCCAGAGCGCCGCCCTTCGGGAACCGTTCGGAAATGACGCCGAGCAGCGTCGGCCAGTAGAAAGTCTTGCCGATGGCATAGATCGTGCTCACCACGAACCAGAGAATGAACCCATCGACGAACGACTGGCTGAACAGCACGAGCCCAATCGTACCGATAACCGCTGACGCGAAAAGTAGACCCAAAGGCGAGATCTTGTGAACAATTGGGCCGGCAAAGAACCGGAGCGAGAACATCAGGAAGTTCGTCCAGATGAACGCAAGGAGCGCGTAGGTCTTGTTATTCAAAACCGTGTTGCCGATGTTGATGATCCAGCTATCCGTGCCGAGTTCGACGTAGCCGACCAGTGCATGAAGCATGTAGAGGATCGCGAGTACAAAATGCCCCACTGAGAACTTGGTCATTGCGCCGTAACCGATCCAGATGCCCAAAGCAATGATCCAGCCGATCCATCCGTTTTTCTCCAGCCCCGGTATTGAGGGCACAATCTGCGAACTGAGCAAGAAGCCGATGAAGAACACGGCGACGGCTGTTCCCAACATGCCAACGTCGCTCATCATTTCGCCGATCTTGACGCCCTGCACGCGGGCCTCGGATTGAGGGAACTTGCGGCCAAGCATCATCAGGCCGTACAACAGCACCGGAATGACAAAGACGCCGTACTTGAGTTCCCAGCGAATTCCTTCAAACTGGTTGAACACCAAGGCGATCAGAGCGCCCAAAATCAAACCTCCGGGCCAACCGGCATGCAAAATATTGAGCCAATGCGTTTTGTTCTTCGGGAACAATGTCGCAGTTAGCGGATTGATTACCGCCTCGCAGGTGCCGTTTCCGAGTGCGAAAAGCCACATTCCGATGTTGAGGCAGAGAAACGCGCCTTCTTTGCCGTAGGCGCCATAGACGGGAGTGGCGGCAAGCGTGACGACAGCCGACGAAGCGTGCAGCAGAAAAGCCAGTATCATCAGTCTGCCGTAGCCGATCCAATCAGCGATGAAGCTCAACACAATGATGGTGACGCCGAAGCCGATGAGCCCGCCGCCTGTGATGGTGCCTAGCTCTGCTTGTGTGAAGCCAAATTGACTTCCCCAATCGTTCAGGATTTCGCCGCGAACGGAGAAACCGATGCCCGCCGCAATGAGCGTGAAAAAGCTCGCCCAGAAGATCATCTTGTTGCTGAAGCTATTTTCGCCCGTTTCGGCTGATGACCCAACGGCATTGGACATGGTACAATCCCACGGCTGGAGAGTAATGGAACGACTATAACCGATCAGGGGATGCTAAGGAAGCGCAAGCGCCGTGTAAAGCAAAAAAAGTGATTGCAAAGGCGCAAAGTTGCGGCAAACGTCCGGCTGTACTGGCAAACGCCTAGTTGCCGCCGATGTGTACGCGGACCTTCTGCCCGATGTACGGCAGCGACGCCTGGCCGGGGTCCAAAGACACACGGCATTCCAGGACATTGTCCTGCTTCGGGCCAAACGGATTCGGCAATGCCGCTGCCTCGCGGGCCGGTAGGAACGTGTCCGCCACGTACGTGACCTTGCCCTTCCATGTCTGATTCACCGAATTGGCGGCGTCAAACACCACGGCGCTTTGGCCTAACTTGACCCGGCCGGCCCATTCTTGATCGACGTCGACACGGACGATGATTTCGCCCTTGGGTCGAAACCACATCGCAGGAACATTGATTTGCGGGCCGAACTTCTCGCCGACCTTCGTGCTGACGCGAACGATCGAGCCTTCCGACGGCGCAAACAGGGTGCACATATCAAGGCCCAGTTTTGCGCGATCCAGCTGTTGTTCCGATCCAGTCAAGCCTTCCTGTGCCAGCTGCTGTTCGAGAACAGGCTTCTCCTCTTCGATTGCCGTGAGTCGAATCCGTTCCGCCTTGATTACGCGCTCCTTGGCAGCGATCTTGCTCGGCAGCGCCAGGTACTCCGGCGTCTCGCCGATCACGCCGATCTTTTTCTTCAAGTACTCGTATGACTCCTTGAGGCCTTTGAGTTCTTCTTCATGAGCGGCGATAGCTTCGAGCTGGCCGTCGACCTTTTTTTGCCACAGACCCATTCCCTTTTTGGCTTTGTCCAACTGCAACTTGGCGACGCTGACCGCAGTACGGGCCTGAAATAGTTGATTCTCGGCGATGCGGCTGTCCACTCGCATAAGCGGCTGGCCCTTTTGGACCCTCTGGCCGTCTTTCACGAACACTTCGAGGACTTCGCCGGCTTGGCCCGGAACCAGCGGCAACATGCCGAATTCGGTGTCGATCTGCCCGGAGGCGACGATGCCCCCGCCGGCGCGCTTCGCGTTCTTATCGGCAGGATCAGGTTTTTCGGGGTCACGCTCGGTACGCGGCGCATAGAAACGAGCGCCGACCAGGCTGGCGACGAGCAAAAGCAACCCGAGCACCCACCAGATGCGAGTTTGGCGAAACCAGCGCATGACTAGTCCTCAGCATGTGCCGTTGCCGGCGCCTTGCCCTGCACCCCGTCGCTTTCGTCCAAGCGACCATCTTCGAGGTGAAACACGGCATCGACGAATGGCAGTATGCGGTGGTCGTGCGACACCACGAGGATCGTGGAGCCGCGCTCGTGAGCGGCGGACCTGAGCAGTTCGATCACCTGTTCGCCGTGCGCCCAGTCGAGAGCGCTGGTCGGCTCATCGGCGAATACGAACTGCGGGGTCTTGATCAGCGCTCGGCCGATCGCCACTCGCTGCTTTTCGCCACCAGACAGACTGCTGGGCAGCAACTGGCTCTTCTTCGCCAATCCGAGCAAGCCTAACATGTCGTCGGCCCGCTCACGCGCTTCCCGGGAAGGCACTCCCTCACCCCACCGAAGCACGATTTCCAACTGTTGCCGCGCCGACAGCGCGGGAAACAGATTATACCCTTGAAAGATAAAGCCACAATGCTTGAGGCGGAACGCCTCACGTTCGCTGTTGTTTAGTTGCCAAATGTCCACTGACTCGCCGCTGGGACTTGCAACAACCCGTCCAGAATCCGATCGCAACAGACCCGAAAGCACCGCCAACAGCGTTGACTTGCCGCTGCCGGACGGTCCCATCAGCAGCACAAGCTGCCCGCGAAAGAGGTCCAATGTTACGTCAGACAGGGCAAAATGCCTTGCGTCGCCGTCGCCGAAACTCCTCGTCAGGTTGATACCTTGCAAGACCGGGGCATCTTCACTCATAATCGAGCAGCTCCAGGGTGTCACCGTTCAAATTCGCTGGGAGCGGCCATGCTGATCGCCTTCAAACGGCGTTGCTCGCATGGACTATCTTAGCAGATTTACAGGCTCAATGCGCTTAATTGCCCGTAAAGCAAAGGATCCGGCGCCAATGGCCATAATAAGGGTCACCACGGCGGCGCCCCCCAACAGCCAAATCGGCAACTGAGGTTTGACCCCCAGTAACCCTGCCGCCTCAGCCAATAGGAAGACTACTGGCCAGGACAAGATAATACCGAGAACGCCGATCCAAAACGCCTGTGTGACGACGGTTACACCGAGTCGCCAGCGTGGAATCCCCAATGCAAGCAACGTGGCATACTCCCGCATGGAGGCCATCGTCGCACCGTAAAGCGTTTGGATTGTCACTACCGCCCCGACCATTAACCCTAGCAAAGCCGCATACCCCAGCGCAATGCCGGCCTTCGTTTTTGTCAGCCAATGGACGCGCGAACGTAACGAAAATTCCTCCTTGGTAAAGACGGATAGCGCCAAATGTTCATCTTTCTGCCTTTGCTCATCCGCCAGCCTGTGTACGACGGGAATCGCATCCTTGGCATCGTGGCAGCGGGCCAATACGTAGATCGTCTCGTCGGAACTGTAACGAAGCACTCGGCGGGCGGTCGGCATGGAGCAGAAGATGTACGGCCCAGCAATGCTCTTCATTCCTTTGACCGTGCCTACTAGCCGGACCTTGTGTTCGAGTATCTCGGCCGTGTCCCCCACTTTCTTCAGGTCGAGCCGCTCCAATTCCGATTCATCGACGACAATCGTGTCTTGCTCGGTCAATTTCATCCGCAGTTCGGGCGTCAGCTCAGGAACGGTTCCTAGAGAATCTTCGTTCATCCGACTGCCAATGATGATGCACAATTCGACGCCGCCGTTCGGCTTCGTCCAATTGGCGAACTTGCAGATGTAAGGCTCGACGGAGCGAATGTCCACTTCCGGCTGCCCCTCAAGCCAGGAGCGGGCTTTCCCCTCGGACATTTTCTGTGCGACGTCGACGCTCAGGACCTTCGGCGGTCCCACCCATATGTTCGCTTTCGCGCGATCGATCGGTATGGAAGTGACCGAAAACAGTCCAAGCAACAGACCGCACTGCAAGGCGATCAACAGCGCACTGAATGCCACGGCCAGCACGCCAGGGATGTAGCGCTGCCGGTCGAACCAGAGGGTGGCAAGTGTATATGACATTAGGCCTCGACGCTCGCCGTTGCTTCAACAGCCGCTCCCTTGCGGCCGTTCAGGTCCGTCAGTTCTTCGATCCACAAATGATGCCATAGCTGCGTGGCAGTCACGCCGACGAGCCCCATCTCCAAGGATGTTCGCCCAATCGAATGCGGGCGGAGTTTGCGAAAATCGGTTCGCCATTTGGCAACGGCGGACGGGTCAAAGTACCCGGTCTGCCGCAATGCCGCTTCGCTGAGCAGCGGCTCGACCCATTCGGCGCCGGGCTGATTGCCGTTCAGGCCATGAAAACTGTCCATCGGCGCACGGAACATCGCCTTTCGCCGCCAAGCGATTGACTTTGGAAGATACCGTTCTGCGAGCCGTCGAAGCAAGTACTTATCTCGAAACCCTCGCAGTTTCCAGCGTGGGTGCAGCTGAGCAAGGAAGGAATAGACATTCTCATCCAGGAACGGGTACCGCACTTCGACCGATGAGTTCATTGCAACGCGGTCGCCCTTCGACGCGAGCAAGAGACCGGGCAACATCACACGGCCGCCCAGCACCAGCGACCGATGGAATGGATGCCACCGCTTCATTCGCTCGTGATTCAAATCGAGGTCGGCGAACGGATTGTGCCCGTTGAGCCGGTCCCAGGTGTCCTTGCTGAAGAATCGTAACTTGGTCAGGCTCATCAGGCCATAGACGTTCATCCAAGCGTTCGGCCCGCCCAAGAGCGCCTCGGTTTGCGCCACCGTCTCGGCTGAAAACTGCGGCGTTCCCGAGAACTTCAAGGCCAAGCGTCGAATCAGATTCGACAAACGAATGCCGGGGATCGCGTCGAGGTATCCGAGCAAGCGATGAATCTTGAACCACGGATAACCGGCCAGCCATTCGTCGGATCCTTCACCAGTCAGCGCCACTTTGTACCCGCTGTTCCGCACGGATCTGGCCAGCAACAGCAGCGCTGCACAAGCGGTGTCGACGACGGGCACTTCGGCCGCTCGCACGAGTTCCGGATACGTCGCCAATAATTCGCGATGGCCGCATGGGACGATGACGCGTTCGACCGAGCCGACGTGCTTAGCGACGATGGTTGCTTCATTCTCCTCGTTCAGCGAAGGGTCATCGCCGATGCCAATGGTGAATGTCGGAATCGGCCTGCCAAGCACTTTGCCGGCTAGCGCCACAACCAGCGAGGAGTCGACGCCGCCGGAGAGATAGCTGACCACCGGCACGTCCGCCCGCAGCTTCTCCTCGACGGAACGGATGAAGACTTGTTCGAACTCATCAACGAGTTGCTTCTCATCGACCGCGCGGCGTTCCTGACCCTGATCAGGGAAGTCGAAGTCGTAGAAAACCCGCTGTTGCGGCAATGCGGTGTCGCCGACTCGCAGGTCGAGATAAGCACCGGGGCGAAGCTGTTGAATGCCCTCGAAGCACGTGACCGGCCCTGGTGTCGCAAAGAACGTGAATAGTTGGTTGATCCCGCGAATGTCCGCACGAGGTTCAACGAGCCCCGATGCCAAGATCGCTTTGATTTCGGAAGCAAACAGGAGCCAGACGCCGCCGGCATGCTCGCCAGTCGTCGGCCGTTGGATGCTCCAGAACAACGGGCAGATGCCGAACCGATCCCGAGCAAGCAGCAATCGCTTTTCACGTTCGACCCAGATGGCGCAAGCAAACTGACCTCGAAGGGTTGCGAACATGTCCGTGCCGTGCTCTTCCCATAAGTGCGGCAACAGTTCGGTGTCGGTGTGCCTCGCGAAAACGTGACCCTTGGCTTCGAGTTGAGCGCGCCGCTCGGGATAATCGAAGAGTTCGCCGTTGAAGACAACTTGTACCGAACCGTCTTCGTTGCCAATGGGCTGGCGGCCGTCCTTCAGGCCCACGATGCTGAGCCGCCGGCTAGCGAGCGTCACTTCGGAACGGTCGAGAAAGCCGTCTTCATCGGGCCCGCGATGGACAATGGCTGCCGCCATGCGGCGCGCAACGGCAGGATTCGCCCGATGGCGGCCAGAGAGATCCAGGATTCCAGCGATTCCGCACATATTCAAGAGTCCGTAGTCAGCGGTCAGCAATACATGGAATTACTCAATTTCATGACAACGGATTGTCGCTCCACACGATTCAATTTCATCGACGGACTACGGGCTACGGGCTACGGACACTTCCGGGTACAGTTGGCGCACTTTGCGAGCGAGCATCCGGTCGACGAACCGGGGGACGAATCGCTGCGCTCGCCGCAACCAGCGAGCCTGCCAGCCGATTGCCGTTTCCGCCCGATTGCGTTGCAACGACCGGATGATGATCACGGCGACTTCTTCCGGCGGCTGCGCGCCGGCAAAATTCAGCTTCATTCGACCTTCATTCCGCAGCAAATGCCTGCCTAGGTCGTCGCTGCGAACCAGCCCTGGCATCACCACCAGCACGTCGATGTCGAATCGCGAATACTCGCCGCGAAGGGCCTCCGACAGTCCGACGATGCCGAACTTGCTGGCACAATGTTCGGTCCAGCCGGGCAATCCGACTCGGCCGCAAATCGACGCTACGTTGATAATGGCAGGCCGGTTGCCCTTCATCAGGTGCGGCGCTGCGAGCCGCATCATTTCTGCGGGCGCGAAGAAGTTCACTTCCATCACCTTTCGCAAGACATCCTCGCTCGACGAATCGAAGTGACCGAAACTCGCGACACCTGCATTGTTGATCAGTACATCCAATCCGCCCATCGACTCGACCGCTCTTCGGATCAGCGACTTTCGCTCAACATCGCTCGTCACATCGGTGACGGCCGCATGTGCCGTCGCGCCTTTTGACTTGGCCTCATCCACTACGGCATTCAATGCAACTTCCGAGCGAGCCGCCAGTGTCATTTGTACACGCATTGGCGCGAGTTGCAGCGCCAGACACCGGCCGATGCCGCGAGAAGCGCCGGTAAGCAAGACTCGTATACCTTGAAGATCGCGGGCCATTCAGAACAAGTCCGTGACAATGGTGTCTGCGACACAACGGCCGGCCGTCGTGAGCCGAGCTCCTAGTTCATCGATGAAGAGGTATCCGCCGGCGCTATACCGTTCGAAGGCCCTTCCCGCCAGAGCAGTTGCGTCAAACCCCGTTTGACCGAGGAACTGAGCGAAGTCAACGCCTTCCACGCGGCGCATGTTCATCGCCAGAGTCTCTCGGGCACGATCTTCCTTCCCGAGTGTTTCAGATTGAAAGACCGGTGTTTCACCGGAAAGCACTCGCTTCAAATACACTTCTAGATTCCTCACATTAAGCGTTCGAGTGCCGCCGACGTATGCCGCCGCGCCGACGCCGAACCCGTAGAACGCCTCGTTTGCCCAATACACCTGGTTGTGTTGTGACCGCTTTCCGAGCCGAGCAAAGTTTGAAATCTCGTACTGCTCGAAGCCCTTGGCGTTGAGCGTATCCATTGCATGACGATACATGGCTAGCTCGGCTTCATCATCTAGTGGCACGAGTTCATCCCGCTCGCGTTGCTTCCAGAGCCGCGTTCCTTTTTCGTAAGTCAGGCCGTAGGTTGAGACGTGATCAGGCGCCATGGCCACGATGCGAGCAAGGTCCTGTCGCCAATCCTCCAGCGTCTGCCCGGGCACGCCGAAGATCAGGTCGATTGACACGGCCATTTCCACGTTTCTTGCGGCGGCCATTGCCTCGACTGATTGTTCGGGCCGATGAGGCCTTTCCAGTGTCTGTAAGTGCTGCGAATAGAACGACTGCACACCGAGACTGATTCGAGTGACGCCATGCTTCGCGAGCAGCGCCGCTTTTTCGGCGTCAAAGCTGTCTGGGTTAGCTTCAAGCGTTGTTTCGACCCGTTTGCCGGGAAACCAACGATTCAGGCTTGTCATCAGCCGGTCCAATTGGGCGACATTCAAGTGCGACGGCGTGCCGCCGCCGAGGTAGAGCGTGCGAATCGTGCGTGGATGTAAGAGCAATTGGAGTTCCATCTCCAGCGCTTCGAGGTACAGGTCGATGCGATGTTCAACGCCCGCAGCAACTGCAAAGTCGCAGTACCCGCAGTGGTGCGCACAAAAGGGGATGTGCACGTAGGCGGCGTGGGGCGCACGCCACGGCGGATCAGCGCTTGTGAATTCGGGGATCGGCTGCATCCCTTCAGGCTACGCAGGCGAACGGTGGACGCAACGGCGCGATGGCGCCTTCGATCAACGGACGGGTGCAAGGCTTACTACTGAAATCCATGATGTTGGAGTTGAAATGAACCTGCCGTTTCGTCGATTTTCCATTGACATTATGTGAAAAACCGCCAAGCTGTAGGCAGAGGCAGTTTCGGCTGCCTTCCCGCCATGCATTCCTGCCTGATTGGAACAGTCTGAGGATCTTACCCATGTTCCAGACGTTGATTCGTCCGACCGCCGATTGTTCCGGCGTGTCGCGCCGTTCCTTTCTCCAAGTTGGTGCATTGTCGGCGATGGGCCTGTCGCTGTCGCAGTTCATGAAACTTCGCGCCGAGACGCCGCCGGCGAAGCGTAAGCAGGTCAATTGCATATTGATGTGGATGCAGGGCGGACCAAGCCACATTGATTCATTCGATCCGAAACCGGAAGCGCCGGCCGAGATTCGCGGGGAGTTCGGCACGATCCCGACGACGCTGCCCGGCGTGCGCGTCGCGGAACATTTGCCGAGGCTGGCCAAGCTGACCGATCTCTACAGCATCATTCGCGGACATGATCCAAAGAACGGCAGCCACGGCGTCGCCGATCACTTGATGATGTCCGGGCACAAGTTCAATCCGGCCCTGCCGTTTCCATGCTTCGGTTCAGTCGTCGCCAAAGAACGCGGCTACGTCGGCGGCATGTTGCCGTTCGTGCAGATGGGCCGCAACGTCGACCGCCGCTTCAACGGCGGCATCGCCGGTTTCCTTGGCGATCAGTTCAATCCGTTCGAAGTCGCCGAAGATCCAAACGCTGCCGCTTTTCGCGTCCGTGATCTGAGTCTCGCCGGGAACGACGAGCGCAAGCGTCTCGACCGTCGCTACGCCATGCTGACGGACATGGATCGTTATCAGAAGAACATCGAAGAATCGGCCGAGTTGGTGAAGGCTCGTGACGAGTTCTACGAAAAGGCCCATGGCCTCATCACGTCGCCGGTCGCCAAGCGGGCATTTGACATCGCTGCCGAACCGGAGAAAACGCGCGAACTGTACGGCCGCACGCAATTCGGACAGTCGTGTCTGGTGGCTCGCCGGCTGATCGAAGCGGGCGTGCAATTCGTCACCGTCACCGACGGCGGCTGGGACACGCATCAGAACAACTTTCAGAGTCTCAAGACCCGACTCTTGCCTCGAATCGACGCCGGTTTCTCGGCGTTGTTATCCGACTTGCAAACGCGAGGCATGCTTGAATCAACGCTGGTCGTTTGGTTCGGCGACTTCGGCCGCACGCCGAAGATCAATCCGTCGGCGGGCCGCGACCACTGGTCGACCGCGGGCGTTGCCTGCATCGCCGGCGGCGGGCTAAAGGGCGGCCAGATCGTCGGCTCAACGAATCAATTCGCCGAGTACGTCACCGACTCGCCGGTCTCGCCGCAGGACCTGGCGGCGACCATTTACACGGCGCTCGGCATCCCGCTGCACACCTGGTACAAAACGCAAGACGGCCGGCCGATCGAACTCTGCCCCGAAGGCAGACCGGTGCGGCAGTTGTTTGCGTAATTGGGCAAACTGGTGTCGAATCGCGACGTGCGCTGTGGCCTATTCGCAGTGCACGCTCAAAATCATTTTTTTTGGAAAATATCTGAGTCTGTGTCGTCTTTCTCATGATGGACGCGAGGCAACTGGCCGATCTGCTCGACGCCCATTCGCCGGCTTTGATGCTGTTGGCGAGGCAATATGTGTCTGCGCCCGAAGACGCGGTGCAGGAAGCATTTGTGAAACTTTCGGCGTTGACGCTGCCGCCGGACGACGTTCGCGCATGGCTGTTTCGCGTCGTTTGAAATGCGGCAATCGACATGGCTCGCTCGGAGCGGCGGCGGCAGAAACGGGAAGCGGCGACGGCGCGGCCTGAAGGCTGGTTTGTCGAGACGGACTTGGATCGTGACGATGCGGAGGCTGCTGTCGCTGCGCTTGCCGATCTTCCGCCCGACTTGCGTGAGGTCGTTGTGGCAAGGATCTGGGGCAAGATGACATTCGAGCAGATTTCGGCTGCGTTCGATTTGTCGGTCAGCAGCGCGTATCGCCGTTACGAAACGGGCATCGGGGCTTTGGCCGAATTGATGAGAGTGTATCGATGAATGACGCCGCTCGAAAAGTCGAATCGCAACTCGAAAGATTAACGCCCAGCGCCGCTGGGTTGCCTCGCGATGAGATTCTCTTCGCAGCCGGCCGCGCGTCGGCGAGGCCCAGCGTGATTTGGAAGATCGTGGCAGGGCTCTTTGCCGCCGGCCAGTGCGTCACGCTTGCGCTGTTGCTGTTGCCCGGCCGGCCGTTGTCGATGGAATCGACGCAGGTTCGCGTGATGGAATCGCCTGCCGCTTTGTCGCCGGAGTATCGGTCGGTCGATCCGATGGTGATGCAGGCACGGCAAACGGGCGAATTGCCGCCTGCTGCATCGCGATCCGGCGGCTCCTGGGCGACGCCTACGGGTTCTTCAGCGAGTTGGCCGATCCGATCCGAACTACTTGATTTCTAAGATTCAAATTCCAATCAGGAGAACGTGCAATGTGTGGCCGTCTGTGGCTTGCGATCGTTTCATTGATTCTGCCATTCGCGCAATTTGCGGCGGCAGCCGAGCCGACGCCGACCGAAACCTTGATAAAGCTCACGTTGTCTCCGCAGGCAGCGCCCATGCCGGCGCTTCGGCATCTCCTATTGCCCGAATTGGGCGAGCGCCAGCCCGGCAACCAGGTGCCGGCCTTTTACAAATGCATGTTTGAGCAAAATCATTTCTACTACAACCAGGAGGAAATCAAACTCCGCGAAAAGTGGCAGAATGCTCCGCTTTCGGAAGTGCCCGGCTCGACGCTCAAAGGCTACGGCGGCGCCGGCCTTAAACAGGCCGATTATGCCGCACGGCTTGACACGATCGACTGGCAGTTGACCGCGAAAATCAAGGCCGACGGCGTCGGCCTGTTGCTTCCCGACGTGCAAGTGCTTCGAAACGTCGCCGGTGCGCTCAAAGTGCGGTTTCGCGGCGAAGTGCAGCGGAAGGACTTCGATGCGGCGCTCGTCACCGCCAAGACGATGTTTGCCTTGGCCCGCATGTTCAGCGAGCATCCCACGTTGATCGGCAACCTGGTCGGCATCGCCATCGCACAGTTGGCCGTTGCTCCTCTCGAAGAGTTGATTTCGCAGCCCGGCTGCCCGAACCTGTATTGGGCGCTGACACAGCTACCCGCGCCGTTCATCGACATTCAAAACGGCTTCCAGGGAGAACGCACTTTCATCGTCTCCGAATTCGGCGGGCTCATGGACGATAAGGCGCCGATGTCGGACGCCGCAATTCAGAAGTGCTTGGAAGTATTCAAACGACTGGCGTCGTTGATGGACACGACCCAACAACCGTCGGCTGCCGATGACCAATGGGTGCGAAAACGCGCCGCAAACGCGGCCGTTATGAAGGCAGCGCGCGGCCGGCTCGTATCTCTCGGAATTCCTGCCGAGCGGTTGGACAAGATGCCTGCCGTGCAGATCATCATGCTGGACGAGATCCGCAGTTATGAATTCCATCGTGATGAGTCGCTGAAATGGACGACCTTCCCGATTTGGCAAGCGCCGGAAACTGAACGGACTGATCGAGCGGGCGCTGCTTCTCCCCGAGTCGATGAGCCGAATGATCTGCTTTCGAGTCTCTGGACCCCCGCCGTCTACAAGGTGCGGCGCGCCCAGTTGCGGCTTCAGCAGCGTCTCGCCATGATCCAGACAGTCGAAGCGATGCGGCTGCACATGGCCGCCAACGGCGGTAAGCTTCCGGCGAAGCTAAGCGACGTCAGCGTGCCAACTCCAAACGATCCGGCGACCGGCAAGCCGTTTCGATTCGAACTCCATGAAACGGGCGCAACGCTTCGCAACACGCCGATTCCCGGCGCTGAAAAGATCTGGGCGTTCAACGTGAAATACGAGATCGCAATTCAGAAGTGATGCAAAAACACGAAGAGGCGCCGGCTTCTGCGGCGCCTCTCCGAGAATGATTCGGTTCTACTAGTCGCCTCAATTCTTCGCGTGGCGCGACAATCTCAAGCTTCACTACAAAGACTCGAAGGACACGAAGAACACGAAGAATACAAATGCGTTACTCTGTAACTCTTCTTTGAGCACTTTGTGCCTTTGTGGTGAAAAGTGTCTTCGTTGCTGCTCCGTCGAGCTACGGTTTGTCGAACGTGCTTTCGTCCAGTTTCTCCAACATCTTTATGTCGGAAATCTCGGCTTCCAGGAACTTCTTGCCCTCGCGCTTGATGATCATCTTCACTGCTGCCTTTACCTCTTTGCCTGTATGGCCGCTCAACAACGTCTCTTGTGTTACTTCCTGGCCGCTGTCGTCGTCTTTGACACGACCTTCGGTCTTTACCAGAAAATGCGTCGCCTTGTCAAAGAACAACGTCAAGTCGCGGCGGCCTTTGACCGAAGCTTTGATCGCAACCGCCGGCTTGTCGTTGACCATCGCATCGCCCACCAGCGCAAGCGTCACGCTCTTGTCCTTGAGAGTCACAATGGTCGAAAGCCACTGATTGTGAGCGCCTTCGGTGAGTTCCGCGATTTTGTCCTTGTCCAAATCCATCAGCATGTCGTTGACTTTGATCCAACCCTTGTCTTTGTTGAATACCTGGACGAAGCTCACTTTCTGGCCCGCGATTTCGAGCTCGATGTTTGCTCGCGACTGATTCGTGCCTTGCCGGGACATCTCGGCTTCAAACGGAACGTCCATGTCCTGAATGTGAATGGTTCCCTTTAGCTTCGAGGTCGCAGCATTGTATTTGCTCGCCGTCGCCTCGCCGCCAATGGCCATGATCGCTTGATCGACGGTGGCCCGGGCTTTTTCCGTGTCGTCGGCTCTAGCGGCTGCTCCGACGAAAACCCAGTTTACAACGATGATTCCAGCCAACATATTTCGCATGGTGCACCTTTCGAAGGGACGTGATTGAATGAACCGAATCCTTTGGTCAAATATTGTACTCATGCAAGCGCATCATTGTTTCGCGAGCTGGAATCGGCAGCTTTCGCTGCCGAGTTTCTAGGTCGAGTAGACATATTTTCCGAGCAGCAGGGCCGGGGGCAGCAGCAGCAGCGAAGTCGCTCCCCAGACGCCCGCAAATGCTGTCGCCAGAATGCCGTCGAACACGATCAGTCCCAGAATCGCGACCTTGACGGCCGATTGCACTTGCTTCGATTCCGGCTTCCTGAGCGCGCGAACAATTGCCGGCGCGAGTATCGCCAGGAACACTACCAACAAATAGGGAAAAGCAACCGTCACTTGACCCGGCGCTCGATGCAGCGGCAATGCCAGGGCGAGCACGATCGCGAGAACCATGACGCCAGTTGCGCCCCGCAGATGCAATGGCTGGCTCTTGTTGGCCTCCTGCCGGGCGAACCAGGTGATGCCGACAATGTAGATTCCGACAATTAGCGCCAGATGCCAGCGCAACAGCCAAGGAATCGCGTCGAAATCGGCTAGGGAAAGCGCCAGGAGCACATTCAACAATCGGCATGTTCCCATCGCGATGGGTCCGAACGGCGTGCGTTTGAGCCCGCCGTCGTAAGCAAGTATAGCCGCGACGAGCGCGACTGCGATTCCAAACGGCCAGGCGCTCCATCCGGGGCGTGCGAGTCCTGCGATTGCGGCAAAGAATAGTCCTGCGCCCAGCAGCGCAACGCCGATTGCAATGGCCGAGCGCCGGCTGATCTGGCCTGACGGCAAAGGGCGAAACGGCCGTTCGCGATTGTCTTCCTCGAAGTCGAAGTAATCGTTCCAGACCATGCCGCCCAGGTATAAACAACCGGATGCCGCGAGCAGGCAGAGGCAGGCGCCGGGACACAAGGCCCACGACCCGGCGACTAGCGTGCCCATCAAGATGTCGGCGAAGGCCGTAAAGACATTCGGCAATCGCAATAGTCGTGCGAATGGCAAGAACTTCATCCCAGCACAGTAACGCCGTCACCCGATGGCGGCAACAGGTCAAATGCGATTGCCCATCGCCCAAGTGAAATGGCTGCAAGGCTTCAAACTGTCCAATCCGCTTCGATTCGCATCGCCTTGATTGAGACTTCGAGTAAAATGGCGGTGCATGCCGATAATCGCTTCGTCCGTTATTGGATCAAGGAAATTTTCATGCGAGCAATGCTAAGAGGCGTCACTGCAATTGCCGTTTCGCTCGTGTCATTCGCGGCCATGGCACAGACGCCGCCAAAACCAGGCCGAGGCGCCGTCACGCCCGAAGCCCGGCAATACTGGGCGTTTCAGCCGGTACGTAAGGCAGTTCCACCTGCGGTCGTTGACAATTCGTGGGGCCGGCAACCGATCGACGCATTCATTCTGGCCAAGCTCGAAGCGAAAGGATTGCGGCCAAACAGTGCAGCCGACAAAGTCGCCCTCGTTCGGCGCGTGTACTACGATCTGACCGGCCTGCCGCCGACACCGGCGGAACTGGACGCGTTCTTATTGGACAAATCGCCGGATGCTTACGGCCGCTTAATCGACAAATTGCTGGATTCCCCGCAGTACGGCGTCAAGTGGGGCAGGCACTGGCTTGATCTCGTTCGCTACGCAGAAACGAATGGCTACGAGCGCGATGGGGCGAAGCCCTACGCCTGGCGCTACCGCGACTATGTCATCCGGTCGTTCAACGACGACAAGCCATTTGACCAGTTCATTCGCGAGCAGCTTGCCGGCGATGAACTCGGCGGCGGCGCGGCTGATCCAATCATTGCCACGGGCTTTTATCGACTCGGACTATGGGACGACGAACCCGCCGATCCCAAGCTCGCACGATATGACGAACTCGACGATATGGTGACAACGGTGTCGCAGGTATTTCTCGGAATAACGGTCAACTGTGCTCGTTGCCACGATCATAAGATCGACCCGATTCTACAGGCAGACTATTACAGCATGGTTGCGTTCTTTCAGGACATTCAGCGATTCAGCAACGACCGCAACACCAAGTCGAGCTTCAATTTGACCGACATATCACCGCCGAAGGATCGAGTAACATACGAAGCCGAGTTGACGATTCGCGAGAAGGCCAAGGCTGAGATTACCGCCGCGATGACGAAGCTCGAAGACATGGCGATTCGCAAAATGCCTGCCGAGGATCAACGGGCCGCAGAAGGACCCGACCGCCCCGCTGTCGTCCGCAAGGTCAAGGAGTTTTTGTCGCCAGAGGACAACAAGGAGTATGCGAGACTCAGAATCGAACTGATGCGATTGAATAAGACGCCCGACCCGAGCCGGGAACTGGCGCTGTCGGTGAACAACTGCAATGTTCGGCCCGGCCCGACGCACATTCTCGCTCGCGGCAACCCAAACGCGGAAGGCGCAATCGTCGTGCCGACGTTTCCGACAGTGCTAACGACGAAGCCGGCTGAGATACCAGCGCCCGGACCCGGAGCACGATCGAGCGGCCGGCGAACCGTGCTCGCGAATTGGATCGCGACCAAGGACAATCCGCTGACCGCCAGGGTTATCGTCAACCGCATTTGGCAACACCATTTCGGCGTTGGCATCGTGCCCACCACAAATGACTTCGGCAAGTTCGGCATGCCCCCGACCCATCCTGAACTCCTCGACTGGCTGGCGGGCGAGTTTGTGCGCTCCGGCTGGAAGTTCAAAGCGATGCACCGAATGATTATGCATTCCAATACATACAAAATGTCGGCTCAGGCCAATGAGGCAGGCCTGCGAGTCGATCCGGGAAACAGCCTCTTGTGGCGATTTCGGCCGCGCCGGCTGAACGCCGAAGAAGTTCGCGATTCGATGCTTGCCGTCAGCGGCAAACTCAACCTGAAGATGGGCGGGCCCAGCGTTTTTCCCACGATCCCTAGCGAAGTCTTGGCAGGCCAATCGAAGCCGGGTGACGGCTGGGGTCGATCTTCGCCTGAGGAAGCGAGCCGACGCAGCGCTTACGTCTTCGTCAAGCGGTCGCTGCTTGTGCCGATTCTTTCGGCTCACGATCAAGCAGACACAGATACGACATGTGCCGTCCGGTACACCACTACCGTGCCGACGCAGGCGCTGACAATGCTCAACGGCGACTTTTCTCAGGAACAGGCAGCAGCCTTCGCCGAGCGGCTGATGAAGGAAGCACCGGGGGACGTGCGCAAACAGGTTCGTCTCGCCGTCCGTCTGACGACCGGGCGCGAAGCGACGAATAAGGAAGTTGCCGACGACGTTGGCTTTGTCGAGTCGCTCCGGCAGAAGTCGCCGTCGCCGCGAGATGCGCTGAAGCATTACTGCTTGACGCTTCTTAATTCCAATGAGTTTGTTTACCTGGATTAACGGTGGGCAAGGATTCTAATTCGTTGCATGAGGAGCGATTCGTTGCACGCTGGAATGGTTTCATTGCACCTTGAAACGATTGGTTTGCATGCTGGAATCGATTGTTTGCACCTGGAATCATTCGTTGCACGCTGGGAAATAGGTTTGCAGAGCCAGGTCAGGGGGGTGCAATGCAACGAAACAGAATTCCCCTGCCTGACACGATAGCATACGATCAATAATCCGGGATGGTGGAGAAATTCGACAATGGCTCAGCAACAAAATTGCAACAGTCAGTTCTGCGGGCGCACTCGGCGCGAGTTCCTGTGGCAGACCGGCGGCGGCTTCGCCGGGGTCGCGTTGACAGGTTTGCTTGGCGAGTCGTTCTTCGCACGGCAATCGGTCGCCGCTGACGGCGTCACCCAGTTCGTAAACCCGATGACGCCGAGAAAGCCGCATTATGCCGCCAAGGCAAAGAGCGTCATCTTCCTGTTCATGTACGGCGGGCCAAGCCACGTCGACACGTTCGACTATAAGCCCGATCTCTACCCGCTCGACGGGAAAACGATTCCTGTAAAAACGTTTGGCCGCGGCGGGCACAAGAATACCGGCCGCGTCGTCGGACCCAAGTGGCAATTCAAGCAATACGGTCAATGCGGCAAACGCGTAAGCGACCTGTTCCCGAATCTCTCAACGTGCGTCGATGACATGGCCTTCCTGCACTCGATGTATGCCGAGTCGCCGATTCACGGCTCCGCCATGCTCATGATGAACACCGGCCGAATACTCAGCGGCAATCCCAGCCTTGGCACTTGGGTGACCTACGGCCTCGGCAGCGAAAACGAAAACATGCCTGGCTACGTAGTCATGCTCGATAAAACCGGCGGACCCATCAGCGGGCCGAAAAACTGGACCTCCGGTTACATGCCGGCAGCGTATCAAGGTACGGTCATTCGCGCCGACGGAATTCCGATCCACAACCTCGACCTGCCGGCAGGGATGACGCAGGAAACTCAGCGGCAACTACTCGATCGGCTTCGTGAAAAGAACTTGGAACACTATGCCAACCGTAGCGACAACTCCGAACTGGCCGCACGAATTGCCAGCTACGAACTCGCTTTCAAAATGCAGCAGTACGCGCCCGAGGCCGTCGATTTCAAGCAAGAAACTGCTGAGACACTGGCGCTCTACGGCATCGACCAGCCGCGTACCAAAGACTTCGGCCAGAAATGCCTGTTGGCTCGCCGGCTCGTCGAACGCGGCGTGCGGTTCATCCAGGTTTATTCAGGCGGCGCTCATAACGACGACAACTGGGACGCGCACACGGACATTGTCAAGAATCACACAAAACACGCCGGCGACACCGACAAGCCCATCGCAGGCTTGCTCAAGGACTTGAAGCGACGCGGCCTGCTTGATCAGACCATCGTCGTTTGGGGCGGCGAATTCGGTCGGCAGCCCACGGCCGAGTACGCGCAAGGGACAGGCCGCGACCACAACAGCTACGGCTTTACAATGTGGCTGGCCGGCGGCGGCATCAAAGGCGGCGTCGCTGTTGGCGAAACCGACGAACTCGGCAACAATGCCGTGACCGACCGCTTCCACGTCAAACATCTGCACGCGACCATTTTGCACCAGATGGGGCTCGACCCGAATCATCACACCTACTTCTATGGCGGGCTGCATCAGAAGCTCGTCGGCGTCGAGGGGGCGGAACCGATCCGAAAGATTATCGCCTGATCAATTATGGACGAAGTCGTCGCTCGATCGATCTTCAGCCCGGCGACCGGATTCATTCGCCGCGGCGGTTTCGATTGGACCTGCAACCCTTACATCGGCTGCACGTTTGGCTGCACTTACTGCTACGCAATGTTCCTCCCACAGAACCGGCGGCCCAAAGAAGAGTGGGGCCGATGGTTTACTGCCAAGAAAAACGCCGTCGAATTAGCCGCAAGAAAGGCACGCAAATTGACCGGACAGGCGCTGTACATGTCCAGCGTCACCGATCCCTATCAACCGGTCGAACGTTCGTTGCTTTTGACGCGAGGCATTCTGGAAGCGCTAATCTCCGCGCAGCCGCGGCTCTTGGTGCAAACTCGTGGCCCGATTGTCGTACGAGACATTGATGTGTTGCAGAAGTTTCGAAGCGTTCGGGTGAACATGTCCATTCCGACCGACTGCGACGCCGTTTGTCAGGCGTTCGAGCCGAAGGCGCCGCCACTCGAAAAACGTTGGCAGGCGCTGCAGGCTCTCCGCGACGCCGGCGTGCCGGTCGGCATTTGCGTAACGCCGATTCTGCCGCTGCGAGACCCAAGTGCATTTGCCGAGCGAATCATTCGCTTTCGGCCCGATGTGATGGTGTTGCAGGATTTTCACGACTCGCAAGGCGGCTTCGGGGCCGACACCGGAGCGACCGCACGGGAGTTATTGAAAACAAACCTGGCCGAACAAGGCGCAGCCGCATTGCGACTGCACTTATCCGGCCGCCTAAATTATTACGAGTCCGAGGCAGGATTCTTCCCGCCGCCTATTGCCGAGCGGCTTCTTCCAGAAGCGTGTGCAGCCGTGTCGTTGCGTTCTCGCGAGTAGTCGGTTCGTTTTTGACTTCCATCGACATCGTCTTGAACGGATTGACATAGTGCTTGTACTTATCGCGCATCCTTTCGACTCGCTTTTGAACGAACGCGTCGACCGGAATGTCGAACTTCCAGCCGCTGACCTCTTTCTTCATTCCGACCCGCATCAGAAAGCCCGACTGCACGGCACTGGGCGGGATGAACACATTGCGCATGTCGATATCCAGTTTCCACGTCTGGTAGGCGTCGCCCTGACCCTTCATCGCCGGGTAATTGAATTGAAAGTCAGCGGAAGCAACTTCTCCGGTTTCTTTTCCGACCGTAATGGTGACGTCAGGCGGAAACGGGTCGAGCACCCACAGCACCAGCTTGGCCTCGTCTTTGAGCAATTGATTCTTGTCCATTTGATAAATCAAATTGTCGAGCTTCTCGGCATACTCGGTGGCGCCGTCGTGTCCACGCTGCAATTGCTCTGCGTAGGCCTTTGTGCAAAAGAATGACGCCTACTTGTAATCACGCTCTTTGAGCGCCTTTTTGAACTTGTCGGCTGCGTCCTGCGGCGTGCTGGCCGCACTGTAACCCTGGACGGAGCGCTTCGTAAAGTCCCAGTTGAGGGCGACGAATCCGGCGCCTGCGATAAGCGCAACGACAATGACCACTAACAGGATGCGTTTCATGATGACCTCGAATAACGATTAGGAATTGGCGAATAGTATAGCAGGCACGTCTCCTGGATGGAATTGGCCTTGGTCGATTTCGCGAGGCCGCTTTTCGGTGCTGCCGCGAGACCGGTATGTTGTGCTGCCTCTATCAGAAGCAGATCCGGCATTACGATTCCACAGAGACCTTGATGCATGGACGGTGTTACTAGATTCGTATCGGGTGCAGTCGAGTCCTGTACGCCGTTGAAAGCCGCGTGAAAGCCGCTACGATTTCTGATGCCTGCACCCGTAGCTCAACTGGATAGAGCATCGGTCTTCGGAACCGAGGGTTGGGGGTTCAAATCCCTCCGGGTGTATTTTCGTTATCGCACGCCGGCCTACGGAGGGCAGCCGCTTGCTTCTCCGTAGGCCTTCTTCGTTTGCTTGGGGTGGACCTTGGCCATCTTGTACGCCGCCACGCTCTTTGTCAGCGCGTTCTTACTTTTCCTCGTTCAACCAATCGTCGGCAAGATGCTGTTGCCATCGTTGGGCGGCACGCCTCTTGCCTGGAACACTTGCATGGTGTTCTTTCAGATCCTGCTTCTCGGCGGATACTTATACGCGCACCTGACGACGAAATGGCTTGGCGTGCAACGGCAATCTCGGATGCACATCATCCTGTTGGCCGTAACGATGGTTGTACTTGCGCTCGTTGCAGTCTTCTACAAGCAGCCGATCGCGATCGACAAAGACCTGTCGCCGCAGGGTCACAGCGTGCCCATCTTTGGAATCTTGCTGGTACTTTTCCTAGCGATCGGTGTGCCCTTCTTTACAGTCTCGACCAGCGCACCACTCTTGCAGCGGTGGTTCTCAAAGAGTGGACACTCGGCGGCGAAGGATCCGTACTTTCTTTACGCCGCGAGCAACATCGGCAGCATGTTGTCTCTAGTCGTCTACCCATTGTTCATTGAACCGAGTCTTCGACTGGCGACGCAAAGCTGGGTCTGGGCCGGGGGCTTCGGCATCCTATCCGTGCTCATCGGCCTGTGCGCTGTCAGTCTGCCGAAAGCCACCGCAAAAGACACGGAAGACGTTCAGTATCCGAACGAACCGCCGGTCGCCTGGTTGACCCGGTTGCGCTGGCTGGCACTGGCCGCCGTGCCGTCATGCCTAATGCTTGGCGTCACGACGTACCTGGTCACCGACATTGCTTCGATACCGCTCTTGTGGATCTTCCCATTGGGAATTTATTTGTTGTCCTTCATCATCGCGTTCCTGAGGCTGCCGAAGTGGCTCTGCATTCTGTTTGGCATGGTGGCGCCGGTTGGCGTGCTGTTTCTGTTGTTCATCAAGTTTGGCCATACCGTGGATACGCTCTCGACACTGTTCGTAATTCACATCGCCGTATTTGGCGCCGTCGCGCTGATGTGTCACACGGAGTTGGCTCGAAGCCGTCCAGGTCCCGGCAGGCTCACCGAGTTCTTCCTGCTCATGTCCGCCGGCGGAGTCGTTGGTGGTCTCATCAGCACGCTGTTTGCGCCGCTCATTTTCAGTGATGTCCATGAATATACGATCGCACTCGTCGCCGCGTGCTTCCTGGTGCCGATGATCGGAAAGCCGCAGTCGAAACCAATATCGATTGCGCTGGATATAGGCTTTCCGATCATGATTCTTGCGCTGGCGATGGCGCTGACGCGTCAATCGCTCGATTCCGAGGAAAAACACTGGCATCTGAAATTGTTGTTGCCAGTCGCGGAGTGGCTGGCTCGGAATATGAATCGCGTGTTCTCTTTTACGTGGAAGCCGATATTCCCGTTGGACGTTGGAGCGGTCAATCTTTTCCCGTATCTCGTGTACGGGTTCCCACTCACGCTGTCGCTTGCAGCAATTCATCGTCCGTGGCGATTCGGGCTGGCAGTCGCTGCAATTGCGATCGCTGCTCTTTCGGTTGAAACGGGCCGAGATATTGTGCTGAAGACTCGAAGCCAATTCGGCGTTCTGAAGGTAACGAAGGAAGAAGGCGACGGCTACACGCTCCATACGTTCTCGCACGGAACCACGACGCACGGCGACCAGTTATTGGACCCGTTGAGCCTCGAACCGCGAACCTACTACCACATTGACGGACCAATCGGCGACGTGTTCTTGCGCGAGTTCAATGGCCCGCGACAACGAAAGAAACTGGCCTTTATCGGCCTGGGAACGGGCACGCTTGCCACCTATGCAGGCAAGGGGCAACAAGTCACTTACTTCGAAATCGATCCGGTCGTCAGACGAATCGCGACGGATCGCAAGTACTTCACTTACTACTCCGACAGCAAAGCTGACAAACGAATCTTGCTCGGTGATGCACGCATTCAGATGGAGCGAGAATCGGAGTCAAAGTACGACTTGATCATCGTTGATGCGTTTAGCTCCGATTCGATCCCGATTCATCTGCTGACGCGCGAAGCGATGCAGCTTTATCTGAACCGGCTGGAACCCGGCGGCGCCGTGCTTCTCCACGTTTCGAATCGGCACCTCGAATTGGCGCCGGTCGTTGCCCGGCATGCGCTCGACATGGATCTTCAAGCCTGGCACATTAACGATAGCGGCAATGACGAAGTGTCCCATTATAGCTCGGAATGGGTGTTGGTGCTGCCGGCTGCGACTCCGACCCAATTCGTTTCATTGCCGGAGAGCAACTGGCGGCCCATCGCACACAGTCCCACTGATCCGCAATGGACCGACGACTTCTCGAGCATCCTTGCGGTTCTGAATTGGCTCGACGATTGGCCATGGATCCGCAAGCAGGTTCGCGGTCAGTGATCGCCAGTTGCTTGCATCCAGCGGCTGATTCCGATAATTTCAAGACAGCGAAGACGTTTACAGCCATGATGGACCGCGTTCGGATACGATGCTCGCAAGTATCTTGACACCACTGTTTGCCGCTGCCATTCCCGTGGAAGTGCTTCTTGCGGTCGGCGTCGTTACGGTCATCGGCCTCATTGCCGGAGGCATTGGCTTGTGGCGAGTTTTCGGGTCCGGCCCGCGCCGCAATCGCGCTTACCAGCGGGCGCGAGAGTTGCTCGCCGCTGGGGACGCCGAAAATGCTCGAACCGCCATCGAGGAAATCAAGCTCCTCGGAATCTCCACGCCGGAATGGCAAGGGCGGCTGAACAATCTGGAAGGTGAATGTCGACGAGCTTCTGGAGAAGCCGCTCTTTCGAGCCGTAAGTTCGAGGAAGCGCTCGAACATCACCTGGCTGCTGCGAAACTACTCAGCACTAACCCCACGGAAGCCAGAGAGCGAGTCATTGAAGGCATGCTCGCTGAACTGCGACAACGCGCCGCCGGCGCTCCCGACGACAAACTGACCAAACTGGCACAGCGCATTTTGCAACTTGCCCCACAACACCCAGAAACTTCGTTCTGGCTCGGACTCGCAAACATCAAGCTGAATCGCGTCGAACCGGCTCTCACTGCGCTTCGTGCTGCGTTCGAGGCTGACAAGAAAAGCGTCGAACCGGCTCTGTATCTCGGCATGTTGCTGACGCGCGAAGGCAAAGCCAAAGACGCGCTACGTTATCTTTCTGAAGCAAACAAGAACGCACCGCATTCCGCGTTGATCAATTGGCAGCTCGGCATGGGCTTGGTGATGGCGGGAAGCGATCCCGCTTTGGCCGTTCGGGCTCTGCAAAAGGCGGTAGCGGCAGACGGTCTGGCCAAACTTGCCAAAGATCCGGGGCGATTCTGGACCGACGCATTGCCGGATGGCTCCTACATCGGCAAACTTGCGACCAAGCAACCATTTGCGTGCCCGCTTATCGGCAACAATTTCATCGGCATGGCGAGACAAGCGAAACTTGCGTTCGGCCAAGCGCTGTATCGTATTGAAAGAATCACCGAGTCGATTCATGTTTTTCAGGACTTGCTGAATGAGGGCGAGCCGACGCCGGCAGTATCGCGGGCGCTCGGCATCGCACTGTGCCGGGTAGATCGTTTCGACGATGCCTATGCGCATTTGCGTTCGGCGTTTGAGCAGGACGCTGCGAAGAATCCCATCACCGCTTGTTACCTTGCACTTTGTGCGACCAAGGCTCGACCTGCCAAACCGGAAGACACACCCGCCAATGTCCGTTGGGCGTTGCGGCTGCTTTCGGATGTTTCGATCCCAGCAGAGCAAGAACCGGTTCGACTAGCTGCCCAAGTGTATGCCGAAGCGAAGCGAATCGGCGTGCCAGTGCCTGTGGACGATTTGGCCAAGTTGAGCGGAGCAATCGCAGCGCTTGGCCTGACCGAGCCTTTCGCCGCTGCGATTATCGATCAACTGGCCGCCAATGCGATGCCGGCCGTTCGCCCTCCGCTCGCGTTCCTCTACGGCTGGGCCGCGAGCCAACACCGATTTCGCGGCGAAAAGGACAATGAACTTCACCTGCTGCTGTTTCAGAATGAAGTGTCGGCCCGCGAATACTATTCGCAACGGGGCTGGCGACTTGAAGATGTCGAGTGGACGTTTCTCGAAAGATGGGCCGAAAGCCACACCAGCTTTCCCGCCGACCTCGGTCCTGACTTCGCCGTTCGGGCCGAACGAAGTTTGTTGGATCGGGCAAAGTCGCTCGAACAAGCGGGTGATGTTGCCGGCGCTCGCGCCGCCGTCGAGGTGCTTCGCCGACTGTTGCCCCCGACTGCAACTACATTCGACCAGACGGCACGGCTTGCGTTTGCACGCAGAGATTTCGACGAGTCTCGCCGCGTGCTCACTGAATGGTGTAGCCGATTTCCGAATGAGGCGGCGCCGCTGTTGCGACTTGCGGCCCTCGAGCAGTCGTGCGGCAACTCATCCGCGGCACGTGAGCATGTGACCCGCGCATTGGAAATTGCAACGCCTGTGCAGCAGCCCATAGCAGCGATGGCAGGCGTTCGGCTGGCGCTCGCGGCCGGCCAACGCGAAGTCGCTCTCGAAAATGTCGAGCGCGTGCTTGGAAGCAATGCCGGAAACGCCGAGGCGTTGTGCCTCAAGGCGGCGATACTCTGGCAACTAGGCCGGCATGATCAATTGCGGGCGTTGGCTGCAAGTTTCGAACGCATCGATGTTGCCGATCCCAAATTCCACTACATGGCTGCGGTATGTTTTGCGCTGAATGACGATTTCGACGCGGCACGAACGGCGGCACGCCGCGTTTCGAACGAGCCCGGCTGGCAGATCGACGGGCATCACCTCATGGGTGTGCTTTATTGGCGCCGCGCCGATTACCCCGGAGCAGCGGCTCGGCTCGAAGCGGTGCTCGCATCGCCCGACTATCGCGCTTTGGCGCACGCGCGACTGACTTTGGGGCGGGTTCGCTGGGAACAGGGTTCAGTTGTTGAAGCTGCAACTCTCTGGTCCAAGTTGTCGAACGACGAACGCAAGGCGATGCACCTCGACGAAGCGTTGCCGGTGTCCGCATTTCTTGCCGGCATCGAATGCCTGCGAAAGGAGAATCCGGCCGCCGCCGCCGACTGGCTTAACCAAGCGCGAGAAATGGGATTCCGCGATCGGCATTTGCCGGTGCTACACGAGCGGGCTCTTGTCGAAGCAGCAAGGCAATCACTCGTACGCTCAGCGAACGGCGACCTTGACGCGCTGACTCCGCTATTGGATCGCGCCAGTAAGTCGCGCAGCCCGCAACAGGCGGTCGCCGCACTTGTCATCGCAAGGATTCACCGTCGAAAGTGCAGATTGGCCGAAGCTCGCGACGCACTTCGGCGCGTGTCGCCACCCTCGCCAGGGGTCATGCTGCAAATGGCTGCAATCGCACTACAAGACCAACAGCTTGGGCAAGCCGAGGAGTTGCTTGGGCGCGTTTTGCATGCGGACCCGGGAAACGCTGCCGCCCGATTCAACCTGATTTGGACCAGACTTTCTTTGGGCAACGTGTCAGGCGCCCTTGAGTTGCTGCCGCCTTTGTTGTCAACGGCACCGCAGGAATGGCAGCGCACATTGACGCAGTTGCACACACTGCTGCAAGGCGGTTCGACGCTGAATATCGCATTTGCCGATATGACGCAGGAAGAGGAGAGGCGACTCCTGGAATCGCTCCTCAACGTTGGCAAGCTCGAAGCGGTGGTGCCGCTGCTGTGTCAATTTGCGGCGGCACGACCGCAGAGCCGAGAGGCGCGCGAAGCCCAGACGCTGGGCATGTTGCGGCTCGGCAAGCAGAGTTTCGATCGCGGCGACTGGATCAGCGCCGAGAGATGGCTCGCCCCGCTGGCAAAAGCTCGCCCTAGCGCCGTCGTCCGCAATCTACTCGGCCTGAACGCGTGCCTGACACAAGATTTTGCCGGCGGCATTTTGCACTTACAAGAAGCGCAACGCCTCGCCGGAGACGACCCTCGCTTACATCAAAACCTCGCGCTGGCCTTTGCTCTCCAAGGGGATTTTGACGAAGCCGGTTTGTGTTGGGGTCGCTACCTCGGAATGATGGACAAGCGATTGCCGCGACCACCGGGGTACATCGATTATCACGAGAAGCTACGATATCAGGTGCTTCGATTCCTTGGCAATCAGCAGTATGACCGCGAGCGCTGGCCTGAGGCCTTGTCGTTCCTCGAAGAGGCGCATTCTTTTCAACCGGAATTAACGGACTTGGCCGAGCGCGTATTCTTGTTGCAGATTCAGGTCGGCAAACGCACGGAAGCCCGGCGGACGCTCAATCATTTGCACCAGCTCAAACCCAAGCACAGCACGTATCAGCTTTACGAGCTCGATCTCGTGGATGTGCGCGCCAGCGCCGATTTGGAGAAGCTGCTGGATGCGTTGAGCCGAGTCGTCGAACAGATGATGGACGACCCGTCGGTGCAGGACAAAGCGGTTCAGCGAGTCATGCCGGCGCTGCAGCATCGTGCGGACTACCTGACGCGGGTCATGCGTGAAATTCGCGAAGATCTTCGCAAGCTCTACGAAGACTCGCCCGGCTGGTATGATGCACTACGCGATCTCCGTAGCGTGAAACGTGATTTACGTCGACTGAGGCAGGTGGTGCGTTATTGTGCCGCACTGCAGGTGGTCGATGCCACGCGGCGAAAACTCGACACGCTCACCGAAGATTTAGACCGGAAGATCGAATATTGCCGTAGATGGGAAGAAGAAGATCAGTAAAGTCTGGGAAATCTCATGGCAGAAACGACCGAACCGCTGGTGCTTGACATTGCGCCGTTGCCGAGAGAGAAAATCGGCCCGTTCTTGATCCTCGGCGTCGATAAGGATGCCGATGTCCAAGAGATCGAGGCGCATTGGGCGCAGCGGTTGATCTGGGCTCGAAACAAACAGATTCGTACGCCACTTGAGGACGTTAACTGGGCCAAGGAACAATTGCTGGATCGAGATAAGCGAGTGCTTGCAGACGTGACCAGCATGAATTCCGACACCAGTGCGGGTGAGTTGAAGCAGTTGCTGGAAAAGCATGGGCCGCTCGAGCCGGAAACACCCAAATGGACGCCGCTGGAACCGCCAATGCCCGAACTGCCGGTGTTGGCAGCTGATGCGATGCCGGATGCCGAAGCGATTCGGGCTGCAGCCAAGCTGCCGGATGTCCCTCTGGTTTTTCCTGCTGCCGACCGCATACTGTCGGAGTTGACCGGTCCCTCTCTCGATCCATGGTCGATTGAAATTTCAAACTCTTCGCCCCACCAGGCGCCATGAGCGTTGACAATAGTCCGAATCCGACTGAGCCGATCCGGCCACGGCCGTCAACCGGTGTTGCGCCTTCCACGATTCAACGCCTTGTTGAAGAGATGATCGCGTTGCGTGAACATACGAGCCGGCAACTAAAGTTCTTTGATCAGGCGCTGCGCCAAACGCGCGAGGAATCAACGGCGAACTTCAGCCAGTTTGTCGCGGAAACGACTCGCGTCTATCAACAGACTCGCCAGGAATTGCATGGCGACAAGCGAGTCGCTCTGGCACTTCAAGGCGAACTTCTTGACGTCAACCTTGACTTGGCTCGTCTTTGTGCGTCACTTCCGACGGAAGCTGCTGAGTTGGCCGCCTGGGGAGAAAGCGTGGCCGTGCTTGCACGAAAAGTCGAGGCCACTCTTGCTCGCCTCGGTATACACCGTTACGACGCCGTCGTCGGATCCGGCTACAATCCGGCGCTTCATGAGCGAGTAGGAGTCAAACGCGTTGAAGGGCTGAGTCCGCTGCTGATTGCCGAACAGGTAGAACCCGGCTACGCCAGCCAGCAACCCGAGTTTGTTCTTCGCAGACCCAAAGTTCTCGTGTCGGAATAGGCGGGAGGTCGTCGGCTTAACCATGCCCTACATTGGCATCGATTTCGGTACTTCGAACTCCGTCGCAGCGAACTTTCAGTTTGGCCAGGCGGAAGTCTTGCCCAATCACGAGGGCCATCGTTACACGCCTTCGATCGTGACCTTGAGGCGCGACGGTTCATTGGCGTTCGGTCAGGAAGCGAAGGAGACGTTTGACGAATCGCGGTCCATTCGATCGATCAAGCGGATACTCGGCACTTCGGAGCGGGTACCTTTGGTGGGCCAGAATCTACGTGCTGAGCAGATTGCCGTAATGCTGTTCAGCCTGCTCAAGAAAGACGCAGAAGCGGCGCTCAACGAGCCATTCACGAAAGTCGTCGTGACCATTCCTGCCAACTCGAAGGGGCTGGCCCGCCATGCGACCAAACTTTGCGCCGGCGCCGCGGGCATGCAAGTGCTGACGCTGATCAATGAACCCACCGCCGCTGCGATCAGCTACGGCATCAACGCCCGTGACGATCAGACCGTGCTTGTCTATGACTTCGGCGGCGGAACTCTCGACGTCACCATCCTTCGCATTCATCACGGCATTTTCGAGGAAATCAGCAGCAAGGGCATTGGCAAGCTCGGCGGCGACGATATCGACCTTGCCATAGGCGAAGTCATCGCGAAACGGTTCCTGGAAAAGACCGGTTACGACATCCTCAACTCGCCGTACCGCACCCCGTTCTTGCTTGCCGTCGAAAAGGCCAAGATTGAACTTTCGACTGCCGACCGAACCGTGGTGCGAGCGCCGGAACTTGTACCCGATTTGCATTTGAGCCTGGAAGAGGAACTGGATCGCTACTCGCTTGAGAAAGCGATCATGCCCCTGGTGCTCAAGTCCGGCGAAGCGATTGACGAAGCACTTTCCCTTCGGGGAATGACCCCGCGCGACATCAGCCGCGTCCTGCTCGTGGGCGGCACGAGCAAGATTCCAATGGTACGGCGCTTTGTCGCAGAACGGCTCGGCGGCAAGGAGCCGGAGCCATTCGAGCAGGTTGATCCAATGACGTGTGTCGCACAAGGGGCGGCCATCGTGTCGGCCATTCTGCAAAACGCGCCGGGACTGGATCGATACGCGTACAGCGTTAAGTTAGAGCACTCCCTTTGCGCCAATCCAATCAACGAACGCAATGAGATGTACCTAGACCCAATCATTCGTCGCGGGGCCGACATTCCGTGTAAGTTCACCAAAACGTACTACCCAGTCGCTGATCCTTGTGAACGCGTGTTAATCAGCGTCTACGAGGGCGATGTGTACCAGCAACCGGATAGTTCAGAAAACGTCATGCTTGCGGAGATTCCATGGGAATTCAGACCGCCTCGCTCGCAGCGAGACGGCGGGCTCGAAGTGACGTATGAATACGGCGACGACGGCATTTTGACGGTCGAGATTCTCGATCCGCACCTTAGCCAGCGCCGAAGGTTCGCGATTCAGCAAGCGAGCGACGATCAGCTCTCGGCATCGCAAGTGACAAAGCTGAAACGCATCAACGAGGATCTGGTCGCCAAGACGGCCAATCTCGAAAGTACGCTCGAATATCGTGAAGCGGTTGAAGTGCTGAAAAAGACGGAGCAGGACGTTCTGCCGAGAATTGAAAGTCCCGAAGACCGCCGCGACCTCGAAGAGTTGTGCCGGGCCGTGAGGCAAGCAATGACGTCTGCAGACAAAGTGCTCATGATCAACGCCACGCAGGCACTGAGCGACCGACTTCTAAACTACGCGTACCTTTTGTAATGAATCTTGTCTGTCCGATGTGCAAGAAGTTGCTGGAGCCGGCGTCGTCGCCGTGTTCGCGTTGCCGCACGGACCTGACTCTTTTGGTGGATTACATGAGCAACCTCGACGAACACCTTCAGAAAGCGGAAAAGGCGATGCAGGCAGGCGAACTGGGCGACGCTGTCTGGGCCTATTTGAACGTGCTCGAAACGGATCCGGAACACGCAATGGCCCGCAGCCAAGTGACGAAAGTCGCGACAGCCGTGCGACAGTTCGACGACGCGAAGCGCACCGGCCGCAATCGGTCGTTCGTCTTCGGCGCCGTCGTCGCGGCAATTGCGCTCATTTTGCTCGGCGGAGCGTTTTTTGCTGGCTACAAACTCGGCGGCGGCGGATGGTCGTTGACGAGTTCGGAGTGACGCTGCCCCGACACACCTGAAGTTTACTTCACTGATAACAAATAACCAATCACATCCGCGACGTCTTGTTTCGTCAATTGTTGTTCCAGTCCGTCAGGCATGAGCGACTTCGCGGTGTCGGCGATTGACTCAATTTGATTTCGCAAGACGGTATCCTCCGCCTTCTCAGCGCGTCGCAGGGTAATGCTCGTTGCCGTTTCTGCTGCGATCAGTCCGGTCAGCACGCGACCTGACTTCGTCTCAATCAAGTAGTTGGTAAATCGGCGATCCACCTCGCGGCTTGGATCAAGTATCGATACGAGCAGTTGCTCGGCTGTCTTGTCTCGCAGCGCAGCACGGAGGTCGGGCCCCACTTCGGTGCCTGTGTCGTCCAACCGATGGCAAATGATACAGTGCTTTCGGAACAAGGTCCGGCCATGTTCAACGTTGGATTTCAGCTCCAAAACAGGCTTGTATGCGGTCAGCACTTTTTGTCGATCAGCGTCGACGGCGCCGGCCAGCAGTGTGACCGCCCGTTCGCGCAACTTCGCATCCTGCAACTTACGAAGCTGAGCGATTCGTGCAGCGTCCAATTGTTGCGGCAATATCTTCTTCGCTGCAATTGCATCGATCAGCAGCGGAATCCTTTCTGGATGGCTGAACATCGCCTCTTCGAGCGACCGCCGCAGCGACGGACTGGCCGTGGGCCACGCGGAAATCAACGCCCCTGCCACTGAGGCATCCCGGTGCGGCGACAAGGCGCGAATGGCTGCCTGTTGCACCTCCAACGGTTCCGTTGTAGAAAGCAACGGCGAAAGCGATGCCGACGCGTCGTGCGAAGCCGTGTACGAGAGAATTGCAATCGCTTGGAGTCGGCTCGTTAAAGGGGCATTCGAGGCTGCGGTCGCTGCTGCTGCGGCGAAGCCATGCCGAATGCCTTCAAGCGACTCATGCATGTCCTTCTCGGTCCATAGAACATGAAAGGGCCTCGCAGAATTTTGCATGCCTTGGCCTAGACCGGTGATTAGCGAAAGCTGCCAGCTGCTCCACCCCGACGCCTTCGGTTTCTTCCGGAGCAGTTTCAGAACCGCGGTGAGCTCCTCATGCTTGCCACGGTTCCCAATCATGGTCGCAAGTCGAGTTACAGCAACGCGGCCTGCAGTGGTTGCGGCCCAAGACTCATCAGCACAGATGCCCTGCAACATCGCTGGGGCATTGCGTTGCGACGAACTAAGCACAGCCGCGACGATCCACGGATCATCGCTATCGCGACGGAGCATCTCGCCGAGAGCGACGCCCGCTTGCGGCGCCGGACATTCGCCAAGCGACAAAGCCGCCTGGAATCGGACATGGGCAGACTTGTCGCCGGCAAGTTTGATTGCCGCATTTCGTGCGTTCTCATCGCGGTCCAACAAAGTTTCGGCGACGCGTAGACCCTGTTGTCGGACGCCGGGCGACGAATCGCCAAGTGTGGTTGCCACGTCGGCCGACGTCACCGCGCCTAGTCCATTCAGCGTCCATAGCGCATGGGCTCGGGCTTCCGGAAGAGCCGCAGAACGTACAAGCTTTTGCAACGCGGGCACGGCAAGCCGGTCTTGTCGCTCGACGATCAGCCGTTGCGCCGTCAGGCGACGCCAGATGTTCGCGTCGTTCAGGTGCGTAACGAGGTCCGAGCTTGGCGCGTTACCCCACTTCGGAAGCGGCGAACGCTTCGCATTCTCCGGTGCGATTCGCCAAATTCGACCACGCTCTTGCGTGCGCAGGACCAACTTGGGTTTCATGTCATCGGGAAGGGAGCGAGGCGTCTCGATCACCTGACGATAGAAATCGACCAGATACAAACAACCGTCCGGCCCAAGGTACGAGTTCACGGGTCGGAACCAGTTGTCGGTCGACGCCAGGAATTCACGATCCTGATCGGCACGCTTCGCGGTGTAGATCGCGCCCTTTTCCTCGATCTTGTCCCGCAGCACCAGGTTGTTTGCCGGCTCGCAGATGAACACTGACCGATGGTATTCCCGTGGAAACTGATCGGCCTCGTATACCGTCGGGCTGCAGGCGCTGGTGACGTAACCTCCCGGCACAAGTTCCGTCTTGGCGAAGCGTGCCGCGTCGGGACCGTCCTTGCGCCGCGTCGTGCGCTCGACTCGCCATTGCTCAAATGCGCTAATGCGAAACACCTTGCACGCGGGACCGTGCTCCGGAATGTCGAGAGTGACGGCCGGCACCGTGAGGCCAGGATTGCGTCGCAGGTAATGATCCGGCAGGATAATCTGTCGAAGATGCTGGCTGTTCGTCGAAGTGAACCAATGCTGCCAGGCGTCGGGGCTGAGCCCGAATTGGCCCCCCCCGGACATTGGTTCCAGGCTGCCGGGCAATTCGGGATGGAATCGAATTCCGCGATTCCCCAACGACACGGCAGGAGCATCCTGCTTCTCAGCGGATCGGATGGCGCCGCCGCTTGCACCGTTGCATGCATAAAACCAATTGTCCATGCCCCATTGCACGCTGTTGAGCAACTGCTGAATGTTGTCGATGCCGAATCCGGTATAGAGAACTCGTTTGATGTCCGCCTTGCCGTCGCCGTTGGTATCCTCGAAGTAAATCAAATCCGGCGCAACCGAAACCAGGACGCCTTTCTTCCATGGATGAATCGACGTCGGAAAACGCAGGCCGTCGGCAAAAATCGTGGCGGATTCGTACCGGCCGTCGCCATCTGCGTCTTTCAGAAGCTTAATGCAGCCGGAGGAAATGTTGCCCGTGCCGAAACCATCATTCGGATAGCCGCGCATCTCGGCGACATAAAGCCGCCCGTCCTGGTCGAAACACATTGCGACCGGGTCCATGATCTGTGGTTCACTGGCCACGAGGTCGATTCGAAATCCGGGCGCGAGTTGAAACGTCGCTTTCTCTTCGTCCGGCGTACGCGGTCCCTGCGATTTCGGTGCTGGGTCGGCTGCGATCGAAAGGAGCAAGGCGGCGTACAAAACCGCGATCATCGCGGTGAAGGCGAGAGCGCATCGTTGGATCATCGCGTTGAACCTGAACGGCAGGATGCAGGCAGTTCGTTGAAATCCCAATATGTGGTCAATCTAATGATGTACGCCTCGGTACGCAACTTCGTGCTGGTGTTTTCATGTCAACGGACCGGCTTCTGATTGTCGGTGCTAGCGCTCGGGCGGCTGCGTACTCCGCGATTCGTGCCGGAATCATACCCACTGCGATCGACCTTTTCGCCGATCTGGACTTGTGTGACGTATGTGACGCAATTTCGGTAGATGCAGCTGGCTATCCCGGAAAAATCATCGAGGTCTCGCGAGATCTTCCGCATGGACCATGGATGTATACCGGAGCACTTGAGAATCATCCAAAGCTCATTGAGAAACTATCGGTATCCAGGCCGCTCTGGGGTAATTCGGCCGAGATCGTTCGAGCGGTGCGCAATCCGTGGAAGGTGGCTGATGTGCTGGCGGCAAGCGGCATCCCGTCGCCGATCGTGCATCGTCCAGGGGAAGTCCTGCCGTCCGGGAAACGCTGGCTGCAAAAGCCGCTGGCAAGCGGCGGGGGTTCAGGCATCCGATGGACCGACGATCAGAATCGCGATAGTGCTGGTTGCTTCATTCAAGAATACATCGATGGAATTTCAGTGGCCGCGATATTCGTTGCGAAGGATCGCATCACAGAGTTTCTCGGAGCGACACAGCAACTCGTTGGCGAGAGTTGGCTGCACGCAAAGACCTTCGCGTATTGCGGCAGCATCGGTCCACTCCCGTTTGACGCGACTCTAACCCAGCAATTCGTTCGTATTGGACAATCGGTTGGTATGGGTCTTGGGCTGCGAGGATTGTTCGGTATCGACGCTGTCGTTCGGGACGGCACCGTGTTTCCTGTTGAAGTCAACCCTCGTTACACGGCCTCCGTAGAAGTACTTGAATTCGCCACCGGCATCAGCGCCATGGCGAAGCATCGGGCGGTTTTCGAAGCGACCGAAACGGTTGTGCAACCATCGAAACCTTACGACCTCGTAGCAAAGGCGATCTATTTTGCGCCGAAGCCGATTTGTTTTCGCGGCGGGCGCTGGCCGGAGCAACTGTTGCAGAAGCTGCCGGTTAATATTTTGCCGAGGTACGCCGACATTCCGCAGGTCGAATCGATAATTGAAGGCGGCACCCCAGTGATGACCTATCTTTGCCGTGCTCAGTCGATTGCGGACGGGTTGGAGCAATTACATCGCGTTGCCGCCGACCTCGACCATCGCCTATGCGACTTGTAGTCTGCCTCACAGACAAAGTCGGTCTATGCGGGACGGATCATGACGCCGACGCTGAATGAACGAGCATTCGCATTGGTTCAGTCCATGCGGCGCCATGCCGATGAGCTTCGCGTTGCCTTTCACGAAGTCGGCGGAGCGACGGTGGTTGATTGCGGAATTGCAGCAGTCGGCGGCATTCGCGCCGGATTGCAGTTGTCGCAGGTATGCCTCGCCGGCCTTGGCGACGTGTCACTACTGCCGACGGATGAATCCAGTGTGTCGATGCCCCGAATTCAGGTCTTCAGCGATCAACCCGTGCTCGCGTGCATGGCATCGCAATATGCCGGTTGGCAGATTTCCGTTGGTAAGTACTTCGCGATGGGGTCCGGCCCGATGCGTGCCCAATACGGCAAAGAAAAACTCTTCGACGATATCCCTGGCCGGGAACAATCGCCGGTTGCGGTCGGCGTCTTCGAAACTTCCAAGTTGCCCACTGCCGACGTTGTGCAGCAACTGGCGGAAAAACTCGCCCTGCCGGCAACTGCCCTCACGTTGCTGGCGGCCCGGACGGCAAGCCTGGCTGGCAACGTTCAAGTTGTCGCCCGATCACTGGAAATGGCATTACACAAGTTGCACGAATTGAAGTTCGATCTGATGCAGGTCGTATCGGGAGCTGCATGCGCCCCACTACCGCCGCCGGCCCGTGACGACCTTGCCGCCATTGGCCGAACCAACGACGCGATCCTATATGGCGGGCGTGCCGTTGTGTATGTCCGAGCCGACGATGTGCAACTGTCAGAAATCGGTCCGAAGATCCCTTCCAATGCATCGCCGGAGTTTGGTGCGTTGTTCGGTGAGTTATTTGAAAAGTACAAGGATTTTTACAAGATCGATCCGGTGCTTTTCTCGCCTGCCGAGATTACGATCTGCAACATCGCCAGCGGGCGCGTTCATCGATTCGGGAAGATCGCTCCTGAGATTCTGGAGCGATCGTTTTTCACCTGATCGGCACATATGGGCTCATTACATATTGCAATTCTCTCAGGCGGCACAGGCTGGCACGTTCGCGATCTGCAACGCGCAGCGGCAGCCCGAGGCCATCAGACATCGCTTCTCGACTTTCGCACGTTGAGTGGTGTCGTCGCAGCCGGGTCGGATTGTTGGAATAATGCCGATGCCATCATTGTTCGAACGATGCCGGCCGGTTCGCTCGAACAAGTCGTTTTCCGTATGGATCTGTTGCATATGGTGCAGGACCGCGGCAACATGGTGCTCAATCCGCCGCGAGCGCTTGAAATCTGCATCGATAAATATTTGGCGACCGCCAGGCTCCATGCCGCTGGGCTGCCCGTGCCGCCGACGATCACCTGCCAAACGGCTGACGCTGCGATGCAGGCATTTGAATCGCTTGGCAAGGATGTCGTCGTGAAGCCCATCTTCGGAGCCGAAGGTCGAGGCATGATGCGGATCAACGATGCCGATTTAGCATGGCGATCGTTTCGCACGCTGGAGCGGACCGGCGCTGTTCTCTATCTACAGAAATTCGTGCAACATCCCGGCTGGGACTTGCGTGTGTTCGTCTTGGACGGCCGCGTAATCGCAGGAATGAAGCGTTTTGCAAGTAATGGCTGGCGCACCAACGTTGCCCAAGGCGGCACGACCGAGCCTGTTACGGTTGAAACTGACCACGCGGATCTGGCATTACGTGCAGCAGCCGTTTGCGGCGTTATCGCCGCCGGTGTTGATTTGCTGCAAGGCCCGGACGGCGAATGGTATGTCATCGAAGTTAATGCCGTACCAGGCTGGCGGGCCCTCGCGCCGACGACCGGCATCGATGTAGCCGACCGAATTGTCGAGACTCTCGAAGCCCACCAGCAAAGGTAAGCCATGCTGTCGCTTGCGCTGGAATTGCAAACTGCCTGCATCTGGGAAGCGACGGCGCGAAAAGCAGGCAACGTGCATCGCTATCGCGATTTCGAGGATCTGACATATGTCGACTTTCTTTTGAGCGCGGCGGTCGTTGCTCCCGTCCTGGCGCGTGCAGCAGAGGTCGGCATCGGGGAGGCAGTTCTCAAATCCATCGACCAAACCAGACAATTCGTTCCCACTAACAGCAATTTGGGCATTGCTCTGTTGCTGGCGCCTCTTGCCGCGGCTGCCGACGATGGAGAAATTCGTTCCGCTCTTCCTAAGGTGCTTAAGAAGTTGACGATTGCCGATTCGGTGGCCGTTTTTTCGGCGATTCGGCTTGCGGGGCCCGGAGGACTCGGCAACGCCACCCGCGAAGACGTCTGGGAATGCCCGACGCTGCCGCTCAGAGACGTCATGGTGCTGGCGAAAGACCGCGACTTGATTGCAAGACAATATGCTCAAGGGTTTCAGGACGTGTTGGAATTCGGCGTGCCTGCCCTGTTGTGCACCTACCAGCAAACTGGGGAACTTGAGACGGCCATCATTACCACTCATTTGCAATTGCTGTCTGAGTTTGGCGACTCGCATGTTGCACGTCGCGCGGGGCAGGAAGAATCGGATCAGACTCGTGCTCGCGCCAAGTCAGTACTTGAACTTGGCTGGCCGTCAAACTCCGTGGCACGACATGAACTTATCGCTTTGGACCGCTGGCTGCGTGAGCCAGGCAAGCGCCGCAATCCGGGGAGCACGGCCGATCTGATCGTTGCCTGCCTGTTCATCGCGCTGCATGAACGTAGCATTTCCTTGCCAGTTCGATTTCGATCTTCCGTTGAGCCATTGCCATGAGCGTTGAACGATACCGGGTTCGCATCGCCCGTGATCATCTGCTGTTTTGTTCCGGCCACTTCATCACCTACGATGGCGACCATTGTGAACCGCTTCACGGCCACAATTACCGCTGCGAAGTGGAGATTGAGGGCGGTCTCGACGAGAACCAGTATCTGTTTGATTTCATCGCACTGACAAAACATGCGAAGTCGATCACCGACGCGCTCGACCATCGCATGTTGCTGCCGACCGGCAATCGCTACTTGCAAATCGAAGAATCACCGGGACGAGTGCGCGTCTCCTGCCGCGACAGGGAGTGGGTATTTCCACGATCCGATTGCGTCATTCTGCCTGTCGAAAACACTACGGCTGAACTACTCGCCAGACACATCGGCATTCATTTGATGGAGATCCTGAGGCGTGAACACCGATTCGAGCCGCCGACGTTGCGAGTGACGGTCGAAGAAGGCATCGGGCATTCAGCCACGTGGGAATTGCGCCAGTGACTTCAAGTCGAGCCGAGTGATTTGCCCGTCGTGCAATGCGGTTGCGGCCAACGCGACCGAAGCGCCGGATTCTTGTACAAATTGCAAGTCGCCACGATTGCGAACACCGCCGCCCAGGACAAACTGCACATTCGGAAAACGCCGATGCAGCGCGCGGCACAACTCACCAGTCGAGCAGCCACGCCGTTCGCCGACGTCGGCCAAGTCGAGAATGATGAATCGTCGAATGCCGATCTCGATCACAATCTCGGCAATAGGATCCACCGTGTCACCCCAAGCCGGTTGGGCGATCGGCCGCCCAGCTTTGAGGTCTAGCGAAAAGCAGACGTTTGCAGCGCTGACAAGATCCACAATTGAACGAAGTTCACTGGGGCTGCTGACGGTTTCCAGTCCCGCGACAACAACGTTGGCACCGGATTGGTGCAATGCCATGGCATCCGCTTCGGAACGCATTCCGGCATCAACCCAAAGTCGAAAGCCATTGTCCGCAAGTTCGCGAATGAGGTGCAGGTCTGGCAAGCGATGCATGATGCCGTCAAGATCGGCGATGTAGAGTTCCGTCAGTCCAAGATTAGCGCGAAACGCCGTGGCTACTTCAAGTGGATTCGTCGAATCGGTGAGACAACTAATGATCGGCTGGTATTCGTGCCGCCGACCTCCTATGCCGTGGACAACCTTGCCATGCAGTACATCGAGAACCGGGATAACGCGGAAGCAGGTGCGGTCGTGCTGCAGGGACATGATGGCGGACATCATAGTCAAGCGAATGCGCAATGCCACTCGTCTCCTGCAATGAGGTTGGATTGTCTGTCCGGAATGGCTTTTTTCCCTAAGATGTTTTGACTAGGCGGGTTCGCATCGCTATGGTAAGAGTTTCCCCCGATGCCGCCGGAATAGCCTTCCGGCGGCACAGTGTTGAACCCGGATGAAAACAACGCGAACGAAGTAGCTCAAGCGTCGGAGGAGAGTGCGTGTCGATCGTGCAAGTGAAGGATTTGGTAGAGGCCGGCGTACATTTTGGTCATCGTGCCAGCCGCTGGAACCCGAAGATGCGGCCGTACATTTACGGCAAGCGTAACCTGATTCATATCATCGATTTGCGTGAGACCGTTCGCGGTTTGCTACGATCCTGCCGATATTTGTCACAGATCGTGGCTCAGGGAAAGTTAGTACTTTTTGTCGGCACCAAACGCCAGGCAAAGGACACGATTGAACGTGAAGCCAAGCGATGCAACATGCCTTTCGTCAGCGAGCGCTGGCTGGGCGGCACCCTGACGAATTACCGCACGATCCGAAATCGACTGAAGCGATTGCAAGAGCTGGAAGCTCTGTGGTTGGGAACGGGTGAGAATCCGGCCCGCATCGACATGCACGCGCACATGTTGTCGATGATGAATGAAGCCGGCAAACTTGACGTTACGAAGGCGCAGCCGACGGCCGAGATTCGCACGTACAGCAAAAAGATGGTTTCGACGTTGAATCGCGAATTGACAAAGATCCGCCGCAACTTGCTTGGCATTCGGGAGATGAACCGGCTGCCGGACGCGTTGGTAGTGGTGGACCCGAAGCGTGAGCACATCGCAGTGAAGGAAGCTCAGCGCATGGGCGTCGCGACGATTGCCCTGATCGATACGGACAGCGATCCCGATGTGGTCGATCTGCCGATTCCGGGCAATGACGACAGCATTCGTTCGATTGAGTTGATGTTGACCAAATTGTCCGACGCGGTGCTGGAAGGCCGCGCCGCTCTTCCGCCGGAACAACAGGCTCAGGTGCGTTCGCGCGGAGCGAATGCGCCGGCAGCGGCCAGCGGCGCTGCAGCAACGCCGAACCCCTAATTGCTGTTCGGCGTCGTAAGTTTGTGAGCCCTCCGATCAGCGCTAAGCAGCATCGGCGCGGATTCGGTAGTTTCAGAGGAAGTTGAGATGAGCCAGATTTCTGCAGCGGCTGTGAAAGAGCTTCGTGACAAAACCAACTTGCCGATGATGGACTGCAAGAAGGCGCTCGAAGAGTCACAGGGCGACATCGACAAAGCCATCCAAATTCTGCGCGAACGCAACAAGAACGTCGCGGTCAAACGCGGCGAACGCGAGACCGCCGAAGGTCGAATTGCCACGTACATCGATGCCGCCGGAGGCTTCGGCGCGATCGTCGAATTGCGATGCGAAAGCCCAATGGTCACAAAGGCCGAACAGTTTATCCAATTGGGCAGCGATATTGCTCGGCAAATCGCTGAGAAAAACGCCGCCAACGTTGACGAGCTTTTGGCACAACCATATGTCGGCGCGGCCGGCAAGACGGTCAAGGACCGCATTGAAGAAGCGATCGGCCTGATTCGCGAGAACATGCGAGTCGCACGTTTCATGCGGCTAACCGGCCAGCTTGGCGAGTATATCCATCACGACGGCACGCTTGGCGTGATGCTGCAAGTGGAAGGCCAAACTGCCGACAAGGCGCTTTTGCGAGACATTTGTGCGCATACAGCTGCAATGAATCCGCTGTACCTGAACCCGGAGGCAGTGCCCGCTGACGTTGCCGACCGGGAAAAGACGCTCGCCAAGCAGCAGGCGGCAGAAACCTCACAGGGCAAGCCGGCAAATGTTGTCGAGAAGATTGCCGAGGGACGTTATCGCACATGGATGGAAGAAACTGTTTTGACCCAGCAGCCAATCGCCAACCAAGTGAAGTACGGCAAGAAGACCGTGAGCGACCTTGCCAAAGGCGCGGGAGTAACGATCACTCGATTTATCCGGTACAAGGTCGGTGAACTAACCTAAGGCGCAGGCCGGGCTCATCGGATACGTTGGTCCGACTGACCTGACGGCGAAAAATGAACCGAACGTAGGGAAAAACGAAATGCCGCATACTCGAAATGCTGAAAAACGCGCACGGCAATACGCCAAACGCCGCCTGTACAATCGAGCGTACAAAAAGGGCATTAAGGAGTTGATCAAGGATGTTGCCGAGGCGGCAAAGTCCGGCGATTCCGACCTGCAAAAGGCAGCACTGGCAGCCGTCAAGAAACTCGATAAGGCAGCAGCCAGGCGAGTTATTCACCCCAACAAGGCCGCACGAAAAAAGTCGCAGATTGCGGCACTGCTGGCTTCGAAAAAAGCCGCAGCTCCGGAGCAAGCCTAATTTTCCGGCCCATCCTTTGTTGCAGACAAGCCCGCTCTACGGGAAACGCCCGGCACGGGAATTGTGAACGCGGCTACTTTATCCTTCGAGTGAATCGGCGCGGCTTCGTCTTTCCACATCAGCATCATGAAGGCCGGCACTAAAAGCGGCCGCACGACGAAAGTGTCAAGAAGCACACCAACGGCGAGTGCGAATCCTATCTCAACGAGCGTGCCAAGTTCGGCGATCATCAGCGTGCCGAATGTGCCTGCCATGATCAGTCCACATGCTGTGATTGTGCCGCCCGTCTTCGACAAGCCTCGCCGAAGCCCTTCAATCGGACCCCACCGCAGTCGTTCCTGAAACGCTCGCGTGACCAGCAGAATGTTGTAATCCTCGCCGATGGCCACGAGGATCGTGAACAGAAAGAACGGCACTCGCCACTCGATGACGCCGAACGGTTTGTCCGCCCACAGCGACGAGAAAACGGCAGTGACGCCCAAAGTGGCATAATAACTGAGCAAGACTGTTGCCAGGAGATAAACGGCCAGCCAAAGCTTGCGAACGACAACAAGTAGAATCAGGAACACTCCCACGACGACCAGTGCATTGACAACGATCCGGTCGCGCTGAATGATCTGCTCCACGTCTCGGGCATATACGGTTACTCCGTAGAGCTCAGCGGTCTCGGCCAGCCCCGGCCTGGAGACCGCGAGAAGTGCTTCGATCATTGCCAATGACTCAAAGCTCCTCGGCGCGAACGGATCGCTATTGAGCACGACATCGATGCGGGCAATGTACTGTGGAGCGCCGTCACGCTGGAGATGCGACAGGAAGTGGTCCTTGGTTTTGCGAGCCATCAGCCCCAGCAGGCCTCGGTTTGCTCCCGAGTTCACAGCAGTAATATCGAACGGCGGCCGTCCGAGCGGCTGCGTCAAACTGCGAACTTCCGCCACGTCTTCTAATTGCTCCAACTCCCGACAAAGATCTGCAATGGCGATATGTCCAGCCGTCGTACTCCAATCCGAGCACGATACCAGCAGGACGGTGACCGGACCGGATTCGCCGGCAGGGAAATGCCTTTCGACGGTGGTGAGCCCGCGGACGCTCTTGGCTTTCGGCGAAAGATCGCCTGTCGGCCGAAATGACGGCTTTACCTTGAGTCCCATCAGAGCAAATGGAACTAGTAGCGCGAGAGAAACCGCAAGTACCAGAACAGGGCGGCGAACCACAACGTAACTGATTCGATGCCAAATGCCTCGTGGCGACTTCGACGGCAGCCCAGGCTCAATGCTTCGAGGCCAAAAGGCGCGGCGGCCGAGGATACGAAGTATCGCAGGTGTTAGCGTAAGCGATGCGACCAGCGCAATCGCCAGTGCCACCGCGATTACCGGTCCGACGGAACTGATCTTCCGAAACTCTGCAAAGCCCATAAGCCCAAGGCCCACCATGACTGTGCCGGCGCTGGCAACGAGCGCTGCACCTACTGATTGCATGCTTTGAGCCAGCGCCGAACTGTTCGATTCTCCGCCAAGCAACTCCTCCTGATACCGACTGATGAGGAAGAGACAGTAGTCGGTGCCGGCGCCAAAGAGTATTACGATGCAGAAGTCCTGGCTGATATTGACTAGCTGCACTCCTGGAATTCGTGTCATCAACGCCAACACCTGCAGCGCCACCCAGGTCGCCACGCCAATAGTGATCAACGGCACCATCGCGAGAACCGGCGACCGATAAATCAACAGCAGCACGACAATTACGAGAACCACAGTGGCGACTGTCGTGTGGTCGAGGCTGCGAGCACTGGCGACAAGCAGGTCGCGGCCGACGCCGGCAGGCCCGGTCACGTGCAACTTCGGCGAACCCGTTGCGCCGAAGAGCGGTCGAATCTCGGCTTCGGCCCGTTCTACGGACAGGGCGGTTTGAACGGCGACGTAAGGCGTACCAAGCGACACCTGAATCAGCACGCATTTTCGATCGGCACTGATGAGCCGATTTCCCAATATGGGTTCTCGATACGACATGACGCCGGTGACCTGAAATTCGGGGTTCTCACGGCGAAGCGTCTCCAGCCTATCGACTGCGCTGTCCACAATCGCAAGATCTGCGTCAGTCAACGGGCCGTCAGGGCGCTCGACCGCGAACAGGACTCGGCTGGCAAAGACGTCGCTGGGGAAGGCCTGCGACAAAAGATGGTAGCCGCGCACGCTGGCATATCGCGGCGGAAGGAAACGAATGTCGTCGTCCTGCGTGCTGCTTTTCCAATTCGGAGCGATGATTGTGGCGACAACGGCCAGGACCGCCCACGCCGAACAGACTTTCCAGGGGTGTCGAGTTGCCGCTGCGGCGAGGAGCTTCCACATTCAACGCGCCCTTGCATGAGTCAAAGCGTACTAGGTTCAGGCCGCACGCCGCCGAACCTCGATGGAGAGAGGAGGGATGGCTCGAAAAATGGGAACACACATCGCCGGCGCTGAAAAGCTGCGCGGTTGATGATGCGGTCGTGGCCGATTGCGACGCAGCCATCGGCGGATCATCTTGATAATGAACATCGCGACAACTCCTCGCCAATGCGTTTCGGCAGACTAGCCGGCCGCAGCGCGGCGCTCTTCGTCGAACTTGTTTAGCTTGTTGTAAAGTGTCTTCAAACTGATGCCGAGTTCGTTGGCAGCGGTGACCTTGTGTCCTTGATGTTTCTCGAGCACGCGCAGAATGTGCGACATCTCAACGTCATGCAATGAACCCGACGACGTCAGGGATGGTGCTGGTTGGACAGGCAATCGAGGCATCGGTTCTTGAGCAATGCTCAGATGAGCCGTCGGTCGGCCGTTGCGGATGTGCTGCGGAATGTGCTCCGTCTGAATTGCCTCGCCGCCCGCGACAATCACGGCATATTCCATCGCGTTCGCCAATTCCCGAACGTTTCCTGGCCAATCGTAATTGCACAGTAAGTCCACCGCACTTCTGCTGATCATTTCAACAACATGTTCGAGTGGACGGCGCGAGGCTCGGGCCAGCAAGTGCAGCACAAGTTCCGGAATATCGGCGCGCCGCTCACGCAAAGACGGCAATCGAATTTCGAAAGTGTTGACGCGGTAATACAAGTCCTCGCGAAACTCGTCGCTCCGCACCATTTCCCACAGATCGCGGTTCGTAGCGCACAAGATGCGCACGTCGGTCAGGATTGGATGTGTTTCGCCAACGCGTCGAATCTCGCCGGACTCGAGGAATCGCAACAACTTGACCTGGATGTTCTTGTTGAGTTCGCCCAATTCGTCGAGGAATAACGTGCCGCCGTTGGCGACTTCGAAGAGCCCCTTCTTTTCCTTCTCGCCGGCGCCGGTGAAGGCGTTGCGGCCATGCCCAAACATCTCGCTTTCGACGAGGCTATCGGTCAATGCGCCGCAGTTGACCGGCACAAAGGGCATTTGGCCGCGTTGACTTTGCTGGAAAATGGTGCGGGCGACCAGCTCTTTGCCGGTCCCGGTTTCACCGAGGATCAAGACGGTGGAGTCGGTCGGCGCTACCGTGGCAATCAGGCGATGGACGGCCAACATTGCCGGCGATCGACCGACTAGATTCGTTGGTCCCTCGGCAGCTTCGACTCGCGACTGCAACGCCAGCGTGCGATTGGTAAGTTCTCGTTTCTCGGCGATCCGTGCAAGGATCGCTTCGATCTCAGCAAAACGGCACGGTTTGGTGATGTAATCAAACGCCCCGAAACGCAGCGCCTCAATCGCAGTTTCCTGACTGGCGTATCCGGTCTGTACTACCGCTTCGACATCCGGCGCGATTTGTTTGAGTTGCTCCAGGAGTTCAATGCCGCTCATGCCCGGCATCTTCAGATCAAGGATGGCGGCGTCGAATCGATCTCGCTCAATCGCCTTCAGCGCAGTCCGGCCGTTGCCGCACACCGTGACTTCGTGACCCATCCGCGTCAGTTCCGTCTGCATCAATTCCTGCAAATGAACTTCGTCATCCACGAACAGCACTCGCAAGCACTGGTGGCCACGACTACGTTCACGTCCGGAATTTCGCGACAAAGTTTGCTCCATCGTCAATTTCCCATCTCAACCGGAAAAGGAATTCATGCGGCGCGGCGGCTCACTGAAGCAACCGGCGGTTCATGACCCAGCCAGATTCCCATTGGTCCGGTCTCTGACGCCGCGACTGCAGCATTGCCGGGCTGCATCGGCACGCGCACTGTGAATGTACTGCCCTTCTCGGGACCATCGCTGGTCGCTTCGATTTGCCCATCATGCTGTGAAATAATCTGATGGCTGATGAACAATCCAAGTCCTGTTCCCTTTCCCGTACGGCTGCGGGTAAAGAACGGCTCGAAGATGTTCTCAAGCACATCCGGCGACATACCGCAACCGGTATCGCGAAAAATCATTTCTGCGACTGCGCCACGCTGCTGAACGACAATCGTTAACTCGCCGCCTTCTTCCATACTGTCTAGTGCGTTGACGACCAGATTGAGCACGACCGACTTGATGTCCTGTGCATTCACCAAAGCTGTGATCCGTTGCTGTGGCTGGAAGATGATTTGTTTGTCCTTGCAGTTCGGCAACAATTGAGCGATTTCCAACACGGCCTGGACCAGTTCAACCAACTCCGTTGTTTCGCGACGCCGCTCTCCGACACGACTAAATTCCAAGAGTTTCTGAGTGATCTCCTTGCATCGAAACGCTTCGGACTGAATCATCTCGAGGTATTTGCGGATTGTCTCGGCTTCATGGGGATAGCGGGACAGCAGGTCGTGCAGCCGTCGCTGCAGTCCTTCGGCGCAGAACGCGATGCTGGCCAAGGGATTGTTGATTTCGTGCGCGACGCCGGCAGCAAGAAAGCCGACGCTGACGAGTCGTTCCGACCGCACGAGTTGCCGGCTTCTCTCATTGACCTGGCGAGCGAGGTCGGCGTATGTGGCATGAACGCGCGCCGCCATGTCGTCGAACGCATTGGCGAGTTCCTCAAGCTCATCGCCGGTGCGAAGGACAATGGGTTGCCCGAATTCGCCGCGAGCGACCCGATGGACGCCGTCCTGAAGCCGGCGGATTGGATGGAATACCCAACCGTAAAAGAAGTACAGAAGGCCAGCAACGAGCAACAGCGTAGCCGAGCAGCAAGTGATGACGATGATCATGCTGCGACGATGGTTGGCTTTGGCGTCGGAGATGCGGCGAAACATGTCCTCGTAGATCGCCGATCGCAGTTCGTTGCTAAGTTGCAACAATTGTTTGTGCGCTGCCGCGACCTCCGGATCGTCGGAAAGTGTGCGTTGCCCGTCAACAATTTGAAGTTCTGCTGCGCGCTTCAGGGCCTTTTCGTAATTGCCAAGCCAGGTCCTGAGATCGCCAATCAAATTCGATTCCATGTGCCCCGAATCCGGATCGCGACGGCGACTAAGTGTATCCTGGAGGATCGACTCGTATTGATCCAGTTTCTGCCGCGCTTCTTTGAGTCGCTGTTGGAGCAACACTGCTTCTTCGGATGGCTTCGTCGCTTCGGCAGGGTGAACCAATTGAGTAACCGAGCTTCGTAGTTCTTCGGTGTGATCGAGTTCGACGAGCTTGCTGTCGGTGGTTTTCATCGTCGTGATGTGCGACGTGAGCGCCTGGACGGTTCCTGCGAGCAACGTCATGACGATGCCCACAACCAGCGCCAGGCCCAGCAGCAACTTATGGCGTAAGCGCCAAGGACGGGTCACCAATGACCTCCTGTCCGATTCCCCCACGGCAATCCGTGCCGCAGAACCTTCGACAATTCGGCAATGCTCCATGCTTCGCGGGCGGAATGTACCAGAACTGAGAAAAAGGATGGATAGCAACTTTCAAGAAATGTGCCTGGATTTCCAAAGAGAAGCGGTTGGACTTGACAGGAAGCTAAGTCAAACTGGGCAAGTAATCGGGACCGGTGCATCAAAACTCAAGCGGGTCGGGATATGCGACATCCAACACCAGGATTTTTCCATCGCCGATGCGGCCGGTGCGGGCGACTTGCGCTACTCTACGCGCGGCTTCATCCAACTGCTCGTCACGCACCCACATCGAGATTTCGACTTTGGGCAAATACATGAAGTCGTAGTCGCTTCCGACATAGCGATCCAAGTAGTTCTTTTGCCTGCCGTATCCCTTCGCTTCTCGGACGACGCAAGCCGAAACGCCGAACTCGTCCGCTGCCTGCAGCACAGCTTCCGCACGAAACGGCTTCACAATGACGACGAGTTGTTTCATTGCTGCATCAGAACCAGCCGCCCGTAATCGGCAGCGTTTGACCGGTGATGTACGAGCTTTCCGTGCACGCCAGGAACAGTACCGCATGGGCGACGTCTTCCGGCCGGCCGATTCGCCCGACAGGGATTTGCCGCTCGTACTCGGCCATGACTTCCGGCTTGACGTCGCCCAACATCGGCGTCTTGATGACCCCCGGCGCGACGGCATTGACGGTGATGTGGCGGCGTGCAAGTTCCTTGGAAAGAACCTTCGTCAGAGCGATCACGCCTGCTTTCGCCGCTGCATAGTTCGACTGGCCGTGAAATCCGACCATGCCTGCGATCGACGCCACATTGACGATGCGGCCGCCGTCACGGAGAACATCGGCGCCGTATTTGGAACAGTAGAATACGCCGTCAAGATTTGTTTGCAGCACGCTGTGCCACTCGTCGAGGGTCATCTTTTTGACCGTGCGATCGCGCAAGATGCCTGCATTATTCACGAGTACATCCAGCCCGCCGAATTCTTCCTGGATGCGTTTCATTAAAGTTTCAACCTGCGATGCCTGCCGTACGTCGGCATCCAGCAAATGCACTTCCGCGCCGCGGCCTCGGCATGCCGCCGCAACTGTCTCGGCGTCACGTTTGTTATTGCCCTGGGTATCCGCGAAATAATGCAGCAGGCACTTGGCTCCCGCGCTCGCAAACGCATCTAGAATCGTCGCACCCATGCCGCGCGAGCTTCCCGTAACCAACACGGTTTTGTTGCGAAAATCGTATCGGACGCTCATGAGTACGGGCTCCTGTGCGGCAACAACACCGGAGAATCGGCGCGACTACTTGTTGGGATAGGGCTTGCTCCAGAACACTTCGCCGCTAAGGTTGAACGCGGGGCGAACTTCGATGCTGCAGTCCCCGTCCACCTGAACCTGGCAAGACAACCGCATCTCGTCTTCGTGACCAATAACGGCAAACGAAGCCTTAGGCTCAAAAGTGAATGCAAATTTCTCACGCAAAGTCTTCTTGCTTAGATTCTCCATTCCCGATTTGACCAGAACCTGACATGTGGCGCAGAGGCCCAGACCGCGGCAGTTCAAGTACTTGAAAATGTGCCGATAGACTTCGACATCGGCTCCGCGAAGCGCCTGCCGCAAGTTCGTGCCTTTCTCGACTTCGATTTCCTTTTTGCCTTCATTGAGAATGGTGATCTTGACGGTCTCGGCCATGGATTGCTCGTCCTTCAAAGAAGTTTTGCGGAAGCGGATCGCTGAAATTGTAGGAAACGAAAAGCAACGGACCAGCACGCACCGCGATCGAGGCATTCGCCCTGGAGGATGCGTCACTGAGAAATCTAGACGCGCCAGCTGTACTTGCGTGATGTCCGACCGAACACGGGGGAGCTGCGTTGAGTCGGAGCGGGCTCCTTGATTCTCGGGCGGAATGCTTCGAACCCGTCGATGTGATCGGCCGTCACCAGTGCGTTCATTGTGGTTTCAATATCAGTCAACAACTGCCCTTGTTCCGGCGTAACGAATGAGACTGCAACGCCATCGGCGCCCATACGGCCTGTTCGGCCGATTCGATGCACATAGTTTTCGACGTCTTCCGGCAGGTCGTAGTTGAAGATGTGCGAGATGCCAGTGACGTCAATGCCTCGGCCAACCACATCGGTCGCAATCAGATTAACAATCTTGCCGTTACGAAACGCCTGCATGATCCTTTCGCGCAATGGCTGCGACAAGTCGCCGTGCATCAACGAAACTTGCTTCATCACTTGGCGGAGCCGTTGAAACAACTCATCCGCAGTCCGTTTTCGCTGGCAAAAGATAATCGATTGTCGCGGCGGCTCACGCCGCAAGACCCGTACCAGCAACTCAAATTTTCGATCTTCATCGACTGTAAAATACGTTTGTCGAATCTTGTCGACGCTGAGCCGGGCCGGCGAGAGGTTGATGTGCAGCGGGTCGTGCATGTAACGCCGTGCAAGTCGCAGCACTTCTTCGGGCAGCGTGGCCGAGAGAAGCATCGTTTGCCGACTTTGCGGACAGCGGCTCAAGATCCGTTCAATGTCAGGCCGAAAGCCGATATCGAGCATGCGGTCGGCTTCATCAAGGACAACATAACGGATTTGCGACAACGACAAGACGCCGCGAGCGATGAAATCAAGCACGCGGCCCGGTGTTCCAACGGCGACGTTGCATCCGGCTTTGACTTCATTCGCCTGACTGCGAACTCTCTGCCCGCCATAGACGGCAACTACTTTGCATTTTGTGCCGGGGCGAAGTTTGCGTGCTTCGTCGCGAACTTGAGCCGCCAACTCACGGGTCGGCGTAAGAATGATTGCTTGCGGGCCGCCCGATTCAGTGGGGCGCCAACTGTTATAGAACGGCAATAAAAAGGATGCGGTCTTGCCCGTGCCCGTTTGTGCTTGGCCAATAACGTCTCGGCCCGTGATAGCGGGAGGGATCAATGCGGCCTGAATGGGTGTCGGATTCTTATAGCCGGCGAGGTCAATTGCTTGCAATAGTTGCGGGATCAGGCTGAGGCTGCGAAAACCGCTTGTGGGCGCCTCAAGAATAGCAGTCGTCAAAAATTACTCCTAGAAACAGTCGAACGTATCGCATAACGGTGCAATACTTTGCTTGATACAGAGACAATCTTAGCCGACTCTTCTAGTGCTGTCCAGTCCGCATGCCGGTTACGGAACGTCTGCCGGGAATTTCTCACGGAAAGCCTCAAAAGCCCAGCCACGAACTCGTGGGTTTCGGCTCTTTTTCGCAGCGTTTAGCGCCTCTTTGACCCTTTCGGGTTCAAGCCTTGACAGAGTTTCAAGCGCCGCCACACGCGATTCATCCAACCGACCTTTGCTTGCTCCTGCAATATCGGCGACCCAATTGTCGTCCTTGATCCGGCGCATCAAGACTTCAACGGTTTTGTCTTCGGGGGGTAGCTTTCGCAGCGCCTGCGCCGCAAGACATCGAACTTTGCTGGTGTCTTCCGAAAGGGCGTTCAACAGAATGTTCCGCCACCGTGGTTCAAGTTGTTCCGATTCCGCGAACTCGGTTGCTTCGCTGCAAGCCCAAAGCCTCAAGTTTTCATTGGATGTCGTCTTGATCGACGCCGCTCGCTCCAAGGCAGTAATCGCTTCTTCGAGATCGACAACCGTCAGCGCTTTGAGCAGTGCCCTCTTCCCGTTGGTATCGCCCGTGGTATTTTCCGGCCAAATATCTTCAATGAGTCGGTCTCGCAAGTACGCTTTGTCCTGTTGTGTGTTCTCTCGCTCGCGAATTTGTCGCACGACTTGATCTCTCGCATCACCCGGCGTAGACGCCATCAGTCTTCGTGAAAGTTCCTCGATCCCCATATTTGCAGGCAGCTTGGGCTCGACGCCGTCGCCGTTTGATTTCTTGGACGGTCCCTGCTTCACATTGCCACCGGACTGGGAGTTCCTATTGCCAAGCATCAAAACGGTCAGCATGAGCACGGCGCCGACGACGGCACTGGCGACGTACCAAACCCATGGAACGCTTTTTCTTGCATGCGGATGTGCCGTGGCACGCCGAGCGGGTTTCTGATTCTCAGTGAGCCGGCGTATCTCAGACAAGTGTTGTGTTGCCGATCCGCCGTCCGCATTGGTCAGTCTCACATCGTTTGACCCGCTTTGTAGAGGTTGCAAACTGTCGGGCAGCGTGATATCAGACATCGAGTTCGACGACTTCATGTAGTGATTCAACTCGAGCAACAGGTCTCGCATCGATCCGTAGCGGTCATCAGCACGTGGTGATGTTGCTTTGCGAATGATGGCACTCAACGCCCTGTCGGTCTCGACTGTCTTACGTGGCTCTGCGGTTTCGGAAGCCTGGCCGGGCAATGTGCCGGTGACAAGTCGTTGCAAAATAACTCCCAAGCCATAAACGTCGCTCCGCGGCCCGCCGGTCTCGGAATCGCTGAGCACTTCCGGAGCGACATAGGCCGCCGCGTCCGGATCGTCATACGCTTGCGGACGTCCCGCCCGTCCAAATCCGACTAGAACCGGAATTTCGCTGGTAGTCAACAAAACATGTGACGGCCTGAGGTCGCGATGGACAACTCCCTGGCGGTGCGCGACATCGAGCGCCGAAGCAAGTTTGAGGGCCAGGTACACGGCTTGCCGCGACGGCCACACCGGTTGGCGTTTCAACATCTGATCCAGCGATTCGCCTTCGACAAACGGCATCACGACAAAATCGATCCCATCGTGCTGGCCGACATCATAAATCGGACACAAGGCCGGATGAAAGATCGTTGCGGCCGTTCGACACTCGCGATGAAATATTGCTCGTGCCGCTTCTGCCGTCTCTGTGGGGAAATCCGGCGTCTTAATCACAACGCGCCGCTCGATTTGCGAGTCGCGAGCCTCATAAATCGATGCCTGGCTTCCCGACAATATTTTCTTCTCAATGGTGTAACGACCGAATGACTGAGGCGGAGTGAAAAACTCGCGTGCGGTCGGGCGCGGAGGCCGATTCTTTTCCGATTCTCTTAGCGTCTCGACGTCCAGCCAAACGGACTCCGCCGGCTGCACCGGCATGGAGTTCGTTGCCTGGCCGGTCGCGGTTTCCGCGTCATTGAATATGTCGACCGATCCGGCGGTTTCATCGTCGAAATCACTCGGCGTTTTTGTGAGCGAAGCCGGCAGTTCCGCTTCTTCCTTCGGAGCATTCGGCGCGGGAGACGAAAGCAACTTGGACAATCGATCGCCGCCGCTTTCTAATGGCGGAGCGGTTTCGGGTTGCGCAGGCGCCTGAAGAAGTTTCAATCGCTTCTGAAGCAAGTCCTGCGGCGCAGCCGGCGCCGGCTTGGCGGGCGCGTCAAATAGCCCCGGTTTCAATATCAGATAGAGGTCGTCGATGCGCGAAGGGAACCGTTCGGCAAACTCGGTCAGGTCGGCGTTGCCGTTGTTCTTTTGACGCTGTTGGTATTCCGCAACGATCAACTCAATCGGGATCTCTTCGACGCTGCCCAACTCCGAATAATCGTGCAAGTAGTTTTCAACAAGGGCAGCCCGCCCCTCCTGCCAATGATAAGCCATGTCTCGCTCAATCATGGCCAACAAAAGCGGTCTTCGAAGGATGCTCTGAGACGGAAGCGCCTGCATGCATTCGCTGAGCTTCTGGGTATGCCATCCATCTTCAAAACGAGTCAGCCACGCCTCCGCCATTCGACGCTGCAAAGGAGGCAGCGAAGCCAGCGATTCTTTCGTAGCCGTCATATCAAAGCACTCCCGTACGAACAACTCATCCGGTCCAACGCGAGCGCAAACTCTCCGCGCATGCGGACCGGCAGGGCCTACCATCAGCATAAGTCATAACTTCCTCTGAGAAAGGCGTTTTTCCAGGAAAAACAAACCGGCCGATCCGTCTGTAACGGCTCGACCGGTTGAAGAGTTTGGGAGATGCAGGGAAAACGGGCAATAGGCTCAGTCAACTCAAAAAGCTACTTCTTCTCGAAGGGAGCTCGCTTTACGGCGCTGCTGCCGTCAAACCCAGTCTCAGTTGGTGTACGCATGGTTCGAGCAGAAATGGCCCAAATGCTTGCAAACACCACTGCCACGACTGAAAGCACCAGCACCGTTCGGTTACGAAGCTGCGAAGACCAGCTTGTCCGATTCGAACGAGTCGGGGCCGCAGGCTCGATGTTCAGTACTGGGAATTCTGCCGGCATTTCTTGCCGAAAGTACGACGATAACAACCGTTCGACCGCATCATCCGATGATTCGAGTTGATTTCGCTTCGTATTCATGTGCTTGAGTCCACTCCTACTGCAGAAAGCCGTTCGCCCAATCGCTGCCGGGCTCTCGTAAGTCGCATATGTACCGCAGTTGCATTGATGCCAAGCAATTCGGCGATTTGACGGGCATCGTAATCAAGACCGTATCGCAGCGTCAACAACCGCCGGTCCGCTTCAGGCATTTCCGCCAGCAACTTGCGCAAGTCTGCAAAAGTTTCATCACGTTCCAAACGGTCAAGCGGCGAATGACCGTTGGCTGCAAATGAGTTCAACCACTGAGGCGGCTGCGTACCATTCTTGTGGAATGCGCTCTTGCCGTGATCTTCCGCGAGATTCCGCGTCACCCGCACGAGCCAGGCGCGTGGATTTTCAATGATCTCGCCTTCCTGCCACTTCTTCCACAGTCGCAGAAAGGCCTCTTGAGTAAGGTCCATGGCCAAGTCGGCATCAAACCAGCGTGCATAAGCCAACGCCCACACCTCGCGCTGATGGCGCTGGTAGAGCAATTCGAACGCGGCTTGACGGCCGCCGGCCGATCGAGGGCCTCGTTTCATGGACTACGCACCTTGCCCGGTCGCATTTTCCGGGTCCTGCCACTGCGTCGCCGCAATTAGTAGACGACTCTCTTAACTCATCCTAACGGGAAAATAACTTGCGCCCACCGCTCAAAACAGTCTGGTGTGCCTGACTTTGTTTGTATGTTGGAACCGATGTTGGATCACGGCTGTTTTCGGCCCTCCTCGACCTTAACGCGCAGTGCGGCTGTTTCCTCCTGCACGCGACTGAATCGAGACGGCCAGACCTTCTTTTCAAGCTGACGAACAGTTTCCGACGCTTTGCCCCATTGTTTCAGATGGATCTGAACTTTTGCCAGTTCAAGCAACCCGGTCGGTTCAAGACTGCGTAAGACTGCAACTCGTTGCCAGTGAGCGGCTGCTTCGTCCCAGCGACTTTGCCGGGCACGGATCTCCGCCAGCTTGCTGTGGCTTTCCGTTTCATTGGCCTGCATCTCGACCATCGAGGTGTAGGCGCGTTCGGCCTCGGCCGATCGGTTGAGTTGCTCGAGTCGAATTCCCATCTGCTCGTACAGGTGTGTGTTGCGGCGAGACAACTGCGTTGCATCGTAAAGCTGCCGTGCCGCGCCTTCGATGTCCTTCATTCGGTCGTAACAGGCGATCATTTCCTGGTGAGTTTCGGCGTCCTCCGGCTGCATCTCAACCGCAACCTTGAACTGCGCGAGCGCTTTGGCAAACTGCTCTTTGGACTGATACGCCTTGCCGAGCGCCTTGCGTAGCACCGGGCTGCCTTGGCCTGCTGCCGATTCCTTCTTGTCCAGTTGCTGCACGTAAACGTCGAGGTCGGCCGCTCCTGACATCACCTGCTGCAGCCTTTGCAGATGTCTCGTGCGCTCCTGATGTGCGGCCGGCCAGGCGACAATGGCGCCAGAGACAGCGTCGATCGCCTCGGCCGTTTTGCCTAACCCGCTGTAGGCCAGGCCCAATTGCGAGTAGTACTCGGCGAGTGTGCCGTCGCCAACGCCGCGACGTGGCGCACTTCTTTGATGCAACGGAATCACCTCGGTGAAATACGCCACACTCTCCGCCCATAACTCGGTGCCCAGACAGGCACTCGCCAGAAAGGCAATGACATTTTGCTGCCAGCGGTCTTTTTCGTGGAAGTACTTATCGGCGGCCTTCAATGTGGCCAGCAACAACTCCTTCTGTTTCGTCGCATGATAGCAAGTCATCAGCCGGCCGCGATATTCGAGCACATCCGGCCGTTCTTCAATCAACGGCAGCAATAATGCTATCGCCTCCGCGTAACGGGACGCGGACTGTAGGTAAATAACCAGAGTGCGACGGCCGTCTTCGTCGAGCAATCTGCGTTCGTGGGCAGCGTACAGCATCTCGATCGCACGATTAGACTTGCCAACGCAGTGATACATGTAGTCGGCGATGTACTTCACGGAAGCGCCCGAGCCGCTGCGATTGCTGTAAACAGATTCGGCGACTTTGATGAAGTCCGCCTCTTTCTCCTGCCAATAGTAGTTGTGGCCGCGCGCATACATCGTGCGACTGCGTGCTTGCCGCGATTCGAGGTCGCGACGCAGTTCAGCCAGGACGATCTTGAGCAATCGCGGTTCAAGGTCGCCGAGGTCTTTCACTTCCGTACGCCAATACGCGAGCGAGTAGCTGAATCGACTCCAGCCGTCCTGATTATTGAGCCGCAGCCACGTCGGTTCGTTCTCGATTCGATCGAGCAGGAAAGCGATGCCGTCTCTGGCGCCGACCGTCTCGTGCAATGTATTCGACACGATCTGCACGATCGAGTCGTAATGATTAGGATCCCGCTTCAGCAACTCAGGCAGCAGCTTGAAGGCAAAGTTGCGCAGATCGTCAGCAAAGGCTTCAATTTTCAACGAGTGCGCCGTCTTGTAAACGCGCGTCAGTAATTCGAGCATTTGATAGTGATGGTTGGCGTCTTCGGAGTCGGCGGCGACTCGCAGCTTCTGTTCCAACGCTTTGTACAAGGCTCCGCCGCGGCCTAGCGACACATCGCCGCCGCCGGCCAACGCACCGTGATACAAGTGGTAGAGCTGTTGTGTCAGCCAGAGTTTTTGCTGCTCATGAACCGGATGTTTGAGTTCTTCAAACAGCAGGTTCTCGCCGCGCTGATACTTGCCGCCGGACTGCAAGTAGCTGATGAGCGTGCCCATGAGCCCGTTCGCATCCACGGGAAGGACTCCCTTGTGTGTCGTGCGGTATTCGCCAAGGGCACTGAACAGCAAGTCGTATGCGCTGTCCTTGCGGTCGTAGGAGTAATAGATCATTCCAAGATGATGGGCCACGTCGAGCCGGTGGTATGTGCCGGCCTTTTGCAATCGGTGCAGTTCCTCGAGTTCCCGAACCTGTTCGTCGGCGAGCGGCTTGTAGGCGATTCTTCCGAAGCCTGCAAGTAAATGCGCCATCAGCGGCTGTTCGTCCTGGGTCCATTGGCGATCGAACGCCCGCTTCAATGCTGCGACTGCCTTGTCGCCGTGCGGCGCCGGCTGATTCTGCAACTCGGCTGCGCGGCGGCGCACAAGCACTTCCAGCAAATCCAGCGCACGATGATCGACCGATGTCTGGGCCTTCCCACGTAGTTTTTCCAAGTGCAGCATCATCTCGTCGACAGTGGCTTCCTCACGGATTTCGTTCAGCACCGTGCCGCAACTCTGCAAGTATGGATAAATCTTGCCCGCAGTCTGACCGATCACGGCGTCCGCAAGCGTGCCCAGCAATCGGAAATCGCGGCACGCCTGGTAGAACTGCATGACTTGATGCAGGTAGTTCTGCGGATGAGCCGATTTTTCGAACAATGCCCTCAGTATCCACAGTACTTCCTTGTCCAGTTCGCTCGGCAAGTGGCCGTCGCCTCGCTGCCATGGCTGATACTTCGTGTACAGTCGCTGACTCAGTCGGTATTCATCCATCGTCTTGTAGGAAGCGACCACAGCTCGCTCGTGTTTCTCTCGTTGATTGAGCACTTGATACCAATCCGCAATCGTTCGATAGCCGAGCGGGCCAAGTTCGTCGGTGGACTCGATGGCTTCGAAAAGCTTCACTGCCTCGGCTAGCCGGCCTTGTTCCGCGATCAGGAAGCCCAGCGACAACTTCCATGTGTTCGCGCCGTCGGCTGCTTTGATCCAGGCCGTTAAAGCCGTCTCCAACTCCTTCGGTCGATCGAGCGCGACAAGCACCCGTTGCTTCATGGACTTCCAAGCGGTGGCATCGCCTTCTCGTTCAACACCTTTGTCGATGTACTTCAGGAGACGATCGATCAATTTGGCGTCCGCCTTTGGTCGGGCCGTGAGCCAGGCAATCATCGTTAGCGCGCGGTTCTTCCGCATCAGATTGAGTTGATCCATCGCAGTGAATTCTGCGGAAGGATCGAGCGGCTTCGGTGGTTCGTCGCCGAGCAGCTCCCAGCAGGCTGCTTCCACTTGAGCCAGGTTCCGCTCCAAGCGTACGTCAAAATACATTCGCTCGGAATCGATCCACAGTGCCAGTTCCGGAGTGGCTGCCGCACGTTCCTTGGTTAAGCGCTCGACGTACGCTTCACGGGCCGATTTGAGGTTGGCCGCGTGCTTGTCGCGAAGTTCCGTCCGTGTGAGTTTGTCGGGCCGATCGATCTTCTGGTTCAACGATTCGGTTCGAGCCGCCGCCATGCGATCCGACAATCGGTGAAGTGCTTCGACCTGTGTCCCAAGTTTCTGACCTGGATCGTCGCCGGACGCCAGTGCCGGCAACAGTGAAAATGCCTCGTCCTCGTAGGCCGCCAGATAGGGCTGTTGCAACAGCGTGTTGAAGAGTGCAAGCGCGGCTTGTGGTTTGGCATCCGGCACCGAGTCCTTCAGTTGCTCGCGCAGAAATGCAAGTAGTTCCTCGACCGGCCGGCGCTCCCGCAGAACCCGAGTCAATGCAACGCCAATGCTCGCCTTCTGATGCGGGACTTTTTCGGCCCGAAAACGTACAGCGAGACTGACCGCAATCTTCTTCCAGTCGTCGGCGGGAATTGCCGGGTCATTGTGAGCGAGCCAATTCAACATTTGGTTGATGCGATGGGCATTCAATGTGCCGGTCTCGGCCAAGAGCCACTTGGCTACATCGATCCTGATCATTCGCGCCTCGTCCGTCGAAACGAACTGCCCCTGCTGCATCGCTATGTCGGCATGCCCGCCGTATTCCTCACTGCGTGCGAAGAACCGCACCATTTCGGCCAACGGCTTGTGCCAGCGTTCTTCGACACGATACGTGTACAGGTTGTGTCCTTGCCCGATGGCAAAGTAAATCGCGGCACTCAACCGAGCAACCGTGTCGCCCGTAAGGTCGCCTGGTTTCTGTGCGGCTTTGAGCCACTGTGCTGCGAGTTCATTGGCTTTGGCCTCTTGATTGAGGCGCACCAACGTACTTAGGTGCATCGCATACGACGTATTGCTTTCAGGTTTCTTCTGCATCCAGTCGCTGACGACGACGAGCATCTCCGCGAAATTGCCCTGTTGCTGCAGCAGCGATACATGCAGGTTCCGCATGTTCTCGATTTCCCAACCTACCCAACGATCGTTGCGGGCAAGCGACTGCTTGATCCAGTCGTATGCGCCGGCGAAATCACGATTGTTCGCAAGCGTCTGCGCGTATTGCCTCTGCAGGTCTTCGTCCCGCGGATACTCGGTTGCGAGCCGTTTCAGAAGCGCCAACGACTCTTGGTGCCGGCCAAGGGACGGAAGGTAATTCACTCGTATCTGGTTTAGCGCCCTGACCGCGTGCAACTGCCTGGGCTGTCTCATGGCGACTGGCTGCAACTTGTCGACGAGTGTGAGCATTTCTGCGGACTGCATGTAGTTCGGCGCACGCCCAGTCAAATGCGTTGCGATGGCCCAGGCGTCGTTCGCATCGATCTTGGCAGTTACGACTTTCGCGGCTTCGTCCAGTTGCCGCAACCGCAACTCCTCAAATCGCCGGCTCAAATGCAAAACGGCGTCGTTCAGCCAACGATAGCCGCCTCGACTGCCCGCGAGTTTCTCGATTTCGACCAGTTGCTCCTTGACCTTGGTCCACTGCTGAATCGACGCGAAATGTGCCAGTAACGTGACGCGATCTTCGAGCGCCGCCTTGTTGTCGGAGACTGCCGACTTAGCGGCCGCTACGTTCGGCGCAGGGTAGCGAGTAACGAATGCCGATTTCCAATCTGATAACTCATCGGCGAATTTCTTGGTGAAGCCATCCAAGGTCAGCAGCTTGATGGTTCGCGTCGTGCGTGAACTGACGACACCCTTGTCGGTCAGCGACTCAGTCTTGCGGTGCCACCACAGTCCTGCGACTTCGACGAAATCTTCGTAACGTGTCGCCGACTGCAACTTACCCTCGTTGAAGTGCTCAAGCGATAGAATGACGTTCCGCGCCGTGTCGATCGTGTACCGAGTCTCATATCGCTTGTCATGACTCGCGATGATCGACAGCTTGACGCGGTCCTTGCCGATCGATTCAATCTTTGCGTCGAAGCCGGTGTGGTAGCTGTCAATCGAGAATTCCTCCATCGACGCTTCCAAGTTAAGGTCTTCCGCTTCCATGGCGCGAATGCGTCCGATCTGGAACGCTCGATCGAGCAGACCGCGATCCTTGCCGTCGCACCAGTTGATGGTCGTCGGCCCGTGATCATTCTGATTGAGTTCCAGCCAGCGCGTCGGCTCGTACAGGCGAACGAACCGGCTTCGAGACGTAAGCTCCTGATAACGGTGATCGAACGACTCCGCCGTCCCTTCGATCTCCAGGGCGCCCTTTATCAGGCGGAGCTTATCGGCCCGTTTCAGCGCCGCCGCCAGTTTCAGCACGTCGTCAGGCAGGTTGATGTGCTTGGGCGGCTGAGGCTTTCCGGGTTTTGGCAGCGGCGGAAATATCATCTGCCACCACTGCTGCCTCCAATGAATCGACTCGTCGTAACTGGGTCGCGACGTCCGGCCGAAGTAGGCGTACTCTGCGCCGCCAACGCCATATCCATCCCCAGGACCGCTGCCACCGCCGGCGGAATACACTTCTTCCGAGTCCAGTGACCGTCGCTTCGAGGACATCGGCTGACCGAATGGCTCTTGCGGCTTCCCATCGTTTTCGTGCCACTCTTCGGCTTTGAGTTTCCGCTCCGAGAAATCTTGCAGATCCTTGAGCCGTTCCGTAGTTTCCGACTCCGACTTCGAGAGTTTCTTGGCATCCTCGTTGATGCTCGATTCGCCAGACTTACCGGCGACATCCAGTTCGTCTATTTCCCCGGTAGCAACTGGGGCGTTATCCCACGCTCGATAGCCCTCGCCTCTGCCAGTTGCCAGATTCGCGCCGTCGGGCGAGAAGTAAAAGTCGCGAGCGGCCTCTGATTGCTGCAAATCGAAATTGACACCCAGCTGACGTTCTTCCAACGACCTCAAATCACCGAGATTGAGATACAGTTTGTCAAGTTGCGACTGGCGCTGCAAGGTCGACGCTTGAAGCGAACGGACGTTGCGACCCAAGCCGCTGAGCGACCTCAGCACGTCGCGCTGCAGATTCAACCGCCAAAGTCCGGCACGTTTCATCTGCTGCTGCACCAACTCGTACTGCACGTTGTCGCGGCCCTGAGCGAAGAACTTCTCGCCGTCCCGCATGCGGAAGCGGCGCTTGACGCCGAACCGTTCGCGGTCCGCATCCGTTTCAAGCACAAGGAACGAAGTGTACGGCGTCATAATCGAAAACTCTTCCGACAGGGCGATGATCTCGTCCTTGATCGCCTCGGATGTCCCTTGTTCCAGCAACGCGTCGAGATGCTGTCTCGCCCACAGTCGCGGAATGAACGAATTGCCTTGCTCGGCGTCTTTCAAATCGATCTTTGATGTGAAACGAATGGGCTTGCCGCCGAGAAATCCTGTCACGATCACTTCGCCCGACTGATCGCGGTTCTCTGGCAAATACCGGCCCAGAATAATCTGCTGTGTTCCAATTGGAAGATTGGGCAGCTGTTCAGGATACACTCGAGCGACGCGCAATCCCGTGAACTCGACTTTCACGTTTCGCAGAACCGGTTGCGCGATCTCGCGCATCAACTCGCCGGCAACATGTCCGGGCGTTTGATCGCCGGCGACTTTGCGGACCGAACCCCCGCCAAGCGATGCAATCGCCTTCAGCACGCCGTTTTCGTAGCTGGAACCGACTGTGACCGCGTGAAACGTACTGTGTTTGTCGGCATACGCCAGTTCCAGGCGCTTGGCGAAGGCAACAGGATCGGCGTCGCCCGTCGTGGTGATGCCGTCGCCGACGTAGACGACGTGTGATTTCTCGCCGGTCATCGATAAGGCGGACGCAAACGCTTTGTCGAGATCGGTCCAGCCAAGCGAGCGCCGTTTTTCCAACATCTGGCGGGCTAGTTCGACGTTCTTTGGATTGGCATGCACGGCATTCGGAAACGCCCAGTCGCAGGTCACGTCGCATGTACCCAAGTTGAAAGAGTCCGCCGGCGTGAGTATCGCCAGCAGCGTCGCGATGAATGCATCTTGCTTGGTGCGTTGACTGCGATCCATGGAGGCCGATGTGTCGGCCAAAATCAGCAATTGGACCGGCTCGTTTGGATTGTTCTGCCGAGCTTCGAGAGCGGAGTAAGGCGGCATCACCTGCATTGCAAAGTAGCCGTCGTCGCCTCTCCGATGAGGAATCACCACGATGTCCGCCGCACCTTTGTCCTGTTCGACAATTAGTTCGAAGTCTTTTTGCGGCGTGTACTCCTGAGCAATGAACTCGACGCGTGCGGAGTTCTGCGTCAGTTGATCGCGCGTGCTGTGCGTCAGCGACGTAACCTTCTTGAGCGGCGTCGCGGAATTCACGTTGACGGTGATCGATAGATCACGCAATGGAGTCTGTTGCAGCAACTCGCTTTGCAGCGCGTAGCTGTATCGATAGCTCGATCCTTTCATCGGCAACACTTGCGTATACGTGATCTTGATCCGCTTTTCAGAATGACCAAAGATCGGAAACACGCGGGCCTTGAAAATATTTCCGCCGGCCCATTCGAGCAGGCCGGGGTCGCGGCGTTCACGCAGTATCTGCTCATAGATCTCGCGTGCCCTCTGTTTTTCGACGACGTCGGCGTCGACCAATTCGTTGCCGATCCACATGCCGAAACCGGAGATTGAAGCATCGGCCGGCAGCGGGAAATGAAACACGCCTTCGAGCGTGCTATTGGTGTGATTGACGAACGATTCCTCGACCACGGTGCGCGCAATCTGATCTCGAATATCGACCGTGACTTTGTGATATCCAACTGTGAGAGGCACGTCCCGGCCGTCTACCTTCGCGATCAGCGAGCCGAGCGACTCGTTAGCCGTTGTGCCTTTGAATCCCTTGAGCCAGAGCGGCGATTGATCGACGAGCCGCAGCTTCGAATTGCGATCCACACGATAGAACTGGGTCCCTTTGACAATCGTTTGCTGATCGTCAGGCCCAATCAACTCGACCGACTGTCCGGCGGGAACGCTGATTTCGAGTTCGCCCTCGTGCAGCTTGACCTGCGTCGGTTTCGATAGTTCGACCAAGGTGCCCGGCCCTGCCGTCAGCACCGCCTTTGACAACATCCGCACGGCTGCGGCATTGGCGCCACGATTGTCAGTGCGGAGGTAGTCTCCTGGCATCATCACGAGATTATCGCCGGCAGCGGTCCAGCGCTCGGCATTCAGCGGCTTCACGGTCACGACGCCCTGGACGTCGATCATTTTGCCGACGCGCCCGTCCTCGGAGAGCGAGTTGAGGATCGCAAACTTCTCTTCGGGCAGGGACTCGTTCATCGACACGAGTTGCAATTCTGCAAGCATTGTCTGCTTGCCGTCTCGCTTACCATGCGCCCGTAACGAATGCAGCCGGTTGTCCTTTGCACGAACTCGGGCTTCGATGTCGATATTGCCGGCCTTTGCTTCGACGGTGATGTGATAAGCTGCATATTCGACGCCGTCTTGAACGATCTTTTCGCCGGGTTTCGCCTGGCTCAGGTCGGGCTTACCGTGTTGTTCGCCGGCGAGCAACATCGCGACGAGGTCTGCCGAATGGCTTGTGTCTTTCGCGCGTTCGGCCTTGCCGGTCTTGGAATTCACCGACCAGAACATCTCGCCATCGGAAATGCGATAGCCTTCCTTTTCGTCCTGTCGAAGCCGCCCGCGTTTCTCTGCCCACACGTCGCCGGTGTAGCCGGCACGAGTGATCTTCACATGCACGCTCTTGGCATTTGCAACTTCTTCCATCGACTTGCTGAACACCGATGCGTCAACCGGCTTTGACGTTTGGAAGAACCCGAAATAGGCGATCGCGGCTGCAGCGGCAACAGCCACGACGATTCCCAGGAAGCGAGCCATTTTGGAACGACCTTTCTTGGGTAGAGAGTTCGTAATCGGAGCTGCGGCGTCGCCGAAGGCTGCGGCAGACTGTTCGCGTAGTTGGTCGAGAAAAGCTTGGTCCGGCGCGAGAGCATCTTGAGTGATGCTTCGCAAAATTGGGGCAAGGTCGTCGTCGTTGCGATCGTCATCCGGTGGTTTCATTTCGAACCTCCGGTTGGTCTTATGGGAATCGCCATCCGCTCTTCCCAGCGGCTTCGAAAGCTCTGGCGCGCTCGCGCCAGGCGTGAACGAATCGCGGCCTCTGTACTTCTTTCATCTGTAGCCATTTGTTCCACTGACGCATCGTCGAGATAGCGGGCCGTTAAAGCATCACAATGCTCCGGCGGCAACTCAGCCAAAACCGCTCGAACGAATTCTGCCTGTTCGGCAGCTTCATGTGGATCGCGGTGAGTTGCATTGCCCATGAGTTGCACTGCAGCCTGCAACCGATCCCGCTGACTCTGTTTGCGAAAATGCAGAGCCAAGTGTCTGCGAGCGATGCCCCAAAGCCAATGCCACAGGCTGCCGCGATGGTCGTCGAATTGGCGCGCCGACTTCGCAGCGGCGATGAAAGTATCCTGTACGACATCGGCCAAATTAGGATTTCCAGGTCCCATCAGGCGCGCAACCGATCGCCAAACGCGTTCAGCAAACGCGTCATACAACGTGCGCCAGGCTTCGGGACGACCGTCCCGTAGTCCCTGCGCGAGCATTTTTTCTCTTTCGTCATCCGTCATTCGGTGCATCCGTCCCGGGAAGCTCGCAGAACCAATCGTGCACCGTCTCTTACTCATTTGCGCGCCGAGGCCCAAGTGTGTCGCAAAAATTCTCAGTTGTTTACTTTTCGCGCTCGTTCGACTTAACGGTCCGTCTCAACCACTTCCGGGCGACTGCCAGGATGTCTCGATGATCAAAAGCCATTTCGGGAAGCGCATCGATCGGAAACCATTCGACTTCGGCTGCATCGTCCCCCGCAACCGCAACTGCATTTCGATCGACGCGACCGACATATGCCACAGTCACGGTCCAGCCGCGCGGATCGCGGCCAGGGTCGCCGAACGCGCCGAGTTGATCGAGCTGGCGTACGTCGATGCCGGCTTCTTCCTGAAGCTCTCGTCTTGCAGCCGCCTCCAGGGGCTCGCCCTCATGCACAAAGCCGCCGGGCAAGGCCCATTGACCCGCGCACGGTGCATTCTTCCGACGAACGAGCAGCACTCGCGGCTTCCTTTCATTTGCGAAAAGAATCAAATCCACAGTCAGCGCCGGTCGAGCGTACTCGTAGCGAAAGCGGTACTTCTGTTTCACGACGTTTTCCGAATGTTAGTTGTCACGATGCAGGATGTCGGCTAGTTTAGTCGGTCGAGCCCGCTTACGATCCCGCACCTCAGGTTCACCGGCATGTTTGACCTACTCATACACGGCGGCCGTATCATCGACGGCAGCGGCAACCCTTGGTACTACGGCGACGTCGGCATCTACGGCGGCCGCATCACTGCGATCGGAAATCTGAGCTCCACCGATGCCCGCCACAAGATCGACGCCACCGACAAAGTGGTCGCGCCGGGGCTCATCGACACCCACGTCCACGGCGACCTGGCGCTGTTGCACGATCCGTTTCACGAGCCAGCGATTCGTCAGGGCGTCACGACTTACATCAACGGCCAAGACGGAGTTGCGATGGCGCCGGCGTCTCGCGCCACGCTCGACTTCATGTGCCGGTACACGGCCGGTTTTTCCGGCGGCTGGTCGTTTGGGAAGGGGCGTTTGCCTGATCGCAATCGTCTGTCCATGGCAGAGTACCTGGGATTGTTCGACCGACATTCTGCCTTGAATGTCGCATGCCTTGTGCCAAATGGCAACGCACGTATGGAAGTGATGCTCCTCGAAACGCGACAGGCGACATCGTCCGAATTGGCACAGATGGAAGCCATCGTTCGTCGGGCCATGGAAGAAGGAGCGGTCGGCCTTTCGAGCGGACTCGATTACATCCCGAGTCGATACGCCGACACAGCCGAGTTGACCGCACTGTGCCGCGAAATATCGCCGTTCGGCGGCGTCTATGTCACGCACATGCGCAGTTACGCGCCTGAGGGAGTCCTCGCGGCGATGGACGAAGTCGAGGCGATCGGTCGCGACGCCGATTGCGCCGTACATATTTCGCATTTCAACTGCCTCGCCGATCAGGTGCTGCCGCGAATCGATGAAATGCGAAGCCGCGGCATCGACGTCACCTACGACCTGTATTGCTATCTGGCCGGCAGCACGATTCTGGGCATGATCGCGCTGCCGCCGTGGGTGCAAGAAGGCGGCATCGACGCGACACTCGCGAGACTTGGAGATCCGATCACTCGCAGCAAGTTGAAAGAGTACTTCGCGGCGCCGCGACTGCCGCTCGAACCGGTCAAGCTCACGTACGTCGCTGCAGAGGACTATCGCAAGTACGAGGGTGAAACGCTCGAACGTGCCGCGAAGGACGCCGGCAAGGACATCGGCACTTTCGCCTGCGACATTCTCGTCGCGTCGCACATGGCTGTCGGCTGCATCTCGCCGCATCACAAGCGAAGAACGGATGCCGATATTCGCGCGCTGATGCGCCATCCCGCCATGATGGGAGGCAGCGACGGCATCTTCACCGGCCGTTATCCGCATCCGCGCGGTTGCGGCTGCTACGCCCGCTACCTGGGCCATTATGTTCGCGAAGGTGTCTGGACTCTCGAAGAGTGCATTCAGAAACTCGCCGCCCACGCAGCGCGGCGATACGGATTGAAAGACCGCGGCATGATCCGCGAACGCATGGCAGCAGACGTGATCGTTTTCGAACCGCGACGCATTGATGATCACGCCACGTTTGAAGACGGCAAGCAACTCGCGGTTGGCATGGATCATGTCATCGTCAACGGCGAACTGGTGCTGCATAGCGGCCAACGCACGAATGCGACGCCGGGCCGAGCGCTGCGAATGGGGTGATCGACTCCCAGGTTCATCCCGAACCGCACGCAGTAACCGGCAGGCGATCACCGACGCAACTGTTGATACTGGCTTTGACTTATCAATTGCCGGAGGCGGCTTTCGGTCCGCGTGCCGTGAGCGCAATTCGAGCGACCGAATCATGGCGCGTCTCCTTCAGCCGGCTGCTGTTCGATTTCAGCGATGCGGTTTTCGAGATCGGCCGAATGCCGCAAGTCTGCGCTTAGTTCAAACACGCACTGGATGGCTCGCAGCCGCACCGATTCGTTGGCGCTAGTGAGCAAACCGCGCAACGCGTGAGCCGCCTCCGGAATGGCCTCAGAAACCTGCCCGATCGCGAGCAAGGAATACACATGCTGCAACTCAGCGATTCGTTTGCGGAAGTGGGGCTTTCGCAAGTAGCGATACGCCGTGCATTCCGCGATAGCGGCTTCACGTGCCGCATCTGCGACCTTGAGCCCGCGAGCCATGGCCTGTGCAAGACGAAAACGAGCGCCGGACATGTCAATTTCTGTCATTCTCTGTCACCTCCACCTTGTTTTGCGCGCACGTCGGACGGAACCGCGCCGAACTAAGCCCGCGCAGCCGGGCGACATAAACGAACGAACACTACTATCGAAATGGGGAAAAGCAAATGAAGAAGTTGAATGTCGAATGTCGGGCGAAATGCAGGTGACCATGATGCAATAGTAACTGTCAGAATTTCTCTACACAGTCCCCTCTGCAATCCGTATCAGCCGGTTGTATTTCGCGAGACGTTCGCTGCGGGTGATGGCGCCGAATTTGATTTGCCCGGCGCCGCATTACCTTGGCGGCGTCTTTGTCGGCTAGCATTGTCATGGCTTCCAATACACTGCTCAGATCGCCGCGAATTCCTATCATCAGTGACAAGTCCGATGGGAATTTCACACGATGACAGCGATCGCTGGAACTTTAACTGAGACCTGGAATCGCCAAGATCTTGTCAGCCTTGAAGAACTCCGGGCTGACGAGATCGTGCACATATTGGACAGCGCCAATCAATTTGCCCAACGTGACGCGAATCAGGTCACACAGGAGTTGAAAGGCCGGCTCGTCGCGAATGTGTTTTTCGAACCATCGACGCGGACACGCAACAGTTTTGGCCTGGCGGCACGCCGGCTCGGCGCTCAGACGCTCGACTTCGCGCCTACCGGCTCGAGTGTCAGCAAGGGCGAGGCGTTCATCGACTCGGCCAGGACCATCGAAGCGATGGGCGTCGACGTTGTCGTGGTGCGGCATTCTTCTCCGGGTGCGCCGCATCTGTTGGCGAAACACCTGAAGGCCCATGTAATCAACGCCGGCGACGGGCCTCACGAGCACCCGACGCAAGGATTGCTGGACATTTTCACGATCCGCAAACACAAGAAGAGGGTTGAAGGTCTAACCGTCGGCCTGATCGGCGACATTCTGCATAGTCGCGTGGCTCGCAGCAACATCCACGGACTGACAAAACTCGGCGCCCACGTGATCGTCTGCGGGCCTTCGACACTGGTGCCGCCGGAACTAAAACGAATGGGCGTCGAAGTGGCGCATGACTTCGACGCGATCCTGCCTCGTTGCGACGTGGTGAATTTGTTGCGGATTCAGTTCGAGCGGCAACGAACCGGCATGTTCCCTTCGATCCGCGAGTATGCCCGACTGTTTGCGATGACCGATGACCGATTGCGTCGAGCCAAAGAGGACCTTCTCATTCTCGCTCCGGGACCAATCAATCGCGGCACGGAAATCACCCACGACGTCGCTGACTGTCCGCGCTCGGCAATTTTGGAGCAGGTGGCAAACGGACTGGCAGTACGCATGGCGGTGTTGAATCTGTTGTGCTTGACGCCGAGTCGCTGACTTATCGAAAACGGGATTTACATGTCCATTCTTCGTATTACCAACGGCCGCGTCATCGACCCGGCTCAGAAGATTGATCAGGTCGCCGATGTCTGGATTCAAAACGACCGCGTCGTGTGCGTCGGACCAAGATCGCCGTCATTTGCGGATCGCACGATCGACGCCGGCGGCTTAATCGTATGCCCCGGCCTGATCGACATGCACGTACACCTGCGCGAGCCGGGCCGCGAAGAAGACGAGACGATCCTGACGGGCACGCGCTCGGCGATTGCCGGCGGAGTGACCTCGGTCGCGTGCATGCCGAACACCGAGCCGCCGATCGATACACAGGCCGCTGCCGAGTTTGTGCGGATGCAGGCGAACCGTGCAGGTTACGCCAACGTGTTTCCCATCGGGGCCATCAGCAAGAACCGCGACGGCAAGGAATTGGCGGAAATCGGCGGCCTCGTCGAAGGCGGCGCGGTCGCCTTCACCGACGACGGCTCGCCTGTGGTCAATTCCGAGATCATGCGTCGGGCGCTCGAATACACGCGCATGTTCGACAAAGCCGTGCTCAGCCACAGTGAAGACCTGGAACTGACTCGCGGCGGCGTCATGCACGAAGGTTTTGAGAGCCTGCGACTCGGTTTGAAAGGCATGCCTGCCGCCGCCGAAGAGATTATGGTCTATCGCGAGATCGCACTTGCGGAGATCACCGGCGGTCGGATGCACATACTGCATGTTTCAACTGCCGGCAGCGTCGAGTTGATTAGCAACGCCCAAAAACGCGGTGTTCGGGTCACCGGCGAAGCTTGTCCACACCATCTCACACTCACCGACGAGTGTTTGCGCGACTTCGACAGCAATTACAAGATGGCGCCGCCGCTGCGAACAAAGGACGACATCCAAGCGCTGATCGGCGGACTGGTGGACGGCACGCTCGACGTGCTGGCGACCGATCACGCGCCGCATGCACCAGAGAAGAAGATGCGCGAGTTCGACCAGACGCCGAATGGCATCATCGGTCTGGAGACATTCCTGCCGATCTCGATTCAGGCGTTGATCGATCCGGGCTTCCTGAGTTGGTCGAAGATGATTGAGAAGATGACGATCCAACCGGCGCGAATCTTGAGCATTGATAAAGAGCGAGGCTCACTGCACCCGGGCAAGCTCGCCGACGTGACGATCATCGACCCAAACTTGGAGTGGACAATCGATGTCACTGCATTTCAATCGAAGAGCCGTAATTGCCCCTGGCACGGCCACAAAGTGCGCGGCCGGGCGATGACCGTGATCGTCGGCGGCCAGGTCAAGATGGAAAACGGAAAACTCATCTAATCCGGCGTGGTTGGATTATCACGAGCCAAGGCAAATCGCGGGGTGGGAAGGGGGAATTGTAATGCGTCGAACACTGCTCAAAGCGAAGATACATCGAGCAACCGTCACCGAAGCGAATATCGACTACGACGGCAGCTTAACCATCGACTCCACTTTGCTCGAAGCATCGGGGATATTGCCGTGGGAGTTGATTCACGTCTGGGATGTCACTCGCGGCACCCGGCTGATCACGTACGCAATGGTCGGTGCGCCGAATAGCGGCGTCATTTGCGTCAATGGCGCGGGCGCGCACCTCGTGCATCCCGGCGACCTGGTGATCATTGCTGCGTACGCCGAGATGGAAGAGGCTGAAGCCCGGGTTCATAAGCCCACGCTCATCCAGGTCGATAAGAAGAATCGCATTCGCAAGTCATAGCTTTTCCGGCAGCAGCAAAGAGGCCGGTTGTTGCATCCGGCGAATCAGTGCGTTGCCGAACATCGCGCCGACGGCGCCATCTACGATGCGATGATCAAAAGAAAACGACAAGAACATCTGGCTCGCCGGCCGAATGGCTCCATGATCGTCGTACACGGGCCGCTTCACGATTTTTCCGAGTCCGACGATGCCGACTTGTGGATGGTTGATGATCGGCGTCGAGATCAGTCCGCCGACGTTGCCGATCGAGGTGACAGTAAAAGTGCCGCCGATCAAGTCCTCTCGCTTGCTCTTGCCTGCTCGGGCGGCTGCGCTGAGCGATTCAACTTCTCGTGCAATAGTTGCGAGGTCTTTTCGGTCTGCGTCGCGAATCACCGGCACGATCAAACCGGCCGGCGTCGCCACTGCAAACCCGATGTGATAGTGATCGTGAAGCGTGACCTCGATGGCTTCATTATCAAGAGTCGCATTGACGATCGGCACATCCCGCAGTGCGCCTGCTGCTGCCTTGATGAAGAAGGCCAGGTAGGTCAGCTTGATGCCATTTGCCGTGAAATGGCCCGACGTGCTTTCGCGCAACTTCACCAAATCGGTGACGTCGCACTCGTCCACGTAGCTGTAATGCGGAATGGTCCTTTTTGATTCGACCATGTGCTCTGCGATGGCTCGGCGCAGGCCGATCAGTTTGACCTTCGTGCCGGGCTTGCCGACGTCGAGCTTCATCGTTGCATCGCCGGGTTTGGCTGTTGGCTGCGTTGGCATTATTGCCGGCTTCAAGTCCTCGATCAGGATTCGGCCGCCAGGCCCGGTGCCTTGAACATGGCCCAGATCGATCCCGAGCTTGCGAGCCAGATGGCGAACGGACGGTGCTGCTTTCGCCGCAGATGCCGGAACCGCGACGACTATTGCCGCTCCGTTGCGAGCAACAGTGGGAACCGTTGCGTCTGCGGGCGCGGCAACTGCACCGACAAACGTGCCATCAAACGTAATAATCTTGCCGCCGACTTTGATCTTGTCGCCTGCGGATGCGTGGAGAGACTTGATCGTGCCCACAAACGGCGAGGGGACTTCCATGGTCGCTTTATCGGTCATTGCCTCCAAAAGCGACTGGCCGTGTTTGACGGTATCGCCCGGCTGCACCAGCCAGCGAATCAACTCGGCTTCGTAAAGCCCTTCGCCGATCTCCGGCAACCGAAATTCCATGATTTCACCTCGGCGAATCTATGCAGGCTCGCTCACGATTTCACGAATTGCCGCCAAAACCTGCGGCGCCTGCGGCACGCTGTTCTGTTCGTAAACCTGATTCAACCCGATGCCCGGGATGTGTTTGCCCAACAAGACTCGAGGGCGAACCAACAGGTCATAAAAATGTTCGTCGATTACACGCCGCAACAAATGCTCACCGAAGTTCGTCACTTCGGTGTCTTCATTGACAATCAAGACGCGACCGGTTTTTTGCACGCTGCGGCGAATCATCGGCCAATCGTAGGGGAAAATGCTGCGCAGGTCGATGACATCGCAGGCAGCGCCGGTCTCCTCTCGTACTCGGTCTGCCGCCTGCACGCACAACGGCAAGGTGCGGCCGTAACTGACGACGGTCGCTGCCTCGCCTTCGCGGACCAAGGCGCCTTCACCGATTTTGACGACGTGCTTGCTCAACTTGGGCCAGCGAGGCTTCCATTTGGTGCGGTCGCCGAGCGGCGCGTCGATCATGTTCTTGAGTTCCTGCTCGTCGGCCGGTTCGCCGGGCAAGAGCTTGTCGCCGCGCACTCGCAAAAGTGCTTTCGGCAACAGCACCATCACAGGATTCGGGTCTTCAATGGCCGCGATCATCAGGCCATACGCATCCAACGCGCTGGACGGCATGACGATCTTCCAACCGGCGAGGCGGCTGGCCCACGATTCAAACGAATGCGAATGATAAAGGCTGCCGCGGATGCCCGATCCGCTTGGCGTCATGAGCACCATGTTGAGCGGCATGCCGCCGCCGCTGGCCCAGTACTGATTGCCGGCAACTTTGAGTAGGTCAAAGGTGTTGAAGCCGTAGTCGCAGAATTGAATTTCGCAGACAGGTTTGCCGCCGGCGTAGGCGATGCCCATCGCCGTGGCGACGATGCCGCGTTCATCGAGCGGCGAGTTCCAGGCGGTGCGGAGGCCTTGTGTGGCCGTGAACACACCGCCCAGCGGGGGTCCGACATCTTCTCCAAAAACGTCGGTCACTCCAAGGTGCTCTTCACCGTAATGGAGCGCCATTCGAACCGCTTGAACCATCGTCGCCATGTCATACTTCCGCGTGTGTTCCAGGCAGCCCCGTGTAATCGCCGGGATAGATCGAATCGACCGGGCTTGAGTGGTAAGAGAATCGCGCGACATCGTCGGGCGTCGGATGTGGTTCGCGCAGAACTTGCTTGAGGGCGTCGTCAGCCTCGATGGTCGCCTCGTGATGTAGTCGATCAAGCGTCGGCTGATCGATAAGACCTGCTCGAAGCAGCTTTTCCTCGAAATCCCGAACGCAGTCGACTTCCCGTTGCACGCGTTGAGCTCCGGAAGACGATGAATGTCCGTACAATCGCGACACTTTCGCCTCGATCATGTACGGCCGCCGTTCCTGCCGGCAGACCGACATGCCGCGCTGGATCGCATGCCAGCTAGCAATCGGATCATTGCCGTCGACGACCTCGCCCTTGATTCCGAACGCGGCGCCGCGATCTATAATTCTTCGTTCGCCATGTTGCGTACACGCTTGGGTGGAAATACCCCAGCCGTTGTTCATGACGATGATAAGAACAGGCAGTTCCTGGCCGGGCCGCGTGCTCCAGATCATGCATGAGGCGAAGTCGCCTTCGGCAGTTCCTGCGTCGCCGCCGGTAACGATCGTGATGGCGTCGCCGCCGAATCGTTTTTGCACCAGCGCCGTTCCCGGCGCCATGCCGTGCTGCACTTCAATAACCGGCGTCACCGGAACGACGTTCCAGTCGGGCACACTGAAGTGGCCGGGAAAGTTTCGGCCTCGCGAGTGCGGGTCGGTCCAACGCATGCCCATCTGCCGGATACCGTCGATCAACGGCATGCCCATGGCGACGAGCGTCGCTTCATTACGATAATGCAGATGCAAGTAATCGTAAGCGGGGCCACGGCCTTTTTTCACCTGCAAGCCCAGGCAGGTGTTGAACGCTTCTTCGCCGGGTCCGCCGATCCAGAAGTAACCCTCGCCGGACTTGGCCATCTTGATCATGCGTTCTTCCATGACGCGGCTGCGGAGCATGATCTGATGAATTTGACGACATGTCACCGCCGGAAGAAATTCCATCCCGCTGAAGAGACCGTCGCTTGGCAGGGCTTCATTTGTGTCCGGGCGAATCTCCAATACAGGCACGACACCGACTCCTTGACCATTTTCGGCATCGTGGTTGCTCGGCATAATGCGCCCTCGTCAAGAATGGATGCCGGTGATTCGCACTACTTTCGCCGTCGCACGACTGGGAGAGGATCAACAGTTCTCGACAGCGGCCCCAACAATCCCAATCTACCTTATTCTTCGCTCACATCTATCCAAAAGGCCAGTCGAATAGCCATTGTCCCGAAAACAAATTTACCGGCAAGGCAGATTCGTCCGACACTGAACGCGCGTACGGTCAAGCGAAATCTCGGGCGCCAATCGATGCTCGCTCGCTTGCGTGCGGTTCGAGCATCGCCGTGAACCCAAGCAGCCAGAGGTAGTTGCACAAGTAAAAGTAATTCGGAAAGCCCTGCGTGTGGAACAGACAGAAGGCCAGTAATGCGGCTCCCGCCGGCAACGCCGCCTCCGCCGATTTCTCGATTCGACGCCAGCTCACCGAGAGGATCACTGCAATGGCGGCAAGCCACGCAAGTCCGCGAGGCAGTTCTAGATTGAACCAATTCCACATGGCGCTCGAGAGCGTAACAGAATGGTACTGCGGCGTTCGGGCGAAATGTTTGCGAACGACTATGTCGAGCAAGTCATTCGGACCGGCTACGAAAAACGGCAATATAACGAATGCGGCGACAACCAAGCCCAATAACAAACTTCGCCACCGACGTCTGAGTCCTCCGGCAATCGGCAGCAGCAGCGGCAGCCCGAACTGTTTCGCCGTCAGCGCCAGCCCGATGACGATGCCGCCGACTTTCTGTCGCCAACCATCGAGTTCCAGGAGCCAGAACCCGAGGCCGAACAGTCCCGCCAGCATTGGCTCATACCAGGCTTGTTCGATGATCCAAACTGACCGCGGTAGATTGAGAAACAAGATTGCAATCGCAAGGCCAAGCCACGGACGATTTCGGCGTCGGCCAACCTGGACGATCGCAACGGCCGCGATCAACTCCGCGATCACGTTGGCCCAGCGCACATCGGCGCGAATCACTCGCGGCAACGCGCTGAGCAATACCGGCACAGGCGGATAAGCGGCAGGTTTTGGGTCGGGCGGTTCCTGCACGCCGAAGTGAGCGGCCCGCTCGGTTCCATAGGGCGATACGATGGATTGAGAGTACGGACTACGTCCAGCGAGCAAGTGATCCGCGGCGTCACGCAGCCAGCTGAATACGTCGATCACCGGGTCCGGCGAACGAGTGAGCACTTCATATCGGCACGTCAACGTCAGCAATAGGATCACGAGACTAAGGATGCCGAAACCCCACGAAGCATTCTCCTGTCGCCAATCGCCGCGAAGACAAACAAGCAATCCGACGAGCGCCAAGACTGGATATACGCCGAGGGGCATGCCGGTGTTAGGTCCATCGGCGTACATCAGGTCCATGGACCACGGCGTCACGACGAGGATCGTTACGGAGCAAAATGCAAAGACCGGGAACACCGCGTCGAATGCAAGGCGAGTTCCAGTCCGTGTCGTCAGAATCTGCGGAGTGGAGATTGGCCACTGGCAGGCGAACCAGGATAGCGCCAGTGCGCCGATCGCGCCGAGAAAGGCCGTCGGGGAGAAGAACCCCCAATTGCGGACCATCGAAAGGACGAATACGAAGGTCGCCGACAGCGTCAGAATTGGCCTGAGCGGCAAGGTCATGGCGTCGGCTTGCGAACGGTGAGCAGAAATGTCGGGTTGACAGCCTCGAATCGCACGGTCTCAAGCTGTTCAACGCCGCGGGACAGGTTGACTAATTGAACGAAAACGCCGGAGCACAGTCGTCGGAGGACCGTGTGAACGGCCGCGAGCATTTCGAGCGTGCCGACGTTGACGACCAGTCGCCCGCCGCCGCGAAGTGCCGCAAAACTCGACTCCATCAGGCGCGCGACCTCGCCGCCGTTGCCGCCGATGAAAATTGCATCGGGCTGCGGCAATCCGTGAAACACGGCCGGAGCCATGCCGAAGATCGGTTTCACATTCTTGATCCCAAAAGTCTCGCAGTTCGCCAGGATCAGATGGTAATCCGGCGCTTCTTGTTCGATGGCATAGACCGTCCCCGGCTGCACGAGTTGAGCGGCCTCAATCGCAACGGAGCCGGAACCGGCGCCGACGTCCCACACGAGCATGCCGGGTTGCAAGTCCATTTGCGCCAGCGCCAAAGCTCGGACTTCAGCCTGCGTGATCAGGCCGCTCTTGGGTCTGCTTTGTGCGAACACTTCATCGGGATTGCCGAATCGCATCAACTTGCGATTGGCGGAAGGGACATCAGGCCGGCCTGGCTTTCGTTTCAAGATCATCACGTTGAGCGGATCAAAAGTATGCTCCGCAATCTCGGCCAATTCACCTTGAGTCACGCGCTCGTCTGGTCCCCCCAGATTTTCGCACACGTACGAACGAAAGTAGTCGATGCCGCGTGCCAATAATTCGCGGGCGATTGTGGGCGGGTTGTGTTGTTCGCTGGTGAACAAGCCGACCGTGTCCGCCGAGCGAATGCGATCGAGCACCTCGTCGAGTGAGCGGTGGCCGACGTCCGTGAGGTACGCCTCCTCCCAAGATTCCTTGATTCGGGCGAAGGCAAGTTGCATGCTGCTGACGTGAGGGATGACCTCGAAGCGTTCTTTGCCGAGCTTGTCGCAGAGATACCGCGCTACGCCATAGAAAAGAGGGTCGCCGGTTGCGACGACGACGATTCGTTGACCGGATCCTTGGCGCACCGCATCGACCGCGATTTGCATATCGGAACCAACTCGGACGCGCTTCGCAGTGAGATCAGGCAGCAGTTGCAACACGGTCTCCGAACCGATGACAATTTGGGCGTTGACGAGCAACTCGCGCGACCTGGCAGTGAGACCTGCGAGCCCGTCGCCGCCGATGCCAAGGATCGGGATTTTCGAATCGCAACCGTTCATTTTGCCGATCTTATTCTCCTCAGGCATCGAAGGCGAGTTCCAATTCCCTGACGCAAAAAAATGCTTCAACTTACAAAAAGGCCTTGCAGCCGGTCATGAAACCGACAAGAAAGATGGGAACATTCACCGATGGAGCGTCGAAATGCAGTTGGCGTTGGTCCTCTTAGTGCTCGTTCCGGCTCAAACCGAGTACCCGAAGGGAGAGATGCTGGTTGAAGCCGCCGCTCTCAAGGCGGCGCAGACGACCAAAGGCACAATTTTCGACGTTCGATCGGAGAAGGAATTTGTTGCCGGGCACATCCCCGGCGCGATCTCCATCAACGTGGCGGAACTAAGCAAAGCCTTTGCCACAGTCACTGAGCCAAAGGCAATCGGCACGATGCTCGGAAAACTCGGCGTCGACGCAACCAAGCCTGTCGTGATCTATGGCGACGACGTGTTGCAGTCGGCCCGTTGCTGGTTTTTGCTTCGGGCGTTGGGATTGAACAAAGTCAGGCTGATTAACGGCGGCTGGGCGGCATGGAAGGCGGCCGATGGGTCGGTCAGTACCGAGAATCCGAAGGTTGCAGAGAAGCTGGTGAAAGCGATGCTCGACGAGAAGCGATACGCCACGAAGGACTTTGTCTTGAACGCGATCAAGAACAAGTCGGCACAAATCATGGACGCACGATCCGATAAGGAATTCTGCGGCGATGCCGGCGCCGCAAAACGCCGCGGTGCGATCCCCGGCGCTGTTCACCTCGAGTGGTCGAATTTCGTGGAAAAGGAAAGCCAGCGTTTCAAACCGGCCTCTGAATTGGCGAAACTGCTTAACGACGCCGGCATCGACCCTTCGAAGCCGGTGATCACGTATTGCCAATCGGGCGGCCGAGCGGCGGTCGCTGCGTTCGTCGTCGAGCTGATGGGCGGAAAGGACGTTCGCAACTACTACCGCAGTTGGGCGGAATGGGGAAATGCTGACGACACGCCGGTAGAGAAGGGGAAGAAGAAGTAATAAAGTACTAATTAGACTAATATTGATTGTGTGGATTCGGTGAAATGATGAAGGAGAGTGTACGTTGAGCCAAGCATTGCCGCCCACAAAGACTGGAGTTCCGACGCCAACGGGTCATCCACCTGGCCTTTGGTTTTTTTTCTGGGGTGAGTTTGCCGAACGTGCCTCGTTCTACGGAATGCGGGCGATTCTGCCAATTTATCTAGCGTCGGTGATGCAGTTTGGAGACAAGGATGGCGGGACGATCTACTACTGCTTCAAGATGGCGGCGTACTTTCTCCCTTTGCTTGGCGGCATCATTGCCGACCGTTGGCTTGGCAGGTATTGGACGATCGTCGGTTTTTCGATTCCATACGTCATCGGTCATTTCATCCTGGGCGTTGAAAATCAGTGGTTCTGTCTAATCGCTTTATTTCTGTTTCTGGCGCCGGGAACCGGAGTAATAAAACCGAACATTTCTTCGCTGCTAGGCCAAACGTACGATCAGCAGCGGCCCGGCCAGGATGGCCTGCGCAATTCTGGGTTCCAGTGGTTCTACTTTGCGATCAACATCGGCGCCTTGATTTCGATGTTCATCGTACCGATCATTCGAGACCACAAAGGCTATGCGATCGCTTTTCAGTTCCCGGCGTGGTTGATGGTACTGGCACTCGCGATCTTTGCCGGCGGCAAACGATTCTATGCAAAAGAGGAGCGAGTAGTCCACGTTAAGACGCCCGAGGAAAAGAAGCAGCAGTGGGCGACGTTGGTGCGGTTGCTGGGAATATTCGGCTTGATTGTGTTTTGGTGGGTCGCCTACGAACACAATGACAGCATCTGGGTGTTTTTTGCACGCGATTACATGAACCATCAGGACACGGCGTTCACTCTCCCCAGTTGGCTAGGCGGCGCTCGATACGAGCCAAAAGCAGATTCGTACCAGTACATCAACTCGCTCTTCGTTCTGATATTCATCCCCGTCTTCAACCTGATCTTCCGGGCGATTGACCCGAACATGAAGATCATTACGCCGGTGCGCAAGGTTCTCGCGGGCTTCCTGCTTACCGCCGCGGCAATTGGCGTCATGATGCTGGCTGCCTATTCCACGAACGGTGGGGCTGCCAAAGTCTCGGCTTGGTGGCTTGTTGTCGCTTACATCGTACTTACTGCCGGTGAAGTCCTCCTTTACGGCACCATGCTTGACCTGTCGTATGCGGCGGCGCCCAAGAGCATGAAGGGATTCATCACCGCCTGCTTCTTACTGACGAACACGCTTGGCAATTTTGTCAACATGCTGTTCAGCAGGCTCTACGGCGGGTCGCTCAAAGACGCACCGGGCCGCTGGTCTGTCTCACCGACGACGTTCTTTGGACTGACAATTTGCATCGTGCTAGCCGCTACCGTCGCGTTCTACTTTGTCGGCAAGCAATTCGAACGCGGTCAGGCAAAGGCCGACGATGCCTTGAAAGAAGCCGAGGCGAAGGCCGCCGGCGATGTGAAGGCCGCTAGTGACGCCGGGCTGAGTTAAGCGGATCATGTGTTCCACTAGGGCGAATAATGCGCCGCCACCCCGCCGGATTGTATGTCCTCTTCTTCACCGAAATGTGGGAGCGGTTCGGCTTCTATTGCATGAGCGCCATTTTCCTTCTCTACATGAAGGACAAGGAGAACGGCCATCCGTGGCTGCAGAAAAATGCGGCGCAAATCCTCGGCCTGTACCTCGGCTTTGTCTACTTCACGCCGTTCTTCGGCGGCATCCTCGCTGACCAGGTGTTGGGGTATCGACTTGCAATCTATCTGGGCGGCATCCTCATGGCCGCAGGTTACTTTCTCCTGGCTGTAGACCATATTGCTTCATTCGGGGCCGGACTGCTCTGCATCATTCTCGGCAACGGCTTGTTCAAGCCCAACATCTCGACGCTTGTCGGCAAACTGTACCCGCAAGGAGATCCGAGGCTCGATTCAGCCTACACGATCTTCTATATGGGCATCAACATCGGCGCGTTTATCTCGCCGCTGACGGCGACGATCCTGTGCAACTACTTCCGAAAAGGCACGTTCGACGGATACCACGTAGCCTTTGCGGCAGCCGGAATCGGCATGGTAATCTCATTGATCACGTTCTTTTTGTGCCGCAAGTGGGTCATCGCCGAGGATCGCCCAACGGCGCCGAGCGCGGTGAATTCGAAAGAGGACAACATTCCGCCGGCGGTGCAATTGCACCGACATTTTGCACTGCTCATCATCTTCGCAGTGGTGATCCTGTTCTGGATGGCGTTCAAGCAGAACGCGGGCACGTTTAACCTCTGGTTCAAGGATCACACGGTGCGGACGCCGCAGCCCTGGCTGCGGCAGGCAATCGAAGCCGTGCACCTGCAGCGATTCCTGCTGGACAGCGAAGGCATGCTCGGCAAAACACTGCAGTCGATGATCAATCCGTTGTTTGTCGTCTTGTTCAGCCCGCTCGTAGTGTTGTTCTGGGCGATGATGCGCAAACAAAAACTGGAGCTTTCGACCCCCGGCAAGGTGGCGCTCGGCATGGTGCTCACCGCGGCTGCCTTCGGGCTCATGTACATCGGCGGCATTTCCGGCGGCGACACCGGCAGAGTCACGGGCTGGTACCTTGTCGGTGCGTATGCGATTCTCACGCTCGGCGAGTTGAGCCTGAGCCCGATGGGCCTTTCGCTCGTGTCAAAACTCGCGGCACGCAAATGGCGTTCTGCGTGGATGGGCGGCTGGTTCGCCGCGACAGCGCTCGGCGGCTATCTATCCGGCGCCATCGGCGGCTTCTGGGAGAAGTGGTCGCACAGCAGCTTCTTCGCGTTCCTTGCTGCGTCGTCGATCGTGGCCTTCTGCGTCATGATGTTGTTCTATCGCTATACCAATCGCGCCATGCCGAAGTAAGCCGCTCGCCGACAATCGCCGCTTACGGCTTAGCGTGATTGAACCGCCAAGCCGCAAGCGGCAAATAACTACTTCACTTCCGCAAACTTGACGTCCTTAAACGTCACTTCCATCTGCGGTCCTGCGTGCAGTTGAAAGGCGATAATGCCGTCGGCAGGCATCTTCTCGAAGTCGCCGTCGACCATCGTCTCGCCGTTGACTTTGATAGTGACGTGTTTGCCGACGCAGCGAATCGAGTAAGTGTTAAAGTCATCCGTTTTGACGATCTTCTTGACGACGTCGGCAGGGGCGGCCTTCATCATGCCTCCGAAATGTTCGCCGTATAGGCTGCCCCAAAACTGTTGACCGATGTCGCATTGCGGGCCCGTTACCGCAAAATTCTTCATGTCATGGATCTTGCTGCGGATCTGAATGCCGCTGTTGCCGATGCCGCCCTTGAGGCGAACGGAGAAGCTGAGTTCAAAATCAGAATACTTCTTCTTGCTGCACAGGAAGGTGTTGAACTTGAGGCCGCCTTCTTTTGATGCGCCGACGACGGTCGAGCCTTCGACCTTCCAAAATTCCTTCAGGCCCTCCCAATTGTCATCCGCAAGAAAGGCAGGCTTATCGTCGGCGAATGTCGAACAAGTGATAACCAGCACAGTAAAAATTGCCAAGCATCGCATTTCGGAATTCCTCAGTGGGGGTGAATCTGGTTCCGTGGAACATACTGCCAGATACGCTGCCGAATGGCAATGACCGTTCAGCGATTTTCGGCAATTGGCTGCATGTCGGATTCGGCCGCCGGCTCCGGATCGGCCGTCGAGTCGATGCTGATGACGTCCTCCGGCGCGTCGGGCCGCAGGTCGAGCCACACGTTGCCGTATCGTTCATCCTGATCGGCGAACACCAGGCCCATGCGAATCAATTCAAGGATCGCCAAAAAGATACCCAACAACCGGCTCCGCGTGTAAGGCGGCATGAACAGATCGCGGAACGACGACCTGCCATGCATCTTCAACGCCTGCCGAATTTGCTGCTGATAGACATGCTGCGGCGTATCGTCGACGATAATGGGCGGCGGGTGCAGCAACTCGGCGTCGCGCATGATCCGGCCAAACGCGCTGACGAGGTCCCAGAGTTCGACCGGTCGCACCGACGGCGGCGCACCCGGCCCCGTTGGTTCGTCGACGGCGCTGCGGGTCAATCGCGTGCTCTGAGCTTCGGCCCGGCTTTCCAGGTTCGCCGCGGCGTCCTTGAACTTGCGATATTCTACAAGCTGTTTCACCAATTCCGCGCGCGGGTCAGCGGAGTCATCGGTTGCCGCCGTATCGTGCGGCAACAACATCCTGCTCTTGATCTCCATGAGCGTGGCGGCCATCACCAGAAACTCGCCTGCCATCTCAACGTCGATTTGCTGCAGCAGATTCGTGTACGCGCAGAATTGCTCGGTGATCTTGGCAATCGGGATGTCGAAAATATCCACTTCGTTTCGCTTCACCAGAAACAGAAGCAGATCGAGCGGCCCGCGAAAGGTCTCCAGTTCAACGCGATAGTCCGGCATCCCTACCTCTTGAAGAAGAACTCTTCGGCCGTGCGCCGCAACAGCCACGACTTGTCGTCATCACTCAGGAACGCCAGATTCTTGCGGATGAGATCGATGCTGTCGGCATAGTTGTGGCCGTCGCTGACCTGGAAAGGGCAGTCGCTTTCCCACATGCAGCGTTTCGCCCCATAGGCGTCCAAGACAGCTTTGATGAGATCGCCGAGGTCGGTGTACGGTGATTTTTTCTTGCCGAGCGCGTAAAACGCGCCGATCTTTACGAGCACTCGCTTGTGCCGGGACAATTCGCACAGCGCATCGACGTCCTTCTTGCGAATTTCACCATCGACGCCGATGCGGGCGAGGTGATCGATGATTACAGGCGTATCGGGAAACTTCCGGCACATTCTGTCGATTTCGGGAATCGCATCCGGATTGATCAGACAACTGATCGCCTGATTGTTGCGGGCGCCGGTGTCGAACATTTTCGAGTAACCGGGAGGCTGCAGCCAGTCGGCGATCGGCGTCTTGCTCATAGCCGGAACGACGCGAAAGGCGCGAACGCTGCGATTCTTGAGCGCCGTCATCTCGCGGGCCGGGTCGGCGCCGAGCGGATCGACGATGGCTGTGCCCACGAACGTGTCGGGGTACAGCGCGATCATGTCGAGCATGTACTTGTTGTCCGTCGCGTAATAACTCATCTGGATAAGATTGATGCGATCGACGCCGTTCGGCTTCGTGTGCTTGAACAACTCCTCGGGCGTAAACGACGCTGGCTTCATGTCGTCTTTTTTGAACCCGGCTGCCAACGGGTAATGTCCGGTGTCCGGCGTCCAGACATGAACGTGTGCATCAATGAAGTGCATAAGACGCTCGCTAATCAAGAAAGGTCGGGGTATTGCGGCAAGCCGGTTTCGTTCTTAGTTCCACCTCATGTCCGTCCATGGTGCCAGTTTCAAAGGCGCTGGTCCACTTGCGATCGGCCACGGAATGCTGCCCGAAAAGGCAACATGCATCGTCCCGAACTCGTACGGCGTGGATGCATTGATCCCTGCATAACCGAGAACTTTCGAGGCAACGGTAAGAAAAGTCGGAGCGTCCCCGACGCGGCTTGACCCAGCTTCCTTTGCGAGTTCCACTGCGATACTGATGATATGCGACAAGAACCTGCCATAACTCAGTGGCTTGGTGTAGCTCTTGAGAATCGATCGACTCGGCGGTTCACACGCGTAACCGACTCCAGGACAAAGCTGGTGAATCGTCATGGGCAGTTTCCCGACGAAAGAGTCGGGCCTGATCTCGCCTTCGCGGATCAGCGCCATGACGTGACGAGCGGCAGCCATGGCGCCGTCTCGCGACCGGGCATAGATGATCAACGTGTCGTTGCGACCGGATAGAAAGCAATCGGGCGTCATTACCTTCGCGCCGTTGACGTCCGGAAACAACCACTCAGGTTTCACAATGTCACGACACACCAGGCGCATGATGCCGATCAATCTGTTGTACGGCGTCGCATGAATCACGATGCGGTGCGTCGAGCCGCCTTCGACAAACGATTTCGATTTCACATAAAGGTAGCCAGCCCCGGTGTTGTCGCCGCCGAGCATCAGCGGGTCGGACGGGGATTCATACGCACCGATATCCCGTGGGGCTGTCCCCGACATCTCGAAGTTCTTGAAACTACTCATCGACGTAAACTTGCGTTTGACCTCGTCCTCGTCGCCGGTGTCCTCGTAGATGGAATAGATCATGCCGGCGAGATCTTCCGTCGCCGTCGAAGCGGCTTGTGCCCAAACCTTGTTTAGCCATGCGGCTAACGATGGGTCCATTTGTGCTCCCGACGAATGCGATTCCATGCGACTGTAAAGAGTTCAGCGTTAGCCTTACCTTGCGCGCGTCGAGTCGGCAAGGCGTACATGGCCATGCCAGTTTCGTCATTCGTTTTTTGCACTCCGTTGTTAAACATTCCGATTGCCTACCGCGTTGTTGTCGCGTTAAATAGTCGCACTCACCCAAATTCTCTTTTCGCGAACGAGGTAGCCGACCAATGGGCTTCAAGCAGACAAAGACGCATCGCAACGGCAAAGGTTCCTTCCACCAAATCGGCCTGGTTCGAGGCCAGTTCGGCAACGTGCCGGAAGCCGATTGGATCAAATTCATCGCCGGCGCCGGATTCGACGGTTGGGAAGAAGCTAGCTGGGAACTCGACCTGCGCAAGTGCGACACCGACGCGGGCGCCGCGGCCTACGCTCAAGAGCGAATCGATCTGGCAAAAAAACATGGACTGGAGATTTTTACGGTCGCCACACACTTGCAGGGACAGGCGCTGGGCGATGAACCGAGTGCCAAGACGTTGCAGTTCATCGGCGGTAAAGCCGTGCAGATGTACAAGTCCTGGCGCAAACAAGGCAATGAGCCGCCCCGCACCGACCCCTATTTCGTCCCCGCTGACATCGGCGAGCAGATTCACAAGCAAGCGGCTCGCGACCTGATGGCGTGCGTTCGTTTCGCTGGGCACTTGAGCAAGCTGCAGGATCGCAGAGTGGCGCTGCCGGGCTTTGTCGGGTCGCCGGCACATTGCTGGAGCCATTGGTTCTTGTTCCCGCCGTTGCCCGGCGCCATCGCCGGGTATTCGATTCCCGACGCGCGGCAAGTTTCACTGGAGCTGCTCGTCGAACGATTCGGGCCGATACTCGACCTGTGCAAGAAGTACGGCGTGACTTTTGACCTCGAGTGCCACCCGTCGGAACGTGCGATGGGCGACCTCGAAAGTGCGGGCGATTACATCAACCACATGTGCAAGGCCGGCTACGAAGGCGTCGTCGGATTCAACCTCGATGGCTCGCACCTCGAATGGCAAAACGTCAGCGTGATCGATTTCATCCGCGAGTTTTCCGAGTTCATTCACTGCGCCCACGTCAAGGGTGTGTGGGTGGCGCGTGAACATTGTCGCGCCGGTCGGCTCGGCGGCCATCGACCGATGGGTCACTGGTCCAATGGCTGGAACTTCGTCACGGCCGGCACCGCCCGCGACGCCAATTCGCTCGAAGAGATCTTCATCGAGCTGAACCGCGTAGGATTTGACGGCGCCGTCAGCATCGAATGGGAAGACAATGACGCCGAGCAGCACGCCGGCGCAAAGACTGCACTGGCCAATTGTCGCAAAGCCGATCTGCCGCCCAGCGGCATGCGGCACGACGAGATGTTGAAGGCTTGATACTGCGCTGATTGGCCGGGAGCGTAAGCGACACGCTTTGTTTGGAGACGCCCATGGTCATTCCGTACGCACAGACATTTACCGCGACTGTAAGCGGCAGCGCGCCGAAGTTCGTAACGTGCGAACACTGCCAATTCGAGTATGTGTACATCCTCCAAGGCTCGGCCCAGGGACAGGGCACGAGCATGTTGTTCCTCGACAACGACGGCGCCCGCGATCGAGCCGGTCGAAACGCCGAGGAAGCGTTGTACCGCATGCTGGAACGCGACTGCGCCCCGGTGCCGTGGCCGAAGTGCAGCAAATATCAGACGAACATGGTGGAGAAACTTCGCCGGGGCCGATGGACGGGGCTCAAGATCTTTGCCATCGTGCTGCTGTTTCTTCTGATCCCTGTGGGACTGTTCGCCGGTTACTTGACGCACGCTCATAGCACAGTCGGCACCGACGACAATTTGCGCGACATGATCATCGGTTGGGCCGTTGCAGCAGCAGTGTTCTTTGGAGTCGTCGGCATCGTCGTGTTTCGCAGCCGCAGCAATCAGGCTTACGACCCCAATACCGACGAGCAGGAAAAAGAGCGGCGCGAACTGGCATCGCAAACGGCTTTCTCGTTGGCCGACTACCAGCGCCTGGTGCAGGAGGCACGAGGGGAGGAAAACGCAAATCCGCAGTAGTGTTGATGACGGACCAGATCCCATGAAACCGCAGAAGGCCGTAATTGCAGCGCCATTATGCGGGGCGACATTGACGCCGTGCAACACGCAGGCGGGAAGGCGGTGCTGGCCAGTTTCCGCAAGGCTGACCTGCCCCGAGGCGGCATGCGGCATGACGAGATGCTAATGGCGTGACATTGCATGCACTCAAGGTTAGTCTGTGTTCATGATTCGGCTCGGACCAATGTGCACGTCGAAAGTCGCAGGACAAGTAATCAAACTTGTCGATTGCGAGTTCTGTAATTCGAAATTCGCTTACGTGCATCGGGCCAAAGCTACCGGGCAAAGTCAGAATGCATTCTTTCTGGACAAAGAGCGAGCAACACGACGAGCGAAGCTGAAGGCGATGGACATTCTCGAAGATCGGCTTGAAGGAAATTGCTCGCCCGTACCGTGTCCGAATTGTGGTTTGTATCAATCAGAAATGATTGAGAAATTGCGGCGCGAATGCGGACGGCCATTGCTGCTGGCCGCCCTGATCTTGATTCCGCTCGGCATATTCATGTTCGTCGGTGCGATCACGGTAACAATGCTATCGGAAAGCGCGGATGGGCTGCAGACGGTTGTCGTCGGCGCATGGATATTTGCCGCTGTTTACATATTTGGCGTGATTGGTTTGTTGATTCGGCGTTGGATCGTCAGGTACAGCTTTGACCCAAACGGTTACCGACTTACCGAGGAACGATTTGCGATTGCAGCGAAGTTTGCGATGACAATCGAGCAACTGAGAAGAATTAAACTTGCAACAGATGCAACCAATGAAAACTAAACATATGACACACTTTCGATCCGCGGCTCTTCTTGCATGCATGACATTTTCAGTTGTCTCCGCCCAAGCCCCCAAGCCGCGAAATCCCGACGCCGACGCTCGTCGCACCATGGCCGCGTTTCGGCATCCTGCCGGTCTGAAAGTCGAACTCTGGGCCGCCGACCCGCTGCTCGCCAGCCCGGTCGCGATTTGCCTCGACGAGAAGAACCGTGTGTTCGTCGCCGAGGAGTATCGCTTCAACCAGGGCACGGAAGAGAATCGCACGCGGCCGTTTTTGCTCGAAGACGATCTGCAGATTCGCACGACGGATGAGCGCCTGGCCATGTATCGCAAGTGGGCGCACAAATTCCCCGGAGGCATGGACTGGTTTTCGAAGCACGCGGACCAGGTACGATTGCTCGAAGATCGAAAAGGCCGAGGATTTGCCGACTTTTCGTCGGTCTTTGCCGGCGGGTTCAACGACCCGCTTGATGGACTGGGCTCAGGCCTGATCGCGCGCGACGGCGAAGTCTACTTCACATGCATTCCCAACCTGTGGCGGCTGCGAGACACCAAAGGGACGGGACATGCCGACAAGCGAGAAGTGTTGCATCGTGGCTTCGGCGTCAACTGTGCTTTTCTCGGTCACGATCTGCACGGACTCGTGTGGGGGCCGGATGGCCGGCTCTATTTCTCGGTCGGCGACCGCGGTTTTCATGTCACGACACGCGAAGGTGTGACACATAACGGCCCACGTACCGGCGCGGTGTTTCGCTGCGAACCAGACGGCTCGCAACTGGAAGTCGTTTGCCGGGGCTTGCGTAATCCGCAGGAATTGGCATTCGATCAGTTCGGCAATTTGTTCGCGGACGACAACAACTGCGACAAGGGCGATCATGCTCGGCTCGTCTATTGCGTGGAGGGCGGCGACAGCGGTTGGAACATGGCTTATCAGACAATTCCCGATCCGTACCTCACCGGCCCATGGCATGCCGAGCGCATGTGGCACTTGCCGCATGTCGGCCAACCGGCTTGGATCGTCCCGCCGGTCGGAAAGATCGGCGCCGGGCCGTCGGGCTTCGTCTTCACCAGCGGACTCAGCTTGCCGGAGCGTTATCGCAACAAGTTTTTCTACTGTAATTACACAGGCAACGGCGGCATCGAGTCGTTCGGCGTCATGCCAAAAGGGGCCGGCTTTGAGATTGTCGATCATCATGACTTTCTCAAGCCGATCATGGCGACCGATTGCGACTTCGGTTACGACGGGAAGATGTACGTGTCGGATTTCGTCAACCTGCTTTGGGACGGCGGCACCGCCGGCGGCCGCATCTATACCGTTTTCGACCAGGCACGCATCAATGATCCGATCGTGCTGGAAACGAAAAGTCTGTTTGCCGATGGATTCAAACAGCGAAACAGCGATGAGCTCGTGAAGCTCCTGGCACATGCGGATATGCGCGTGCGCCAACGAGCTCAATTCACGCTCGCTGACCGCAATGAAATGCGCCGGTTCATCGATGCGGCAACTATTGGTCAGGACCGTTTCGCCCGGCTACACGCCATCTGGGGCCTCGGTCAGATCGGGCGAAAGCAAACGAACGAACGCATCGGCGACGTTCTCACCAAACTACTCCACGATACGGATGACGAGATTCGCACTCAGGCGGCAAGAACCATTGGTGAACTGCGCGTTGTTGCAGCAGCGCCAACGCTTATTCAAACCCTTGCAGACGCCAGCGCCCGCGTGAGGTTCCAGGCGGCGCTCGCATTGGGCAAGTTGTGCGACCGATCTGCTGTTGGTCCGATCTTCGAGTTGGTGCGAACGAATAACGACCAGGACCCGTTCCTGCGACACGCCGCCGTCATGGCATTGACGTGGATCAATGACCGTGACGAAGTGCTGAAACGATGTACTGAATCGTCGCCCGCCGTGCGCTTGGCGGTCGTATTGGTCATGCGTCGATGGCAGGATGCACGGCTCGCACGATTCCTCGTCGACGACAGCATTTTCGTCGCGACCGAAGCGGCCAGGGCAATTCACGATCTGCCTATCGCTGATTGTTTACCTGCGTTAGCGAAGCGACTTGCTGCACGCGACTTCGGTGGGGCCGATGCGGACTCGCTTTTGCGCCGCGCAATATCTGCGGCCTACGGCAAAGGTACGCTTGACGACGCAAAGGCAGTTCTGGCGATTGCAGCCAACCCGCGTGTGTCGGCCCCGGTTCGCCATGAAGCGATTTCAGCAATCGGCGATTGGGCAGGTCCCGCAACACGGGACCGCGTGACGGGATTCTGGCGGCCGATGCAGAAACGCGATGCGACAGCCGTGCAGCAAATGCTTGCCAAGGAACTTCCGGGTCTACTCGCGTCCAACCAAGGGAAACTACAAACGGAAGTCATACATGTCGTAAGCAAGCTCGGCGTTTCAGTCGACGAAGGCGTATTGCGCGGATGGCTCGAAGACCCCAAACGGTCGACCGAGATTCGGAATGCTGCTTTTCAACTGGTCGCCGCGAGGAAACCGGCTGACTTGGAGGCTATCGCGCGACGCATGTTGTACGATGCCGACGCACGAATTCGCGCCGAAGCAAGAACCGTGCTGGCGATGGTGAATCCTTCGTCAGCCCTTACGGAATTCGAAAAGGTTTTGAATGACGAAGCAGCTCCCGCGATCGAGCGGCAGAGTGCGATGATGCAATTAGCGAGAATTCCCAACGCAAACAAGCTGCTCGATCGTTGGGTGGAGCGATTGCAGGCCGGCACTGTCCCAAACGAACTCTTGTTGGAACTGACTGAGTTACTTCGTGGCGACATGGACGCGAACCGTAAACAGGCGGCGGCTCAGTGGGACGCCAAACACCCGACCAACGACTTTCAAACCAAGTTGCTGCTATCTGCCAGGGGAGGCGATTCCGAACGGGGCCGTGCGATCTTTGTGGGTCACACGGTTGCCCAATGCATACGGTGCCACAGAATTCGCGGTGAAGGGGGCGATGCCGGTCCCGACTTGACCGACGTGGTGAAACGAAATCCGGAAAAGACCCGCGAGCACCTCCTGGAATCGATGCTGCTTCCCAATGCCAAGATCGCAGCAGGGTTCGGCTCAATTGCAGTGACATTGAACAACGGAAAGACGGTGACCGGCTTGCTGAAATCCGAGACTAGCGAACGCCTGTTGATTTTGACGCCGGACAACCGAGAAGTCATCGTACCTGTGTCGCAGATTGATGAACGAACCTCGTCGCAGTCGGCGATGCCATCCGTCGATCGTGCCCTGACCCTGCGTGAGTTGCGCGATCTGGTGGAGTACCTGGCGTCTTTGAAGTGAAGTCATGCGAGCAGACCGGCGATGACGTGACCATGAACGTCGGTCAGCCGTCGGTCGATGCCGTTGTGCCGCATGGTGAGCCGCGTGTGATCGATGCCCAAAAGGTGCAGAATAGTTGCATGGAGGTCGTAGCAGTAGAAGGGCGTGACCGCTTTCCAGGCCCACTCGTCGCTTTGGCCGACGGCGACGCCGGGCTTGACGCCGGCGCCGGCGAGCCAGGTAACGAAGGTGCCGCCGTTGTGATCGCGGCCCGCTTGGCCCTGACTGAACGGCATTCGGCCAAATTCCGTCGTCCACACAACAAGGGTGTCGTCCCACAGGCCTCGTTGTTTCAGGTCGCGCAATAGGCCGGCAATGGGCTTGTCGACCTGTCCGGCGATGGACGGCAATTCGGTATGGATATTCGCGTGGTTGTCCCAGTTGTTGCTTGGGCCGCCGGCGCCGCTCCAAACTTGCACGAAGCGAACGCCGCGTTCCACGAGCCGTCGAGCGATCAAGCAGTTCTTGCCGAACGCTTCGGTCTTCTTGTCATCGAGCCCATAAAGCGAGTGAATTGTCTTCGGCTCACGGCGGACTTCGAGCGCCTCCGGCGCACTCAGTTGCATCCGGGCGGCAAGTTCGTAACTGGCGATGCGTGCTTCGAGCCGGGAATCGCCGGGGTTTTGTGCGAGATGTTCGCGGTTTAGTTGCTTCAGCACGTCGTGCCCAGCACGTTCGCTTTCCGGAGTGATGTACCCCGCGTTCGACGGAGGGTGCAAGTCAGCGATCGGCGTCTGCAAGTGCGGCCGAATGATCACACCCTGATGCTTGACCGGCAAAAAGCCCGCGGTGAAGTTGCCCTGGTTGTTGTACGGCAGGCCTCTTGGGTCCGGCAGCACCACAAACGCGGGCAGATCATCGCGCAGGTTCCCCATCGCGTAGCTGACCCACGCTCCCATAGCTGGAAAGCCGGGAAGAGTAAAGCCGGTGTTCTGCATGTAGCTGGCAGGCCCGTGGACGTTGGTCTTCGACACCATGCTCATGACGAAAGCCAGGTCATCGACGCTCTTCGCCATGTGGGGAAAAACTGTGCTCACCCACCTGCCACACTTTCCATGTTGCTGAAACTTAAACGGGCTTTTGAGCACCTTGAAGCCAGGCGAGTTGGTCACTGATTCAAGTTTGACGTTGCCGCCGGGGTCGAACTTTTTGCCATCCAGTTCCGCAAGCTTTGGCTTGTAGTCAAACGTGTCCATGGGGCTTGCGCCGCCGTTCATGAACAGATGGATGATTCGCTTCGCCTTGGCACGATGATGCAGGCCGCCGTTGAACTCCGGCCGAGGCACATCGGCCAAGGCGCCTGTTTCGGCAAGTAGTTGTGCAAGCGCTATTCCGCCGAATCCACCGGCGGCAGAACAAAGAAATGCGCGGCGTGTCGATACCGATATCACGATCTGGTGCCGTTCCAAGCTAAGGGACAAACAAGAACTCATTGCAATTCAGCACGATCCGGCACACATTGGCCATTCCATATCGTGCCGCATGGTTCGTCAGCAGGTCGATTTCCTTCGCCGTTGGCTCGCGAAGCAAGGTAAGTGAGTAAAGCAGCTGAATCTGCTCGTCCGGTGTTTTCGCTTCGCGCTGCAATCGCGCTGCAAGTTGCTCGCCCTTCCGAACTATAAACTTGTCATTGAGCATCGCGAGCGCTTGTAGCGCCGTAACGGAACTGGCTCGTACCGGCGCCTGTTGCGATGCGTCGGGGCAGTCCATGGCTTCGAGGAATGGATCGGGAAGCGTTCGAAATACAAACCGATAGATCGCTCGCCGATTGTTCGCCGGGTTGTCCACGTCAAAGCTTGCATAATCAACATTCGGCGTCACATGAATGCCGGGCGACATATTGAATTGCTTCTCACTCGGCCCGCCCATTCGACGGTCTAACTTGTCGGCGACCTGCAGCACCGAATCGCGAATTGATTCCGCATCGAGTCGGCCGCGATTCATCCGCCAGAGTAAACGATTATCGGCATCGACCAGAAGTGGATTGGTTTTCGAATCTGCATTTCGCAATCCGAAATCCGCAATAGAACTGCTCTGTCGATAGGTTGCACTCAGAACGATCAGTCGGTGCAGCTGTTTGATCGATCCGCCGTGGTCGCGAAACCAACAGGCGAGCCAGTCGAGCAATTCCGGATGCGATGGTACAGACCCCATTTTTCCGAAGTCGTTCGGCGTATCGACAATTCCTCGACCGAAATGGTAGTGCCAAACGCGATTTGCGATCGACCGCCACGTGAGCACGTTCTTCGGATCGGACAACCACCGTGCCAATGCCGCCCGTCGAGCGCTTTCATCATCGACGTTGGCCAAATCGAATCGCGACGGCAACTGCGGCACACACGACAACGTGCCCGCCTTCGCCTGTTCAATCGGCTGGTGAATATCGCCGCGGCGAAGTACGTGCACCGGACGCGGTTTCGCAGCCGGCTTGAAATTCGCTTCCGGCTTGAAGTCGTTGGTCGCCGCATAGATCATCTGAGGCTGGGGCAACAGGTCCAATTGTCGCGCGACTTCATCGCTTAGTACAAAACGAGCAAGCTCCGCTTCCTCTGCATCTGTTCGCAACCATGGGAAGACCGACAGTATTGTCACGACCCGTTCCGGCATCGGCTGAATCGTGCTTGGGTTAGCGACCTCAGTAAATGACAGCCGCGGCCGACCGATCAAATGCCGGCCGCCGTGAAGCTGATCGAGTTCGATCGTGAGCGAGTCTGAGTCTTTCAAATCAAGCGGTTCGAGTAATTCGAAAATGGCTTGATGCGTCCTGCCCACATTTGGATAAATGCCCCAGGCCGTCACGGGGTTGCCGTCGATTGCATGCTGGATCGTCCAGCCGTCCTGATTGTAATCCGCTGTGGCTCGACGAATCTTTACAGGTTGAGGCTTTTCCGTGCCGCGAGTTACGATCGCTCGAAACTCGGACAGGTGTAGATTGCCGTTGTCTTGTCGGCCGGGACCCTGCAACGGCAATGACGGATCGGTCATCACTTCGAGTCGAATCGCAGCGACCCTTTGTGCACGATGCTGATACGCAAACGAATACGTGTCCTTCTCGGGAGTCGTACCGAAAGCAAGGAACGACCCATCGGATTGACGAGCCAGTTTTGTTCCCTGTTTTGCAGCAACGGCGTGCGGCTCAGGCATGCGCCAGCGAGCCCGACGATCATACGTTGACGCTTCCCACGCGACGACGCGACGCCGCACATCGCCGGCGAGGAGCTTTTCCATAGGCAAGCCACGTTCGATTGCCGCTTTTTGCGCCATCAGGGACTGCCGCCTGACGTAAATCGACGGATCGGGATCATATTTTCGATCCGCCTTGTCTACGCCTGCAAAGACGGCCTGCAGGGCATAGTAGTCGCTCTGACTGATCGGATCAAACTTGTGGGAATGGCAACGAGCACAATGGACGGTTGCGCTCACAAAGGTCGTCATCACCGTCGTCAGCATGTCGTCCCGGTCAAGCACCTGGGCAATTTTCTTGTCCGTGGTGTCATCAACGATGCTGTGCAATGAACTCTCATCCCACGGACCGGCGGCGAGAAATCCCAGCGCCGGCACCAGACTTGGTTCGTTGGGAAACAGCACGTCGCCAGCCACCTGCTCCGCGACGAACCGGCCGTATGGTTTGTCCTCGTTGAAAGACCGAACCAAATAATCGCGATACGGCCACGCGTTCGGCCGTGGGCGATCCTGATCGTGCCCATGTGTCTCGGCGTACCGCGATACATCAAGCCAGTGCCGGGCCCACCGCTCGCCATAATGCGGACTCGAAAGCAGCCGGTCGACAACCTTCTCAAACGCTATCGCCGACTTGTCGTCGAGAAACTCCGCGACTTCGGCAGGAGTGGGAGGCAACCCGATCAGATCGAAATAGATCCTGCGAATCAAGACTCGCCGATCTGCCGACGGAGACGGCGACAATCCCTTTTCACGAAGTTTGGCAAGGATAAATGCATCGATCGGCGTGCGTGTCCAATCGGGATTTTCATTGCGCGGCACTGTTGGCGCCACCAGGGGCCGATACGCCCAGTGCGTTGCTTCACCGGCTGCGCCGTCATCGGGCCAAATTGCACCTTGGTCGATCCACGCCCTAACGATTCCAATCTGTTCCGGTGTGAGCCGCTTTCCTTCCGGCGGCATCGGTTTTTCGTTGCCGATGCCTGCAACGCGCTGAATCAGTGGGCTGGCCGCGCTCTTACCGATAATGATGGCGACACCCAGTTCGCCGCCGGCCATCGCCGCCTTCTTTTGATCGAGCCGAAAACCACTCTTCTGAGACTTGGCGCCATGGCATTCGGTGCAAGCCGCTTTCAGGATCGGCTGCACATCGTTCGTGAAATCGACTTTGCGATTCACGGCCGGCGGCAGCATCGGTTCAGCCAAGACCGTGCTGGAACAACACAGACTCACAACAACGAGAAGTTTGTGAATCCGCATGAGCATGGCGGCGCTCTTGAATGGTAAGCGAGAGTAGCGACTTCGGGTAGTTCGGGTAGGTTAGCCTGGAGTGCATGGTACCATTTTTCAAAGCTCGATGGCAAGCGTCGGTATCTCGGAAGTCGAACTTGACATATTTTCGCCTCCTTCTTATTAGGCCCACCGAGTTGTCGGCGGGCTGCGCCCGGACCGCGCCAGGCTGACGGAAAAAACAAAAAATGCGGCAACAAAATCGGAGGCTCGTTATGTTCTCAAAGTCCCAGAACTTCAGGCTGGCTACGCTGGCCTTAATGGGCGTTCTCGCGGCTTCGTCGGCACTGCGCGCCGGTATGATACCCACGCAAGTCAGCGTTCTTCCGGACGGCGACAAATGGCGCTGGACGTATGCCGTCGTCGTCACCACGGACGTTCAAGTCAATCCAGGCGATTCGTTCACGATCTACGACTTCGCCGGGCTTGTTGGCGGCTCATCCGTTGTGCCGGTCGGCTGGTCCGTCTCGACCAGTGGCGTGACGACGCCTCCTATGGGCACCAACCCAGTCGATGATCCAGGCCTGATGAATTTGAACTTCACGTACAATGGCGAATCGCCAATCGTCGGCCAGCAAGGCCTCGGCAATTTCTGGGCGTTGTCCGATTACTCAGACGTCGGTTCGGGCGATTTCACTTCGACCAGTCATCGACAGGTCGATGGTCGAGTCGAAAACAACATCACCGCCACCGATGTGCCGGTCGGCAATGATCCGCCGCCGCCGAATGACACCCCGGAACCAACATCGCTTGCGATTTTCGGACTGGGCTTGCCGCTCGTCGGCGCCTACCGATTGTGGCGTATGAAGAGGAACGCGAAATAGCCTGTTGCCAATGACCCTGAACGCCCATGGCGAATTCGCCGTGGGCGTTCTTTTCGATTCGATCGGGCCCCGAACAGTCGTCCAAGCTGACGCATCTCATCAACTCCAACGAAAGATCCTGAGGGCGACAAAGAAGCTGACTACAGCGTATGCGGCGAGTATCAGAAGCCGCCATGCAATGTCAGTCAGCGACCTACCCTCCAATGCCACCTCACGCAACGCATCGTTCACTTGTGTCAGCGGTAACGCTTGAATCAACGGTTGCACCTCATTGGGGAAGTTCTTTGCGGAGAAAAAGACGCCCGACAGCAGCCATTGCGGCAACATGATCAAATTCATGAGCCCCGTGACTGTCTCCGTTTTCTCGGTCCGGCTCGCCATCAGTAGCCCGATGCCGGAAAATGCCAGGGATGCGAACAACATCACAAGAATGAGCGTGATCATGTTGCCCCGAAGCGGCACGTCAAAGCCATAATGTGCGACAAGCGCAAGCACCAGCATCTCCGGCAACAGCAACATCAACCGTGCGACCAACATGCCGATCAGGAAGTCGCCGCGACGCATCGGCGTGGCGAGCAGTCTTTTCAGCAGTTTTCGAACACGCATATCGACGAGTACGAAACCGATGCCCCACATGCCGCCGCCCATGAGATTCAGACCGATAAGACCAGGCATGAGAAAATCGATATATCGGTTGCCGGGTTCTTTCTCGACTTTTTCGCGCATTTCGCCCTGGGAAGGAGACTGCCATTGACGATAGACGGCCTCGGTCTTGTACCGGGCAGGCGGACTCTCGTCTCGCGTCGGGTCGATGCCGAACTGAAGCCCGTTTTCTTCGACGGTCACATAAATGTCCGATTTGCCGATGCGATAGCGGCGCTGCGCTTCCGCCAAATCATGCACCTCGCTGATGACTCCGTTCTCCGTTAGGATCTTCGAAAACATCGGCGACTGCGGGCCGGCGACTACATCCACGCGCACCGGCTTCGGCGGCTTATTCGAAAAAGCAATACTCAGCCCTACCGCCAGCAACAGCGGAAATACATAGACCCAAAAGATCGCCGCCGGCTCGCGATAAAACTCTCGTAGCCGCGAAAGGATGATCTGTTTCAATGCCTCCAGGCGAGACATCAACCATTCCTCCTCGAAACTGCAACGACGCGTTCCAGCCACTGTAACAGATCGCTAAAGACCGGCAGCGGGTCCGGCTCAAATTCCAACGTGTGGTGTGCGCCGGCGTATTCGATCACCGATTTTTCTTTGGTCGACCATTTTGACACGAATCGGCGCGTGCGTTCATTGTCGATGATCCGATCCTCTCCAGCCAGTTGCAAAAGCACCGGCGCCTTGCCATGCCGCGGCATGCGTTTGAGGTAGATGTCGAACTTAACGCTTTCGAGCAGGAACCTCGCAGTTGCCTCGCGCAGCGCCAGTGGATCGGCGACGATAAACTGTTGCCATTGTGTGTTGGCGGTGAACAGTGCCGGATCGCTGAGCGGTATCGGAAACTGCCGTTTGGGATCGGCAAGGGCTGCGGCGAGAATCTGCAACCGCTCACGGCGCGTTGGCCGAACGCGCGGACAGAAACCAGGGGCCAGCAATGCCAGACCTTCGATCAGGCCGGGATATCGGTACTGTATTCCTGCACCGAGTTTGCCGCCCCATGAGATGGCGGTGACGACTAGCGGCGGTCGATCCGGCCCTTTAAGCGTCAGTAGGAATTCTCCAATGTCATCCAGTAGGCGGCGAAAACTGGGAGTGTCGCCACGGGCCTGTTCGTTCAAGCCGCTGCCGCGCCGGTCTACGAAGAAGACGTCGCAACCGGCCGATTGAAGGAACCTGCAACTCGACTCGTACCAACCGCCGTGGCTTTGGATGCCGTGAATGCCAACCACCGTGGCTCTCGCCTTGCCCATCGGCGGGTAATGGCGATAGTGCCAGCGATACCCGTCGCTGGCTGCAAAAGTCCATAGGTGAAAGTCAGCCAAGGAGCGGCTCCTTCCGAACCGTTACCCGCTCCAACCCCGCTGCATCAACGCGCACACTGTGCCCGGACCCAACGAGCAGCGGCGCCCAACCGCCTCGGCGAAACGTGATGTCCTCCTCGCCCAATGATTCCCGCACGAGGTGATGATCGTACGAACCTTCGACGTACTTCAGATCGGCGACACTGCCGGCAAAATGCCGACCCGCGCCGGACAATATCGCAGTCTCGCCAACCTGACACCCCAGCTGTATGCCCAAGTTTCGACGTTTCGCAAGCTGAGCCAGCCGCAGCGTCGGAATGAACCCGCCGCACTTGGACAGTCTTAAGTTGAAAATGTCGCAAGCGCTTTTCTCCACCGCTGCCTCTGCATCAACTCGGCTGCACAACGATTCGTCGAGTGATACCGGCGTCTGGATTTGTTTGCGAATCGCCGCGAGCGAAGCAACATGTTCATGGGCCACCGGTTGCTCGACGCTGGTGATTCGAAATGGTTCCAGTTCCCGGATCCTTTCGGCTGCTTCGTCCGGCGTCCACGCTTCGTTGGCATCAACACGCAAGTCCATTTTGCTGCCGCATAGAACTCGCAGGGCCTTCAACCGGCGTCTATCGTTGTAACCGGGAATTCCGACTTTCAGTTTGATCTGATGAAAGCCGTAAACGCGCATGGCCAGCGCAGCAACTCGCAACTTAATCCCCTTTGCGGACGCGATGACCCCGCTGTACCGAACTCGTTCGCGCGGCTGATACAGTTCCGGCGCCAGCATCTTAGTGATGTGCGACATCGGTTCGCCGAACGATCTGCCAAACGCGTCGAGAACGGCTAACTCGACGGCACATCGGGCCGCATTCCCTTGGCATTGCCGGTCGTCGTCTGAGACAGGATTCAGCCGCAACCGCTCCGCCAACCGAACTGCCTCGGCAAAGTCACGGCACGACTCGAACTGCGCAGGCAGGTCGCTTTGGTTCAGCAGATCCATGGCCGAGTCGATGGTTTCGCCGGTGACATAATCTCGCGGCAAACCCTCGCCGAAGCCGACGCTCTTGTCAGAGAGTACGCATCGCACAACGACGTTGTCCGTCGCCGTGCGGACATGTGAGGCGTGGCGAATAACTCGCTTTAGGGGAATGCGAACGTGGTACGCCGTGAGTTCGACAATGCGCATGAAGGGATTGTAGCGATGCGGCGAGATTGGCAGCAACGTGCAACTTGGCCGTCAACTACCGGCGTGCCTATTTATTTTTCCGATGTTTCCCAAGCCCGAAGTGCTCAAGTAGAATGACGCATTAACCACAGAGCCTTGGTGAAACGAAAATCAAGAAAGAAGCAATTCTCAAGAAGGAACAACTAACGCGGTGTGGCTCCGTTTGAAGTCCGCCTCAACGAAAGAACTCAGCTTGCCCCCGTACGGAAGAACTCCCACTGAAAGAATGTCATTTTCTGTCATTCTCTGTCATGTGTTCCTCGACCTGCGCACCGCGAACTAGCGCCTCAGCAATCCACCGACCCAACGCCACGATCCCGTTTGCGGTTGTCAAAATGATTTGTGAGAGCCGCCAAAAACAGCGGTCTCAGACAAGAACCTGCTGGGGGGCTTCAAGCTGACGTCATTGGACAGCAGAAAGACTTGGTCGCCAGCCCGGATCGTGACCCGGCAGGCACATCTTTTTGACTCGTTTGTGGTTGGAAGCAGCGGTGGAGATAGCAATGTAAGGTTTGTTTCAGGGACGCGAACCGCAACAGGTTTGGTCGCATGCCTCTTGATGCTTGAAGCGTAGGCTTGCACCGATGCCAGACGGTAAGAACAAACATGTTTGGCGAGAAGTGAGGCGAGCGATTTCGCCATCGCTCGCGGTTTCGACTGCAACTCATTGTAAAACTTGTAACAATTGGCTGAGCCGTTCCTAAATGTTACCGGTTACTTCGCTCGCTTCAGCACGAAGTAGAACTCGCCATTTTCTTTTGTTGACTCGAACTTCGTCGGCCGCTTGCCCATCGCCGTGTAGCAGAGTTTTAGCGTATCGCCGTCGAGAGCGATAATGCCTGCCGCTTTGCCCTCCTTGACCGGTCCATCTTTGATTTCAATGTCGATGGAGACCGGGTTGGTCTTTGCGTCCACCTTGTAGGCCATGATGAACTTCATGTCAGGTCCTGCCGGAACCGTGATCATGTCCTTCGTGATGGTGACTTTTCCTTGAAGACTCTCTTTGTTGGCGTCATCGCCGGCTCGCTTACCGGAAACGTACGTCCATTCGCCTTCGAGTTTCTTGGCATCGAACGCCGGCTTGTCTTCCGCCGTCGCGATCGTCGTGAGAAACAACCCGAGAACCAGACTGGCACAGTAACGCATGATTGGATTCCTGAAAAAACGTGACATGACTCCTCCGCGACGGCCGATTCCATCGCGCGACAGGAGCGTTCCTCTGTTATAGAGCATGCTACCGAGTTTGCCATGTCGGTTGCACCGTTCATACACTGGTCGATATGCATGAGCCAATGAATATCGCATTATTGGGCTGCGGCACCGTTGGCAGCGGCGTCGTCCAACAACTGCTTGAAAACCCGCAGCGATTCGCCAGTCGATCCGGCCGTTCCTTTGAACTTCGGCACGTTGTCGTTCGCAATCTTTCGAAACCTAGGCATAGCGGACTAAGCCAGGATCGTATCACAACCGACTTGCAGAAGGCAGTTACCGATCCGAGTGTGCACGTCGTCGTCGAACTGATCGGCGGCACGACTGTGGCGCGAACGGCGGTGCTGGCGGCATTGGCGGCTGGCAAACATGTCGTCACCGCCAATAAGGCGTTACTGGCCGAGCACGGTCCCGAGATTTACGACGCAGCCCATCGCGCTGAACGCACCGTGGCATTCGAGGCCAGCGTCGCCGGCGGCGTGCCGATCATCGCTGCCATCAGCCAGAGCTTGTCCGCAAATCAGATCTCGTCGCTCTTGGGAATTCTCAACGGTACGAGCAACTTCATCCTGACGGAGATGACGGAAAAGAAACGATCGTATGCACAAGCGCTGCACGAAGCACAGCAGCGCGGCCTGGCAGAAGCCGATCCTACCTTGGACGTCAACGGCGCCGATTCGGCCCATAAGTTGGCGATTCTAGCGCAGTTGGCGTTTGGCGTCGCTGTGCCGCAATCCGCCATTTCTCGACGCGGCATCGCCGGAATCCACGAAATGGACATTCGTTTTGCCGGCGAACTCGGCCATACCATCAAGCTTCTCGCCGAGGCCTGGCTGTCTTTCGGGCAACTCGCGCTGCAGGTAGCGCCCGTGCTCTTGCGTAACTCGACGCCGCTTGCACAAGTTCGCGGCAGCGCCAACGCGGTGCAAGTATTCGGCGATCTGGTCGGTGAGACGCTCTTTTACGGGCCGGGCGCAGGCGCACAACCCACGGCCAGCGCAGTGCTCGCCGATCTCGTCGATCTCGCGGTCGGCAGGGCGCAACGCACGTTTGCCAATTTGCGCCTTTGGACGCTGCGTGACGCGACGTCGATCCTGCGGCCCGTGGAAACCGTGCGAACGCGGTTCTACCTTCGGCTCCTGGTAGAGGACCGACCTGGTGTTCTCGCTGAAGTCTGCCAGACTCTTGCAGACGAGCAAGTGAGCATCTCGTCCGTGATTCAGCACGAAGCGCTCGATGAACAGGAAGGCGGCATTGTGCCGCTCGTCATCCTCACGCACACGGCGCCAACCGGACGATTTCGCACGGCCGCCGAGCGCATGGAAAAACTTCGCGGCGTCACCGCGCCAGCCGTGTATTTTTCTGTCGCGGATTAGCACAAGAAGTCTGGCTGAACCAATAGGAGCTGTACCCGCTTTTGGGACCGTAAACGATTTGACTGTGCCACAATCCGATCTCCATATTTTGGTTGTGGCGCAGCGATTACGACGCAGCAATGGTCATGCAACCCGAATTGCATTTTCGCACCAATCGACTACTTTGGCATTTGATGGTCGGGGTTCGACCCGCAGTCCGATTCAAATATAGACTCACTCGAAAAATCTTGGATTCGCCGGAATTGATCGTGCAGCTTTAAGCCAATTACGGCCCCTTGAACAATTTCATTTGCGTTCTCCCTTGACTGTGATTACTATCGTGTGTGTCTGAGCATTTCTGATCGATGCCTCTTGGCTCGGCTGGGTCCATGCAATGAAACTGAAGCTTGTGTTGATTTGCGGAATTGTTGGAGCGATTGGCGACTTGGCCCCGCGAGCAACTCGAGCTTGTGAACCGCCGGTAACGAAGGAAGATCGAGCGATCAGCCAGGACATTGATATTCGTCGCCGCAACGGGCACACCAAAGTCATTTCAAGTCTTTCGTACTCAAACGACAGCAAATTGCTGGCCGCTGCCTCTTTTGACGGCAACGTTCGCCTTTACAATCCAGATGCGACGAAGCTCTTGCGAACGATTCGAACGTCATCGCGAGAGGTGTACGCGATCGCTTTTTCACCGGACGACAAATTGCTGGCGACTGGTGGTTCTGCATGCGACATTGAATTGTGGCACGTCGCAACCGGTGAAAAAGTCCACGTGCTAAAAGGTCACGGCGGCGCCGTGCCAGCCTTGGCCTTTTCTCGTGATGGAAAGCTTTTGGCTTCCGGCAGCTACGACAAGACAATCCGGGTCTGGGACACTGCCGGGTGGAAGGAAAAACTCAAGATTACAGAAGGACTGGATCGTGTCACTTCAGTAGCCTTTTCGCCGGACGGAAAAATGCTTGCGTCCGCGGGGACGACCGTCCGAACAGTCCTTCAAATTCAGGTGGGTGAAGCGGACTTTGTTCGGCTTTGGGACGTTGCAACGGGCAAACGCATGAAAGAGCTGTCCATCCGCGGCAGCCAGGTTGCAATTGCTCCCGATGGTCGCTCGATATTTGCATCAGGGCTAGCTTTACAAGTGAAACGCGAACCTGACGACGTCGACATCCAGGGTTATTCGGGCTTACGTTGGCAGAGTCTCGAAGTGAACTGCACGTTGTTGGATACAACCGGACAAAGTCGCGGTTGCACGTTCGCTCACTCGGCAGATTGGCGTTGGTTCGCGGCGACGGATGGAATCTTCACTACCTTTCATTTCACGGGCAATACTTTTCGCAGCGATCGAGCCGACAATGGGACATTCTGGTTTTGGGAGTCGAGCACTCGCAGCGAGCCGCTAAAGTTGCGCATCGCTTACGAGAATAAACACGATTACGAAACCGTAGCGGCGTTCTCGACAGATGGAAAACACCTGGCGATCGGTTCTTTTTGGGGAATCGTTGAAGTCCGAGCGTTGCACCCGGAGTTGAAAAATGGGCTTGGGGCGGGTATTAGTGCGGCGCCGATGTCACCGGATGAATGGTGGCTGGCATTGGGTTCAAGCAAAGCCCACTTCGCCTATGCCGCGATTTGGCAGATGCTCAAAGCGCCGACGGAGTCGGTCAAACTCTTGCGCATCAAGCTAAGGCCGGTGCCGCTCGACAAGGTCAACTCGTGGAAGTCGCAAATTGTTGAGTTGGGCGATCGTGAATTCCGGGTGCGCCAAAAGGCCTTCGCGGAATTGCAAAAGGTCTCGTGGTCGGTGTTCCCCCAGTTGCGACAAGAGCATGCACGGACCACCAACGCTACAAGTCGTAAAGCGCTCAGCGATCTTATTGTGCAGCTGCTGAGCGAATCTGTCAGCCCCGATGGACTCAGTCAAAACCGATCAGTCTATCTGCTTCAGTCAATCAACACGCGAGAATCGCGACAGCTTCTCGAGGAACTCGCCAATGGTGCCGTCGGCGCGACACTCACAGAGGACGCCAAAGCCGCACTGGAACGGCTTGGGCCGAAACCCGTGAAATGATGCAACCCCGCTTTTGCCTTCGAAGGTTTCCGATTCACGCGATTCAATCTAACAAGGAGAACGCTGATGTTAAGATCTTGGTTCAGCAATCCAGTCACGGCGGATTTGTCGTGCGTGCGGAACTCGAAGAGCCAGGCGAAACATCGAATACCGGCGTCGTGCAAGCCGATGTTGGAATGTCTGGAAGATCGAACGACGCCGGCCACGATTCTGGTAACGAGCGAGGATGACGGTGCCCCATTTGTTGACGGCAAAGTCACACTGCGCGAGGCGATTATGTCGATCAACAATCAGGACAACATCAACGCGGACGTGAACGGATTGAATTACGGCACTGACGACACAATAATATTCGCCACGCTTGGGAAGTCATCGATCCGAATTCAGTTGAGTGAGAAACTGACGCTCAGTAAGGCGGTGACGATCGATGGCTACCTCGGCGATCAGGAACTTGCTCGACCGAATACCCAGCCGTTGGGCGGCGGCATCGATACGATTCTGCGCGTTGAAGTCGCAGGCGGCGGGATCGATCCGGGGAACGCCCACAACGGTTTCGTCATCGAAGCGTCAAATTGCGTCCTGCGCGGCCTCGCGATTAACAACTGTATGAGCGCGGTCCTGATCAAAGCCAACGCACAAAACACAGTAATCGAAGGTAACTTCATCGGCACGAACCGGCTTGGCACCGATGACGAATCCACTTTCGTCGGCGTTACAATTGAGGGACGCAATAATACCGTCGGCGGCACGACGGCAGCAGCCCGAAATCTCATATCGGGAAACACCACGGCTGGCGTCTCCATCGACGATAATCTTGGTGGAAACAAAATCTACGGAAACTACATTGGCACCGATAAGGACGGGACAACCGCAATCGGCAATTATTTCGGTGTGCGCATCCAGCGGAGTCGCTCAAACTTCGTGGGTGGCGACGTTGATGGCGCCGGCAATTTGATTTCGGGAAATACTTCGAATGTTGTCTACATTTCGACGACTGGAGGCGCAAAAGAAGTGATTGCCGCCGACTTGAACATTGTTCAAGGCAATTGGATTGGCACGACTCGAACGGTAACGGCCGCGCTCGCAAACGGGGAACACGGCGTGGAGATTCGAGCCGGTTCGAAGAATACGATCGGCGGAACCACCGCAGCGGCGCGAAATGTCATTTCGGGCAACCCAGGCTTCGGCGTCTGGATCAGAATGGAACAGGGCGACGAATCTTCGGCCAACAACAACGTTGTCCTTGGAAATCGAATTGGCACAAACCTTGAGGGTACAGGCGCGATCGCGAACTTGAACGGCGTTGGGATTACCAACGGAGACAATAACACGATTGGTCAAGAATTCCAAGACCCCAACGTTAGCAACCTCATTTCCGGAAACACGGCATGGGGAGTCGTCATCAGGGCAGCAAATGTCAACGGTCAGGCCCGTGGCACCGGAAATAACGTATGGAGCAATTACATCGGGACCGACCTCTCGGGCAACGCGAAACTGGGCAACGGCAGCGGCGGTGTCTCGATCACTTGGAACTCTGCGGGTCAAGCTCAGGGGCTCAATGTCATTGGCGGTTCACCAGGAAAACGCAACGTTATCGGTGCAAACGGTGGTCCGGACGAGGCGGCGTTTGCGAATTGGAGGAACCATGGGATATTCATCAAGAGTTTGGACAAGAACCAAATTCAGGGCAACTACATTGGACTTGGGGCCGATGGCGAAACGGACGTCGGAAATGCTCGATCGGGAATTTGGCTCCAGCAGTCCAACGAAACGACTATTGGCGGCGTGGGCGATGCGAAAAACTACATTTCTTGGAACGGATATCACGCTGCAAAAGGAGTTGCCAACCTCACATTGTCTGGGAGTAACAAAGTTGGTGAAAGCGTGAGTGGCAAGATCGCACCAAACGGTCGTAGCTTGGCCGGCGAGAAGAAAGTTGGCGGCATTGACTTCGAAGGGAACAACAACATTTTCATCGGCGAAGTCGTTGCGAACAATGAGGGCAGCGGCTTCAGCGTCGTGGGTGACGGGAATCAAATCATCGGCTCCTACATCTTCGCCAACGAGGGCCACGGCATCGAAATCACCGGCAGCGGCAACATCATTCAGGGCAATTCCATCGGCACCGATGATCTTGGCGGCTTCGGCCTTGGAAACCTCGGCCACGGCATCTACCTGAATGGCGCAATCGGCACGCTCATCGGCGGCGACGAGTACGAAGGCAACGTCATTACCGCGAACGAGGGCGACGGCGTCAGCGTCGTCGACGGCGAAGGCTCCTCGTCCGGCAACTCGATCCTCAGCAACTCGATCTGGGACAACGGCGGACTCGGCATCGACCTCGGCGACGACGGCGTTACCGTCAATGATCTACCGACCGATGCTGACACCGGGCCGAACGGATTGCAAAACTTCCCGATGCTGTCTCAATACGGCATGGGCTTTCTCGTCGAGTTGTACAGCACTCCCAGTACCCCGTTTGTGTTTCAGTTCTTCCACAGCGACAGTCCCGATCCATCGGGCTTCGGCGAAGGCCAATCCGGCGGCGGTGATTTCGTATGGTACACCGACTCGACCGGTTACGCTTCGTTCCTAATCCAGTCTGTCGAAGTCGGCAAGTGGCTCACCGCGACGGCAACCAACCTCAACACCGGCGACACGTCTGAATTCTCGAACGCCATTCAAGTCCCCGGCGGATTGGGCATGATGATCGGCGGCGGCGGATTCGAGGCCTTCGGCGACGGCAGCGGTGACGACTCAGGCGACTCTGCAGACGGTGATGCTTGGGTCGGCGGCCAGTCACGAACCCGGATCGTGCCGTCTACATTCGACGACACGAGTCGATTTGTGCTGTATCAATCGTCTCACCCACCGCTGACCGTCGGCCCGCCATCGAAGAATACGGCTCATGGTTCGTCCAGGCCGTGGGAGCCGCACACATCCCCTTCGTCCATTCTGGAGGAGTTTCTCTATTCGCAGGTGTGAGAACATTCGAACAGACCAGACAAGCGATGCCGGAAGTCGTGCGAATTTGTCCGGCGAACGGTCGTCGGGCTTCACAGTTCATCCCCGATGATAGGCAACACTCGATTGGCTTCGTGCGCTGTCGGCGCATTCAATTTTCATCGGGCTTTCGTAGGATAGCTGTCTGGCTTCCACGTACTGAATTTGGACCGTCTCGGTGACGCGGCGGTACACGCATGAGTCAAGTGAATTCGCGGCCGTATTCAGCCCGGCAGATGGTCTTGTTTGTCGTCGTCTGCATGGTCATCATCTTCGGCTATACGCAGATCGAAAACTGGATCAATCCGAAACCCAAAGTCCTCACGCCCCAACAACAGGCTGACCTTCGCAACAACCTGCCGTTTCTGGTGGCGAACGTACCGCAGGGCGATGGGTTCGACGCTTTTCGGCTGTTGGCGCTGGAGGCGGAGCGGCAAAATCTAGACGCGCTCAAGAAGCACGCGACGGAACTTGCGAAACGCGAACCGCCGAAACCCAAGGACCCGCCGAAGCCGAAGCCCCCAGAAGTCAAGCCGGACTTCCTTACTTTGGGCGACGAGCGCTTTGCGCTTCAAGTTCGGCTCACCTCCAAGGGCGGCGGCGTCGACCGAGTGATCGTGACGCATTTCCCGCAAGCAGACGAGAATGGCCGTGAGGTATACGAGAAAGACGAAGCCGGCAATGACCGCCGCGGGCCGGACGGCAAGAAGATCTCGAAGTCGCTGCAGTTGATTCCGAGTACGCAAGATTTGCCGGAAGAGGAGCGACACAGCGTGCCGCATGCATCGTTTTTGATGTACCACTACGGCAAGCCAAGTGAGGAACGGCCGGAGAATCTCCTCGGCGAAAGAGCTTGGAAGATCGTAACAAAGCCCGACGCAAACTCCGAAATGCAAATGGCCGTTTTCGAAACGGAATTGCCTCAATTCGGACTGAAGATTGTGAAGACCTACGAATTGCAGAAGGCCAATTATCACATCGGTTTGAAAGTGCGAATCGAACGAATTCCTGGGCAAATCATGTTGCCGTTCCGATACCAGCTTTCGGGCGGCCACGGCTTGCCCATCGAGGGCAAATGGTACACTGGCGTCTACCGCAACGCGATCTTCGGCTATGTGCAAAACGGAGTGCCAACCCGAAAACTGGAAGACGCGCGAACGATCCACCATAACTCAGGCAGCGAAAAAGTTCACCGAGCCGAGGGGCTGAGGTTGCAGTATGCGGCGACGGCGATCCAGTACTTTGCTTCTGCCCTTTGCGTTGACGACGAGGCGAACAAGACCGACTTTGTCGAGGCGATGCGTGCGACTGCGGAAGGCACGACCGCCAAGAATGAGATAATGCTCGGCGAAGTTTCGCCGCGGATGATCAGCGTGCCGCTGAAGGACGTCGAGTCCGAAGAGCATCAATACTTGTTGTACCACGGGCCGATCAAGGTTCGGCTTCTCTCGCAACTCCGCGGCGACAAGGCAGTGCCCGAAACGCTTGTTGAACGATATGAGAAGAAGCTGAACCTGCGAACCATGACCGACTATCACTCTGATACGTGGATTGGTCAGTTCGCGAATTTCATCTTCTGGACTGATCTGGTCATCGCCAGCACCAATTTCATGCACTGGATATTCGGTGCGTTGACGAGCTTTATGCCGCCGTGGTTGGCGATCCTCTGCCTTACCGTGTTGGTGCGAGGGCTGCTGATGCCGGTCAGCCGATGGCAGACGGCGAAGCAAATGCGTCTGACCGAACAAATGGCAAAGCTCAATCCCGAGATCAAAAAGCTAGAAGAACAATACAAGGGACGCGATGCGCAGGAACTCAATCAAGCTAAGACCCGGCTCATGATGGAACACGGAATCAATCCCATTGCACAGCTAGGCGGCTGCCTGCCGATGATCGCCCAAATGCCGATCTTCATGGGGCTTTACTACTGCCTGCAAGAGAACGTCTTTTTCCGCCTCGAATCATTCCTTTGGATCCCGAACCTTGCTGCTCCAGACATGCTGTTTTATTGGGGCAACTGGATGAAGATGCTTGGTTTGGGCATCGGCGATACGCTCTACCTTGGACCATACTTCAACCTGCTGCCGGCGATCACCGTCACACTTTACATACTGCAGCAGAAATTCATGATGCCGCCGGCTGCCGACGAGCAGCAAAAGTTCCAACAAGGCATGATGAAGTACATGATGATCTTCGTCGGCATCATGTTCTATAAAGTGGCCGCGGGCCTCTGCATGTACTTCATTTTCAGTACGCTTTGGGGCCTTGCGGAGCGCAAGTTGATCCCCAAGCCGAAACCCAAACCGTTGGATGAGACCAAGAACAAAGGCGGCGCCAAGAAGCAAAAGAGTGCGTTTCAGCTGTGGTTGGAAAAAATTCTGGAAGAGGCCCAGAAGAAGAACCGATAGCAGCAATCGCTTGACGCGGTGGTGCACGACTCATGTCGCTGGAAGTCACCGACACCATTGTGGCTCTTTCGAGCGCCGCCGGCGCCGGCATTCGCTCTGTAGTGCGGCTAAGCGGTCCGGATGCCTTTTCTATCGCTCGTACATTTTTCCTGTCAGCCGAACCGATGGACGAGTCAGTTCGCCGAGCGTACTCCGGCGTGATTCACTTGTGCGACCTGCCGGCATGGCCTGCCGATCTGTACCTGTTTCCATCGCCCCGAACGTATACAGGCCAACCAATTGCGGAACTGCATGTGTTGTCGTCGCCGCCGCTTGTCGAGCGACTGATCGCGGAACTCATGACATCAGGCGCACGAGCCGCGAAGCCCGGCGAGTTCACCATGCGAGCTTTTCTGGCCGGCAAGCGCGACCTGCCGCGCGCTGAGGCGGTCAATGCCGTAATCTCGGCGAGCAATCGCGCCGATCTATCGGAGGCGCTGTCGCAACTGGCAGGCGGTGTATCGCAACCTTTGCACGGTTTGCGCGACGACCTTCTCAACCTGCTGGCCGATGTTGAAGCGGGCCTGGATTTCGTGGACGAGGACATTTCCTTTGCCGGCCGCGACGACCTATTGCTTCGCCTCACAAGGGGCCTCGCTCAATTGACGACTCTTCGCCGCCAATTGGAACAACGAGCGGTCGGCGATCGCGTGTTTCGAGCGGTGCTGGCGGGCGCACCAAACGTCGGCAAGAGCAGCCTCTTCAACGCGATCTCAGGCGGCAATTCGATCGTCAGCGATCGGCCCGGCACCACGCGCGACTATCTCGTTCGACGCATCGACATCGACGGCACTCCCATCGAATTGGTCGATACGGCCGGCTGGCAGGCAGTTGAGTCGTTGATCGACCGACAAGCGCAAAGCCTCGGCTCTCGCGAGCAACAGTCCGCCGACTTGCTCTTGTGGTGTGTTGAAGCCGGCAACGCTAATGACAATTCACCGCCTGTCGTCGTTGCAAGAAGCTTGACCGTCGTTGTCGTGGCAACCAAATGCGACCTTGCTAGTGCCGCTGAGGGACAGGTGCCAACGAGCGCCCGAATGGGCGTTGGCTTGGAGGAACTGCGCCGGCTGATTCAGACACGCGCACGATCATTCGCACAGCCGGCCTTGGCGCCAAGCGTCAGCCGATGCCGGCATCATGTCGACGCCTGTGTTGAGCGATTGCGAAAAGCCCACCGAACTGTGTTGTTCGATGATCCGCCGGAAATCCTGGCTGCGGAACTGCGAGGAGCCCTGGACGAACTGGGAGCCATGATCGGCGCCATATTCACGGACGACCTGCTCGATCGCATATTCAGCCGCTTTTGCATTGGTAAGTAACCACTTTCCAGGAGCAGAGCAAGCCCGGCGCAAATCACTTCTTGCTGGAGTTCTTCTTCTCAGGCTCAAGGTAAAACGGCCCTGAATTACTACCATTGAGCGTCCGCCAGGTGCCTTCGATTCGCTTATCGGTGTAGGTTCCAGACATGGTAACCGGATGGATCTGGCCGTCTGTCCGCACAATCTTAATAGTCCGAAAGTCGAAAACTCTTCCCGTTATCTTTCCCTCGGCAGTGAAATGTGCCCTGATGGAACCGGCACGGTTCAGGACGAAATAGTCTCCAGAAAAAGATCCATCTGACTGGAGTTTTGCCTCAAATCTCACGGGAAATGTGTTGTCCGAGATTCCCACCCACACGACATCCTTTTCCTGTTCTGGCTGAGTCTTTTCGTTCTCGTCCGTTTTCCGCTGCGGATCAGATATTACCGCCTCGTTGCGTGCCTTGTGAAGCTCGTAGAATTTCGTTGCCGCAAAGAAGATTGCTGCAACAAGACCTGCAATGCCGGTGCCAATTAGAATCCAGCGAGGTGTCCCGGCTTTAACTTCGTCTGCCATTTTTAGCTCGCTCTTTGGGTCGCCCAGCCGACCATAGGCAGTTGGCCGCGAATCCCTCCTCCGCTTTGCCGGCCCCCTCCACGACCAGTATTAATGGCATCGGCTGCAATGGCTGGTGCGGTCCAAGGGCTGGTTGCGGCTCGGTAGTTTTCCCGGATGCCCTCACTTGGTCCGCGGGTCCGAAATCATGCAAAGCTTTTGCCGCAGATAATTTACCGGTTAAACATGAGTTCGGACAGCCGCGCGTTGGATTCGCCCCTTCATGAGGTCGGCAGCGATGAACGCCCACTAATCCGCCGACTTTGGAGCAATTTCATCAGCCAGCCGCCGGCTCCGTCTTTTCTCCCCTGTTCGCCGCACGTTTGTGGCCCGCACCCCATCTGACCACCACGCACGGTATCTGCACGGAACGGCGTGAAAACGGTACAAAATCGACAAGATTGACGCGGCCCTGACCCAGACGGCGATCAGAAAACCCTGGCAATCATGCACGTTTTGCACGGTCTGTCCGGGGGAGGCCGCTTCTGCATCGGCAAGTAACCGCTTTTGCATTGGGAAGTGATATCGGTTACTTTTTCTCCATCTCGAATGTATCGAACAACCGGCCTTCCTGATCGAATGCTTTGAACTCGAGCAGGTCGCCGTGAATATTGACCAGGCAGAAGTGATAATCGACTCGTAGTTGGCGTTTGAACCATGCCGGTGTGGGTGCGAAGTTTTCCAGTCGCCCGCCGCCGCCGCCGGACGTGACATAGACGACGCCATTGGCGCGATCGACCTTGCCATTGCGGATCGGCCACGTGCGCTCATAGACGTGGATGTGGCCGTTGAAGACAACATCGACCTTGTATTTTTCGTAAAGCGGAACGAGGCTGCGGGCGTTCAGGTCGCCCTGTCGCGTGTTGGCGTTCTGCCAACTGTTGCCGTAGTCGTCGTCGTCGGACGTATATGCCGGGTGATGGTGGTAGCAGAATTTCCATCGAGCCTTCGACTTGGCAAGTTCGGCATCGAGCCACTTGTACTGCTCGCTATCGGGTTTCACGGACTTATTGGTGTCGAGCACGAAGAAGTCCGCATTGCCGTATGAGTAGCGATAGAAGTACTCAGGCGCGGGCAACGCGAAATAATCGTAGTAGTGTTTGTGGTTGCGTTCGTGATTGCCGATGGCCGGGAAGATCGCCACCCGGCTGAAAAGGTCGGCACATGGCCGAAACAATTCTTGTACCCACTCCTTGTTGTCCGGGCCGTTGTCGACCACGTCGCCGACGTGCATCACGAAGTTGGGCCGCCGCTCCCACATCAGCTTGGCAATACGGCCTGTCACGACCGGGTTCTTCTGCGTATCGCCGATCACGGCGAAAGAAAAGGCGGAATCGGCGTCGACGGCAGTCGAAAAGGTCAACACGTTGCTGCGAAGGACCTTACCGTCGGTCAGCTTCGACGTGACGCGGTAGAAGTACTTGGTGTTGGGCTTGAGTTGCACAAGCGGCACTTCGTGGATCGTCGCCAATTCCGCACGATCGACCAAAAGGTCGAACGGCTGCGTGACGCCGTATTCCACCATCGAAGTGCCAGGCACACTCGTCTGCCACATAACGGTGATCGACTCACGCGTTGGCATCTGCAAGTATGGAGAGATGACGAAAAATGGCTCCCCGGCTGCTGCCGGCGGAACGGGCGGAGGCGGCGTCGCGGCGTCGGTTCGCTGCGAATACTGAACGATAGCGGCGATGCCGATCAGAGCAACAATGCAAGTCGTTAAGACAATTCCCTGTGTCACTCGGCGAGGCATTGCTGTACCTCCAGTGAGACATGAAGCGTTCGCTGCCCAACCTGCCGTCACGCCAACAATTTGGAGACGACGTTGCCATGCACGTCGGTCAGTCGGAAATCGCGGCCCTGGAATCGGAAGGTCAGCTTCGTGTGTTCGAATCCCAACAAGTGCAAAAGAGTCGCATTGAGGTCATGTACGTGGACACGATCTTCGGTCGCGTTGAAGCCGAACTCGTCGGACGCACCCATGGTGAATCCGGGCTTGACGCCGCCGCCGGCGAACCACATCGTAAAGGCGTTTGGGTGATGGTCGCGGCCATCGTCGCCGCCTTGAACCATCGGCGTGCGTCCGAATTCACCGCCCCAGATGACCAACGTGTCGTCGAGCATTCCTTTCGCCTTGAGGTCCTTCAGCAGAGCCGCGCACGGCTGGTCGGTGTCTTTGCAATTGCGGATCAAGTCTTTCTTCAAGTTGCCGTGTTGATCCCAGGCCTCATGGAACAGCTGAACGAATCGTACGCCGCGCTCCAGCAGGCGGCGGGCGAGGAGACAGTTGTTGGCGAACGAAGGCTTGCCTGGCTCGGCGCCATAGAGTTCGAGCATCGACTTGGGCTCGCGGGAAACGTCCATGATCTCCGGTGCACTCATCTGCATACGATGAGCCATCTCAAAGGCGCTGATACGAGTGGCGATTTCCGGATCGCCAACGGCATCGAGCCGGCGCTGATTTAGCTTCTGAATGGCGTCGAGCGAATCTCGCTGGGTCTGGTCATCGAATCCGCGAGGGTTCGACAGATAAAGCACAGGTTCGCCGGCGGAACGAAACGGAACACCAGCATAGAGCGTGGGCAGAAAACCGCTGCCCCAGTTCGAGTTGCCGCCGCTTGGCCCCTTCGTTCCCGACTGCAGCACGACAAAACCGGGAAGGTCGCGAGTTTCGCTGCCCAGTCCGTACAGCGACCAAGCGCCGAGGCTGGGCCTGCCGAACTGTTGCGCGCCGGTGTTCATCATGATCTGCGCCGGGGCGTGATTGAATGCGTCGGTCGCCATTGACTTTACGATGGCGATGTCGTCAACCATAGTGGACAGGTGCGGCAACAATTCGGAAACTTCGGCGCCGCAACGGCCGTGCTTGGCGAACTTGAACTTGGGCCCAAGCAGCTTCGAATTCGGATTGATGAAAGCGGCCCGATAGCCTTCGAGCAATTTCGCGGGCGGCAGTGTGCCGTTGTATTTTGCCAATTGCGGCTTGTAATCGAATAATTCGAGATGGCTGGGAGCGCCGGCCATGAACAGGTACACAACGCGCTTTGCCTTCGCGGCGTGATGCGGCCCCTTTGGGGACAATGGTTCGGTCTTCGCGGCGGACTTGCTCGCCATCAGATCGGTCAGCGCCATTGCGCCAAGCCCGACCGCACAATCGCGGAGAAACCACCGGCGGCTGACGGACAACGGGTGCGGCATCGGGTTGGAAATCATGACCTGGCATCCGAACATGTATGGCGGGATACTGCGCATTCTAGCACGTGCCGGACCGATCGGCCTCGCCTGGCTTCATCGAAAGCGACTTATGCCGTACGACGAAGAGCCGCCCCTTCCACGACATGGTCATTGACGTGCTTCGCTAGCCGTTCCCAAGCTTCGGTGTTCGCCGGCAGGTCGGCGCCGGCAATTTCCATTGCGTCCAGTAGCTCCGCGGCGGTCTTGAACTGCTCCTCGGCGGCAGCGGGTTCAGCCATGATCGGCTGCTCGCCTTCGAACTCACCCGTGAATGCGGCAGCGCCGATTCTCCGCAGCAAGTGTCGCAATGCCTCGGGCAACGACCGCGGCTTGCTGCTCTTGCGACGGGGAACGAGCATAGCCCATTCGCCGGCCATTCGTCCGAGTGCGAGCAGGTCGTGCTGATGGGAAACTTCAGCGTGGTCCGAAGCCGAAAGCCAAGCCGGCTCGCCGAAGCCGGTGATTTTCAATGTTCCGTCCGACGTCAGAACGAGATGTTGCGCGTCCAACTGCACGTGTGCCAGCCCGGCGCCATGCGCCGCCTGGAGAGCCAGCGCTGCCTGGCCGACGAGCCGATACCAAACGCCTGGCACGGCGGCGAGCGCCGGCCAATCGCTGCTTGGCAATCCACGGACCCATTCCTGCAGTACGGCGGGTCGGCCCTGAATCTCTGTAACTTCGTACGTCGCTGCTACGTTGGGATGCGAAACGGATGCAGCCGCGCCGAATCGTTGCCGGTACTCGTCCGGGTGCAGTGCGTCGTGCATTTCTTGCTCGGCAAGGTGCCGGAGCAGCGCGACTTTGGATCGAGACGCGTCGAACACTCGGTACAGCGTTTCTCTCGGCGTGGACTGCAAGCGGTCGATGACGCGATACGGCCCAAGCATCAGTGCGCTGACGTTGCCCGCCTCGATCAGCGCCAATTGGTACAGTGTGATGGCGCCGCTGCTGAGAAGAATTTGACGCAGCGACCGGCGTTGCCGCCGCGCTTCGGTCCAAAGCGGCATTAACGTATCCGCGTCAATCAACTGCATCGAAAGAAGCAGTTCTCCTAATTGCCGGTCGGCAGGGTCTACGGCGCCGGTCATCGACAGAATGCTCTTGTCAACGGCCGCTGAATTGTCGGAATCAACCGATTCTTCCGGGTCGTTGACGCTGTTGGCGGCCGGCATTTCCAACACTTCGCCCCGCAAACTCCTTCGTCCATCGACCATTGCCAGTTGGCGAAGCTTTGAACGATACCATTCTTTCAACTCATCCAGATGCTGTTCGATTTCGGACTTACGCTCCGCGACCTCGCGTTCACGGTCATGCAGCGTGGCACTCTCATCGGCCAACTGAGCCGACTCAGTCTCTACGACTTGCGCCGCCTTGGCGATGGCTTGTTCCTTCAATTCCAGTCGGGATTCACCCTGTGCGAACAGGTGCTTCAAGTTGCCGACGCGGCCTTGCCATTCGATCAGTTGTTGTCGGAATGCGGTCACCGCAAGTCGATGTTCGGCGCGAGCCCGTTGCAAAGCCAGTTCTTGTTGTCGCAATCTCTCGGTCTCTGCTTGAACTTGCGTTCGCAGATTCTGCAAATCTTCCTGAGATTGTCTGGTGTATGAGTGCAATTCCCCAAGATGTTCCTTCAACTGTTCGCGAACGGCGGATAGTCTTTCAATCGCTCCTTCGCTGCGTAGTTCGGCCTCCGGCGCCATGCGCAGCGCCTGCGCCGCCTGCTCGAGAGTCTCGGCACGGAAGCGTTCCAATTCGCTGCGGGCATCCTTGATCTGCAGCAAGATTGTTTGTTGATCGATATCCCACTGCGATCGACCTTCCGATAACGCCAGCCGATCAGTCGCAATATTCTCGCCTGCCTGCTTGACGCGTTCCAAGTGACGGCGGAGATTTTCTTCACGCTGCGAAACAGCGCCGTTGAGCTTTTGAATCTCTTCGGCGCGATTCGCGAGTTCCTGCTGCATCGTCGCGAGTTGATCGTTTTGCTGACGGCGCTCGTTCTCAACCTGCTCGCGCAACGCAATCAACTCCTGGCCGCGTTCGTTCAAAGCTGACGCTTGTTCGTCGAGCGCCCGGCTGCGAGCGGAAAGTTCCTCGCCGCGACGGCGAAGCTGCTCCGCCAAAGCTCGCCGCGTCTCTTCGGACTGTTGAAGAACCACCTCCCGTTCTTTCAGCGATTGACGGTCCGCTTCGGATCGCTGCTGCAATTCGTATATCTGCTGTGCTCGGGCTTTGAGCATCGCGGCTTCTTCCGCGTGGACGGCCGATTGCCGTTCCAAATCGACGTTTCGTTCGTCCAATCGGCGTTCGTCCGTTTCTAGCCGTTCCTGCAGATTTCGCAGGTGAATCACCGCAGCTTGCATGGTCGAACTGCGCTGTTCGATCTCTAGTCGGTCGCGGTCGCGCTGAGCCGTTTCTGCTTGCAACTCTGCGTGGCGAGCGTCGGCGGCCTGAATGCGTTCCTGTAATTGGGCTGCGACCGCTTCCTGTCGAACACGTTCAGCCGATAATTGCTGTGACTGCACGCGCAAATCGTCTCGCAGACGTTCCAGGCGAGTACGCAGCGCGGCGAGCAGTGTTTGTTGATTCTCCAATTCGGCAGTTCGCTCGGCGACCTGCTGCGACTGCACGTCTAATTCGGATCTTCGGCGATCTAGAGACTCGGACTCGCCGCGGACTCGTTCCGCGGAGGAATCGACTTGCCTCTCATGATCCTCGAGGGCAAGCGCGTCACGTTGCACTTGCGCGTATCTGGCTTCGACCGACTCCAAGGAGTTGCCAAGTGAGATTCGTTCGTTATGAAACGATGAAGGCTTTGCCTCTCGCTCCGCAACCGCCCGCTCTCGTGCGACAAGCTGACGTTCGCGATCCAAAAGCGATTGCTCTTTTTCGCCTGCGGCCTGCCGATCATGTTGAATTTGCTCGCCGGCTTCCTGGCGCATGCGCATCAGTTCGGCACGCAGCTTTTCCACTTCCTTGCGTTCGCGTTCCAGATGCTGCTCTCGCGAATCGCCTTCTAACTTTGATTCACGAATCGCGGCTTCAATCTGCTTCAATTCCGCGCGTTTTGCGGCAAGGCGTTGTTCGTGTTCTTGGATCTGCGTACGAACCTGTGTCAGGCGCTCTTGCTGAGCGCGCCACTCGCGTTCCATTTCTTCACGACGGCGATACCAGAGTATGCGGTCGTCTTCAAGTTCTTTGGCCTGTTCCTCAAGGCGACGCTTCTCGATTTCGAAAGCGCCGGCGTCGACCGTCTCTCGTTTTCGAACCGGCTCGGTCGAGCGCACTTCGGGCGATGGTCCTGGAAATGGAACAAACGAGATCGCCGGCGTCGGCGCTTCGTGCCTTTTGGGCGCAGCGCTTGCCAGCGCAAACTGAATGTGCAATTCCACGGTGCCGATGTGGATGACATCGCCGTGGGCCAACATCGCTTGCGAAACTACTGGCTGGCCGTTGAGCAGGATGGGTTGCGCCGGTGCTAACTTTCGAATGCGAATGCCGTCGATCCGTCTGAGAATTTGGGCGAGGATTGGCGGCAGGTTTGCGCCGGGAATTCGCAGGTCGCTGCCAGGCACGCTGCCGATGAGAAACTCTTCTCCGGACACTTCGTGAATGACGGGCCGCGCTCCGCCGTGCCGAAGCTCGATCCGCACCAGTGGCGGCAAAGTAGTTCCATGAGGCAACGACGACGGAAGAGCCATGCGGGGCAAACATCCTGAATTCTGCCCGGTTCCAAACGCCGGACACTGTGACGATCCGTGCCACACCCGCTGTTGCCGAGTCGGCGCGGACCGGTCCCGGCGATGGGGCAGCGAATTGAACCATGTTTTGGCAATTTTGGGAAGACCGACTGACCCAATCACATACGATGCACTCCGGGAGTGGTGAACCCAGATCACAAGATAACGAATCGTCGGCGTTCCGATTTGGCGTAACTCACGAGCCAATAAGAGTCTGCGATGACTGTAATCTGATCGTTTGCGGGACCGAGCCGTCATTGGGTCCGTGCCATTTGTCGTAGTTCCGCGCGGCCCCCAAAAACTACTGCATCGCCAGTCTTTCGCATTGTGCTGGCCACGCTGAAATGCGTCGCGCGAATAGTGATGTTTCGTTGCAAGGCCTGTAGCGAACGGCGGTGACGCGCTCGCCACAATTCGTCCCTCGTCAGCACGTTCCACTGTCTCCGTGGCAAGCACATCGCGCTCGGTGACGCCAGCATCACGCCATGCATCACCGACCCATGTCAAAACGTAGCGCAAAGACTCAAATATGGATCGTTGCTTTGTCGCAACTCCAGAATGGATCAGCCGATCGGCCGTTTGTAACGGCTGCAAACAAAAACTGTCAAAATTGTGGAGTCGTGATGAGACACCGCGACGTCGTGTGGTTATGTCGCTGGACGTAAGGCAGTGCACAGTAGTGCTGGTCGTAATGTGCGCGATGTCGTGCGGCGTACGCTCTTTGGTGCAGCGCACGGTTCGTGTCGTAGTCCCATTAGTTCGAAGCGGTTTTTCGTTGGCCATGACCGTTCTCGACAATGCTTGAAGCCGGCCGCAATCGGAATCTAATGCGCTGAACATGCTTCTTGCGCCATAGGTCGCTTGTTAAAGAGACTTCCCAGTTATGGAATGGTCTCCGTACCAATTCCTGCTTCCGCCCACTGCTTGTTTCCCAAAAAACACCGCCAAAGATGTCATTTTGTGTCATTTTGTGACACCTGTTTCTCGAATTGCGCGCACCGCGAACGCAAACGCGATTCCGCGCTTCGTCAATCAACCGAACCAACGCTACGATCCGGTTTGCGAATGTCAATTAACGAATTGAGTCCGCAGCGCCAGCAAGGGAATAGATGATTTGCGATTGAAGAATGACGGCGCGAAAACACTTGCAACGCCCCGCCGCTACAGTACACATCGCAACAGATCGTAAACCCATAGCCGCCGGTTGTGTGTGACGCGGTTTTTGTCCACCGCAAGGCAATCTGCCCGCTCCGCCTGCAAGTCGCGGCGTGTGCGGCGAGTCGCTGCACGTGGCGCAAGCAGATGACGTTCTTGACGATTCAATCGGCGCGATGCCGCTGCAATCGCCTCAAAACACCGAATCGACGACTTTTCCGTTGGGCACAAGGCCCAGGGTTGCGAGTTGCTCCGTTGAAATGCCCGCTGCGTGAAAGACGGTCGCCGCCAGATCGGCCGGGGTGGTCGGCATGTCGACCGGATGTTCGGCGCGGGCGTTGCTCGCGCCCAGCACGCGTTCACCGGCGATGCCTCCGCCGGCCAACAACGCACTGTAGCACTTTTCCCAGTGATCTCGGCCGGCCTTGTCGTTGATCTTCGGACTGCGGCCGAACTCGCCGACGGCGAGCACGAGCGTCGTATCCAACAGGCCACGTTCGCGCAGGTCGGAAAGCAGTGCTGACAGCGAATGATCGAGCCACGGCGCATGGCGATCCTGCATAATCTGAAAATTGCGATAGTGATGGTCCCAGCCGCCGTCTCCCGCGTCCTCCTCGGCTTCGACGTGATCGCTCCAGTTGACCTGAACAAACGGCACGTGATGCTCGACCAGCCGGCGTGCCAAGAGGCATGACTGGCCAAAACGGGTCAGACCGTAGCGTTCGACCGTCTGTCGAGACTCGCGTGACAGGTCGAACATTTGCCGGGCGGAGGGTGCGGTGAGCAGCGCAAACGCCCGCCGGCGATAATCGTCCACTGCTTGCAGAGCGCGTTGATCCTGAGCGATGCGTTCGAGCCGGTCCAGGTCCTCGTTGAGTTTCTGCCGATCCGACAATCGATCGGGAGTGAGGCCTGATTGCAATTCAAGTCCGGGAATCTTGGTGCCGGTGACCGGGTCGTATTCGAGGCGGAACGGGTCGTAAAGCGAACCGAGTGTACCGCCGCCTTCGCCGCTGATTGTCTTTTTGCCCTGGTGCAGTTTGCCGCCGACCACCATGAATGGCGGCAGATTCGATTGGGTGCCGGCTGCCTTCGCGACGACGGCGCCAACAGCAGGACGGGGCGGCCCGGCCGCGGTCTTGCCGCCAAGGTCAACGGCGCCGCTGTTGCTGCCCGTCAGGCCGATTGTGCCGGCAACGCCATGATCATTCGATTGTGTATGCATCGAACGAATGATGGTGAATCGATTGCTTAAGTCAGCCAGCTTGGGGAACAGTTCGGTGAATCGCAACCCGGACGTGCGTGTGGCAATCGTTGAAAAACTGCCGCGATATTCCAGCGGTGCATTGGGCTTGGGGTCAAATGTGTCGAGTTGCGACGGACCGCCCCACAACCACAAGAGCAGCACCGAGCGTGCCGAGCCTTTGTTCGGAGTGCCGGCATTGACCCGTAACAGATCTGCCAACGTCAACCCGAGGACGCTGCTGCCGCCGATCTGCAAAAATGCACGACGGTGCAGCGTCTGACACGTGCGTTGAGTTTGCCGGCCAAGAGAGAGCATGGTCAATGACTCCGTGTCCGCACATTCTATCAGCCGTTGTCGCCTGGCGGAAGCTTGAGAACGAGTTCAACTTCCAAACAGCCCTACGGCCGCGTTGCTGTGCGGAAGACGCCGTGTGTCCGTAGCAACAAGCAGCCGGCTCGCTGAAAATCGCAACGGCTCGAATCGACTCCAGTTCGACTTGTCCTATTTTCGCCAAACTTGTAACTTCACTTGCCCTTAGGCGGATTCACTGGGCTCGTGAGTTAACTTGATCATGTCCGGATCGAAATCGGATACGTGGTTGAAACAGCGGCTCGATCGATGGTCGGTGCCGCTTCGTGCTGCTGCAGCGCTGCGCGGAACGGCCGTCATCATGCCGCCCTCGCTGGCGCCGCGTCCGACGTTTGACCGAAGCCTGAAGGCCGACTCGGCGGCGACGCCATCGACTGAGGCAGACGACGTATCGCCACGATTCGACTTTGGCACGTTTGAATTGTCTCGATTCGAATACAGTTTCGGCACTGAGTTCGCCACACAATCTCCAACGTGGTTGCCGACTGGTTACTCGTCGGACTTCGACGGCAGTCACTTATTTCCGGACTCTACCTCACCTGGTGAGACGCCGCAATCGCTTGAAGTCGTTGGCGACGATTGGGCCTCTGCAATCGCAGAACACGCGGCGACCGCACCGTCGGTCGAAAGCGCGACAGTACGGGTTCAGGAAGTTGCACCGTCCATCGAGCCGGCGCGTGCGACAGCCGAGCTTCAAATCGGCGAGACGAGATACTTCGTGACTTGGGATCCAAAGCGCGGCGATGCCTTGTGGAAATCGGACGCTGCCGGCGACGTGCTGTTGCATGAGTTTTCAAGTTTTCAGGGTCCGTGGCCGCCAACTCTGCACGACGATCCGGGCATAGAAGATTGGTCGGTGTGCATGCCGACGATTGCGAATCTGACCGCTTTTGGCAACCGGCTGTTCTTCACCGCCGATGCGGGAGAACGCGGCGAACAGCTTTGGACCAGCAATGGAACACCGAGCGGCACATTGATGATCTCGTCGTTGGAGAGCGCGGGGCCCGGCGCCGTCGGGCAACTCGCCGTGTGCGGCGGCAGCCTGTTCTTCACCGCCGTACGATGCGATGGTCAGACCGACCTCTGGGGATCGAAAGGAAACAAAGATGATCATGTGCTGCTGAGAACGTTTCGTCGGCCGCAATCAGCCGAACCGCTTCTGGCGCCGGCAATCAACGATTTGACGGACGTTGACGGCGTGTTGTTCTTCGCTGCTTACTCAGACAATGAAGAAAAGCAGCTATGGAAAAGCGATGGCACTGTCGAAGGAACCGGGCCGGTCAAGCCGGCCGCTGAACCAGCGCCCGTTGACAGCAAGCTGGAAGAAGTTGTCACAAGTCCGATTAGCGAGCCGCGGCCGGTTGTCTCAGAGGCCGTCGGCGCCGCATTGGCGGTCGTCGAGGGCCAAAGATTCAATCGCACCCTCGCCAGTTTTCGGGTGCCGCCCAACGCCGATCGCATTACGGCCCACATTGAATGGGGCGACGGGCAGTCGTCGTCTGGAGCGGTGACCAACGACGAAGTCCACATTCGCGTTGCCGGCGCACATGTGTATCGCCGGCATGGCCGGTACCAGGTGCGAATCGCAGTAAGGGCGGATCGGGAGAGTCATGCGACGGCCGAGAATGTCGCGTTGGTCAGCGACGCCGCGTTGCATGCCGAGCGCGTTCATTTGCGCTCCACGGTTGGCCGGCCGTTTCACGGCATCGTCGCCACTTTTCGCGACGACAATCCGCTTGGCCGAAGCGACGATTTCCAAGCCGAGATCGCATGGGGCGACGGCATGGTCAGTTCCGGAAAAATCGAGTCCGGCGTCGATGGAGTCTACTCCGTGCACGGCGCACACGTTTACTCAGCCGAAGGCGCCTTCTCAATCGACATTCGTATTCGATCGTCGGGCGGCAGTTGCGCTCGTGCGTGCTCCCAGGCCAAAGTCCACGAGCCGCGAATGGTCGCCCGTGGTTTGACCAGCGTCGGCGCCGTTTTCGCCGAGACGCCCAGAGCGTTGGCCGCCTTCACCGACAACGACCGCAACGCCCGGCCCGACTGGTTCACCGCCAGCATCGACTGGGGCGAACAAACCTCGCCCGGCGTCATCGAAACCGACGACCATGGGAGCTTCCGTGTTATGGGCGCACACCGATTCAGCAAGATCGGCGTACATTCGGTGCGCGTGCGCATTGCCGACGCCGCAGGCAATGAGGTCCAAGCCGTAGCGACAGCACGCGTCATTCCGGCAACGAGCGATTGACGGCGAATCGCCAATTCAAATGAGCCGGCAGGCGTCGACGCATCCGCGATTCAACCAGCCTACATTTGCTCACACCGAGCACGCAACATTTGCATTCGCTCAGGATTGCTTCGCAAAACGAGCGCAAAGAGTAGACGCTCGTAGCTGTCACTTTTGGACGAAGCACCGCAACATCCGTAAACTCTCAATGATTGATAGAAGTTCCCTTACCTCAGGCAGAGAAACGATGAGCACCAAGTACGTCTATTTCTTCGGCGGCAAATCAGCGGACGGCGACGGCAAGATGAAAGAACTCTTGGGCGGCAAGGGCGCAAACCTCGCTGAGATGTGCCGGATCGGCCTACCGGTCCCCGCCGGCTTCACCATCACGACCGAAGTTTGCAACTATTACGTCGCCAACAACAAGACCTACCCGCCGGAACTGAAAGCGCAAGTCGAAGACGCGATGCGCAAGACCGAAGCGGCGATGGGCGCGAAGTTCGGCGACTCGAAGAATCCGCTGCTCGTCTCCTGCCGTTCCGGCGCCCGCGTGTCGATGCCGGGCATGATGGACACGGTGCTCAATATCGGGCTCAACGAATCGACGCTCAAGGGTCTGATCGATTCGACCGGCAACGAGCGTTTCGCCTGGGACAGCTATCGCCGCTTCGTGCAAATGTACGGCGACGTGGTGCTTGACCTGAAGCCGCAATCGAAGACCGAGATCGACCCTTTCGAACAGATCATGCACGACCTGAAGCACGAAGTCGGCGTCGAAGAAGACACCAAGCTCACAGTCGCACATCTCAAGGAACTCGTTAAGCGTTTCAAGAAGGCGGTCAAGGAAAAGAAAGGCAAGGATTTCCCTGAAGATCCGATGGAGCAGATGTTCGGCGCGGTTGCGTCGGTATTCGGTTCGTGGAACAACGATCGCGCCGTCGTTTATCGCCGGCAGTACGGCTACCCGCATGATTGGGGCACAGCCGCCAATATCTGCTCGATGGTGTTCGGCAACATGGGTGACGACTCCGGCACCGGCGTCGCCTTCACCCGCGACCCGGCGACCGGCGAGAACGTCTTCTACGGCGAATACCTCATCAACGCTCAGGGCGAAGACGTCGTCGCCGGCATCCGCACGCCGAAGAAGATCGCCCAACTCGCGACCGACATGCCCGCGTCGCACAAGCAACTGATGGAAGTCCGGCAAACACTCGAGAAGCATTATCGCGATGTGCAGGACATCGAGTTTACCATCCAGAAGGGCAAGCTCTGGATGCTGCAGACCCGCAACGGCAAACGCACCGGTTTCGCCGGCGTCCGCTTCGCGGTCGATATGGTCGAAGAGGGCCTGATCGACTGGAAGGAAGCGCTCACCGCGGGCCGCATTCCGCCGGATGATTTGAATCAACTGCTACAGCCGATCTTTGATCCGGAAGCGAAGCGAAAGGCGAACGTGATCGCCAAGGGCATCAATGCCGGCCCCGGCGCCGCGTGCGGAAAGATCAAGTTCTTCGCCGACGATGCCGAAGCTTACGTCCACAAGCACGGCAAAGGCGTCATCCTCGTTCGGCGTGAAACCAGCCCGGAAGACATCCGCGGCATGCAAGCGGCTGACGGCATCCTGACCGCGTTCGGCGGCGCTTCATCCCATGCGGCGCTGGTGAGCCGGCAGATGGGCAAAGTCTGCATCGTCGGCTGCGGCGAATTGCACATCGATTACGACAAACGGACCGTGACCGTCAAAGGCACGACATACAAGGAAGACGATTTCATCTCGATCGACGGCTTCACCGGCGAAGTGATGGCCGGCAAAGTCGCCACGAAGCCCAGCGAAGTCGTTCAGGTCTTGATCGACAAGACGCTGAAACCCGAGCAATCGCGAGTGTACCAACAGTTCGCAGAATTGATGCAATGGGCGGACAAGGCTCGCGGCGATTTCAAGATTCGCACGAACGCCGACAAGCCCGATCAGGCAGCCGCGGCGATTGCGTTCGGCGCGCAAGGCATCGGCCTGTGTCGCACCGAGCACATGTTCTTCGACCACATCCGCGACATGCGGCAAATGATCCTGTCGGCGACGGCGGCCGAGCGCAAAGCAGCGCTTGCTGAATTGCTGCCGCATCAGCGAACCGATTTCGAAGGCATATTCCGCGCGATGGCAGGCTACCCGGTGACGATCCGCACGCTCGATCCGCCGCTGCATGAGTTTTTGCCGCACGACGACAAGGGCCAGGAAGAGATGGCCAAGGAAATGGGCGTGTCGAAGCAGGTCATAGCGGACCGCGTCAAGGCGCTGCACGAGTTCAACCCAATGCTCGGCTTCCGCGGCTGTCGGCTCGGCATCGTCTATCCGGAAATCACGGAGATGCAGGCCCGGGCGATCTTCGAAGCGGCCGTCAACGTCGCCAAGGAAGGCATCAAAGTCGAACCGGAAGTGATGATCCCGCTCGTCGGCTTCCTGCCCGAACTGAAGTCGCAGGCAAAGATCGTGCACGACACTGCGAAAAAGGTGTTCGCAGAGAAGGGCATGACGATTCCGTACCTCGTCGGCACGATGATCGAATTGCCGCGTGCCTGTGTCGCCGCCGATCAGATCGCGAAGGAAGCACAGTTCTTCAGCTTCGGCACCAACGACCTGACGCAGACCGGCCTAGGTATGAGCCGCGACGACTACGGCAGCTTCATCCGTCACTACATGGAAAGCGACATCGTGCCCAAGGACCCGTTCCAGACCATCGACTTCGACGGCATCGGCGGCCTGATGAAGCTCGGCGTCGAACGCGGCCGCAGTTCCCGCACGGATTTGAAGATCGGCATTTGCGGCGAGCACGGCGGCGATCCGGACTCGGTCAAGTTCTGCTACAAGATCGGCCTGAACTACGTCAGTTGCTCGCCCTTCCGCGTGCCGATCGCGCGCTTGGCGGCGGCGCAGGCGGCGCTCGCGGCGGGGAAGAAGTAGCCGTGTCGCACTGAGACAGAGTACTTTCGATTGCCCACTGCTGAAAGCTTGTGGTAGAAGTAGGAAGTCAAGAGGTATTCGTGCATGACGCCACAAACCACTCAACTGCCGCTTCTCGGCCAAATGGCAGGGTTTCGCCGATTCACTGTGGACCAGTATCACCGTTTGATCGAGGATGGACATCTCACCGAAGATGACGATCTGGAATTGATCGAAGGGTACCTGGTGCACAAGATGGCACGAAATGCACCCCATGATATTGCAATCGAACTTGCCGACGAACAGGTTCGGACGCGGTTGCCGTTGGGATGGCGAATCAGGATTCAATCCGCGGTCACCCTTCCCGACAGCGAACCGGAACCAGATATCGCGATCGTTCGAGGCGCGGCTCGTAGCCGCAGCCAGCGCCACCCGAGTAGCTCAGACGTGGGGCAACTCATTGAAGTGTCCGCGTCAACACTCGATGGCGACCGTGCCGACAAGTGCCGCATCTACGCTCGTGCGAATATCGCGATCTATTGGATTATCAACCTCGTCGATCGGCAAATCGAAGTGTACTCGCAGCCAACGGGCCCAACGCCGGCGCCGGCATACGCGAACCGCCAGGATTACCGCAGCGGCGACTCGGTCCCACTGGTGCTGGATGGCGTCACGGTCGGTGCAATTGCGGTGGATGATGTGATGCCGTGACGTAGATCGTGTACCATGCGTCGTATGAGTATCGCAATACACAGGTTGCGTTTGTCCGAAAACCGACACAGGCAGCTTTTTCCGGCCGGTCGAATACACGTTGTCTTGGCGACATTTTTGTCGTTACTTTGCGCTTACAGTTTGTTTGGCCAAGCGCCTTCAGAACCGAGAGTGAAACTCAAACCGAAGTTCACGATCGCCAGAGACACCACGGTCGTTGACGGCCCGCTCGACAGTGACGGCTTTATCGACTACGCCAAGGCCCTGAACGAGCGGTTTCGCAAAGGCGTGACGCCGGCCAACAACGCCAACATACTGATCTGGCAGGCCATCGGACCGAGGCCCGGTGGGATGAAGCCACTGCCCAAGTCTTATTTCGAATGGATGGGGATCGAAGAACCAGCCGATCAGGGTGACTACTTTGTCGATCTCCTGGCGTTTCTCAAGATCGATCGCAAGGTTGACCGCAACAAAAAAGCGGACGAGATGGAAGCAGAGCTGTCGCGTTGCACAGCCTATCCGTGGAAAACGGCCGACCACATGAGGATTGCTGATTGGCTCGAGGCGAATGAAAAAACGCTGTCACTAGTAATCCGTGCCAGCCAGCTTCCAAAATACTTCGCGCCACAAGAAGCCGGCCTGGGCAGTGTGTATCAAGGATTGCTCGCTGCACGCGTGCCCGACGTTCACACATGTCGTGCGATTGCAAACGCCCTGGCGGCTCAAGCGATGAATGATGTTGCCGAGGGGCGTTCCAACTCGGCATGGCAAAGAATCGTCGCGTGTCATCGGCTTGGCCGGTTGCTCACTCATGGAGGCACGTCAATCCAATTCCTGGCCGGCATTTCCGTGGACATGATCGCCGGCAAAGCGGCACTGGGATTTCTCGAATCCCCAGCGACGTCTGAGGCCCAATTTCGCAACTACATCGGCGAACTCGAACGATTGCCGGCGATGTTCCCCGCCGTCGACATAATCAATGCGGCTGAACGATTTATGTATCTGGATACAGTCTTGATGATCAACCGTTGGGGCCTGCAATACCTCGAAGAGTTGCATCCAATCTTCGGACGAGCCGAAAAACCTCATCCGCTGCTGAAACCGTTGAGTGAAGCCATTGATTGGGACCCGGCGCTAAGCCTTGGGAATCAGTGGTTTGATCGCAGCGTGACCGCGATGCGTCAACAAAACCGAATTGCCCGAACCAAGGCTCTCAACCAAATCGACCAGGAATTCAAGACATTCAAGAAAGACGTTTTCGACGGCAGAAACATCGACGAAACGAAGAAGTCTCGCATGCCGATCAAACTTTTGAGCAAGCAATACGGCGACATTGTTTTCGGCGCGTTATGGTTGCCTACGAGAAGCATCCAATTGTCGGCTGACCACTCGGAACAAACAAGCATCAACCTTCGGGCCGCGCTTGCACTGGCCGCCTACAAGAAAGAGCACAGCCGGTATCCCGAGACCCTGAATGCGCTTGCTCCGAAATACCTGGCCGAGATTCCGATGGACTTATTCACGGGCAAAGCACTGCGGTACCAGGCCAGCGCGAACGGTTACCTCTTGTACAGCGTCGGTCCCAACGGACTGGACGAACAAGGCCGCGGAATGGATGACAGTCCGAAAGGCGACGATCTTAGCGTGCGAATGCCGTTGCCAGTGAAGTAGTGATCGATTGCCTCGTTGGCTTTGGGAAGTGTATTGCGCTGAGGTACCTAATTCTCAGCCAGCCTGGTTTGAACCGGCACACAGAATCTACGTTGTCGAAGTCTGCTCGCACTTCACGCCGTCTTCACCCCCGCTGCTGCCTCCAGCCCAAGCTCCGCGACGGCGATTTCCCGCATGCGGAACTTTTGCACCTTGCCGGTGACGGTCATTGGGAAGGCATCAACGAACTTCCAGTAGCGCGGGATTTTGTACGTCGCGATCTTACCGGTGCAGAAGTGCGCCAGTTCGTCGCCCGTCACTGTCGTGCCGGGTTTTGGCATGACCCAGGCCATGACTTCTTCGCCGTATTTGGCGCTGGGCACTCCGATGACCTGCGCCTGGCTTACGTTTGGATGCGTGTGCAGGAACTCTTCGATTTCTCTGGGCGAGATGTTTTCGCCGCCGCGGATGATCATGTCTTTGATGCGCCCGGTGATGTTGACGTAGCCGGCTTCGTCCATGGTCGCGAGGTCGCCGGAGTGCATCCAGCCATCGGGGTCGATGGCGGCAGTCGTCGCTTCCTTGTTGTTCCAGTAGCCGATCATGACGCTGTAGCCGCGAGTGCAGAATTCGCCTTGAACGCCATGCGGGACTGTTTCGCCCGTGGCGGGATCGACGATCTTGATTTCGACATGCGGAATCACGCGGCCGACGCTGCCGACACGGCGGTCAATGGGATCGTCGAGTGCGCTCATGGTGGAGATCGGCGAGGTTTCCGTCATGCCGTAACCGATGGCGACTTCGGGCATGTGCAAATCGGTGACGACTCGCTTCATGAGTTCCACTGGGCACGGCGAGCCGGCCATGATGCCGGTGCGCAAGCTTGACACGTCGAACTCGCGAAAACGCGGATGGTCAAGTTCGGCGATGAACATCGTCGGCACACCGTAGAGCGACGTGCACTTCTCGGCCTGCACGGTTTCGAGCACCGCGAGCGGATCGTACGCCTCCCCCGGCACCACCATGCACGCGCCGCAACTGGTGCAGGCAAGGTTCGCGAGCACCATGCCGAAGCAGTGATAGAACGGCACGGGGATGCAAACGCGGTCGGCCTCGGTGTAATTCAATTGCCGGGCGACGAAGTGACCGTTGTTCAGAATGTTGACATGCGACAGCGTCGCACCTTTGGGAAAGCCGGTGGTGCCGGAGGTGTACTGAATGTTGATGGCATCATTGGAATGAAGTTCTTGTTCACGTTTCGCGATCACGTCGGGCGACACCGACTTGCCGATCTTCAGCAGTGTTTCCCAATCGGAGTCCAGCACAACGCTTCTCATGAGCGTCGGACACTTGGCCAGCACTTGTTCCAGGATCGTCACATAGTCGGTCTGCCGAAAACCCTTGGACAGAATCAGCAACGAAACTCCGGATTGATTCAGCACATATTCCAGTTCCGCCGCCTTGTAGGCAGGATTGATGTTGACCAGGATCGCGCCGATCCGAGCCGTGGCGTATTGGACAATGACCCACTCGTACCGATTCGGCGCCCAAATGCCGACGCGGTCGCCTCGCTGAACGCCAAGCGCGAGCAGGCTATTCGCCAATTCGGTCGTTTTGAGCCAGAGTTGCAGATAGGTCAAACGCACGTTTTGATGCCGCACAACGAGCGCTTCGCAAGTTGGAAACCGTTGGGCCGTGCGACGTAGGTTGTCGCCGATGGTTTCGCCGAGAAGGGTAGGATTGGAAACGCCAATTGAAAGGGAAAGTCCCGGCGGCATCGCAACGTCCCGGAATGGAGAGTGAATTCTGCGGATGACTATACCGAAATGGAATTGCAAATGCATCACAAAGAGCCCCGCACGAAGTAAGGGGCGTAATTAGTCTACCGCTTACTTCGTGCGCGGCTCATCGACGGTGCGCGGCTCATCGACAGTGCGCGGCTCCTGGCCGTGCGCGCTGCTACACGATGAATTGCCACAGGTTGCTAGTGCGTACAATACTGCCAATGAAGCTCTCGCTGCCCGTTGGCACAACGTCGGTTTCCGCACGTACGACGTATCTCTTGATGCTTGGCAGTTCGTTTGCCTTTGCGGCGATGAGCGCTTGCGGCCATGCGGCCGGGCAGCGCATGGATTGGCGCATCGTCGCCGTTGCCCGCGCCTGCACCGTGCTCCTGTTTGTCGTGCCGATCGCAAAGTGGCAGGGTGTGCGACTCATCTGGAATTGGCCACGGACATTGTGGATACGCAGCATCACCGGCAGCATCAGCATGCTCTTGACCTTCTACGCGCTGACGCATCTCGATATTGCCACCTGCATCACCTTTACGAACACTTTCCCGCTTTGGGTGCTCATTCTTGCCTGGCCGGTGCTAGGCACCCGTCCCACAATCGGCGTCGGGCTTGCGCTCCTTAGCGGTATCGCAGGCGTCGCTTTGATCGAACAGCCGCATCCCGGTGAGATTCGCATCGCCAGCGTGATGGCGCTGGCGGCGGCATTCTGCTCCGCCGTCGTTATGATCGGCCTGCATCGGCTGAAGCATTTGCACGCCTTGTCCATCGTGGTCCACTTTTCCGCCCTCGCTACGCTGATTTGTACTGGTTACGCGACAGTGACTCATTTCGCCGGCCAGACATTGTCCCTGTCGCCGCTAACGAATCCAGTCAACTGGTTACTCTTGCTGGGGCTCGGCGCTCTGGCTTCTACCGGCCAAATTCTTATGACCAAAGCATTTGGCCATGGCGCCCCGCAGAAGGTTTCGGTTGTCGGCCTTTCCCAGGTCGTGTTTGCACTGGGATTCGATCTCTTGGTCTGGCAGCGAAAGTTCGATTGGATGACATTCGTCGGCATCGTACTGGTCGTTGCGCCAGTCGCATGGCTGATGGCTGGTCGAACAGCGAAGGCAGAATGACGGCAGGCATAGCTGGCAATTAACGATCCACCCGCTTCGAATTCGCAACTTGATCAATTCAAATCTGGTTCTTGGGCTAACTGAGTCGCGTCGACGTACTACGGTCAACCAATTGCGAGATGCGGATACAGCCCGACGTGGTACTTCCAAGCTGCGAAGTAGACCAGAATGCCGTGCTGCCGGAAGGCGGGCATTTGGTGGCTGATGACTGCCGTTGCGTCGGGTGCTGCTTTGCTGATTGTCTTACGAACCTGCTCAAGCACGGCTTGCACGTCGTCGGGAAACTGCGAGATGTAGCCGTCAATGTCTTTGGTTTTTTTGGTCTTCGCCATCGTCGCTCCTCGCTCAATGCCCCGGCAGCAAAATCTCGACACCATACCTCGGTGCAATCGCCAGCAGCTTCTCGATCTCCTCCTTCCTCGGCGGCAAAGCGGTGGTCGATCCTTGCGGCACCGACACGCCAACCTCGAAAAACATCTTTTCGAGTCCCGCAGGAGCGACGGATATCAGCATCTTTGCCGGCTTACCACTCTCGTTCTTGAAGCTGTGCGGCGTGCCGACTGGCATGTTCGCGAACATCCCAGCCGTCGCCACGACCTTTTCCTCGCCGATATGAAACGTGATTTCTCCTTCGAGGATGTAGAAGCCTTCTTCTTCCCGGCTGTGGACGTGCGGCGGTGGACCGCCACCTGGAGGAACGATAGCCTCCCACAAGGCATACTTGCCGTTCGTGTCGTCCCCGGTCGCAAGGAAACGGTACACGTCGCCGACGACGGCAATGGTGCGGCCTTCAGCGGGTGTTCGCAAAGTTCGTGGGTGCGTCATGATCGATTTGCCTCATTTCAACGTGTGCTTCTGGAAAAACTCCCACATCAGGTCGTTGGCCGAGACGTTCTTGGCCGACTTGCCAATGAAGCCAACGGGCGGCTGCTGGCCCGGCCATGTGTGACCGCCGCCTTCGATCACGATCAACACGACCTCGGCCCCGTTCTTGCCGCCGCCGTAGACGCTGCGAGTCACTTTCATCTCGTCGCCGTCCTTGGATAGCACGTTGGTCTTCGGTTTCTCGTCGCAGCCATTGAGCTTCACCCAGGTCTGGACCGACTCCTCGACGCCCTTCAGCTTCATGACCGAGGGCGTTTTTCCCTTCTTCATCTCGAACGGCACCATGTTGTCTTGTGAGCCGTGGAAATGGATGACGGGAACAGGTCGCTTCGGTTTGCTCTCTTCAATGGCGATGGTCCCGGCCACAGGAGCAATGGCGGCGATCCGGTCGGACAACTCGGCAGCGAGCCGGTAGCACATCATGCCGCCGTTGCTCATTCCGCAGGCGTAGACCCGTTTCTCGTCCACCTTGACCACCGTGCCGAGGTCATCAAGGAGCTTGCCGATGAAGGCCACGTCGTCAGCCTTCCCCTCGGCCATCTTGCCCTTGAACCCACCTGCATTCCACGTCAGAAAAGGCCCGGTGCCAGTCCCGCTGGGGTAGACCACGATGAACCCGGCATCGTCCGATTTCTTGTTCAGGCCGGAAAACCAGACCATCATCGATCCATTCATGGCCGCACCGTGTAGAGCCAGCACAACCGGCGTCGGCTTCTTGGTGTCGTAACCCTTTGGAACGTGAATGAGGTAGGTCCGCTTCTGCTCGCCCATCATTAGGGTGCGAGTGTGATCGCCGGGACCGAGCGGTTCGGCCTGCTTGGGCGTGTCCTGCGCCAAGGTTGAAGATGCCAACATGCAGACCAGGACACCGAGGATCGTTTTTTTCATGTTCACTCCTCCAGTCGGCGGTTTTCAACCGCCGCTTTGTAAACAGCAACCGCCGCCTTCGCCATCATTTGAAACGTATGGCGTGACGGCAGAATCGGCAGCTTCTTCAGGCCGAGCTTGAAGATTACCTCGATGATGGCCTTCTCCCTCGCACGCCTTCAGCATCGCCGCCAACGGCTCCGGGTCGGCCAGCCCGTAGTCCGTGCCAACCTCGATCAACGTCGCCCGGCAGTTCTTCGCCAACTCTTTGCTATTAGCGAAGGGAACCACGTCATCGGCCCGGCTGTGCACGATCACGGTATCGGGCTTTACCATCCTGGCCGTGCCGAACTTCTTCCATGCCGGGCATGGGAAGACACCAGCGATAGGCAGCAGTCTTCGACGGCTTTTGTCGGCAGCTCGCACTTCGGTCACAGACTCACGCTTTCTCAATCTCAGATAGCATCTCGCTCCGTCGTCCACCAGTTGTAACATGCCCATTCCGCCGCACTAGCCTATTTTGGAGTCCGGTCGGCAGGGTTCGCCGAATACGATCTGGGAAATCTCCCCGGACACGGTGAAAATAGTGGATGAAACCGATTCCGTTCAGGAAGTAGAAGAGAGCAGTCGGCTGCTGAATGCCACGAAGGGGAAAGAAATGCCGAGCGGTTCGATGAGTACGGTGATCTTGCATCTTCGCAAGTCAATGTCTCGGCAAGGCGAAGCGGGCCTGACCGATGCGCAACTGCTTGAGCGTTTCATCGACCATCGAGACGATGCCGCCTTTGCCGCCCTTGTTGCTCGACACGGTTCGATGGTGATGGGGGTTTGCCTTCGTGTCACCCGCAACCACCAGGATGCCGAGGATGCGTTTCAAGCAACCTTTCTGGTCCTGGCTCGAAAAGCTGCTTCGATTTCGTCACGAGAATTGCTCGCCAACTGGCTGTATGGGGTCGCCCACAACACGGCGCTCAAAGCAAGAGCGTCCAGCGTCAAACGTCATGCGAAGGAAAAACAGGTGACGCAGATGCCCGAACCAGCGATGGCGGGACAAGAACTCTGGAATGACAACATTCAGGCGTTGCTCGACCAAGAGTTGAGCCGCCTGCCAGACAAGTACCGGGTTCCAATCATTCTCTGCGATCTTGAGGGAAAGACTCGCAAGGAAGCGGCACAGCAACTCGGCTGTCCCGAAGGATCGCTATCGAGTCGTTTGTCGAGGGCGAGAGTAATGTTGGCGAAGCGCCTGGCTCGGCACGGACAGGCAATTTCGGGTGGGTCGCTGGCGGCGGTGTTATCGCAGCAAGCGGCATCGGCGTGCGTGCCGACCTCGGTGGCATCTGCCACGATCAAGGCCGCACCTTTGTATGCGGCAGGACAGGTGACGGCGGGGGTTGTCTCGGCCAATGTCAGCGCTTTGGCGCAAGGAGTCCTGAAGACCATGTTGCTGTCGAAACTGAAAATCGGAATGACGTGGCTGCTGGTGGGCCTGCTCGTTTTCGGATCGAGTTCTCTGATCTACCGGACGGCGATGGCGCAACCAGCCACGATCCAACGAGCCGCCACAACCACGCCGAAAGAAACGGCCAAGGATCGCCCGCAGCCGGTCGATGAGTTCAAGAAAGACTTGGACGCACTGCAAGGAAGATGGTCCGTCGTGTCCATGACCTTCGATTTGGAGCATCAACCGCCCGCTGATGTCGTGAAGGCCGTGGTCGTCGTATTCAAGGGCAGCGAAATGACCTATGATCCGGGCTTGTCGATTGACGCAACGGAAAAAGGCAAGATCAAGTACAATGTGGACCCCGAACCCGACGCAATGCAGTTCACGCTACCAGCCAACTCGAACCCAAAGACGATCACCTTCACTGCTTTGGAGCCTGATAACAAGGTGCGAACCGTGGGCGCCATTTACAAGTTCAACGGAGATACATTGACGCTTTGCTTCGGGGAAGTGGGTGCGCCTAGCCCGGTCGAGTTCACCGCCAAGAAAGGCTCGAAACAAGCATTGTTCGTGCTGAAACGTCTGCCGCAGAACGAGAACGCAGAAAAAGCGCCTGCCAAGGAAAAGCCGAACTTCGAGAAGGCTGCCAAGGTTCAGGATCGGCCAATCCCAAAGAACGAGCCTTCGTATTCGGCCTGGGCGGACAAGCTTTTCAAAGGCAATCTGAATCACGATTTCGGGATGACCAATCGCGGCGCCGAACTCAAGCATCGATTCACCATCACCAATATCTACAATGTGCGACTGGAGATCTCCGATATTCGGGTTACCAGCGAATGCGTCAAGGCGACCGTCAGCAAGAAAAGTCTCGGCCCCAAGGAATCGGCGACCCTCGACGTAATCATGGACACACGGAAATTCGTCGGCCCGCGGGCGGTGAAAATCTACCTCACGGTCGGGCCCGAGTTCGTTTCCACATCGACCCTGACCGTATCGGCAATCTCGCGCGAACAGGTCGTGATGACGCCGCAGGCGGTATCATTGAAAGACACGAAAGTCGGCGAGGTCCAATCCAGGAAGGTGGTCGTTCGGACTTCGCAGCCATCCCGCATTGTCGCCGTCGAAGGGCAAGCCGACGGAATCACCGTGGATTTTCCGAAAGGCCGGGAGACAGTCCACCTGCTGACGATCAACCTCCACCCGACGAAGGCTGGGCCAATCCAGCGAACCCTGACCATCCGCACCGACTTGGAAGGCGAAAGTGTGTCGCTCACGGTTGACTGCAAGGTGGACCCGTAGTCGCGGGCGGAGGCGTTGTTGGAGGCGTTGTTGGAGGCGTCACGCCTGTCGTGGCGTGTGCTGATGGCCCCGGGAGGCCGCCACCGATCCCAACCTCGGCTGGCGACTGGCTTTCACGACCTGCGGCGTCTTCGGGATGCTCTACGCGATCCCGCTGGTGCTTCTGCTGCGAGACGCACCGAAGTCGGAGGAGCGTCTGGCGGCTCCACGGCTCTCCCCGGTCGGTTCAGGCCGGGAGTTGTTGGGCAACCTTTCATTCATCCTGCTGGTCTTGTACTTCACATTGCCGGCGATGGCCGCCTGGGTGGTGCGTGACTAGATGCCGTCGATTTTCCAGAAGCCGCCGTTCAACTTGGGCCAAGGCGAAGCAGGGTTGGCGGCTACTCTACCCTGGCAAGTCGCGGCCATCCCGGTGTTGACCGGCGTGTCGTTCCCGATGTCCGATTTCTTGACCGTCGCGGCGGAACGCATCCCGACACTGGCCGGCATCAAGTTCACGAACCCAGACCTGATGGCCTATCAGAAATGTCTACATGCCCAAGATGGGCGCTACGACATCCCGTGGGGCGTGGACGAGTACCTGCTGGCGGCACTGGCTCTCGGTGCGACCGGCGGCGTCGGAAGCAGCTTCAACTTCGGCGCCCCGATTTATCACCGGATGATCGCGGCGTTCGAGAGGAGTGATCTGGCGACGGCTAGGGCAGAGCAGTTCCGCTGCGTGCAGATCATCGAACTGTTGGCTGGGTTCGGCTACATGGGAGCGGCCAAGGCGGTGATGGGCTTCCTGGGTGTCGAAGTCGGCCAACCTCGGCTCCCTAATGCGGTCCTGTCATCGGAGCGAATTGAGCGGCTGAATGCAGTCTTGGAGACTCTGGGCTTTTTCGACTGGGTGCGGAAACGGGAGTAGACAGGCGTTGTCGAGGTGGAGGCGAGAATGTCTGGACCAATCCGCCGCCCCGCGATGCGCAAGCGGGCGAACCGCGAACAATCCCGCTTCCGGCGGTCACGACCTCGCCCGCGACGGGTTGCTCTTGCCAGCGTTTGATGTGTTCCGCAAACTTATCATTGGCGTCACCCCAGGAGACTTCGCCCACCTTGCCGAAGTACGCCCCGCCGTTGGCGGCGGTGTAACAGTAGCGGTAACCCTTTACCCTCTTCTTGCGGAGTTTCGGAGCGTGCATGGCTGTTACCCTCTTGCCTCTGAAAAGGACAGCGCAAAGGGCAACAGGGTTCGCGTCCGAACTCAAACATGTCAGCAGTAACCGTCGCAAACCTCTCAGTAGAAAGGAACTTGCGACATAGATTTTTCTCGGGAGTGTTTGCACCTCTGGTGGGGGCCCAGGTCTTCAAAACCTGTGGAGGGTTTGAACAAAGCTCTCAGTGGGTTCGATTCCCATACACTCCCGCCATTTACTTGGCGACGATTTGTTGCAATTCGCAGTTTGCGGCGCAGTGTCGCAACCCATCGGGACTTCAGTCGTTATTTGCGAATCGGTGCGAATGTCTGCG